>Ga0080006_1178756_pt1 | contig 81291 bp, 88 predicted proteins | sample RS3BMetagenome_FD_69209 | JGI IMG/M metagenome (GOLD analysis project Ga0080006, IMG submission 69209) | Ferric oxide microbial mat and aquatic microbial communities from Rainbow Spring, Yellowstone National Park, USA - RS3B (SPADES... ... | reverse complement strand
GGAGGACGACACCGCGGCGCCGTGACGGGCAGACGCGGTGTTCGAAGCGGCGCAGGGTCTGGCCACACGGGGTAAGCGTGTCGCCGTAGGGCGGGTAGCCAAGGAGCACGCGCAGGAACGGTGAGGGGGCGAGGACCATCTGGGCGAAGGCGTCGCGGCTGTCGACGCGCAGGATGCGGCGGGCGAGTTCGGTGCGCAGCATGAGGAGCGGGTCGTAGGCGGGGCGGCCGTGGTCGGGTGCGTAGCGCTCGCGAAGGATGGGCAGGGCTCTTTCGAGGGGCAGGGCCTCGAGGAAGGCGATGACGTCGCGGAAGCGGGCCCGGCACTCGTCGAGGACGCCGTGAGATCTGGCCCAATCGAGGGCGGTCGTGGTACGGTCACGCTGTGCTACGAGGGCGATGTCTCGCAGCATATGGTCCCTCCCTGGAAGGCGGTCGACTGGGAATTGGAATGGCCTTCCAGGGCCAGTTTTGGGCGCGGTTTCTGGCGTCAAGCGCCTTCTTATACCGTGTACGACGATGAAAGCCACCGGTGCTCCGGTGGCTTTGCCTTTCACCATATCTCTTGACCTTACTCGTTCATGACGTTCGGGCGCCCCCGCCAACTCGTAGCACGGCCGTCTCTACCCCATCGACACTCCCCGCCATCTACGCGGCCCACGACTTTTGCGGATTACACTTCATGGTGTCCTGGACACCCTTCATGCTCATTTGCAGTTGCCCGGCTGCCTTCGCCATGTGCAGGAGCGCATCGGCGCCGGCCGCACCCACACCAGTGATCGCGGCACCGACGGCGAACGCGGCGGCGAACATCTTGACGCGCTTCTGGAGGTTATCGGTGGCCCCCGCCGCCTGCTGCATCTTCTTCATGTAGTCGCCGAGCATGGTCGAGAAGCCGTCGACCACCGAGATCAGGACACCGAGCTTGAAGGTCTCGCCGTTCAGCGCCCGTCACTCCCCAAAAGGCGGTCTGGACAACAAAAAAGCCGCCCCTCGGCGGTAAAGGCGGGGGGTCAGACCCCCTTCATGCTGTCGGCGATGGCCTCGTCGATCTCTTGCAGGACCTCGAAGGCCGCCCTGCGTTCTACTCGCGTGAGGCCGCGTGCCGCCTCCCACGAGAACCCGGCGCGGACGAGGGCGACGCACTCTCGGAACCATCCTCGTCTTGCGAGGCGTCGCCATCGGCTTCCCCCGAGTCGTCAGCCATGCCGTTGAGGGCGCTGCTCGCCTTCTCGATGGCGCGCAGCTCGCTCGACTTGAACCCGCCCGCGACCTGCCGGTAGTCCAGCACCTTGCGGAACGGCGGGAGCTTCACCCCGTCGACGCTCACCACGCTCGTCAGCATGAGCGCCTTGCCGAACGCGGTGGCGTACTGGACGCCGGTTTCGATGTTGGTCATCTGCCGCACCAGCCGGTCGACGGCCTCCTCGTCGGCCCCATCGGTCTCTCGGATGACGGCGACCCTTCCGGTGGGAAGGGTGATTTCGACCGTCTCCTTGGTCAGCCCGTCCATCGGAGCCCTCCTGTTACTCGAACCCCGGATTCTAGGAACGCTTGCCGGCGAGGCGCTGGCTGCACTGGCCCGAGAAGTTCCAGGTGATCGCCTCGTCGGCCTTGGCGGCGGACTTCTTGAAGCCGAACAGCACCACGTCCGGGTAGGTGAACGCCTGGGCGGTGCCGTCGTAGTAGTACACGGTCTCGGACACCGTGTACCGGGGCGGCTCGCTGTACGCCTCGACGGCGTTCTCGGCGTCGGTCACGATGCCGTCCACCGTGCCGTCGATCATCGCGCCCTTGAACGACAGCTTCCAGTCGCCCGGCACGTATTGAGGCCGCGGCCTTGCCTGCCCGAGCGGCTGGTTGCTGATCGTCTTGGACTGGTCCTCGGGCTCGAAGTCGTCGCACTCGCCCCAGTCGATGAGGCCCGACGGCCCGCTGATCTGGATGAGTACCTGACGACCAAGGATGCGGTCGCCGCCCTGCACGTTCGGACCCGCCATCCGTCATCGTCCTCCCTTCACGGAAACGGTCGCCGGTCGGTTAGGCGACCTGCGTGCTGGTCTGAACCTGGGCGCCGGGGGCGACCGTGGTACGGGCGATGATCCGGCGGGCGCGGTAGTTGAGCGAGATCACCTGGTCGACGACGAGGTTGCCGGCCTGCTCGCTCTGGGCGGTGTTGTTGGTCGAGTCGCACACGACGCTGTAGGCCGCGATGTCCCCGGCCTTGAGCATCGCCTGCCACGCCCCGGTGAGGAGCTGCGTCGCCTGCTTCTCGGTCTGGTCGTCGATGGCTTCCTCGACGAGCGGGCCCAGAACGGACGTGGTGAGGTTGCCGACGTAGGCTCGCATGAGCGCGGTCGACACCTCCCCGCCGTCCAGCGTCTGGCCGGACATGAAGCCGTTCCCACCCCTGGCGATCGGGCCGATGCCGCACAGGTTCGCACCCTGCAGGGTCGGCCCGTCGTCCATGAGCGAGACGTTGTACTGCCCCCCCAGGCTGCCGACCATGGCCTTGTTGCCGGGGCTCTGCCAGGGGTTGAGCGTCGCCAGGATGCCGCAGGCGTAGGCCGCCGGGCTCACCAGCACGCTAAGGCCGGTGTACGGGCTCACCGAGGTCTGCCAGTTGTAGCAGCCCATCGTCCAGCCGGGGATGCCCGCGGTCTGGAGCGTCTGAGCGACGGTCTCGGCGGCGGTGGGCGACAGGCCAGCGGGCATGTTCGCGCAGAACACCGCGCCGTGGCTCTCGGTCCACTCGCTGGCACTGGCGTTGGCGGTCGCGTCGGACTGCCCGGCGAACCAGAACGCGGCGAGGTTCACACCCGAGGGCATGGCGGCGAGCGCCTGCATCCCGGTGCGGACCCCGTTCGTGTTCGATCCGACGTAGCTGGTGGGGGTCACGCCCGTCGTGCCGTTCGTGCCGCCCGAAAGCTGGTAGGTGCCGGTGGCGAGTGCCCCGGTGGGGTAGTAGGTCGCGGTGTTATCGGCCGGGATGACCTGGCCGGTGGTCGGGATGGACGTGACGACGATGGCGGCGGTGGGCGACGTGGCCGTACCGGCGACGTACTCCTCCCCGTCAGACGCGGCAGACAGGCTCACGCCCCAGCCGGTCGCCTCGGTCGGCGCCGCCGGGGGTGCGATGCTCGCGCTGTTGGTGCTGCCGCTGCCGGTCAGGTTAAAGCTGAACTCGGGGCCGGGGATCGTGTTGCCCGCAGCGGTCGACCACCACATCTTGCCGTAGACCTCGCCCTGGGCCATCGTGCCCCCGGTGGTGCTGGGGGTGACGGTCGGAGCGACGCTTGGCGAGGTGACGACCGGCAGCAGGCCGGGGGCGATCTGCGAACCGGCCATCGCGGTCACGCCGTAGCTCGCCCCGGTGGGCACGCTCTGGGCGAACGACACGTTGACGTAGTTCTCGATCTTGGACCCCTGGACGAGCTGGATGTTGTTCGCCCCGCTCACGGAACCGGCCGCGACGATGACCTGGGCGCCGTTGTTGTCGTCCCCGGTGTACGGGGAGACGAACCGCGCCCCGGCCTGCCCGCCGCTCGCCTGATTCACGGTGGCCGAGGCCGCCACGTCCGTGCCGTCCGTGATGCGGACCACCCAGATCGCACCGCCCTGAAGGAGCGCGGTGTACGCCTCCATCCAGCCGGTCAGGCCCGCCTCGTCCGTGCCGAACACGTCGACGAGTTGCTGCGGGCTCGAGACCAGGGTCGGCGTTCCCACCGGCCCCGAGTTGAAGGTGCCGACGACGGCAACCTGGTTGGCGTTCGGCGAGGCCGGGACGGAGGCAACGGCCTGCTGGAGCAGCGCGTACACCGCGTCCGGAGCGTTCGCCGGCAGGTTCGGCACGATTGGCATGAGCCTATCCCCCCTGGATCGTCGTGTTGAGCTGGATCGCCTGCACGATGGGCGACGTGACGGCCATCAGCCTTCGCAGTTGGAACTGGTAGGTGAGGACGCGGTGGTACACGTTGAGCGACTGGTCGGTGTACGGCAGGGCGTCGCCCATGAACGTCGCCAGAGAGTTACCGACGCCACCGGGCAGCGGGATGTCCTGCTGCTCGTCGATGGCGTCGGCGACCGCCTTGGCGATGTTCACGGCGTCCTCGCGCGTGTTTGCGACCGCGTGCAGGTCGATCATGTAGCCGATCTTGGCGACCTCGAAGTACTTGGTGACCGTTCCATCGCCGTTCGGCACGACGGCGAAGGGATACCACCTCTGCCTGGAGGTCAACGGCCGCGCCCCGGCCACGAGGAAGAACATGGCCGGGAGGTTCCTGTCCTCCTGAAAGAACGCCGCGTCGGGCCAGGCGCCCATCGCCTGCGTGATGGCGGGCGAGGTTGCGGCCCCCATGGCGAGCGTGACCAGCGCCGACATCAGCTGCTCCAGCTGGTCGGTCGTCGGGCTCGTCGCCATCAGAGGCCAGCGGCCACCGCGAGGATGACCGCCTCCATCGCCCTCTTGAAGTCCTGGGCCTCCTCGTATCCCGAAGGCCGCATGAACGGGCGCGGCGGGATGCCCCTGGAGGTGCCGAACTCCTGCCAGGGGCCGATCGGGTCGTTGGTGCCCACCTCGGCGACGAGCGGGGTGTGCTGCGCGATCTCGATGCTCGCCCGCAGAGCGACCGGCCACACCTCGTTTGCCGACCCCGCCGGGTAGTAGCCAATGAGCGGGTCGTCACCGGCCGCCCCGGCGCGCTGCTTCTGGGCGAGGGTGACCGGGGCGAGCGTCTGCCAGGCGTTGAAGGGTCCAACGGCCGGCTGGTAGTGGCCGATCTTGTTCATCGCTCGCGCCTGCACCTTGACCGCGGTCGTCGCCACCACTGGCGCCGCTGCGGCGGCAAGCTTCGGGGCGGTGGCCCCGGCCCAGGAGATCATCTTGGAGAACGACGTGTTACGCACCGGGCACCACCGCCCTTTCGGCATGGAACTTCTGAGCGGCCATGACGCCGCCCAACTCGTACGGGAACACGCCGGTCACGAGGTACGGCAGGCCGTTCCAGGTGATCTGGTCGTTCAGCAGGACGGTGCCGGGGGCGACAAGGCCCTCCAGCACCTCCTTGACCCGGCCACCGGCGAGGGTCTGCAACTCGTCCGGCTGATCCTTCACCAGCGCGAACTGGAACGTGATCGTCGCCTGGGTCGGCTGCGCCGTGCCCATCGGCGTGTAAGCGGTTTGGCCGGTAACGCGCCTCAGGCTCGCCGCGATGCCGTTCTGGCCGATGATCGCCAGGGCGTCCGAGGCCACACGCCCAAACGGGAAGTTGCCGAGCGGCATACTCACCACCCCGTATAGGGCAGATCGACCGGGAAGACCCGGACCGGCCTGACCATGTGGTCGTCGGAGTCGTCGGTGAGGATGGCGCGCTTGCGCACCCGCTCGTCGTACATCGCCTCATGGGCCGCCGCCTGGGCGATGAGCTGGTCTGGCACCTTGGACTGGTCGACGGCGAGAGCGGAGCCGCCCACGCTGTACTTCGAGAGCTTCGTCTGATCGACGGCGAGCGCCCGAAGTGCCTGGGCGGCGGCGAACCGGCAGACGAACCCCTGATCCTGGGCCGCGATGGTGCTGCTGTCAGCGGCGACGACGTGCATGGCGAAGTAGCGAAACGGCCCGATGGTCGTCGCCGCCGTGGGGGTTGGGTCGATCGTCACCTGCTGCTGGGCGTCGTACCACACGACCTGGACCGGGGGCCCGTCAGGCTGGTCGGTGGAGAGCGTCGTGGGCCAAACGAACGCGCCGTCCCAGTCCCCCATCCCCAGCGGGTCGATGCGGGGGTAGGACAGGGGGCGGGTCGCCCGGCGCCAGGAGATCGGGTCGCGTGTGATCCAGTCGGTGGGCAGTTGGTAGACCGACACGCCCGCCTGGATGTTCAGGGTGTACTCGTTCAGGTACGGCTTCCACCGCGAGTAGTCGGCGACGGCCGCCTGAACGAGATCCGTCAGCTCCGTGTCGTCGAACGCGAGGGCCGACACGACGGCGCCCTCGGCGTGTTCGAGCAGGGTCGGTGAGGCGAGGTTCACCGTGAGGCCCGAGACCGACTGGACGGTGACCTGCTCCTGAATGCCGCTCGCCATCGTGTCGAGCGACAAGACCTGCCCCTGCTTGATCCGCGACACCGACATCGGCTGGATCGACTGCGATCCAGCGGGCGCGACGGCGGTGAGCGTGGTGTACAGGCCGGTGTCTCGGATGAACGAGCGGGTCTGCTGGAGGAAGTCGCCGATGGTTGCCACCGCGCTTCCCCCTTAGCTCGGACCCAGGAACACGCCGAGCGATGCGGCGGTGATGGCGACGCTGCCCGCCCAGATCGCCACGAAGAACCAGTCGTACTGGCTCATGTCGGCGCTCACATCCGAGGCAGCCAGGGTGTTCTGGCCCGTCAGGCTGTTGCTGCTCACCCAGATGGTGTCGTCGGGGTTGGTCTCGCTCAGGGTGCCGTCCGCGTTCAACTGCGGCGGGTACACGGCGATCTGGCCGGTGGCCGTCCCGCTGGGCGTGATGTCGTAGGTGAAGGACATGGCCTTGGCCCGCGACGGGTTCGCGACCTTGAAAAACCCGCTGTTGCCGTTGGCGGCGATGGCGACGTTCTGGAACGCCCACACCGGTTCGGGCTGGGCGATCTGGAGCGCCGCCTGCTGCTCGTCGGCCGTGTCGGCAGTCGAGACCCTGAGCGCACCCTGCACGAGCAGAAGCTGCACCTCGGCGGTCGGCCACACGAGCGTGGGGCTCGAGTCCACCGCGATGCCCGCGTTCTTGTCCATCGACAGCGTGACCGTGCCCGAGGTGGACACGACGGACTGCTGCTCCATCGGCCCGCTGATGGCGGCCGGGAGCACCTGGGGGCCGAGGAAGGGGCTCATCCCTGCGCCACCTTCTCGATGCCGGTGGTGTCGAGGCCCTGGTCAGTCAGGGCCGTCGTCTCCAGTGCCACCGGGGTCTGCCCCTGGCTCGGAAGGTCCGACGTCTGCGCCTCGCGGGCGACGCCCTCGGCGAACAGGCTGTCCCCCTCCGTCAGGGTCAGCGACGGCTGGAGCTTCAGCGCGTACAGCTGCGTCGGCCACATCCGCCTTCACCTCCTGCTTGGGAACCTCATGGAACTCGCCGGGCATGGTGAGGCGGCCCCGGTGGTCAAATCGGGGGCGCGCTCCGGTGTGGAGCGCCCTCACCTTAGTTGCCCGACAGGGTGGTCGGGTCGGTCGTGCCGTTCGTGGGGTCGACCTCGACGTTGACCGCCGTCAGGCCGCTGCCCACCTGCTTGACCGTCATGCTGTTCACCTGGCTGTCGGGCGGCGTCGGCAGCGTGCTGTACGTCTCGCCCGGGAACACGATCTTGTTCGAGGTGGTCATGACGGTGTTGCCGCCGGCGGCCAGGGACGGGTTCAGGTCAGTCGCCATGCTGGCACCCCTTTCCGCGCAGGCCCACCCCTCCTGCGCCCTCCCGCGCTCGAAGCGCACCCTGCCCGAAGGCTACTTGATGAACGTCGGGGCGCCGCCCGGGTTGGTCACGCCGCCGATACGGCCGGGCGGATTGAGGCCGGGGTCGGCCGGGTCGTTCACGCCGTTCCGGTCGGCGACGGGTCGCATGGCGTTCGTGGACTGCTCGCCCCGCCCGCCAACGCGGTGCGTGCGCTCCGTGTCGTCGATGGCCGCCTGGTGGGTCCGGTCACGGTCCAAGGCTCGTCACCTCCAGACAGAGTTAGGCCGTGGGGGTGGCTACCCACGGCCGGTCAACCGAGGCGCGCTGTGCGCGCAGGCGATTAGTACAGCTTGATCGTGCGCAGACGGGCCGGAACCGGGGTCTTCTGCGCGACCATCGTGGTCGCCAGGAACTCCTTCTCGTCCGTGAGCTGCAGCGTCGACTGGTCGCGTACCTCGTACGGGCCGTCGATCTGCAGCGGCTGGCCGATGAAGAACTTCTGGGCGCCACGCTGGCCGAGGAGGATGCGGCTGTCGCCCGCGTTCCAGGGCGCGTTGATCCCGATGAACGGGATGCCCTTGACGTAGGCGATGAAGCCGTCCTGGTCGACGTCCGTGCCCGCCTGCTTGAACAGGCCCATCGTCATGATCGCCTGGGACAGCAGCTCGCCGGTAGCCAGCGAGCACACGCCGAAGTTGGGCGTGTAGAACACCGGGGCCTCGCCCATCTTCGTCTTCTGCTGGCCAATCGTGTGGACGAGGTTGTTCCAGTACCACTCCTGCGGCTGCGCGTTGTACGGCGCGCTGTCGGGCACGGCGGTGGAGAACAGGGCGAGGTTGGTGGCGTAGCTGTACGCCAGGGTGTAGTTGCCCGAGGTGAGCACCGACCCCGCGGCGAGGTAGATGCGGCCGTTCTCGTAGTCGATGGCGCAGTCGCCGCCGGTCACGATGCCGTCCGCGGTGAAGGAGCCGATGGTGAGGTTCGACCCGTTCGACGCGGTGATGGCGTTGGTGGTGACGGTGTTCGGGCCGTTCGAGGTGAGGTAGGTCGACGTGCGCGGCCGGACGAGCGGGATGTAGGTGTTGGGGGTGTTTGCCGCGCCGCCCTTCAGGGGCAGCAGGTACGTCTGGTTGGTGGCGGCGTCGACGAGGACCTGACTGGCGGCGTTCCAGGCGATGGACTCGCCCGTCACCGCCACACAGCCGTACTCGTCGGCGGCCTGCAGGTGCTCGTTGTGGATGTCCAGGTCGAGCTGGCGCCGCATGTCGTACCCGACGTGGAACAGCGCCCGAGCGATCGCCTGGTAGTGCAGCGGGCCGGACCGCATCATCTCCTCGACCTCACGGCTGATGACCGTGGCGAGCTTGCGGTACTGCCCGGCAACCGGCAGGTAGGACAGGTTCACGCGGGCGCGGCCGACGATGCCGCCCTCGGCGACCTGCAGGTTCGTGGCGGCGGTTGACTCCCGGGTGTAGGTCTCCACCGGGATGTACGCCGTCTGGCCCTCGAACACGCCCTCCTCGACCAGCTGGAGCCCCTGGAGCTCCTGGAACTGCTGCTCGATGATGGTGCGCACCACGGACGGCTGGTTGACGACGGTGGCGGTGGTCACGGCGTCGGTCAGCGGACGGCCCTGGGCCACGCTGTCGGCGAAGGCGCGGCGGAACTGGATCTCGTCGGCGATCGCCCGGGCGTGGGCCTTGTCGAACGCGTCGAGGATCTTCTTCACGCGCGGCGCGTTGATCGCCCGCAGCTTGGTGTCCGGGCTGTAGCCCTGGCCGTGCGCATAGTCCTCCAGGGCGTCGCGCAGCGCGTTCGCCGAGTCGAGGTACGGGCTGGGCTCGTTCACCTTGGCCGGAACCTGGGTGCTGGCGGTTCCACCGGGGCTGCCGGGGTCGCCGGTGAAGCCCAGGCGCTGGGTGCCCAGGCCCGCCGCGAGTCGGTCGGCCTGCGCCACCTCGGCGTCGAGGATCGCCTTGGCCTGCTCCTGGGTCGGGGCGGTCTTGGCAGACGTGGCGATGGCCTGCCGCACCGCCTCGGGGAAGCGGTCGAGCTTGACGACCTCGGCGTCGACGAACGCCACCGCCTCGGCCTTCGCCTTCTCGGCGGCCTCCTTGCGGTCGCGGTCGGCGATGGCGTCCTGCAGGGGCTTGGCAGCGGCCTCACCGGCCGCCTTCAGTCGGGCCTCGAGCTCGGCCTTGATCGCCGGGTTCTGGTCGAGGATCGAGTCGAGGGTGGCGCTCTCGGGCACTGGCGGCACATCTCCTTGCGGGGCCGGGTTGGGCTCGGGGTCGGCCACCGGATCCGGGAGCGCGGCGATCTCGCTGTCGGTCAGCGGGATCGGCACGCCCAGGGCGTCAGCGGTGGCCGGGTTGGGCACGAGGTCCCACGTCCTGATGTCGAGCGTCTTGGCGACCGCGACGTGCTGGCCGTTCAGCTCCTTGGTCACCGTGTCACCGATGGCCCGTAGCGAACTGCCGAGCTTCGCGCCCGTCTTGACGATGCCGCGAATGGTCGCGGCAAGGGGGTTGCCGTCGACCAGCTCGTAGTCGGCATAGACGACGCCTGCCGCGTCCATCATGGCCCCGATCACGCGGGCCACGGTGTTCGCGTAGTTGGTCTGGAAGTGGATCTGGCCGTCAGCGCCGCGCACCCACTTGGGATGCGGGCTCTCGGCCAGCATCTCGCCCTGCTTGGCCCTGCGGTCAGCGTCGACGAGCGCCTGGGCGACCAGTTCCCTGGGGTACAGGCGCCGGTTGACGTTGACCACGTTGGCCCGCATGACCGGCAGGCGGAACCGGAATGGCCGGCTCGGGTCGTCCGGGGTGGGCTCGTCGAGGATCTGGACGGCATCGGCGATCGCCTCGTCGGTGGCCGCCTCGCGCTTGACGATCTTGCCGTCCTTGAGGCTGTGGCCATCCCCGACCAATTTGGCGATGCGCCGTCCGATGACCGCCCACTCCTCCGTGGAGTAGCCGCCCTTCGTCCGGTTCGCGCTGTCGTTGTACCGGGTGATGGCGGCCACCTTGCGGCTGTCGTCGCAGGGGTAGCGGAAGTTCACAGGGTCGCCGTACTGGGACTCGTCGGTCGGGTAGTTGGCGGGCGGGGTGAGGTGGCCGCCCTCCTTGAACGCGATGTGGTACTTGGCGGCCCGCGCCTCGGCCGCCTTATGCAGCGCCTCGCGGGACTCCGGCAAACGGTTCACCTCCGATCACGGACCCACCACCGGCATGCCGAAGCATCGGCACTGAGGATGGAGGGGTGGCATGTCGTGTGCGATGGGAAAGGTCTGGCCGTTGAGCGCCCGACACCGTTGGCAGGTGCGGTTGTCGATGGTCGCCACCCAGGTCCAACGCTCCACACCTGCGTCCTGCCACGCCGACCGGTTGGCCTTGCCGTACGCATCGGCCAGTTCGGTTCGGGCAATCATCCGCGAGCGGTAGCCGTTGGTCCCGGGGCCGATCGCCTGGATCACGGCCTCGAGCCAGCCGTTGGGACCGGACAGGCGGGCGCCGTTCTTGTAGGACGTCGAGAGGGCGTGCCGCAGCTTGGTCAGGGTGGTGTGGTCGATCCCCTTGACGCGCTCCCCGGCCTCATCGCTGAGGAGCCGGATCGTCTCGGGGTTGACCACGTTCACGCCCTGGCCGACCTGACGGTTGCCCTCCTTGCCGCCCTCGTTCGCGGCTGCCTTGCGGAAGGCCGATACGGTCTGCACGAACCCGGGCCGGTGACGGCTCACGACAGCCCGCCAGCGACGTTCGAGCCAGCGCGCCGTTTCTGCCGTGAGCACCTGATCGCCCAGGGCGGCCACGGCCTGCGGCGCAGCCTCGGTGTCGGGCGGCTCAGCGTCAGACCAGTCAAGGTCGTCATCCGCTGCCTCGCCTTCGTCGTCCTCCGCGTCCTCCAGCGGCCAGGGGTTCGCCGTGGGAGGGTACGGGTTGAGCCGGTCGCCACCCAGGTACATTTCCAGGCCGGTCTCGCGCAGAAAGCCCTGCGCCGCGCTGGTGAAGTACCGATGCACGCCCTCGGCCATGGTGTGTTCGAGGTGGACCATGTGACGCGAGTACAGCCCCACCTGGCCGCCGAAGGCGTCCTGGGGATCGGTCGCGTCCATCTGCGGTGCGCCGGTAGCGTCGGGAGTGAACTTCTCGCCGGCCATCTGGGCGCCGCGGCTTTGCGGCATCGGCGAGCCGTGTACGGGGTTGACCGCCGTCTGTGCCGCTTGCTGGGCCTGTCGCTCCTCGGCAAGCTCGTCGGCGAGTTGCTTGAGCTCCGCGTCCAGGTCGTCGATGCCGAAGTCCTCGGCGATGACGGCCAGCGCCGTCTTGCGGCTGATGAGCGGGTCGGGCTGGGAGGAGCGGGCGTCGATGACCCGCGACAACCGCGCCTGCTTGGTCTCCTGGCTCTTTTCCGCCCAGGTGAGGCTGATGGACACGCTGTCGGGGTTGATCCCGGCCAGCGACAGGGCGAACTCCATGATCGACCGCAGGCCCGAGAACGCGCCGCCGTCACCGTTCTCCAGCACGTCGGTCACGGTCTCCTGGTCCATGAACAGTTCGCTCTGCTGGCGGTCGAGGACGTCATGGCTCACCTTGTAGGCCGCACCGAGGAGGCCCTGCGGCACACCCGCGCCCAGGAACAGCAGGTCGTTGAGGTACTCCACGTCGGCGATGTCGCCCAGGCTGGCGTCGCCGTCCAGGTTCACGATGCTGGTGGTGCCGTTCGAGTAGTAGTCGGTGACCACCGACGCCGCACCGTACTTGGCCGAGGAGTTGCGCGCCTTGTACTTGGCGATCTCGGCCTCGTCGCCGGGGTTCTCCGGTGTCCCGATGACGTGCAGGCGTCTCAGGGCAGCGCGGGTGCGCCGCCTGACCACCAGGTCGTCGTCGGCCATCGCCAGCTTCTTCGCGTAGCCGCGGATCTGGAGGAGCTGGCTTTGGCCGTACCGCTCGCCGTCCTCGTGGTTCCAGCGGATGTGGTTGACCTGCCACAGCTTGAAGTCCGACAGCGGCCCGAGCGAGATCGGGTCGATCTGGGTGAACGCGGCCTGGATGTCGGGGAAGTTGCCCTGCATGTCGTCGTTCCGGTGCATCGTGATGGCCGGGATGCGCTTGAGGTTCACGATGCGGAACAACTGGCCGTCCTGCACGGCCACGACCTCCAGGAACAGGTCGCCCTCGGCGAGGAGCATCCGCGACCACGACGGCAGTTTGGCGTCGATGCGGGTGTCCTTGCGGAGCTGGTCGAGCACGTCCTGCGCCTTCACGGCCACGCTGTCCGGCGTGCCCGGCTGCGGCATTACCTTGATCGTGATGCCGCCTCGAACCGCACCGGCCGCCATCTTGTTCAGCGCCCGCCACGTCCTCGGGTCGGCCTGCAGGATGCGGTGGATGTCGCTGATGATGATGCGCCGGTCGTACTCGAGGACGTACATCTCGTACGGCCACAGCTCCGGCGACGTGTGGATCTGCAGGCCGGTGTCGGTGGCCTGCCGCCTCGGATCCTCGGTCTCGGAGGCGAAGGCGCGCTGGAACCACGACAGGATGCGCTGGATCAGGCCGTTGTTCTCTGCCAAGGCATCACCTCCCGAGGGCCGAAGCGGCGTCGGCCAGGATGTCGGTGTAGTCGGCTTCGAGGACGTCGGTGGGCGCGTCGGGCTCGAAGATGAGCGCGGGGTCGTGGTGGGCGTAGGCCATCATCACCGCGTCCGCCAGGTCGGGGCTGCGAAGGCCGCGCTTTCGCATCTCGTCCTTGCTCTCGACCTTGATCTGGTCGACGTTCGTGAAGCCGTACCGGAGCGCCGTCAGCTCGCCGGTCAGCTTCTCGTCGTCGGGGATGGCGATGAGGCCCTGTTGGAACCGCTCGCGCAGGCCCCAGTACCCCTCGGCCCGCCGGTTGGCGAATCGCTTGGGCGTCCGCGACTTGGACCCGTTGCGGAAGGGGAACACCCGGATGCCCTTGGCTCGCAGCACGTCGGTCACGCCGCCGCCCACCCCGTCGTCGTCGATGACGGCGTACTTGGCATCCACGGCAAGCATGGCGGCGATGACCCGCGCCGCGGTCTCGGTGATCGGCTCCTTGGTGGTGACCGACACGAACTCGGTGCGCAGCCCCTTGCGGTGCACGATCACCGTCCGGTCCACGCCGAAGCGCGCCACGTCGGCGGCGATGATGCTCGCCTCGTCCTCGTCCACGTCGCGGGTCCGAGCGGCCATGACCTGGTGGAGCGCGATCAGCTGGTGTTCGTCCTGGCCCGGAAACTCGGCCAGCACTCGGGCGGTCCAGTTGGGATCGTCCTCGCCCCAGTCCTTACGCCGCTCCTCCACCCACTCGGGCGTGACGAGGTACGGCCGTTCCGACTCGCCGGTGAAGTTGGGCGTCGCAAAGGCCGGCATGGACATCGTGAAGTAGCCGCTGTCGGGCCTGAACGCCCTGGCGAAGTGGCCGGAGGGGTTCGTCGGGTTGCCGATCAGCAGCACTCGGACGTTGGCGCCGGTCGTCAGGCCCTCCATCGCGTCGAAGATGGCCGGCTCGACGCCGGATGCCTCGTCCAGCACCACGAGGATGTGCGGCGCGTGGAAGCCCTGGAACTTGTCGCCCTTGTCGGTGCTGTAGCCCAGGGCGAACCAGTTGGGGCCGACCTCGATGGTGCTGGCCTTGGGCGGCATCCGACCGCCGAGCGGGTACTTCGAGGCGGTGTAGGCCGCGCGGATCTCTCGCCACAGGATCTCGTCGACCTGTCTGCCCGTCGGTGCGGTGGTGACCACCGTGCTGTTGCGGTGGCAGAACAGGAACCACAGGACGGCCCAGGCGGCGACGGTCGACTTGCCCGCACCGTGGCACGACTTGACCGCTACGCGGCGGTGGTCGCGGATGGCCCGCAGGATGACCTGCTGCGAGCTCCAGGGGTCTTGGCCGAGGACGCGGCGCACCCACTCAACGGGGTCGTCCTTGACCGCGACGATCCGCTTCGCCAGCGTGCGGTCGTAGCCGTGTGCCTCAATCGCCCTCGGCGGCACTCAGCAGGTCGACCCAGCTGACCGCAACCGGCCCGCCGTTCGGCCCGCTCACCTCGCTCTTGCCATCCGTGCGGTTCGTGGATGCGCCCAGGGCCAACCTGCCCACCTCCTGGAACCGGCGTGCGCTGTTCGACAACGCCTCCAGACGGCCAGGCGGGATGGCGGTCTGACCGGCACTCGCGATGTTGCGGGCCACCTGCGCCAGTCCGGCCTTGGCGATGTGCAGGGCGCGCTCATCGAAGTCGACCAGATCCTTGGCCATCTCCTCGACGCGCTGGCGCTCACGCTCGACCTGCACCTTGCGCCGGAACTCCTCGCGCTGGGTCGTCCACGCCTCCTTGGAGGCACGACGCCGCAGGGCGCTTCCGTTCACGCCGTACTTCTCGGCCAGCGTCTCCATCGTCACGTCTGATTCGATGTACTCCTGGCGGATCGGCAGCCAGTTGATCTTGACCACGGTGTCACCTGCTAGGTGGCGATGCACCGTTTATGCACCGCCAGAGTATCTGAACGTCGATTCGGCACACCCTCATGCAGCGGTCTGCATACGGGCCGCATAACCGGGGGCTCACGGCCAGATCACCGCGCTCACGACGACGGCCACGGCGACGACGACGGCCACCAGGCCGATCTGGATGATGCCGGGCCACGACTGCGCCACACCGATGTACCGCAGGACGGCGCCGCCGAACCCCATGCCGAGGCCGATGGATAGACGGCCATCAACGAGAAACGCCCGGGCCGTAGCCCAGGCGCTCTTGCGGTTCTGCCTCATACACCCCCACCAGGCGGTAGGAGCCAGTGGGCGAGCCTACCCAGCTCCTCCGCGAGCGTCGGGTCCTCGTCGCGGATCGCGTTTGCGTGCTCCAGCACGATCGTCTGCGCCCGCGAGAGCGCCCCGGTGCTGATGGCCGGTTCTCCCGGCCAACGGGCGCCGAGGGCGTGCGCGCCGGCAAACGGCCCCTGGACCGGTGTTGCTCTCCGGCGCGTCGACGGGCGCCTCACACCATCTGTCTGCGAGGATGCTGAGTAAGCCACAGATACGCCCTCCCTTCCACCCGAAAACGTTGGTGCATGGCCTGTCGCGTGTATCCGACAGACCGACCGATCTCGGCGAAACTGCGGTCCATGAGGACCGGCAACAATGTGACGGTCTCCCCCAGGCTCGAAAGGGTGTCGACGTCCTCGAGTGCTGCCTGTGCGGCGTGATCGGGCAGCATGTCGAGCAGGTGCAGCTCGTCGGTGTTGCTCACCTCGGCATCGAGGCTCACGGTGTGGCCCACCATGTCCCTCATGCGGGATCGCCGGGCCTTGGCGACCTCATGGCGGATCACGGGCACGGCGAAGGTCGAGAACTTGTAGCCCCGTTCGGCGTCGAACAGGGTGGCCGCCACAGCAAGTCCGTACATCCCGGCGTCCATCGCCCAATCCGGTGTGGCATCTGGGATGGCCCAGTACCGCATGAGACGGGTGACCACCCACGTCACCAGACGCTCGTTGGCCTCGTACATGGCCCCGCGTTCCTCGGGCGTCACCGGTACAGGCCCTGGATCATGCCTGCCTGGGCGAGCGCGTTCAGGACCGCTCCCTCCAGGTCGAGGGCGTACTGTGCCGCGTCGGTGTCGTGCCCCATGCGCTGCTCCAGCCACAGGCGTCGGAACCTCGTCGCCAGGTGCGTGAGCGCGTCCTTCGCGGTGAGAAGTCCGGGATCGCTCTCCTGGATGGACAGGCGACGGCGCAGCTCACGCATGGCGTCGTCGTCCGTGGTCGTGGTGTGACTCACGACGCGAGGCGGGCCGACGTACGGCATCACGAGCGTCACGGTGTACGCGCCCTGGTACTCGGGATGTCCGATGTCGGCTGTCCCCGGGGCGACAGAAGGTGTCGGCTCAGCGGGGCGCGGCTCGCTTTCCCCGAGGGCGTCGATCAGCTCGTGCAGGGGGAACGCGTCATGCGCGTCGACAGCGCGAGGCGACTCGACTACGGGGCGAGTGTCGTCTGCGCTGGTCCCCGGCGTCCCGTTGCCCTGGGCGTCGACCTCGCTCGTCTGGAGCCGCGGCGTCCACGTTCCATCCGTGCGGATCATGCTCGCCCCGTCCTGGGGCGTGAGATCGTCTGCGCAGTCAGCCATGTGCGCGTCCCTGTCCTCCTTGCTGGCGAACGACTGGGGGCATCGAAGGCAAAGCCACGTCGAGACGCAGGGCGATTCAGGAGGGGGATCACTCTCGACGAAGCGCGATCCACCTCTGAACGCGGCGACAGGCAGGGAAGCCGGCATTCGCGGCGCCCCGGGGGTCGCGCTTGATCGACCTTTCATCGAGGGTTGATCGACCTTTCATCGAGACGTGATCGAGGGAGGGTCGGGTCGTCGCGTGGCGACAGAGGCAAACGGTCCCGCGCGATGGCATCGCTCGCGCGGGGAAAGGGGGTGCGAGTCGTCTAGGGGCGAGAAGCACTTGCCCTCGCCTACGGGGGGAGGGACGCATGATCTATCACGCAGGGGGAATCGAACGCGCCTACCCCCCTTGGCTGCCGTCCTAGGGGGGGGTTGCATTCCCCTGGTCGTGCGTTCAAGGGGGGTCGCGGGGGCAAGTGGCAATCGCCCCGTGGATGGGGGTCGCGCAGGGGGTCGCGTGCGTGCGCGCCACACGCCATGGAATGAAGGGTCAGGGGGGTCCCCTGAGAATCCGAGGGATTCGTCGTGCCCGTTCGAGCCCGACAGCGTGCGGGGGAACCACGTCGCGTCAATCCGCGTGCCGATGCGCTATCGTCCGCCCTTGATCTACAGGGGTCTGTGGGGGCGTCTTACGATCCAATCGACCCGCGTCGACCCCCCAAAATCGAGGAGGCAACCGACAATGGCACGCAAGAGCACGAAGGCCCAGCAGAACACGACCCCCGAGACCGCGAAGGTCGAGCTGACCCTGCCCGAGGCCCAGACGGCTCCGCCAACCGACACGACCCCCGAGGCCGCCGCCGAAGCCCCGACCACCGTCGCGGACATCCTCGCCGGCTCCGAGATCGTGCCCGACGCCACCGACACGCAGGGCATCGAGGACACGGACGCGTCGCCCGTCGAGGGCAACGCGGACCTCGCCGACCGCGCCGCGAAGCGCCGGGAGCGCCGCGCCGCCCGCAAAGCCCGCCGCGCCCAACTCGAAAACTTCCGCCTGTACGACTCCAATCTCCGTCGCAACATCTTCGACATCGGCGCCGACGTGTCCGAGGCGAAGGACACCGAGCAGGTGCTGACCCTCGCCGGCCTCGACTGGGCGGTCGTGAAGCGCCCGCTGCTCGTCGACGTCGACGGCACGCACCTCGAGATCGAGGGCCAGTACGCCACCACCCGCTCCGACGACAACTCGGTGCTCGGCATCGTGGGCCGCCAGTTCACCGCCCTCCAGAACCGCGAGGCGTTCAACTGGCTCGACACCCTCCTGGGCGGCGCGTGCATCCCATCCACCGCCGGCTACCTGCACGGCGGCCGCCGGGTGTGGGTGTCGGCGAAGATGGCCGAACAGACGAAGCTGCTCGACGACCCCGTTGACACCTACATCTTCATCTCGAACTCCCACGACGGCTCCGGCGCCCTGCAGGTCGGCACCACCCCCATCCGGATCGTGTGCCAGAACACCCTGAACCTCGCCTGCGCCACCGCCTCCCGTTCCTGGACCGCCCGCCACTACTCGGGCCTGTCGGACAAGATGGCCGAGGCCGCCCGCGCCCTCGAACTCACCAACACCTACATGGCCGCTCTACAGGCCCAGGCCGAGATCATGGCCGCCATCAAGGTCACACCGAAGACCTGGGACGCGCTGGTCGCCACCCTGTTCCCGGAGCCGAAGAAGGGGACGGACCGCCGCAAGGACACGGTGAACGAGCGCCGTGTGGCCCTCACCGAGGCGCTGAACGTCGACGACCTCGCCAACTACCGGGGCACCGCCTGGGGCGCGATCAACGCGGTCGCCGACTACGTCGACCACGCCAACGTGAAGCGCGAATCCGACGTGTCGCTGGACCGGCGGTTCGAGAAGGTCGTCGACGGCCACCCCCTGGTCGACCGCGCCACCTCGTTTCTCCTCGCGCTCCGGTAGGCCCCCAGGGAAAGGGGAGGGCACGCGCCCTCCCCTTTCTCGTCCCCCGGCTTGCGGGTTCGCTCACGATCTCCCGATCGGATCGTGAGCGTGCCCACGATCCCCCCGACCCCGAGAAAGGGGGCGCCACGCGACGTTGATCGGGGGGATGTACATTCCCCCGCGATCCCCCGTTCGACGCGACCTACCCCCCTTTGCTTGCGTCCTGCGCGATTCCCCGAAGGGGGTCGATCATCGCATCCCCAAGGGGGATCGTTCCCGCGAAGCTAGGGGGGCACCACGCGGTTCATCCCCCGTCGACGCGTTCTCGTGCGTGCGTCGGGGGTCGAACGCGTGGCGCCCCCTTTGCTCGCGTCCTACGCGATTCCCCAGGGGGGACGGGGGCGATCACGCGCACGGGGACGTGTTCGAACTCCCACGGATTCGTCGGATCGTGCGAGCCAGGGGGCATGCCCGAGGGTTCCCCGGCACCCCTGCGCGACCCCGCCGCCCTCGTCCGAGGCGCGTCGTGGCACGCCCCAGGGGGCGTCTTAGCCTTGACCCGACCCGAACGACACGCCGCAGGGGGGCACGACCGATGACCACGGCAACCGCACCCGCTACCCCGGAGCAGGCCCGCGTGAGCTGCACCTGCTGCCCGATGCGACCGGTCCACTTCCACGCCGACGCCGAGGACGTGGCGCGCTTCGTCCGGTTCAACAACGCCTCGCTCGGCACGCCGTTTCACTCGCTCCGAGGCGTACAGGCCGCCAGCACCTGCACCCTGCCCGCCTGACGAGGCCGCCGGCCACGGCCGAAACGGGTCCAGAATCGGCCCGTCGCGGGAGGCCACAACTCCCCACATCCGAGGAGGCTGACCACGATGACCCTTGCCGAGGTGCGCGCCTACATCCTGCTCCAGATCTCGGATCTGGAGGCCGACGTCGACGAGCTGGACAGCCGCGTGGAACGCGCCGAGACCCGGGGCGCGCTCGAGGCGTACCAGGACCTGCTGGACAAGATCGACGGCGCGACGGTACCGGCGTGACGCCGCTGGCCGCCAGAGCGCAGGCCCACGCCGACACGCTTGGCATCCCGACGGCAGTCGGCCCCGGCGGGCTCTGCTACCAACCCGTCGTCATGTACGGGCGCGAGAGCGCCGGGTGGATCGCCTCGATGGGAGGCGACGTCTACCGCCCCTGCACCCCCGGCCCGCGTCGCGCCCGCTTCGCCCAGAACCGGCGCACCATCACCATGCCCGGCCACGTTCCCTGCATGGCCTGCGGGCGTCAGGGCTGCCCCGGCACCTGCTGCATCTGACCCAACACGAGGAGGTACCCGCGTGAACCGCAGCGACCTGAACGATGTCATGTCCCGCCTTGTCCGGCACCATCTGAGGCCGAACGAGTGCCCGCCGCCTTCGGTCGAACGACGCGACCTGCCCGCCGTCGCCGCAGAGGTCCAGACCAGGGGCGGGTACGACCCTCGTTTCTACGATCGCGTCGTGATCGCCACCCACTGGCCTACGCCCCACATGCAAGGCGTCGACTACTGGCAGGTGGCGTTGTCGCCGAACCGCACGGAACGCGCCGCTGAGGCACCCGAATGGTCCGTGGTCAAGGTCGGCACCGTGGAAGGCGACCGTCTCGGCGTGGCACAGAACGGCGTCGGCGTCGAAGGCGTCGTGCTCGCCACCGGGCTCACCCAGGCGCAGGCTGAGGGCTGTGCCGCCAGCCTGTCCGCGATGCTGGACATTCCGCCGTACCGCGAGGAGGACCTGACCGCGTAACGCGGGGCCGGCGGGCGCCCCCTGCGGGGGGCGTTTCGTCGAGCGATCGCTTCGAGGGCGGAACGTTCCTCCCCCGTCACGATCCCCTGTCGGGATTGCTTCGCAGGGGGAACGATCCCCGCAAGCTAGGGGGCGCCCTCGCGTCCGACGCAGGGGAGGATGCACGTTCCCCCCGCGTTCGCAGGGACGACGCGCCCCGCCCCCTTTGCTCGCGTCAGGCGCGATGCCCCCGAAGGGTGACACCCCCGCACGCACGCGCACGCGGTCTGGATCACGATCTTCCCGGACAAGCCTGTTGTGACACCCCCGCACGCACGCGCACGCGTCCCCCCGCGATGCGCGGGATTCGTAGTGCCCGTTCGATCCCGGGGGCATGGTCGCGCCCGCCCCCTCGGCCGTCGACCAGGTCGCGGGGCATCGTCGTGGGCGCGTCTCGGGGACCGTCGACGGGGCGTGCGACCCTTGCCCCGGGATCGAACGACGCGCAAGGGGGGCGACACGATGGCACCGGAGATCGAGGCGGTCGAGCTGTTCAACGGCACCCACATCTGCGGGTATCCCACGATGTTGAACAGCGAGGGGCAGACGTTCTGCGCCGCCTGCGAGGTGATCGTCCCGGCCTGACGGGCGCCGCGCCCGCCGGAGCCCCCCGCACGGGGGGCTTCGTCGTGTTCGTGACACGTTGGCGCCAATCGGTTTCGACGCGTCCTCGCCGTCGTCGACGCACGTTCCCCCCGCGAACGGGGACGCGAACGCAGGGCGCCCCCTTGCACCACGGCAGGCGCGATTCCCGGGGGGACCGTCGACCCCTCGGATCATCCCCTTCGCGTCGATCCCATGCGCCCGGCGTAGTGCCCCGAAGCGCGCCCCGCATCCGTCGATCGGGTGTGCGGCCGTCGATCAAGGCGCGTCTGTAGACCGTCCCCCGGGGCGTCCTACCCTCCAACCGTCCCGGATGAAGGGGGGGTCGATCATGCAGGGGTTTGCCACCTACGACCACTGGGCCACGCGCATCCCGGACGAGGACGAGAGCTGCGACACGCCGCGCTGCTACGCGCCCACCGAGATCTGGTGGGGCGGTCGTCCGCTGTGCGTCACGCACCTCGTCGCCATGGTCAGCGACAGCCAGCTCACGGCCGTCGCCCATCAGGACGGCTCGCGCATGGGCGCCATGGTGAAGGGCGAGGACGCGGACGCCCTGGCGGCAGCCGTCGAGTGGGCCGAGCGCAACCGTCGCCAGTACCGGATCAGCGTCATCTTCGAATTGGAGGGCCAGGCATGAAGGCGCAGATCGACGTGCGCGGCATCAGCCGCTCCCTGGGTGTGGCATACGGCTTCGTCTACGTCGACGACACGCGGGTCATGTTCACCACGCTCACCGACGCCCGGGAGCCCGCCGGCGCTGTGATCCGCGTTGAGCCTGCCAGGGGCTGGGACGCACCGCGTCCTGCCCAGGCGAAGCGCGCCGCCGAGACGATCAAGGATTGGCTGACGTCCGTTCGGTTCCCAGTCAGCCGGGTGGTTTTCGGATGACCCCCGTCGAGGTGAAGGAGCGCATCGGCGCCCGCATCGCTGACGCCGCAATCGAGGCCGTGGCGGCGCAGGCCGAGGTGCGTCGGCTCGCGCTGCTCCTGTGCGTCGCTGACGGCCAGGCCCGATCGGTCCACGAGGACGAGCTTGGCGAGTACCTGAACCTCGCCAAGGTTTGGGGGCTCGAGGTAACCGTCGCCGACGCTCCCGGCCCGCGTTGGAAGGTGCTGCGCCCTATACCCGCCGCGTGATTCCAACGTCGAGGGGCGTCCCCGACAGGGGGCGCCCCTTCGTCGTGCTCGTCGTGCAAGGGGGCAAGGTCGCGTCCGGACCGTCGACGCGATGGATCGTGCGCCCCCCCCGATCAGGACCGTCGGGGCTCGATCGGCGCCGTCGATCACGCGATCCCGTTCAATCCGACGAGCCCGACCCCGCGAACCCTCGACCCCGCGTAACCGTCGGTCGGGCCGTCGCCTGCCCGCGTTCGCCGCCCGGTCGTGCGTGCGCGACCATGTGCCCGAGGGGACAACGATCCAGGGGAGGTGACAGACGACCAGGCGACCGAAGGGGGGCGCTGCGGCGCCCCCTTTGTCATGGCCACCCAGCCGTGCCAGAATGCCGGAATGCGAAGGCAGCTATTCCTCCGGGCCCACCCGTTCGAGCTCATGGAGCAGGGCATCAAGCAGGTTGAGTTCCGGCCCGCCCTCAAGGCGGCCACGTACGAGGCCGGCGACGAGGTGCTGTTCATGTGCGGTCGGAAGCGCCTGCTGCAAAAGATTTACCGGATCGACGACTACCCGAGCATCGTCGCCGCGGTGCGGGCGATTCCGCCTTCGGCCCACGGCAACACGCCCGAGGGCGTCGTGGAGAACTGGTCGCGGTACTACACCGACGCCTACCGGGACGGACCCGTTCGGGCGCTCTGGATGTCCAAGATCTCGTAGACCAGCACGCGGTGCTTGCCCTTGACCTGGTAGCCCTTGTTCGACCACCACGATCCCTTCGCCGTCTGGGCCTTGAGCATGTTCGACGTGCCGACCGTCTTGAAGCCGGCGGCGGCGTTCAGGCGGTTCAGGTGCGCCATCGAGGACAACGCCTCGAAGTACCTGACGCCCTTCCTGTCCGCGTACAGCTCACAGGCCGTGCGGAGCATCCGGTGCGCGAGGCCGCACCCGCGGTAGGTCGGGTCGAGCACCACCCGGCTCACGTTGACGAAGTGCTTGTTCAGCACCTGCGGCGCCAGGGTGCGCCCGAACGCGATGTGCCGGTTGCGCGACTGGAGAGCGGGCGGCCCGAACACGACGCAGCCGATCGGCCGGTCGCCGTGCCACAGGACGTACAGCCCTAGGACGATGCCGATGCCGTGCCCGAGGTAATGCCACCGAGCAAAGAACGGCCAGTCCGCCTTAGCCCCGGAGGTGAGGTCGAGTTCAGCCGCAAAGCTGATCGGCCGCCTCCGGGGAGTCCTTTTCCCACCTCACCCCGGGTCAGGTCCACCAAGACGTCGGGCTGCAGGTCCTCGATGATGTCCTGGTGCGTCGTCGCCACCAGCCAGATCCGTTCGGGCTCGCGCAGCTGCTGCTTGCGCAGGTTGGCCGCGATGGTCTTGGCCGTGATGCGGTCCAGGTTGGCGGTGAACTCGTCGGCCATGAGCGCGCCGCCGTGGCTCCAGCCCTTGGCGAGCCGGAACCTGTACCGCTGGCCGTCCGACAGCTCGCTCACCCTTCGGAGCATCAGGAACGCCTCGGCCAGCCCGAACTGGCTGAGCAGTCCAACCGTCGCCTTCACGTCCCCGGGGATGAGGTCGACCAGCGCGGCGTCGGGATCGCCCAGATCCAGGCCGTCGATGTCGACCGCCCCGAGCTGCCTGCCAGCCTCGCGCATCGCCGACGACTTGCCGCTGCCGCTCTCCCCGGTGAACATCACGATGCTGCCCGGCTCTACGGTGAACTTGAGACCGTCGACGATCACCCGCCGTCCGATCTCGAAGTCGATGCCGAACGAGTCCTTGACCGCCTGGGTCTTGAGCGTGTTCACCTTCGGCCCGAGGTCGTAGGCCACATCCACCCGTACGTCCACGCCTACGCCCCCTGGACGTGCCACTCGAAGCCCTTGCCCTCGCAGAACGCGCTCAGGGTTTCGGCGTCGGCCTGGTCGTGCACCGTGACGATGATGACGATACCCGCCGGCCCAGAACCAGAACCGTCGCCCGCACCCTCGTCCAGCTCCGGCATGGGGGCAAGGATCTTCTCCAGCTCCTTCGCCGAGAATCCGGTCAGGTCCAGGTCGTACCCGGCCGCGTCCAGGTCTGCCAGGACCATCCGCAGGCGCTCCATGTCCCACTCACCCTCGACCTTGTTCAGGGCGATGTTCAGCGCCCGCTCGTCCTCTTCGTTCAGGTCGACCACGCTCACTTCGGTCTCGGTGTGGCCCAGGGCCTTGAGCACCGAGAGTCGCTGGTGACCGCCGACCACCTTCCCGGTGCGCCGGTTCCAGATGATCGGGTCGACGTAGCCGAACGTGAGGATCGACCGCTTGAGCTGCTCGTAGGCCGCATCGCCCGGCTGCAGCGCCTTGCGCGGGTTGTAGTCGGCGGGGACGAGATCGGCGAGCGCCATCGTCTGCATGACGAGGCCGGTCGGCTTACTCTGCGCCATCACTCGCCTCCAGGTGCTTGATCGTCACCTCGGCTCGGGCCGTGCCATCCCACCGCTCGTTGAACCGTCGAGCGTCGTTCCCAAGCACGCGCTCGTCCGCGTCCAGATCCGGCGGCGCCTTCACCCAGCCGATGTGCTTCTTGAGGCCCCGCGTGGACAAATCCTTGTCCGCTGCCTCGCAGCAGGTGCCCGGCGCCGCGTTGCCCTTCAGCAGCAGCTCGTAGTGCCGCCAGGTCAGAGTGGGATGCCGGTGCGCCTCGGGGAACCGCTCGGCCACCGCGATGCGCGTTCGCACCTGATACCGGCTCATGCCCGTCGAGGCCGCGACCTGCGACAGGCTGCCGGACTCGGCAAGCAGGTACGCCAGCAGGTCGGCCTCGGCGAACTGCAGGCCGATGATGCCCTCCTGCACCTCCGCGACCTTGCCCGCCGCCTCGTCGAAGCTAAGCGGTTGCACCGTTGACCTCGTTCCAGGCGGCGCCCACCGCAAGGCACTTGGCGCACTCGCCGCAGGGCGTGTCCTGCGCGCAGGAGTGCGTCAGGTCGAGCGGCACCTTCAACCGTCGACCGAGCTCGATGAGCGCGGCCTTCGTCCAGCGGGAGGTTGGTCGGGCGAACCGCATCGGGAACCCGGTGAGGTCCGAGACCGCCGTCGTCACCTTCGCGTCCTGGAGCTCGCGCTGAAAGGCGTCGACGCCCTCGACCATCGACGCGCCCAGGTGGCAGTCCTCTCCCGGGGGCGTCGCCATCGCAAGAGCGAACGGCACCGTCAGGTACTCGTTGCGCGCCCACGTCGCGTCCACGATCACAAGGCCGTCGCCGTAATGACGGGCGATTGCCGTAGCGGCCCGCTCATCCGCCCCTACGTTTCGACCGCGCCGAACAGCGCGGACGTAGACGGGCGTCACCCGTTCGCCCTTGTTCCTGTGCCAGCCGTACAGCACAGCCGAGTCGATGCCGCCCGAGAGCCCAAGGATCATGTCATCCCTCCGGTGGTAGAGGACGCCGCACCATCAGCCGCCGCGTTTCGGCGTCTTCCAGGTCGGCCAGGGTTGCGAGACTTTCACCGACACCCGTGACCTCGCCGGTCAGGAGGTCGATCACGATGTCGCCGCCTTCACCCCGAAGCCGAACAAGGGCGCTGGCCCTTCGGCCGCCGTAGACGGCGAGGACGCGGCGGGCGTTTCGGACGAGGTCTGGTCCCACGGCGCGGCCCTTCCCGCCTCTGCCTCCCTTGCGGCGACCACCCGGAACAGGTCGAGCTTGGTGATCTGTCCGGCGTGGGCGAGGTTGTGGCAGATGCGGCACAGGCACACCAGGTTCCATTCCAGGTCAGGCCCCCCGGCGCCGCGAGAGTGCAGCCAATGGTGAACGTCTGTTCCAGGTTTCCAGCAAACTAGGCAAACACCTGTTCGTATCCGGGCAAGTGCTTTGCGATCGACCACCCGCTTGCCGGAGGGGAGCGGCACGATCGGCACGCCCTCGGGCTGCATCGGTTCCCTCCCGCGCAAACGAAAGATGCGCCCCACTCAAGGGCGCACGATACAACCCTACTATACGGGGCCTGAGCTTTTCGCACAAGATGTTTGTTCGGTTCTGCCAAAGATATTAGGTTGTGCCCATGCGCTGGGGTCGATCATAGGTCGATCATGGGTCGATCATGGGTCGATCACCGTCGGTGAACACGTGGACGACCACGGTGTTCGCGGCTCGAAACACGGTGTTCTCCCCGCCCGGGCCGTCGACGAGCCGGGATCACGCGACGCGGAAACCCTGTCGTGGTGCGGGTTTTCCGTCCTCGGTTTTGATCGAGGTTTGATCGACCCATGATCGACGTTTGCCCGCTAGAGAAAGAGATAGAGATAGAGAGTAATACACGCGGCTAGCGCCACTCGATGACGTAGGCCCACTTCCGGGTCTCGGGGTCGACGGTGACGAGCACCCGTCGACAAAGCAGCACCAGCACGTCGCGCATCTGCTCTTGCGTGAGGTCGCCTGCCAGGAGCAGCGCCCTTGCCTCTGCCGGGGTCGCGGACACCTTGGGCACCGCGGCCTTCAAGGCTTGCTCGCGCCGCGCCAGGATTCGCAGCCGTCGATCCACCTCGGACGGCGGAATGAGCCCCGCCGCCTCGCGCTCGAGGAGGCGGGCGCGGTCGTTCTCCACGCGCATGAGCTGGCGGGCCGTGTCATCCGGTTTGGGCTTGGGGTGATTCTCAAGCAGATGGCGGCGGGCGTCGTCCCACACCGCCGCCTCGATCTTCCGTGCGTTCACCAGCGGGTAGCGGCATGAGCGGTACGGGGGCTTGTTCCCGGTGCAGCGGTACCTCGTCACCGTCTGGCCGTGGCCGTTGTGCGAGTAGGTGCCGACGTAGGACCGTCCGCAGCCCCCGCACTTGAGCAGCCCACGCAGCAGGTAGAACCGCTCGCCCCTGGGTCTGCGAGCGGCGTCGAGGCGCGCGTTGGCCGCGTGCCACACCTCCGCGCTCACCAGCGCGGGGTAGGACCGTTCGATGGGGTCGGTCCGTCCCCACGGCTTCGAGCCGATGTAGATGGTGTTCCGCACAGTCCGGGCGACCCGCTCGGGCCACCAAAGCCCGGAGTCGTTGCGCCGTACCCGGGGCCCTCCAGGCTTCATCGTCACCTGGCCGGTCGGAACCCTCGCCTGGGTGAGCGCCGGAGCTACCTGATGCGCCGAGGCTCCGGCCGCCACCTGCTCGAAGATCCATCGCACGACCTCGGCCTCCGTGCGACCGTCGGGCACGATGGCGTCACTCGGCACCAGGCGGGAGTCGGCCCCCAGCTCGTAGCCGAACGGGATGGCGCCACCGAGCCACTTGTTGTTCGCGGCGACCCGTCGCTTGCCAGCCGTCATCCGCGAGATGAGCGTTGTTCGGTCGAGTTCCGCCACGCTGGAGAGAATTTGCATCAAGAACACGCCGGTTGGCGTTGCAGTCTCCCAACTCTCGGTCATGCTGGCGATGCCGACGTTGAGCTGCTGCAACGCGTCTACGGCGTCGAGGATGACCTTGAGCCGTCGACCTACCCGATCGAGCTTGTACACAAGCACGACGTCGAACCGCCGTCCACGCGCGTCATCGAGGAGTCTTTGACCCTCGGGGCGCCTGGAGAACGCTACCGTGCCCGAAATGCCGTCGTCGCAATAGCGGTCGACCAGCTCGTAGCCGTGCAGGTCCGCGTACTTCTGTGCGAAGTCGAGCTGGGTGGCGATCGTTCCCCGATCCGCCTGATCCTCGGTGCTGACCCGAGCGTACAGGGCGGCCCGACGAGTCACGCCGGGCGGGATGTCACTAGCACCGGCCCTGCGTGGGGCGGTGTCAAGAGCATCGACCGGAGGCCGAGAACCACGAGCCACGGCGGCACCTCGAACACCCGTGCGAGCTCGGGCACGGACTTGTCGATCTTGGCGGGATCATTCCAGCGCACGCACGGAATGAGCAGGCGGGCGGCGTAGGACCATGCCACCAGTTCGGTCGTGCTGACGGGCTGGTCAGGGGGCGTGCAGATGCCGTCGCCCACCGACCCGTCCACGAAGTGGCCGATCTGATGGGCCACCATCGCGTCAGACAGGGGCTTGTCCATGCCTGGTCGGAGGATGATGTGGCGGGATGCTGGCATGATGGCGGCGACCGCGTACACGTTGGGGTCGGTGAAGGTGTGGTAACGCAGTTGGATGTTCTCGCGGTCTAGCGCATCCGCCAACTCTGGCCTCAAGCCTCGCCCTCCTGCGATTGTTCTGTCGCTCCGGTCGCATCCAGTAGCGACTGAATCTCCCTGCGTAGCGCGGTCAGGTCAACCACGCCGCCCTTGGCGAACGCGGCGAGCTGCATTCGCGCCTCCTGCTTGGCGCTGACCAGTTGCTCGATCATCGTCTCGACACGGCGCCTGTCGGCGGTGGACAACTCGGTCTCCTTGAAGCGGACGGCGATCTTGGGCTCGTTCAACAGCAGCCAAAGATCCACGGCGTCGTGCTCCTCGGTACACAGCCACCCGGCGTCCACGCCGAGGTGTTTCGCTATGTCGAGCAGGAGCCCGAGGCCGGGATAGTTCTTGCCGCTCTCGATTCCCGAAAGGGTGCCCCCAGCCACACCTAGCCTCTCAGCTAGGTCCTTCTGCTGGATGCCTCTCGCCTCGCGGTAGTACCGGATTCGTCGGCCGACCTGCTTCCGGCGCTCGGACTCCCTATCCTCCGGAAAAGCCATCACCTCCATGATTAGGTCAGGGCGACGATACCAAGTTTCCCCTAATTGTTCAAGCCTTCGCGTGCGGCGTCGCCCGAACGAGCATACCCCCTGCCCTGTGATTAGGCAGGAGCGCATCGTACTTCATCCAAATTAGGTACGCCCGCATTATGACGATGTACCAGAACCGCAGGGGGGGTGGAAGGGATCGAGGCTATGCCAAGCCAGCACGCCGTCGATGCGGCTTGGAGCTACCTGATGGAACTCGCAGGGAGGGACCGTAGTGAGCACACCCGCACCGACGACACTCGCACCGACCACGGAGGCCCTGTACGCGCAGCGGCTCATTGAGCGCCGCGACCAGGCCGACTTCGATCCGCACGACATCCGCCTGAGCGAGCTGGGTTCGTGCCTGCGGAAGGCCAGCCTTCGGATCCTCGACTTCGACTCCGAGCAGACCACGCTCGAGCAGGAGTCGATCTTCCTGTCTGGCGACGAGCACGAGGACCACATCGCCCGCATTTGGCAGGACCTCTACCCGCGGCAGGTGATGCGGCAGGTGAAGGTACCCCACCCGTTCGGGCGCTCACCGGGCCACATCGACATCTGGGTGGCGCCGCTCAAGCACATCGTCGAGTCCAAGTCGACGACCAAGAAGAACCTACACCGTCTGCCGTTCGACAGCCACCGCGACCAGGTGCTCCTGTACCTGCACTTCTGGGGCAACGCGAGGGGCGCCACGGCTGAGATCGCCTACCGGATCAAGGAGACCGGCGAGGTCAAGTCCATCCCGGTCGTGTACGACGAGGCCCGCGTGAAGGAGCTGCTGGGCTACGGCCAGGGGCTCCTGCACTCGGTGTCCCTGGGCGAGCCCATGCCCATCCCGGAGGGCTACGCCCCACAGGCGTTCCCGTGCAGTTGGCGCTCGGAGGGGGAGGTCAAGACCTGCCCCTTCTTCCGCCACTGCTGGGAGGGCACGGCGGAGCGCGACGCGGTGTTCATCCCGTCGATGGGCGCCGCCGTCGCGTCGCTATTCGAGGTCGAGAGTGAGGCGAGCGTGGCCGGCCGTCACAAGAAGGCGGCCGAGCAGGAGCGCAACGACCGTCGCAAGGTGGTCGCCGCCATCATGCAGACCCACGGCACCAACACGATCCGCACCGAGACCCATCGGGCGTGGCGTACCTGGGTGCCGACCAAGGGCGACCCGGACGTGGACGCCATGGTGGCAGCCGGAATCCTCACGAACGAGCAGGTCGCCAAGTACACGCCCGAGGCGGGCGGCTACTGGCGCTGGACGGTCAAGCCCATCGCTGGAAGGGAGGCAGCGTCTTGAGCACCCCGGAGCCGCGGCGACAGTTCACCGACACCGAGAAGGCGACGATCCGCCGTAGCTGCGTGCCCTCGGACACGACCGACGACGAGTTCAACCTGCTCATCGCCTACGCGGAACGCACCGGTCTTGATCCCATCACCCGTCAGATCTACCTGCCGCAGGCCCGCCTGTCCCACGGCAAGCGCGTACCGCCCAAGCCCCAGGCGACCATCGACGGCTTCCGCGTGGTCGCCGAACGCAGCGGCCAGTACGCCGGACAGGTCGGGCCCGAGTGGTGCGGCGAGGATGGCGCTTGGAAGGACATCTGGACCAACAAGAACGCGATGCCCTACGCCGCCCGGGTCGGGGTGCTGCGCTCAGGATTCCAGGCCCCCATCTACGCGGTCGCCGAGTTCGAGGCGTACGCCCAGTACGGTCAGCAAGGGCTCAACCCCATGTGGAAGAAGCTCGGCAGCCACATGATCGCCAAGTGCGCGGAGGCCCTGGCGCTGCGCAAGGCGTTCCCCCAGGACCTGTCCGGCCTCTACACCGCCGACGAAATGGCGCAGGCCACGCCGTACGACGCCAAGGACGAGACGCCCGAGGGCGGCCAGGCCGAGGAGCCGCGCGCGCCGCGTCCGTCCGTCGACCGCAACGCGCTCGTCCAGCAGGCGGCCCACGGCCTGGGCGAGTTGGGCCTGCTCGACAAGGCAACGGACATCCTCCTGGCCCGCTTCAACGTCCGCAAGTCGGGCGACCTGTCCGACACCCAGGTGGCGACGTTCGCCGAGCTGGTCAAGACCGTCGTGGGCAAGCCCAAGGAGCTTGCCCTCAAGGTGCTGCTCGGCCAGCAGGCCCTGCCCTCCAACGCGCCCCAGGTGCCCCCCGAGGGCACCGAGGCGTCGTTCCCGCCCGCGACCATCGTTCCTCCGACCAAGATCACCGGCCGCAGCCAGGCCCTCGCCTTCCTCGACGCGCTTCCGCTGGCCGAGATCGACTGGGAAGTCGTGCTCATGGCCCGGGGCGCTGGCGTGACGAAGGTTGGCGGTCTCGACACCAAGGACGTGATCGCGCTCGCCAAGGAGGCCCAGGTGTTCGTTCTCGACCAGGGCGGCGAGATCAAGACGGGCGCCATCGTGGACGCCCTGGGCCGAAAGGCGAAGGGGGATGCCGCGTGAACGTCGCCGCCATCATCGGGCGCTTGGGGAAGGAGCCCGAGCTGCGCTACACGAGCGAGGGCAAGCCCATCTGCACGGTGTCCGTCGCCGTCGACAAGGGCCGGGGCAAGGAGCCCGACTGGTTCACCGTCGTCGCCTGGGACAAGACGGCCGAGGCGATCGCCGGCTACCTGCACAGGGGCGACAAGGCCGGCTTCTCGGGCGCGATGCACCAACGGTCGTACGAGGCCCAGAGCGGCGACAAGCGCGTCGTCTGGGAGCTCCATGCCGTGCGCGTCGACTTCTTCGCGCCCAAGCGCGACGACCAGGCCACCCCCACCAGCGACGACGATGAGCCGCCGTTCTAACCCGACGCTGTGGCTGTTCGGGCGCCGCTACCGTGTCACGCTTCGCGGCGAGATGGCCTTGACGCTCACGGCAACGACCCTGACCATCGCCACCGTGTTCGGGATTCTGTACCTGCTCGCCGCATGAGGAGGCACGATTCCGTGGCTAGGGCACCACCATGACCGCCGCGCGACATCCAACACGGGAGGCTGACGGCCGATGCCGCGCACGATGCCATGGTTTCGCTTCTACAACCGCATGACTCGGGACGAGAAGATCCTGAGTCTGACCGACGCGGAGTTTCGACTGCTGGTCCATCTGTGGTGTCGGGCGTCGGAATCGAAGGTGCGCGGTGTCATTCAGATGGCAGACGGGGTTGGATACCCTCCGGATGCGCTGGTGAAAGGCTCCGGCGCGGGCATTGAGGACCCAGACCTCGCCCTCGCGCACATCGAGTCGCTGAAACTCATCGAACGGGACTCGGCGGGCGTGGTGATGATCGTCAACTGGGACGACCTGCAATACGACCACCCCTCCGACCGGCCCCAGGCCCAGCGAGAACGCCGCGAGGAACGCGCCGAGATCAAGAAGCCCAGGCGAGAGCGACCACAGCCGGGCGAGGAAGCGATGTCGATGGCCGCCTTCATGTCCGACCGGATGCGGCAGGTAAACACCACCATCAACCCGCGTGCCCAGCAAATCATCCGCTGGGCACGCGCCATCGACCTCCTGCATCGGATCGACGGCGCGAGTTGGGACGACATCCGGGCCTGCATCGAGTGGGCCTACCGAAGCTCGTTCTGGCAGACCGTCATCCTGTCGGGCGACAACCTGCGGAAGAACTTCGACCGGCTGAACACCCAGAGGCTCCAACGGAAGGGGGTTGCGAACAGCACATGGCGGGAGGACGACGAGACGGGGGACCTGCGCACCTTGGTGCGACGCTAGGCGGCGACGTGCAGGCCATTGTGAGCCGACTGGCGGCCGTCACGCGTCCCAGGACGACCGTCGACGCGCCCCCTGACGTCCGAGAGGCGCTGGAACGGGTCGGGGTGCCCAAGCGATACCTGGACGTTCGGCTGCACGACCTCAGGGCCAAATCGCCCGACGCCAAGACGCTGGCCACGGTGGAACGAGTCGCGTTCTACATCGCCAACCTGGAGGTCATGGTGCGCGAAGGCCGCGGCCTCGTCCTCGCCGGTCAGACCGGACGGGGCAAGACCTCTCTGAGCGTCTGCGTGCTGCGTGCGCTCATCGAGCTGCACGTCGGCCAGGGCCAATTCGCCACCGCGCCCGGGCTGCATGAGCGGCTGAACGTCCTTCGGGACACCAACCGCGAGGAGTGGGCACGGCTCGAGTCCCGGCTTGTGAAGGGACGCCTGCTGGTGCTGGACGATCTCGGCGCGGAGAACCTGACGGCCGCCGTGCAGGCCCGGTGGGACGCGCTCGTGACCGACCGCTACAACGAGCAACGCAGCCTAATCGTGACCACGAACCTGACCCCGAAGAACATCGCGCAGAGATACGGCGAACGCATCCTGTCGCGTTTGGCCGCGACCTGCGACGTTGTCACGTTCGTGGGTCCCGACCTTCGGGGGGCGAGCGCGTGACGGCGTTCAGCGTCCCGGGCCGCCCGGTGCCCAAAGGCCGTCCCCGCACCCGCGTCGTCCAGCCGACCTTCGGCAAGGCGTTCGCGCAGGTCTACACGCCACCCACGACCCGGTCCTATGAGGCGCTGGTCCGCGGCCTCGCCCGCCAGGCCCACGGCCCGAAGCAGATCGACGGCCCCGTTCTGGCGGCCGTCGTTTGGCACGGCAAGCAGGGCCGCACCGACCTGGACAACGTGGTGAAGGCCATCCTGGACGCCTGCGAGGGCGTCGTCTACCCGAACGACGTGCGCGTTCGCGGTCTGTTCAAGTGGTTCGAGCCCGCCAAGACGCAGGTCGTCCATGTGCGGTTCTGCCCCCTGTCCGAGGCGGGGCTGTGGCTCAAGTACATCGTCGAGCAGGTGCCAGCATGAAGCGGCACTCCAAGGAGCAGGTCGTGCGGGCGCTCCGCATGGTCGCCGAGGGCCGGTCCGTCTACGAGGCGGCGTCCGAGGTCGGCGTCAGCCTCTCCACGGTGTACCGCTGGGTCGACCTGTTCAAGGCCGAGGTCGACGAGATGTTCTGGCAGCCCTTCCGCGCCCGGACGGCGGCCGTCGTGGCGATGATCGACGCCGACTACCCCACCGGCCCGCCGGGGGTTCTCGGGGCGGCGATGCTGCGCGACGAGCTCCGCACCAAGAAGGCACTCTCGCCACCCGGCGGCGGCAGCCGCTCGTCCGGTCGGAAGCGCAAGAAGCCGCCCAAGGCGCCGATCAAGCCGACCACGATCTTCTGAGAGGGGGTGAGCAAACTGGCACGCAAGGTCGAGCCGATGTCCAAAGACGACCTGAAGAAGATCATCGCCAACACCGTCCGATGCACCACATGCACCTGGGGCGGCACGACCGGCGACGCGGCCCTCGGCATGGAGTTCGAGTCGGGCACCGTCTTGATCGCGGCAACCTGCCCCGTCGACATCGGCGCCCTCGAATTGATCGAAGCCTAATGCAAGGTGTGTACCTTCACGACGATGGTGTTCACGAGCGTGGGGACGCATCTGTCGGACATCGTCAACCAGTGGATCAGCGTGCCCATCACAACCGGCACCGGTGGCTGACCGCGGCCGCGCGCGCGGACGACGGTTCGCTGTCGACGTACATCGCCGTCGCGGTCGTGCTGCCCCTCCTCGCCATGCTGGCCGGCGCCGGGATCGCCCTGTCAGGGCTCGCCGCGACCGCCGCCAACGTCTCGGATGCCCGCGACGTGGCCTCGCTCGCGGCGGAGGTCCAGGGCGGCGTGACGAGCCAGGTCGTGGCGGCTGCGGACAACGCCCTCGCCGGCCTTGGCCTGAGCGTGTCGGCGGCCACGGTGACCGGCACGCCCGCACCGGTTGCCTGGGGCGGCGAGGTCGCCGTGACGGTGACCGAGCCCGTCACGCTCACGGGCTTCCCCTGGACGCTCCTCGGCCTCGCCGGCCAGACCGTCACGCTCGGCGGCACGACCTACGCGACCAGCAACGTCGCTCCGTGAGGTGGCAGCGCGTGCTTCGCGCCGACAACGGCGACTGGTCATACCTGCTGAGCTTCAGCCTGGCCCTCGTTATGCTCGCCGGCGTTGCCTTCGCCGCCGACGCGCAGGCGATTGCCTTCGGCCGTGCCCGGCTGTGGTCCGCCCTCGCCACCGCGGGCCGCGCGGCGGCGCGCTGCCTCGCGCCGGCGCCCGGGTCCACGGTCGCGACCGTCCAGGGCTGCGAGGCGTCGGTGGTCGGCCGCCTCCTCGGCCCGGACCTGCCACCCGCGATGCGCCTCGTTTCGAGCCAGGTCGGCCAGCCGGCGGATGCCACGGTGACGGTCGCCGCGACCGCGTCGCTCTCGCTGCCGTTCCCGCTTCCGGGCACGGGCCCGGCGGTGACGATCTCCGACCAGCTCACGTCCACGCTCCTGCCGGGCACGGCAACGAGCCCGTGAAGGCCACCCGCCAGCGAGGGAGGGAAGGGTATGCGGCACATCCTGGTGGCCGCCATGGTCGCGATCGTGGGGTCGGGCGGCTCGTCCGCGCCGAGCCACGCCAGAGCCGGCGCGAGCCACGGGTCGTCCCGGACGACACACCACGGATCGGGGTCGTCCGGCACGGGACGCGGACACACGACCCATGCAGGTTCGGGCTCTTCGCCGCCACCGCCGCCCACGTCCACCACCACGGGCACCACGAGCGGCCCCTCGGGCGCCGGCCCGGCCGTTCCCGGCATCGGCAACGGTCACGTCACGCAGGCGGCGCCCGGCAACGCGGGCAACCAGACGGCGATCGCCGGCGGCCCGGTCGCACAGTTCACGGTCTCCTCGCCGGTGGCGCCCGGGGCGCCCGTCACGTACACGAACGACAGCTTCGATACGACGCCGGGGGCGACAATCGTGGGCGTATCGTGGAGCGGGCGCCAGGCGAGCTTTGCCGCGCCGGGCGTGTACACGGTCACCCTCACCGTCACCGACAGCACGGGGCGCCAGGCGACCGCCACAAACCAGGTCCTCGTGGCCGGCGCCGTCGCCCAGCCCCCGGCGGGCGAGCCCCAGGCCTACTTCCTCGTGACGTCGCCGGTCCAGGCCGGCACGCCCGTCGACTACACGGATGAAAGCTACGACCTCGATCCCGGCGCAACCCTCGTGAACGAGACCTGGACCGGCCGTGCGCCGTCCTTTCCGGCGGCGGGGACGTACGCCGTGTCGCTGCGGGTGGAGGACAGCACCGGCGTGTGGAGCACGACCTTCACCCGCGACGTTGTCGTCACCCCCGCGCGCGGATCCGGTTCCGGGGGCGCCTCCCCGCCCCCGGCGTCCCAGGGCTCGTCGGCCGGGCCGCCCCCCGCCTCGCCCGCCTGGACGGCCCAGGCGGCGCCGGACCCCGCCACGCCGGGGCAGGTCGTGACGATCACCGCATCGGTGTCGGCACCCGGCCAGGCGCCGCCGACCCTTGTCGTGCCGGCCATCTTCCGCGAGACCTGGAACGGCATCGGGTACGCCACCCGGAACGCCGGCGGCGCCATGGTCGCCGACGGGGCGCAGACCTTCACGGCCACGGTCCGGGTGCCGGACGATCCGACATTCCCGCCCGCCACCTATGGGTTCCAGGTCGAGCCGCCAGGGGGACAACCGATCACGGTGTTGCTGATTGTGCAAGCCGCGAGCGCGTACGTCGAGCCGATCGTTGCTGGCGCATAGCCAAAAACCGGCAGTTGTCCTTCGGAAGAAGCCCGCTCGCGGTGACGCGAGCGGGTTGACTTTATATGCCACCATTGGTAAAGATCGTTTCATTGCGTGGAGGAGGTGTGCGATCGTGATGAAGTCCACCGGGATCGTAAGAAAGGTGGATGAGCTCGGTCGAGTCGTGCTGCCGATCGAATTGCGCCGCACCCTGCACATCGAAGACAAGGATTCGATCGAGATCTACGTCGAGGAAGAGCGAATCGTGCTGCGCAAGTATGAGCCGAGTTGCATTTTCTGTGGTAACGCTGCCCATGTCACCAATTTTCACGGCAAGAAGATCTGCCGTCACTGCCTGAACACGCTACGCACAGAGGTCGAAGCCGGCTAATTTGGCTCCCGTTCCGCACCACGCATCGACACGCCGTGTCCGCCGATGACGAGCACGATCTCCCCGACCGGGGTTTCGGGCAGGTCGTCGAGCAGTTGGGCCAGCGTGCCGCGATGGAACGTCTCGTGCACCTTCGAGATCTCGCGCGCGGCGCACGCGGGCCGGGGTCCTAACGCCTCCAGGGCGTCCTCGAGGGCCGCCCGCACCCGGTGGGGTGCTTCGTACGCCACGATCGTGGCATCGTCGTCGCGCAGGCTCGCGAACAGGCGCAGGCGGCGCGGCCGCGTGCGCGGCAGGAAGCCGACGAAGCGAAACGGGTGGGGCGGCAGCCCTGAGGCGGTGAGCGCAGGCACCAGAGCGCTCGGGCCGGGCAGTGCCTCGACCCGGATGCCGCGCGCGATCGCCTCGCGCACAAGCGGGTAGCCGGGGTCCGAAAGCAGGGGGCTGCCCGCGTCCGAGACGAGGGCCACCCGACTGCCCTGTTCGAGTGCCTCGATCGCGCGAGGCAGGCGGGCGCGCTCGTTGGCGTCGTGGTAGGACAGCATCGGCTTGCGCAGCCCGAGGTGCGCAAGCAGCAGGCCGGTGCGGCGCGTGTCCTCGGCGAGGACCAGGTCGGCCTCGGCGAGCACGCGCTCTGCCCGCCGGGTGATGTCCTCGAGGTTGCCGACGGGGGTGGGGCACAGGTAGAGGACGCCGGCGGCGCCGTGTCCGGCGGGCGCCGGCGCGCTGCCCGTGCCTTCGTCCGGGCGGGGGGGCGCCGCGACCAGACGCTCCTTGGCCCGCCGGTCGAGGCGCTTGATCGCGCGCTCGCGCCGCAGGGCCTCGCCGTGGCTGGCCGCGGGCTCGACGTAGACGAGGGCGACCGGCGCGCGGGCGCGGGTGTAGCGCGCACCCCGGCCGGCGGCATGCTCGGCGGCCCGGCGCTCGGGTGCGTTCGACACCCCGGTGTACAGGCTGTCGTCCCGGCACCGCACCATGTACACGTACCAGGGCGCGCCCGGCTCCGGTGCGCTCACGCCGGCAGATCGGCGCGTAGCTCCGCGACCGCCTCGTCCACCAGTCGGCCCGGCAGACCGCGTCGGCGGGCCTGGTCCACAAGCGCCCAGCGCTCGAGGGCCGCCCGCGCCGCCCGGCCGCCGATGCGCCCTTCGCGCAGGGCCGTGCGCAGCGCGGCGCGCACGGCGTCGACGGCGTCGCCGGCCGCGGTCGGGCGCCCAGCCGCCGCGAGCGCCCGCTCCGGCAGGCCGTCCGATAGGGCGGCCGCCTCGCGCGCACGGTCGGGCTCGACCCCGGCCGCCACCAGCCATGCCTCGATCTCTCCCGGAGCGACCGCACGCAGGGGAAAGGCGACGCAGCGGGAGCGCAGGGCGGGGGAGATCCGGCCCGGCGCCTGGGCGGCGAGGACCCAGTGCACCGCGCTGTGGGGTTCCTCGACCGACTTGAGCAGGGCGACCGCCGCCTCGACCCCGAGCCGGTCGGCGCCGTCGATCCGCACCACCCGCCGCTCCCCCCGCGAGGGCGTGCGCCCGGCCGACCAGACCACCGCGGCGCGCGCCGCGTCCATCCGCACCTGCACGCCCTCCGGCGCGAGGTCGAGCCGCTCGGGGTGGTTGCCGCTTCGCAGGAGGCGGCAGGCCACGCACGTTCCGCACGCCAGACCCGCCGCCGGGGCGTCGCACAGGAGCGCGTCCGCCACCCGGTCGGCATAGGGCAGGCCGGGCAGCCCGGCCATGCCCACCACCAGGAACGCCCCGGGCAGGCGGCCCGCGGCGGTCAGGCGCTCGAGGCTTCGCCACAGGTGCGACTGCCCCGGCCAGGGCGGCAGGGATCGCGGTTCAGAAACGCTCAAACCGCTCCACGTCCATGACGAACAGGGTGGCACCACCCACGACGACCTCGACCGGGTACGGTGCGTACGCCTCCATCGGCGCGCCGGCGCTGGCCAGCGGCGTGACGATGCGTTCGCGCGAGCGGGCCAGGCGGGAAATGATCCCGACCGCGTCCTCGACCTGCTCGTCCTCGACGCCCACGAGCAGCGTGGCGTTGCCCTCCCGCAGGAATCCCCCGGTCGACGCCAGCTTGGTGGCCCGGTATCCGCGCGAGGTCAGGCCCTCGATCACGGACGCGCAGTCAGCGTCCTGCACGACCCCGATGATCAGTTTCACGGCGCACCCCTCCCCCGGCCGACGTCCTCTACGGTTCGTATGATACCGCCTGGCAGCACGCCGTGTACCTCACGACCCGCGTCCAGGCACGCGCGCAGCCACGCCAGCGCGTCCGCGCCCAGCCGCTGGCCCGGCAGGGCGAGCGGTACGCCGGGCGGGTACGGCACGAGAAAGTCGGCCGCCACCGCCCCTTGCGCCGCGTCCAGGGGGACGAGCCGGCCCGGCGCGCGCAGGGCGTCGAGCATGGGCACGGCGAGGGGCCCGGGCGGCGCGGGCGCGGCCAGAGCGGCACGGGCGCCTGCCGGCGGGCATGCGCCGCGCGCGTCGGCCAGGGCCGCCACCAGCCGGGGTACGTCGCGGGCCCGGACCTGCGGCCCGAGGCACATGAGGACGCCCCGGTCGTCGGCGTACTCCGCCTCCACGCCGTGCTCGCGCAGGGCGGCAAGCAGGTCCCCGCCGCGTCGGTCGCCGGCAAGCCAGACCAGCTTGGCCGGATCGAACGGCCGGCCCGGCGGGCGCCAGGCATCGGCGCCCAGGCTCCGGCGCAGGCGCTCGACCCGGTCGAGGGCGCGCGCCCACAGGCGCTCGCCGTCGGCTTCGAGGGCGGCGCGGGCGGAGTCCACCGACGCCATGAGCGGGTACGACGGGCTCGAGGTCTGGACCAGGCGCAGGAAGGCGCGCAACCGGTCGCCCGGCGCGCTGTCGCGCCAGACCAGGGCCGCCGTCTGGGTCAACGACCCGAGGCTCTTGTGCAGGCCGAGCACGGCGATGTCGGCACCGGCCGCGAGCGGCGACGGCGGCAGGCGCGCGTCGAGACCGAAGTGGGCGCCGTGGGCGGCGTCCGCGAGGACGAGCGCCCCCGCCGCGTGGGCTGCCGCCGCCACCGGCCCGATCGGCGCCGCCACGCCCTGGTAGGTCGGGTAGGCCACGACCACCACGGCCGGCCGCACGCGGGCGATCTCCGCCGGCGCCGTCTCGGCCAGCCCGAGGGGATAGCCGGTCGCGGGATCGGCTGCCTCCGGCAGGAACGCGGGCGTGGCCCCGGACAGGGCAAGGCCGGCATAGATCGAGCGGTGCTGGCCCGGGCCCAGGGCGATCGGCCGGTCCGTGCCGGACAGGGCGATCAGGGAGGCGACGAGGCCGGCCGTCGACCCGCCGACGAGGATCGCCGCACCGGCGGCGCCGAACCGCTCGGCCAGCCGTGCCTCGGCGTCGCGAATCGGCCCCTCGGGCCAGGCCAGGTCGTCGAGGCCGGGCACCTCGGTCCAGTCGAGGCCGAACAGCCCGTACCGGCGCAGGGCGCGCCGCAACGCCGCGGGCGCATACGCGCCGCCGCCGTGGCCGGGCACGCACAGGCGCAGCGCGCCGGCCGCCGCGCGCGTCTCCACCGCCGCGAGAAGCGGAGCGTCGATCGGCGCCGACGGGCCGGTACCGGCACCGGCGGTCTTGCGCATCCGTCCACCCCCCGTCGGCGTCGGCCAGGGATTCTCGCCGCCGGGTGGCGATCCTACCGCGCCTATGCGCTCCCGGGCGGCGCCGGTATGCTGAAGGCGAAGGGGGCTCGCGATGATCGAGCGCTACACGGGACGCGAGATGGGCGCCATCTGGACGGACGAGGCTCGCTTCGCCCGCTACCTCGAGGTCGAGCTGTGCGCGGCCGAGGAGGTGGCGGCGATCGGCCGGATCCCGGCCGACGTCCCGCCGGTCCTGCGCGAACGCGCCCGGATCGACGTCGCGCGCATCGCCGAGATCGAGGCCGAGGTGCGCCACGACGTGATCGCCTTTGTCAGCCAGGTGGTCGAGACGGTGGGCCCCGAGGGACGCTACCTCCACTACGGCCTCACCTCCTCCGACGTGGTCGACACCGCCCTGTCGATGGGGATGGTCGAGGCGGCCGACCTGCTCCTGCGCCGTCTGGGCGCCCTCCGGGCCGTGCTGCGCCGGCGCGCGGCCGAGGAGGCGCACACCCTGACCATCGGCCGCACGCACGGCGTGCATGCCGAGCCCCTCGTCCTGGGCCTGGTGTTCGCCCGCCACAACGACACCCTGCGCCGCGACGAGGAGCGCCTCGCCGCAGCCCGCGAGGCGGTGGCCGTGGGCAAGCTCTCGGGCGCCGTGGGCACCTACGCCCACCTGCCGCCCGACGTGGAGGCACGCGTCTGCCTGCGCCTGGGCCTACGCCCCGCCCCGATCGCCGGCCAGATCATCGACCGCGACCGCCACGCCCAGTTCATGACGGTGCTCGCCGTCCTCGCCAGCGACCTGGACAACCTCGCCCTCGAGGTCCGCCATCGCCAGCGCACCGAGGTGGCCGAGGCGTTCGAGCCGTTCGGCCGCGGCCAGAAGGGGTCGTCGGCGATGCCGCACAAGCGAAACCCCGTCAACGCCGAGAAGGTGAGCGGGCTCGCCCGCCTCGTGCGCGGCCTGTGCGTGGCCGCCCTGGAGGACGTGCCGCTCTGGCACGAGCGCGACATCTCCCACTCCTCGGTCGAGCGCGTGATCCTGCCGGACGCGACGATCGCGGTCGACCACATGCTCACCGTGCTCACCACCATGTTCGACGGCCTGGAGATCGACCGGGACCAGATGCGACGCAATCTCGACCTGACCGACGGCCGGGTGATGTCCGGCAACGTGCTCCTCGCCCTCGTCGAGGCCGGGATGGCGCGGGAGGAGGCGTACCGGATCGTCCAGGGCGCGGCCCTGGACCCGGCGCCGGGATTCGTCGACCGGATCTGCGCGGACCCGGCCGTGGCCGCTGCCATCGGGGCGGACGCCGCGCGCCGTCTGCTCGATCCCGCCGAAGGCCTCGGCCAGGCCGACGGCATCCTGCGCCGGTTGGGCATCGAACCGGCCTCCCCGGCCTGAGCGCGCCCCGTTCTTGTCACGCCCCGGCGACCGTGGTACGGTCGGGGCGTTTCCAAACCGACCCACCGGGGTGCCCGCGATGCGGGTCAAAAGGGAATCAGGTCAAGCCTGAGCGGTGCCGCCACTGTGAACGGGGACGACCGCGAACGCCACTGTCGTAGACGGGAAGGCCGCGGCCGGAGGAACCGGAAAGCCAGGAAACCTGCCCCGGACGGGAAGGCGAGTCCTTCGAAGCAAAGGAGTCGCCTCGAGGCGTGCCCCGGTGCGGCTGTCGCGCCGGTGCGGCCCCGGGCCGGCACCTTCCTTCAACCGAGGAGGGGCCTAGTTTGCGTCGGTTCGTGGGGTTGTCCGTCTGCCGTTTCCGTCCGCTCGTCGCCGCCCTCGCGCTCTGCGCCCTTTTCGGCGCGGGCGCCGCCAGCGCCGTTCCCGCCGCCGCCAAGGCGGGGAGCGGCGCGATCACGCTGCGCGACGACAGCGGCGCGCGCGTCGTCCTTTCCGGTCCCGCGACCCGGGTCGTCTCGCTCATCTCCGGCGACACCCAGATCATGCTCGCGCTCGGCCTACGCAGCCGCCTAGTCGGCGTCGACACCGACTCCCTGCAGTACATGGCCGCACCGTACAACCGCCTGACGAAGGGCCTCCCCAGCATCGGCAACAGCTACCCCACGCCAAGCCTCGAGCGCATCGCCGCCGTCCACCCCGACCTCATCCTCACGTCGGAGGCGGTGGCGGGAACGGCCAAGCTCCGCTCGCTCGGCGTTCCGGTCGTGGTCCTGAACCCGACGAACCTGCCGGGGATCGAGCACGACGTGCTCCTCGTCGGCGAGGCGACCGGCGCGCAGGCGGCCGCCCGCCGCGTCGTCGCGCAGATCGCCTCGTCGACCCGTCGCCTCCAGGCCATCGTGCGCGCCCAGCCCCGCCACCCGAGCGTCTACGTCGAGATCGCGACCGACCCGTACTACGCGGCCGGGCCGGGTTCGTACATCGACGCCCTCGTGCACGTGCTGGGCGCGGTGAACGCGGTCGATCGCACGGCCCGGGTGGCCTACCCCGAGCTGTCGAGCGAGGCGGTCGTCGCCCTCGACCCGCAGGTGATCGTCCTCGACGAGCCCGACGTGACCCCCGCGCAGGTGGCCGCCCGCCCCGGCTGGCAGGCGGTGGCGGCGGTCGCCGACCACCGGGTATACGCGAATGTGGACGTGAACGCCCTGTCCGAGCCCGGACCGGCGGTGACCACGGCGCTGTGGCAGCTCGCGCGCGACCTGTACCCGGCTGCGTTCTCCCCGCGCCGGGGATGAGCATGCCCTCGGGCCGGCCCGCAGCCCTGCCGGCGGCGGTGACCGCGACCGCGCTCCTGTGCGCGGCCGCAGGGTCGGTCCTGGTCGGGCCGTCGGGGCTGTCCCCGGCGGCCGTCGTGCACGGGCTCCTCCACCCGCATACGTTCGACGGGCTGGTCGTCTGGCAGCTGCGCCTGCCGCGCATCGCGGCGGCCGCGCTGGTCGGCGCGGCGCTCGCCCTGGCGGGGGCGGTGCTGCAGGGGGTGTTCCGCAACCCGCTGACCGATCCGTACGTGGTCGGCGGCGCGTCGGGGGCGGCGTTCGGCGCCACCGTCACGCTGCTCGTCGCCCCCGCGGCGCTGGCGACCGGGCTGCTGCCCGTCGGCGCGTTCGCCGGCGCGCTCGGCGCCGTCGGCCTCGCCCTCGTGGTCGCCGCCCGCTCGCCGGCACGGGCGGCCGTGACCCTTCTCCTGGTCGGTTACGCCGTCAGCGTCATCCTCGGCGCGGCGATCTCCCTGCTCCTCCTCATCGAGCGCCAGAACCTGCAGCAGATCCTGTTCTGGGAGCTGGGCAGCGTGGCCGACGCCACCTGGCCGGCCATCCGCATCGCCCTGCCCCTCATCGCACTGGGCAGTCTGGCGCCGTTCGCCTACCGGGCCGAACTCGACGCCCTTCTCCTCGGCGAGGGGGACGCGGCCAGCCTGGGCGTGGACGTGGGCCGGGTACGCCTCCTCCTCGTCGCGTCGGCCGCCCTCCTCACCGCCGTGGCGGTGGGCCTTGCCGGTGTGATCGGGTTCGTGGGCCTTGTCGCGCCGCATGCCGTGCGCAGGCTGGTCGGCCCGGGCCATCGGCGCCTTCTCCCGGCCGCCGCCCTGGCCGGCGCGGCATTCCTGGTCGCCGCCGACACCGCGGCGCGCGCCCTGCCGTCGGTCGGCGAGATTCCCATCGGCGTCGTCACCGCCCTGGTCGGCGGCCCGATGTTCATCTACCTCCTCACCACCCGCCGGCTGGGGCCGGCCCTGGGATGAGCGGGGGCGGGCGGGCGCTCATCGCCCACGCGGTCCATCTGGCCTCGCCCACCGGCCGGCGGCCGCGGCTGGCCGGTGCCGACCTGGCCCTGGCGACCGGCCGCGTGACCGTGCTCATCGGGCCGAACGGCGCGGGCAAGAGCAGCCTATTGGCGTGCCTTGCCGGCCTCGAGGGCCCGACGGACGGCACCGTCCAGCTGGACGGCCGCGCGCTCGCCGCGCTCGATCGCCGCGCCGTCGCCCGCGCCGTTGCCCTGGTCGGACCGCCCGGGGCGGCCGACGTCGACCTGACCGTGGGCGAGGTCGTGGCGCTCGGCCGTCTGGCCCACCGGCGCGGCCCGTGGGTGGCCTCGGATCCGGCCGGTCCCGCCGCCGTCCGGTCCGCCCTCGAGACCACGGACATGGCACCGCTCGCGCACGTGCGCCTCTCCGCCCTGTCCTCCGGCGAGCGCCAGCGGGCCCGTCTGGCCGCCGCCCTGGCCCAGGGCTCGGCCTTCCTCCTCCTGGACGAGCCGACGGCGGCGCTGGATCCCGGCCACGCCCGCCAGGTCCTCGACCTGCTGCGCGCCCTGGCCGCCGCCGGACGGGGCGTGGCGATGGCCCTGCACGACCTGGCCGCGGTCGGCCAGTACGCCGACGCCGTCGCCCTCCTCGCCGAGGGACGGGTGGTCGCGTCGGGCACGGCCGAGGAGGTGCTGCGGCCGGACGTCCTCGAGCCGGTGTACCGGACCGCCCTTGCGGTCGTGCCCCACCCGCACAGCGGCCGCCCGCTCGTGGTGGCCGACTACGCCGGACGCTAGGGAGCCGCGCCGGCCCGGGCCGTTGAAGGGCGTCCTCGCGGCAGACCCGGAGACCGGACATCGCCCCGTCGCCGCCGCGGACCCGACGAGGGGGGGCCCCACCCCACCCCGACCGGTTCCGTTCGGCGTACAGTGGGGTCGAAGCCTCCCCGGGGGGAGCGTCGCCCGTGCTCGCGCTCATGGCCGCCGCCGTCGCGGCCGGCGTCATCGCCGGCATCTCGCCGTGCGTCCTGCCCGTCCTGCCGGTGGTGCTGGCGGCCGGCGCCAGCGACGGCCCCGCCGCCGGCCCGGCGCCACTCGGGCGCGCCGTCTCCGTGGCGCTGGGCCTGGCGGTCAGCTTCGCCCTGTTCACCCTCGCCGGCTCGGCGCTGCTCGCCGCGCTCGGCCTGCCCCAGGACCTGATACGCATCGCGGGCATCGTGGCGCTCGCGGCCGTGGGCGTCGGTCTCGCGGTGCCGCGCCTGGGGAGCGCCCTTGAGCGCCCATTTGCGGCACTGCGCCTGCCGCCGCCCTCCGGGCGCGCGCGCGGCTTCGCCCTTGGCCTGGCGCTGGGCGCCGTCTATGTGCCGTGCGCCGGGCCGGTCCTGGCCGCCATCTCGGTCATTGCCGCCACCCACCGCATCGGCCCGGAGGGCATCCTCGTCACCGCGCTGTTTGCCGCCGGCACGGCGGCGCCGCTTGTCGTCGTCGCCCTGGCCGGCCAGGGCCTGCGGGCCCGCGTGCACGCCCTGCGCGTCCATGCGGCGGCGGTGCGGGCGACCGCGGGCGCGGTCCTGGTGGCAATGGCGGTCCTGATCGCGACCGGTGTGACGAATGGCCTGGCGGTGGCCGTTCCCGCCTATACGGGTGCGCTGCAGACGGCGGTCGAGACCGGCCCGGCCGTGCGCCAGGCGCTCGCCGCGATGGACGGCGAGGGCCGCGCCCCGCCCGCCGCCCACGCCGCCCGCGACGGCACGCTGGGCGACTGCACCCCGGACGCGTCGCGCCTGGCCATGTGCGGCGCGGCACCGGCCTTCGTCGGCATCGCTCGCTGGCTGAACACGCCCGGCGGCCGTGCCCTGACCATCGCCGGCCTGCGCGGCAGGGTCGTCCTGGTCGACTTCTGGACCTATTCGTGCATCAACTGCGAGCGCGCCCTGCCCCACGTGGAAGCCTGGTACCGGCGCTACCGCGCCGCAGGGCTCACGGTCGTGGGCGTGCACACGCCCGAGTTTGCGTTCGAGCATGTCGTGTCGAACGTCCGTACGGCGGCGCGGGCGCTCGGGGTGACCTACCCGATCGCCGTCGACAACCGCTACGCCACCTGGAACGCGTACGCGAACGCCTACTGGCCGGCCGACTACCTGATCGACGCGCAGGGGGTGGTTCGCGCCGTCTCGTACGGCGAGGGCGGCTACGGCCGGACCGAAACCCTGATCCGCACCCTCCTGCGGCAGGCGGACCCGGGGCGGTCGCTGCCGGCGCGTACCGACGTGCCCGACCGCACGCCACGCGAGACGACGAGCCCGGAGACCTACCTCGGCTACGGGCGCGCCGCCAACATGTACCAGATGCTCGTGCCCAACCGCGCCACGCGTTATGCCATGCCCTCGCAGCTGGGACCGGGCGTGGCGGTGGGCGGCGTGTGGACGGCGCGGGCGCAGGAACTCACCTCCGGCCCGGGCGCTCGGCTGGCGCTGAACTTCCAGGCGGAGGACGTCTACCTGGTGGCGGGCGGGCACGGCACCATCCGGGTCCGGCTGGGTGCGGGGCCCGCGCGCACGGTCGTCGTGGCGGGCATCCCCCGCCTGTACACGCTCGTGCGAGGGTCCGTGCTGCGAAACGGCATCGTGCACCTTCGCCTGACGCCCGGCATCCGGGCCTACGACATCACGTTCGGGTAGCGCTGGGCGTTCTAGCCCTCGAGCACCGTGCGCTCCGGCCAGTCCAGCAGGCGGCCGCGATCGTCGAGGGCGATGAGCGTCGCCGGCGCCTCGGGGGCGATGCGTCCCCACCCGGAGAGGCCGAGCGCACGGGCCGGCGTGGCGGTGGCCATCTCCACCGCCTCGTCCACCGCGACCACGCCCCAGGCGACCAGATTCTCCACCGCCCTGGCCATCGTGAGGGTGCTTCCGGCGAGGTTGCCCTCCTCGGTACGCGCGACGCCGTCGCGCACGTGGATCGTGCGACCGCTGAGGACGTAGTCGCCATCGGTGTGGCCGGCGGCGGCAATCGCGTCCGTCACGACGCACATGCGGTCCGACCCGAGCAGCCGGTGGGTCAGGGCCACGATCGCCGGTTCGATGTGCACGCCGTCGCAGATCACCTCGGCCGTGAGCGCCGGGTGGGCGAGCGCGGCGGCGACGGCCCCCGGCGCCCGGTGGGCGATGCCGGACATCCCGTTCCACAGGTGCGTGACGTGGCCGTACCCTTCGGCGGCCGCCGCCTGGGCGGTGGCCATGTCGGCGCTCGTGTGGCCGATCGCCGCGACCACGCCGCGCCCGACCAGGAGTCGCGCCACCTCGGCCTGGCCCTCGATCTCCGGCGCGAGCGTGACCTGGCGGACGGTGCCGCCCGCGGCATCCAGCCACCCGGCCAGCTCGGCCGCGTCCGGTCGGCGCAGGAGATCCACCGGATGGGCTCCGCGGTGGCCGGGCGACAGATAGGGACCCTCGAGGTGGATGCCCGCGATCGTCGCCTTGCCGGCCTCGCGTCGCCCGACGCTGAGCGCGAGGTTGCGGGCGCGGGCGACGATCTGGTCGGGCGGCAGGCTGGGCAGCGAGGCCACGAACGCGGCCACGCCCACCTCGTGCAGGCGGGTGCGGGCGGTGTCGATGGCGTCGGCGCCCGCGTCGGCGTCGGCGAACGACACCCCGGCGAAGCCGTGGATGTGCACGTCGACAAAGCCCGGGGCGGCCAGCCCCGGGCAGGTCACGGTCTCGTACCCGGGGGTGCGCGCCCCCGCCTGCACCAGGCCGACGACGTGTCCGTTCGCGACCAGCAAGTCGCATCCCTCGACGCGCCGGCCCTGGGCCAGGATGCCCGGACCCGTCACCCGGAATCTCGCCATCGTCCCTCCGCCCCCTCTTCCCCTCCTGCCCCGATCATCCGTCCACGGCCCGCGGCGGACAACCGTCCCGGACGATCTCGTCGACAGGGGGCAGCCGCCGCGCCGCAGGGATCCGCACCGAAGAACGCCTGGCGAGCCCAATTCCAACGGAGGAAGGACATGCGAGACCTGCCGCTCGAGGGCGTGACGGTGCTCGACCTGACTCGCAACGTGTCCGGCCCGTTCGCCACCAGGGCGCTGGCGAGCTCGGCGCCGACGTGGTCAAGGTCGAATAGCCCGGGTCGGGCGACGACACCCGGGGCTCGGGCCCTCCTTTGTGGCACGGCGAAAGCGCCATGTTCCTCGCCATCAACCGGAGCAAGCGCTCGGTCGCCCTCGCCCTGCGCGAACCCGGCCCAAGGACCTCCTCACCCCCCTCGTCGCACGCGCCGACGTGCTGGTGCAGAGCCTTCGCGCCGGCTACCTCGACCGGCTCGGGCTGGGGTCGGCCTGGGCCTTGGGCGTAAACGACCGCCTGGTCTAGTGCGGCATGACGGGGTTCGGCGAGGTCGGGCCATTGGCCGGGCGGCCCGCCTACGATCTCCTCGTCCAGGCGTTCTCCCGCCTCATGGCGGTAACCGGCGAGGAGGGCCGGCCGCGGGTGCGGATGGGTGTCGCCGTCAACGACATGGGCACGGGCACGTGGGCGGCGATCGGGATCCTTGGCCGCCCTGCGCGAGCGGGACCGCACCGGCCGAGGATGCCACGTCCGGGCATCCCTGTACGAGACGCGCTGGCCTGGATGAGCTACCACCTGGCCGGGTACCGGGCGACGGGGAGGCAACCCCCGCGGATGGGCACGGCGACGTACATGATCTCGCCGTACGAGGCCTTGCCGCCCGCTACGGCTAGGTCATGGTGTGCGCCGCAACAACAAGCAGGCTCAGGTCCTGGTTCATGCCCTCGGCGAGCCGGCGCTGGCCGGCGACCCCCGCTTCGCCGACAACGCGGCGCGGGTACGAAACCGCGCGGCCCTGCACGCCCTTCTGGAGGCACGCACGCCCGAACGCGACGGGCGGGAGCTCACCCGCCGCCTTGGAGGCGGCGGGCGTGCCGGCAAGCGGCATGCGCGACCTGGCCCCAGGTGGCGCAGGACGACCAGGCGGCAGCCCTGGGCATGTTCCAGGAGGTAGCCCACCCGATCGTGGGCACCGTGCGCTCGGTCGCCCTTCCCGCCACCTTCGACGGCCGTTCGACGGCGAGCGTCCGCCGCTGCGGCAGCCGCCGCCGGTCGTTGGCCAGCACGCCCCTCCCGCCTTCCGCGACCCGGCGGACGGCTAGCCGGGCGACGCAACGCCTCGGGCGTCCTGCGGGCCGTCCATCCGACGAAGGCGCTGGACGAACGGGCCCACCCGCCACACCATGTCGTCGCCGTCGCGCCAGCGGCTGACCGCCACCGCGCGCCCCCCGTTCGGCCGCAGGTCCAGCCGGCCGTCCCGGAACTCGGCCGCGACCTCGATCGGACGGCCGGTGGCCGCGCTGACGTCGTGCACGCCGTGCGCCAGCACCCCGTCGGCGACCATGTCGTGCACGACGCCGCCGCCCGTGATGACGACGCGGTCGCCGCACTGTTCAACGCGCTCGACATGCCCTGCCAGGAGCCCGCGGTAGACGCGCCACACGCCGCGCAGGTCCGGAGCGCCGGCGGCGGGAGGCTCGGCACAGCCGGCGAGAATGCGGGGCGGGAAGCGCTTGTACCCCCCCGGTGGCGTGTGCGCCGTGGGGATCGCGTCCGCGCGCGCGCCGCACCCGGACGGCCTGTCGGGCGCCCGCACGAGGTAGTCGACGGGGTTGTCCGGAACGACCTGCGTACCGCCGCCCCACCGTGCGATGCGTCGCCAGATCGCGACCAGGAACGTGATCAGCACGGACACCGTGGGCACCTCCGATCGGCGCCGACGACACGGCGCCGCGTGATCCCTGCACCCGGCCGCCGACGCGGTGAGGGTGGGAGGAGGCGGGCGTCGGCGCCAGAAACCTGTTCCCCAACGCGAACGGCACGCCTGCCGGCCACACGGCGTTCGGCGCCCGCCGCGTCCGCCGGAAGGGGGCCAGGAGGTGAACAAACCGTCCCACCTGGGGCCGCGCTACGCGGCCCAGTTCCGGGACGCGGCCATCGTCGAGGCCTACCGCCACCGGCCGCCGTACCCGCCGGGGACGTTTGCCCAGCTCGTCGGGCTCCTGCCCGGGGCATGCCGGACGGTTCTCGACCTGGGGTGCGGCACAGGCGACCTCACCGTCGGGCTGGCCCAGACTGCCGACCGGATCGACGCGGTCGACGCGTCTGAGGCGATGCTGGCCGAGGCCCGCAGACGGCTCGCCGATCACGGCGACCGTGTGCGCATCGTCCTCGGCCCCGCGGAGACAGCGCCGCTCTCCCCTCCCTACGGCCTTGTGACGGCCGGCGAGAGCCTGCACTGGATGGCGTGGCGCACGGTCTTCGACCGCATCCGCGAGGCCCTGCACCCCGGGGGGCGCATCGCCATCGTCGAGCGGCTCGAGCACAAGAGCCCCTGGACCGGGGACCTGACGGCTCACGTCGGCGCGTACTCGACCAACCGGGCGTTCCGACCGTACGACCTCATGGCCCTCCTGGCACAGGCAAGGGTGTTTGTCCCCGACCGGGTGATCGACGTGCCGGCGGTCGGCGTGCGCCAGACCGTGGCCGACTACGTCGAGTCGATCCACTCGCGCAACGGCTTTTCCCGCGAGCGGATGGGCGACGGCCCGGCGAGCGCGTTCGACGCTCGCGTGACCGGGCTGCTGTCCCCGTTCGCGGACCCGGACGGACGGCTTGCGTTCGCGGTCGGGGCGCGGATCTGGGCCGGCCGGTGAGGCGCCGATCGGCCGTGGTACACTCGGGCCATCCTGAGCCAAGGAGGCCCCGGCACGTTATGACGACCCCGCGCAAGGTCCGCCGACCCCCGCCCGGGGAGTCGTCTGCCCTGACGCGGGTCTGACCGCCGGGTGCGCACGACTCCCCACGGCCAACCCGGAGGGGGGTCGTTTTCTTGTTGGCACCGGACGGCGCGCGGGCGCGCGGGCGGGGCCGGCCGCTCCTCGGCCGCAACCCCACGTATCGCGGCCTGTGGTGGGCGCAGACCGGAAGCTGGTTCGGCGACTATGTGAACAACGTGGCCATCGCGGCGGCCACGCTCGCCCTGACCCACTCGGCCGCCGCCATGGGCCTCGTCCTCCTGTGCCGGGGCCTTCCCGGCCTGGTCATCGGTCCGCTCGCGGGGCCCCTCATCGACCGCCTGCCGCGTCAGCGGGTCATGGTGGTCACCGACCTCGTGCGGGCGGTACTCGCGCTCGGGTTCGTCGTCGCCCTCGCCGATCGGCGGGTCTGGGTGCTGTATGCCGCCTCGTTGCTCCTCGGCGCCGGCGGGGCGCTGTTCTCGCCCGCCCAGACGGCGGCGGTGGCGGAGGTCGTGGGTAGGGGCGACCTCGTCGAGGCGAACGCGCTCCTCACCCGCGCCGCCGGCGCCGTCGCCGTGGTGGGCGCGGTGACGGGCGGGGTGTTCGTCGGCGCCATCGGCACGGACGCGGCGTTCGGCCTGAACGCGCTCAGCTACCTGTGGTCCGCCGCCTGCATCGCGACCGTGCGCTGGCCGTCCCCGGGTGTAGGCACCGACCCGCCCCCGGGTTCGTACGTGACGCGCCTTGCCGAGGGGTGGCGGGTCCTGGCCGGCAGCCCGGTGGCGGTTGCTGCCCTGGTTTGCGGCACCGCGTTTGCCCTCACGGCCGGGCCGTACTTCGTCGCCCCACCGGTCCTAGGCGATCTCGTCTACCGGCTCGGCGCGTTCGGGGTGAGCGCGCTGTACGCCGCGGACGGCCTGGGCTTCGTCGTGGCGTCGATCGTCGTGCCGCGCCTGGCGGGTGCTGGCGCGCCGGAACGCTCGAGACGCCTGTATGGCGCGGCGTTCGTCGTGCAGGCCGTGTTCCTGTGCGCCCTGTGCCTGACGGGCCGCCTCTGGCAGGGAATGGCGGCGATCTTCGTGTCGCAGGTGGCGTCCGGGACGATCCTCACCCTGACCCCGTCGTTCCTCCAGGCACACACGCCCGGCCCCTACCACGGCCGCGTGTTCGCCGTCCAGGGCGCGGTCACCGGCGCCGCCTGGCAGGGTTCGATCGCCCTGTCGGGCGTACTCATGGCCCGTCTGGGCGTCGCCAGCGTCGGTCCCCCGATCGGCGTCGTCTGCCTCGTCGCGGCCGTGTGCTGGCTCGTACTCGCGCGCAACCGGCCCCTCACGGCCGCAGCCGGACCGTCGTAGGGCGCGCACAGGCATCCGGCACTTCGTGGCGAAGTTGTCTGCGCGCCCGTCCGCCGCGCGGAGCGGACCGGGCTTTGCGTATCCCTAGGTCCTGCCGCGTCACTACGCCGATACGGCCGTCGGGAGGTGCTCCTGGATTGGTGAACAGTACCTCGGAGGAGCGTGACGGCCTCATGCCGTCGGCGCGGTCACGCGGACCGATGGCCGTCCGCAGCGAGGCGCGAGCGCATCGCGCGCCTCGACAGGGCGTGGCCATGGCGGGCCCATCGTGGACCTGGGCGCTCGCCCATCCGGACGAGACGCGGGGGGACGCCTTGCAGCGCGCCCACGCGTCCGTACCGGGGACGCAAGACGCTGTCGCGCACGGCCCGAACGTCGAGTCCGGTGATCCGCCCGGGGGCGAGGCCAGGGCCGAGCTCCTGCGCGTCGTCGGCCTCGTCAACCACGCCGCCCACCGCGCGATCCAGCAGACGTGGGAGGGCGAGCAGCTGCACCCCACGGCCGTGCGGGTGCTCTACCACGTGGACAGGCACCCGGGCATGACGTTGTCCCAGGTCGCCCGCACGGCCGGGCTGTCGAAGGCGCGCACCAGCGATCTCCTGCGCGAGCTCGAGGAACGCGGCTACGTGTGCAAGGCCGGCGACACGCATGACAGGCGGCTCACACGGATCGTGACCTCGGAGGTCGCGAGCGGCATGCGCCAGCGCAGCGAGGCCGTCTATCTGGCCTCGATCGATGCCTTGGTGTCACGACTTTCGGACGGCGCCCAGCGCGAGCTGGTACGGGCGCTACGCGGCCTCGACCCCGCAGCTGCGGATGGGAGTCCGGCCCCGGAGGCCGTGCCCGAGTAGGCGGCGCGCAGGAAGGCCGTCGTCCCGCGAGGGGCGGCGGCCTTCCTGCGTCTGCGGATGCCGAGCGGTCGCTACAGCTTGAGCGCGCCGGCGGTGGCGCCGCGGACGAGGTAGCGCTGGATGAAGGCGAACGTGAGGATGAGCGGCATGGCGACGATGAACACGCCCGCCGCCAGCAGCGTCCACTCGCTCTCATACTGGCCGTAGAAGCTGAACAGGCCGCGCGTGAGGGGGAAGTACTGGTTGGACGCGAGGAACACGACCGGGCCGATGAGGTCGTTCCAGGTCGACACCGCAGCGTAGATGCCGACCGTGACGAGGGCTGGCATCGACAACGGCACGAGGATCTGGGTGACGTAGCGGAAATAGCCGCAGCCGTCGAGCTGGGCGCTCTCGTCGAGGTCCTTGGGGATGTTGTTGAAGTAGCCGACGAAGAACAGGACGCCGAGCGTCAGGCCGAGCTGCAGGTGGAGCAGGATGTAGCCCCACTGCGTGTTGTACAGGCCCAGTTTCTGGGCAAGGATGAACAGCGGCACGATGCTCACCGGCAGGAAGAAGCCGGCGAGAAACAGCGCGTAGATGAACGACCCGCCCTGCGCGTACCGGCGTGCGATCGGGAACGCGATGAACACCGCGAACGCCACGGACAGCAGGGTTGAGCACGCCGTGTACAGGCATGAGTTGAGGAAGTACTGGCCGAAGTCGCCCTGGACCCAGGCGTTCGGGTAGTTGGCCGGGACGATGGGATGGGGAAACGCCATCGGGTTGCGCAGGAACTGCCCGGCCGACTGGAACGAGACGCCGAGAAGGTACAGGAGCGGCAGGGCGTAGAGCGGCACGATGATGATCACGGCGAGGGCCAGCTTCCAGGTGTGGTCCCAGGACCGGGCGCGGCTGCTCACACGGTCACCTCCCGCCGGCGCAGGAGCCACTGCAGGGGCAGCGCGACGATCAGGGTGAGGAGGAACATCATCACGGCGACCGACGCGCCTAGGCCCAGGTCGCCCGACCCCTCGAACGAGGTGTTGAACATGTACATGCCGAGTGTGCTCGTGTTGCTCGTCCCGTCGGTCAGGACGTAGATGATGTCGTACACGTTCATCGAGCCGACCGTGGCGAGGAGGATGTTCACGGTCGTCGCGCTGGAGATGAGCGGGTAGGTCACCTCGCGAAACAGCGACCACCGACCGGCGCCGTCCATCCGCGCCGCCTCGAACAGCTCGGCGGGGATGTTGTCCATGCTTGCCAGGTAGACCAGCGTCGTGAAGCCGAGGTTGGCCCAGATCTGGACGAAGATGACGAGGGGCAGGGCGAACGAGGCCGAGCCGAAGAACGCGCTCGTGGTGTGGAACGAGGCGAGAATGCTTGCGGCCGGGCTGTCGGTCGGGCTGAAGATGAGCAGCCAGAGGATGCCGTTGATCGTCACCCCGAGGGCCGCCGGCAGGAAGATGAGCGAGCGCAGCACGCCGACCGCCGGGAAGCGGTTGCGCAGGAGCACGGCGAGTCCAAGCGCGCCGGCATTCTGGATCAGGGTCACGCAGACGGCGAAGATGAGCGTCGTCTCGAACGACTGCCCGAACCCGCTCGTCGCGTTCCCGATCATGTTCGTGAAGTTGGACAGGCCGACGAACTGGATCGGCATGCCCGGGATGCCGCTGTAGTTGGTGAGCGAGATGAGGAACATGCCCAGGGCGGGCACGATCGAAAACAGGAGATAGGCGATGATCCCCGGGCCCATCGCCAGGGTGGCCGGCGTCCGGTACGGCTGGATGCGCAGCCGCCCGGGCCGCCGGCGCGCGACGGGCGCGGGCGCGGTCTGGGCTGTCGCCATCCGAGGGCCCCCCTCGCCTGAGGATCGCGGACCGCAGGTCCCCGCCGCGCGGGGCCTGCGGTCCGCCGTCACGGACGCCCTGCTACTTGTGGGTCATCGACGACCACTCGGACTGCCACGTCTTGGTCGCCGACGCGACCGAGACCTGGCCGAGCAGCGCCTGCTGCAGGGTGTTGTAGAAGTTGGTCGGCTGCAGGCCCGCGGGACCGGCGGCCGGAAGGGCGGGCTCGGCGTTGGCCTCGAGCAGGCCCTTGGACAGCCAGGACCCGAGGATGCCCTGGGTGGCGCTCGGGTAGGAGCCCTTGAACGAGGGCGAGATGCCCGTCGCCTTCACGTACTGGCCGTACACCTTGGGCCGGCTGAAGTAGTTGAGCCACTTCATCGCCTGGGCCTGGTTCTTGCCGTTCTTCAGCACGACCCAGGTGAGGTCCGGCTGGAGGATCGAGACGTTGCGCGCCGCAACGTTCGAGCCCGGCAGCGGGAAGAAGCCGATCTTCATCTTCGGGTTCGCGGTCAGCACGGAGCTCATGTCCCACGAGCCGTCGAGAAGCATCGCCGCCTTGCCGCTGGCGAAGTCTCCCGGCATCTGGGTCCAGTTCTCACCCTGCCAGTTGGGCTCCATCGTGTCCGCCGCGATCTCCTTGGCCTGGGTCAGGGCCCGGACGAACTGCGGGCTGGTGAAGCCGGTCTTGCCGGCCCAGAACATGTTGTCGACGTTCACGTTGCCGTACGTCGCCATCAGCTCGGCGTCCATGAGCATGACCCACTCGTAGACGGCCGCGCCGCCCGCGGTGCCGAACCACAGGGGCGTCACGTGGTCCTTCTTCAGCGTGCCGGACAGGGCGAGGAACTGGCTCAGGGTCTTCGGCGGGGAGAGGTGGTACTTGGCAAAGATCGCCTTGTTGTAGAAGACGCCGATCTGGTACACGCCGGTGTTCAGCCCGTAGAGCTTGCCATTGTAGGTCTGGGCGGCCTTGGACGCGGGCAGCATGCGCGACACCCACGGCTGGCCATTGAGTGCGGCGTACACGCCGTCGACGCCCCACAGCGCCTCGCTGGTAAGGTCGCTGGTGGGCATGCCCGGCGGGTAGGGCTGGATCGGGAACACCGCCATGACGTCGGCGCTGCCGCTCTCGACGCTGGTCTTCTCCAACGCCGCGTAGTTCGTCGGCCGGCTGACCGCCGTGGTGAGGTTGGCCGTGATTCCGGTGGCCGAGTGGAAGCCGTTGTCGACCGCCTTGGTGGCGGCGACGGCGGGGGGATTGACCCATTCGATGATGTTGACCTGACCGGACGCGGCCGATGTCGTCAGCGGCACCAGGCCGGCTGCCGCCACGGCGGCGGCGGCGGCAACGGCGCCGAATCGCGCAACGCGCACTGATACACCGTCCTTCTTTGTAGCAAGATTCGGAAACCCGGAGAGGTTCTGGCAGGTCGCGACGAATCCCTGTGTACGCTGCGTGCTCTCAGCCGGAACCCGTGGCGGGGCAGGGGCGAGGGGGAGGGTGAAGCCATGACGACGGCTTTGCGGGTCGGCCTCATCGGCGCCGGCGCCATCGCGCGCCGCACCCACCTGCCAGGCTTTTCCGCCGTGCGCCCGGCGGTCGACCTGACCGCGTTCGCCAGCCGCTCGCTCGCGCCGGCCCAGGCCGCGGCGGAGGCCTGGGGAGGCGGCGTGGCCGTCTCCGACTGGCGCGAACTGATCGGGCGCGAGGACGTGGATGCGGTCGACGTGTGCACGCCCAATGCGCTCCACGCGCCGATTGCGATCGCGGCGGCGCGGGCAGGCAAGCACGTCCTGGTCGAGAAGCCGCTGGCCACCTCGCTCGCCGACGCCGACGCCATGATCGAGGCGGCACGACGCCATGGCGTGGTCCTCATGACCGCCCAGAACGGCCGCTACGGCGCGGGCATGCGGGCCGCAGCGCAGGCCGTCCGGCAGGGCCGCGCGGGAGATGTGCGGGCGGTCGAGGCGTGGCTGGCGCACGGCGGGCCAGGCACCTGGGCCCGCGACGCGCGGTGGTTCTTTGATCCGGCCCTGTCCGGCGGCGGCGCGCTCCTCGACCTGGGCGTGCACGCCATCGATGCGGTGCGCGCCGTGACGGGCGACGAGTTCGCGCTGGTGAGCGGGATGCTGTCCGACCTGCGACAGGGCGTCGAGTGGAACGGACACCTCGTCGGCCGCCTGGCGGGCGGCGGCCTGTGCAACGTCAAGGCGAGCTGGAATGCCCCGTTTCGCAGCGATCGCCTGCTTGCCGTGTGGGGCACGGATGCCCAGGTCCTGGTCGATGGGCGCGGCGCCTGGCTGCGACGACCCGACGACGTCACGGAGGCACTGCCCGGGGCCGCGCCGGCCAGCCTGTTCGCCGACTTCGTCGCCGCCTGCCGCAGCGGTCCGCCGGCGGGCGCGCCGACCGGCGACGACGGTCGGGCGGCCGTGGCGGTCGTCCTCGCGGCGTATCGCTCGCACGGCGAGGGAAGGGCCGTCGCACCGTGACACCCGGCCCCGCATGCGCGGCGCGCGAAGGAGACAGCCCCATGCCGGTCGGGACACCGCGGCCCTACTCCCACCAGCCCCCGGACTACCGTTGCCCGTACTGCACCCTCATCGCCGGCGGCGATGACCCCGGCGACGGGTCCTCGCCGGCCGACGTCGTGCTCCGCGGCGATGGCGCCACGGTGATCATGGCGGTTACGTGGTGGCCGAGAAACGCCGGTCACGTCGTTGTCGTGCCGAACGCCCACTTCGAGAACATCTTCACCCTCCCGCTCGAGGCCGCCGCGGCGATCCACGCCGCGGCCCAGCGCGTGGCCTTCGCGATGAAGGACGCGTACGCGTGCGGGGGCATCTCCACGCGCCAGCACAACGAGCCCGCCGGCCAGCAGCACGTCTGGCATTACCACCTGCACGTATTCCCGCGCTATGACGGGGACGCCCTGTACGCGTCGCCCGGCGCGCCCACGACCGCCGCGCAGCGCGCGCCGTACGCCCAGCGGCTGCGGGCGGCGCTGTCCGTATCCCGCGGCTGATGGGCCGACCGGGCGGTGATCCGAAACCCGACTCTCGCACGTATCGACGGATGGAGGGGCAGGCCGGCGCCCGCCCCTCCGTCCGAAGGGGGACAAGCATGACTGGTTGGAAGCGCAACCTCGCCGCCGTCGGCACCGCCGCCGCCCTGGGCGCGGTGTTCGCCGCCGTGGCGATGGCAGCAGGCGCGAAGACCCTGTACACGGACGCGCTGTACGGCAACATTCCCAACGTGACGGTACGCGGCGTCGCTGCCGGCGGGGCGCCCTGGGTGGTCAAGGGCAGCGCCACGGTTACGGCGACCGGCATCGAGGCATCGGGCACCGGCCTCGTCGTGCCACCGGGCTACATGGCCACGGGCAAGCCCGTGGCGAAGGCGCTCGTGGGTACCACCGTGGGCGTGCCCGCGGTCGCGGCCGAGCTGAGCTGCGGCCAGGGCACCTCCGTGCTGACCGCGGCTGCGCCCCTGAGCAAGTCGGGCGCGTTTCGCATCGACGCCAAGGTCAAGGTGCCGGTCGCGTGCACCGATCCGATCGTACTCGTGGGACCGGTGGCGAAGGGCAAGATGGTCGCCTGGTTCGCCAGCACGGACTTCCTCACGTACGGCCTGACCGGGAAGAGCATGACCGGCTGGACCAGCCTGTCCGGCGGCGCCGCCAAGGGCAAGTCGGCCTGGTCGGGGTAGACCCCGCCACCCCCACCCGGGTCGCGGCGGCCGCCGGCTCCCGCCCGGCGGCCGTCTGCAGGTCCGGGGCCGTGGGCCGGCGTCGGGGACGAGCTGTCGGCGAAGGAGGGAAGGGTCCTGGACGGACCCCGGCCGCGTGCCCTGTCGCCCGCCGTGCTGGCCGGCTTTGCCGTCGCCGGCGTAAGTCCGCTTGCCCTCGTGGCGGTGTCGCTTGCCACGGCGACCGGCCTGCGGCTGGCGTTCCTGGTGCCGGCCACCGCAGCCGGGCTTGCCCTGTTCGTCGCGCCACTCGCGGTCTGGTCCGGGTTCTCCCGCTCGATCGCGTCGGAGGGCGGCCTGTACGCCTTCGTCGAGCGCGCGGCGGGGTCGCGCCTGGCCAAGGTCCAGGGCTGGATCTGGATCGTCTCGTACCTTCTCTACCTGCCCTACACCGTGACCTACATCGTGTACTATCTCCTGCCGTACGTGCTGCCGTTGCGGGGACCGTGGCCGCAGGTGCTCGAGGTGGCCCTGCCGGTCGTGCTCTCCCTGGCCGTGCTCACGGCCGAACGCGCCGCCCTGGTCGCGCTGGCGGTGCTGGCGGCGGCGGAGATGGTCGGCGCCGTGGCCCTGGCCGCCTTCGTCCTGCTCCGGCCGGCACCTGGCCGGGCCGTCGCCCTGGCGCTTCCGGCACCGCACGTCCTGCCGGCGTTCATCGGTGGGGCAGCGCAGGTCTCCCTGCTGCTCGTCTGCCTGAGCCTGGTCGTGTTCCTGGGCGGGGAGGCGCAGGGCGGCGGTGCCGCCATCCGTCGCGCCCTGGCGGTCGGCTTCGCGGCGGTGTGCGTGGTCACGCTCGCGGGCGCGGTCGCGCTGGCGGCCGGCGGCACCGCCTCGGTCATCGCCAGCTGGCTCCCCGGCGTCGCCCTCCTTCGCCGCGCCGACGCTACAGGGCTGGCCACCGGTGTTGGCGTCGTCGCGCTTGTCGGCATCGCTGGTGTTATCGTGGCCGAGTTCGTGGCGCTCGTCCGCCTGGGCGGCACCATGCTCGGCCTCGACCGTAGGACCGGCGCGGCGCTTGTGGCCGCCTTCTTCGTCTTCGCCGACGTGGCCAGCCTGGCCAACCCGCAGCGCTTCTACACCGTGGCCATTGCGCCGTCGGTGGTCGCACTGTACCTTTCCCAGCTCGTCGTGTTCCTCGCCTTCCCTGTGCTCGCGGTGCGCGAAGGGCGCGGCCGCTCGCCCGGCCCATGGCTCGTGGCGGCGGTGGCGGTCGTGTGGTCGCTCGTCGGCCTGTACGGCGCCGTCACCGGCGCGGTCTCGGCAGGCGTGCTGTGAGCGCGCCGTTGGCGGCAACGTCCGCGCGGCGCCGGTGCAAGGCGTATGCTTGCCCCACGACCGGCCGACCCCGGCACGCGCGGTCGCGGTGAGGCGGGGAGGGCAGGCCATGCGGCGGCGTACGCCCCGGCCGGCTGCGGACGACGACGAGGCGCTGCGCATCCGCACCCTCGGGCGCGACCCCGCGGTCCTCGAGTGGCTGTACCGCCGGCACGCGCCGGCGGTATTCGGGTTCGTCCGCCATCTCGTCGGCGATCAGGCGGCGGCGGAGGATGTCGTCCAGGACGTCTTCCTCCAGGTTTGGCGAACGCTCCATACGTACGACCCCGACCGCGGGCCGGTCCGTGCCTGGCTCATGTCGATGGCCCGCTCGCACGCCCTCGACCACCTGCGCCGGCGGGCGCTGGAGGCGCGTGTGCGCCCATTTTCCGGCGACGCGGGCGCCAGCGGAGCGGAGGAGGCGGGCAGCGATCGGCATCTGACGCGGGCCGCGGTGCGCGAGGCCGTCCGCGCCTTGCCGCCGGGACAGCGGCGGGCGATCCATGCGGTCTACTTTGCCGGCCTAAGTCAGGTCGAAGCCGCCGCCCGCCTGCTCGTCCCCCTGGGAACGTTGAAGGGCCGCGTGCGCCTGTCCATGCGTCGCCTGCGCAAGGTTCTCGACGCCGCACCGAGGAAGGAGTAGGGCCATGACCATGACCGACAGCGCGTGCCTGCACTGGCGGGCCCGCATCGTGGCGCTCGCCGACACTCCGCTCGGATGGGCGGGCGACGCCAGCCTCACCCGCCACCTCGCCGTCTGCACCGATTGCCGGACGTATGCGGCGGCCGTGCGGTGCCCGGCAGAGGAACTCGACCGGCTGGTCCCGCCGATCCCGCCGCCTGCCCGCGTGTGGCGACGGATCCGGCGGGCCATCGCCGGCCCGTCCAGGGCGCGTCGTCTCGCCCCCGTGCTGGCGGCGGCCGTGGCGTCCCTGTCGCTGGGCCTGTGGGGAGGCGCCGCGGCGATGACGCGCGCGGCCGAGCACAGCGACGAGACGACGCTCATGGCCGCCGTGTGGTCGACGCACCGCGGCGTGACGGCCTGGCGGGTGGCTGGCGTTGCCGACGGTGCATGGCCGCTGTCGGTGCATGGTGCTGCGCTCGTCTGCCGCCTGCGCGACGGCCGCTGGATGGTGTCGGTGCTCGTGCACAACGTGCCAGCCGGTGAGGGCGTGCGCGAGGAGGTCGTCGCCGGCGCGCGCCGTCTGAGCCGGACGCTCGTGCCGCTGCACGACACGGTCCTCGACGTCGCGGTGCTTCCCGCCGAGGATGCGCCCGTGCGCTGGGTCGGCCTGTGGCAGGGCGGCGCCCGAACCCCCGGCGGCCTGACCCTAACCGCATGGCGGGTCGGTGCACTCCTCCCGCTTACACCGGGTGGGCGCCCGAGCCCGCCACCGGCCTGGCGCACCTGACGCCCGGACAGGGACGGATCGCCACACCAGGCGCCGTCCAGGCGCTCCTCGTCACAGAGCCGCTCCCGCTACAGGCGCAGCCGTCCGTTCGTCCCGCCCCCGCCGCACGTGCTCAACCTGCGGCTCACGGGTCGCCGCCATCGTCTGGGTCGCATACGCGAGGATGGCTCTGGCGTCTCCCGGGCCGCCCGACCCGCCTTCTACCCGGCCCACGGGCTCGGCGTTGCCTGGAACGCCAAGTCCGCAAACGCGTCCAGGTGGCGCCCGAGTCGTCCGGTCGTGCGCCGGGCCGCGACCAGGGCGTTCCACACCGCCTCCTCGGTGGCCTCGACCGTAGCGTCGAAGATGGCGTTGATGGGCGTGTCGGCGCTTCCACCCGACTGCTCGTCGACCAGGACGGGCACGAGCAGCGGACCCTCGCTGCGATGAGGAATGCGCGTCGCCGTCGACACGGCGAGGAAGATCTCGCCGCTGCCGTCGTTTCCGGTCGACCCGGTTCGTACGAGGCCAAACCCGATGCGCTGGGCAACCCTCGACAGCTGCTGCGGGTGCAGCGGCGCGTCGGTCACGACGAGGCCAATGCACGAGCCCTGGGGGGGGTCGTCAAGGCCGGGCGGTGCGGAGTAGCCGCTGGGCAGGCGGATCTGGTCCGCACGACCGAAGTTGGTCAGCAGCAGGACGCCGACCGTGTACGACGCGGATCCCAGCCGCACGACGCGCGAAGCCGTGCCGATACCTCCCTTGTACCCGAACAGGGCCATGCCCGTGCCCGCGCCGACCGCGCCCTCCTCAACCGCGGCGCCGTGCGCGTCGGCCAGCGCCGCCTCGACCTCCCGTTCCCCCGCGGTCACCACCGGATCGCTCAGGTAGGAGTCGTCGCACTCGCCGACGACGGGTATGAACACCCAGTTGTCGGAGGCGGGGCTGCGCTGGGAGCACCGCACGGCACCCTCGTACACGCTGCCCACGCTGCGGGTGCCTGTGAGGAACACCGGCGTGCTGATCATGCCCGTGGTGTCGATAACGTCCCGGCACGTGAGCTGACCGAAGCCGTTGAGCGCAAAGCTGCCGGCGTAGAGTCGCTCAGCCCACGGGTCTCCATCGTGCAGCATGACGACCGTGACCCCGGTGCGTGCCACCGCTCCGCTCTCGTGCTCGGTCAGGGTGGCATGCCCCACGCGCACCCCCGGCACATCGGTGATCGCGTTCCACCTGCCGGGCTCAAGCATCCGGGTACCCAGGCCCCACGCCGCCGCCCGCCGACTCGTACCGTCCACCTCGCGCACCATCCCAAGCCCCTCTCGTTCCCGTGTCGGTCCTAGGCCTGCCCGGTGAGCAGGCGCGCCGGATTCTCGCGCAGGAGCACCTGAAGCTGCGCCTCGCTGACGCCGCGACCGCGCAGGTGCGGCACGATGCTGCGCAGCACGTGGCCATACCCCTTACCCCCGAAGCGGGTCAGCTGTACCCTCATGCACACATCCTGGGACATGAGGATCTGGCGCTCCAGCCCGGCGTCAAGGAGGGCGAGCAGGAGGTCCACCCGTTCCGTGTCCTTGGACTGGCGCTCCCCCGCGCTTTGGAACTCGCTCTCCGCGCCGAACGTGTCGTACTCGATGTACGCACCGCGCCTGGCGAGGGAGAGATGGTAGGAGGCGTCGAGCTGCTCGTCGAGATGGCTGAGCGCCACCCGGTCGAGCGCCGCGCCCTCCTCCTCGAGGATGTCGAGGGCGCGGTGACCCTCCCGGGCGAAGATCGCCAGGTGCACGTTGATCGCCGCGCCCGTCCGGCGTTGTGCGCGCGCGGCCGCCCGCAGAGCCTTCTCCTCTTGGGCGTGAACCGGCGTGCTGGTGCCGATCTCGCCGATGATGCCGGCGCGGATCCCCGGCGCCTCCACATAGCCCTCGGTGAGTTCGCGCACCATGCGGTCCGCGATCTCATCGACGCTGACGTCCGCGACCCACGCGGGATGAGCATGGCGGATATACAGGCCGGTCGACGCGACGACGTGCACGCCGCTGCGGCGGGAGATTTCGGCGAGCTGTGCCGGGTATGGCCCGATGGACCGGCTCGACAGGTCGATCACCGTGCTGCCGCCCAGTTCGCCGAACTTGCGGATCTCGGCGACGGCCGCATCCACGTCATCGAGCTGCAGATTCTCTTTCGATTCGTACGGGTCGACCACCAGCTCGCCGCGACGGTCGAGCGTCACCTCCGCGTCCACGATGTGCGCCCGTTCCGCGGACACAGGCGCCTTCCACCACACCCGCAGATCGATGAGCAGGTGCTCGTGCGCAAGCGTGATGCCGAGTGCATCGCGCGAAATGGGGCCGAGGACCGTGGTGACCGTCTCCATCCGTGCCCCTCCACGTAGGTGCGTGCTGATGGTCCCGCCGCGGGCGAGTGCAATGCGCCTTGCCATCCCGTGTGTAACGCTTGGCAACACTTCGGTTTTCGTCCGCAACATGCTTCGCGGCGCGGGGAGCGGTTCCTGCGTCCCAGTCCCGGTCGTGACCGCGCACGCCCGCCCGGCCCCCCGATGGCGTGCGTTGGGCATGCCACGCAGCCGGGCCCGCAGGCACCTTGCAAGTCCGCGGTGCAACCGGAAGGTGTTGCCAAGCGATACTGCGATCACGCAGGAACCGCAGGCGCCGCGCCGAACGCTTCGACATTCGGCCGCGTCCTACACGGCGTTCATACGGAGGCGCTGCCGCTGTGGGGATCTACATCGCCCGGCGCGCGTTGCAGGCGATTCCCCTGCTCCTACTCGTCACGATCGTTAGCTACTTCGTCATGAACGCAGCGCCCGGCGGGCCTATGGCGATGTACCTGCACAACCCCCACGTCTCGCCCGGTCAGCTCAAAGCCATCGAGCATAACCTCGGCCTCGACCAGCCTTGGTACACGCGGTACTTCTTCTGGCTTTTCGGCGTGCTGCACGGAACCTGGGGCTACTCGTACACCACGGGACAGCCCGTTGGGTACCTCGTCGGCTCCGCCTTTCCCAACACGCTCGTACTCATGGGAACCGCGTTTGTGCTGGCCATCGTCCTGGCCGTTCCGATCGCGGTGTTCGCCGCCACGCACCGCTATTCGCTGGCGGACAACCTGATCTCGGTCGCCTCGTTCTTCGCCTGGTCGATGCCGGCGTTCTGGTTCGGCCTCGTTCTCCAACTCATCTTCAGCCTGGACCTTCACTGGCTGCCCGCCTCCGGCATCACCTCGCCGTTCACCGCCCCGGGAATAGGGCAGCTCGCTCAGCACCTCATCCTGCCTGCGTGCGTCCTGGGGCTCGGCTCGATCGCTTCGTGGAGTCGCTACCTGCGCGCGAGCCTGCTCGAGAACCTCCAATCCGACTTCGTCCGCACAGCGCGCGCCAAGGGGCTGTCCATGCGCACGGTCGTGCTGAAGCACGCCATGCGCAACTCGCTGCTCCCCCTCATCACCATCATCGGCCTGGACCTTCCCGTGTTCTTCACCGGCGCCGTGATCACCGAGCAGGTCTTTGCCTGGCCCGGCATGGGGCAGTTGTTCTTCACCGCCCTTGGCGACCGGGATTACCCCACGATCATGATGATCCTGCTCGTCGCCGCGTCGATTCTCGTGCTCGGCAACCTCCTTGCCGACCTGCTGTACGCGGTCGTCGACCCGCGCATCCGCTACGCGTAGCCGGCCCAACGGGAGGCGGGACAGATGCTCGAGGGTGGCCAGGCCCGTACCGTGGACCCTGGCGTCGCCTTCCGCGACGAGTCCGTCCCCCGCGGCGGTTCCATCTGGCTCGACGTAGCGAGGCGATTTGGCCGGCATCGCATGGCGGTCGCAAGCCTGGTGGTCCTGGTTCTCCTCGCCGCTGTGTCGATCGGTGCGCCGCTCCTCACCCCTTACAACCCGGGCGCGGTGAACCTCCTCCAGGCCAACCTGCCCCCGAGCCCCCAGCATCTGCTGGGCACCAACGAGTTGGGCACCGACTTCCTCACCCAACTGTTGTACGCCGGCCGGATCAGCCTCCTGATCGGCTTCTCGACGATGCTCGTCGCCTGCACACTGGGCACACTGGTCGGCGGCATCGCCGGCTACGCAGGCGGCTGGACCGACGTTTTGCTCATGCGCCTCGTCGAGCTCATGCTCTCGTTTCCGTCGCTCTTCCTCCTTCTCATCCTGATCTCGTACATGGGCGGCCACGCCTCGGTACTGCTTATGGTCCTGTACCTGGGTGCGTTCGGCTGGATGGGAATCGCACGCCTCGTGCGCGCGGAGGTCCTGCGCCTGCGCACCATGGAGTTTGCCGAGGCGGCACGGGCCGCCGGCGCGGCGCGCGTCCGCATTGTCGCGCGGCACATCCTGCCCAACGCCATCGCGCCGGTGGTCGTGGCCGGCACGTTTGCAGCAGCCGGCGCCATGCTGGCCGAAGCCGCCCTCGACTACCTCGGATTCGGCCTGCCGCCCGGAACAGCCAGTTGGGGCAATATGCTCGACAACGCCAACACATTCGCCCTGACCCAACCAATGTGGCTCCTGTGGCCCGGGATCGCCATCACGGTCTCGGTCGTCGCGCTGAACTTCATCGGGGACGCGCTGCGTGACGCACTCGACCCGCACGGCGAGCACAGCTAAGACAACAAACTCGGCAGTCTGTAGCCCGCCCTACGAACGCGCGGCTGGGGCGCCCGCCGATCGGCGTACGATGCGGTGTAGTTTTCACATAGTTACGCTGGTCATAACCTCGGGAATGCAGGAGGTATCAGCGCCCCGGCGAACCTCCCCTCGTCTCGGTACGGAGGAAGGCTACAGGAAAGGGGCCCGGGCGAATGGCACGTCCTCTCCGGCAACTTGCAAAGGCCGTGGCGGCACTGGTGCTCATGACGGGGCTAGCCGTCGCGCCAGCCGCCGTGCCCGACGTCATAGCCGCGCCGGTCCACCACGCGGCGTCGAGCAACACGCTCGTCATCGCGGTCGACCAGAATCCCGACAGTCTGAACGAGCTCATGTACATCTACGCGGTTGACCAGAAGCCCATGGAGCTCATCTACGACGGATTGTACGACTACAACTATTTGGGTCAGTACACTCCCGCATTGGCTACGAGCTATACCGAGTCGAAGAACGGACTCACGTGGACGTTCCAACTGCGGCACGGCGTCAAGTGGTCGGACGGGCAACCGTTCACGTCCAAGGACGTGTGGTGGACGTGGAAGGAAATCACGATGCCGGGCGTCGACATCTCGTACGCCGCAGGCTGGAACAACATCTCCAGCGTCGACACGCCCAATCCGTATGAGGTGGTCTTCCACCTCAGCAAGCCGTACGGTCCGTTCATGTCTAGCATCGGCTCTTGGGACTGGTACGGAGCCCAGGCGATCGTGCCGTACCATATCCTGGGCCACATGACGGCCGCCCAGCTCAACCACGCGTCCTACAACGACGCCCCCATCGGCACAGGACCCTACGTCCTGCAGAAGTGGGTACAGAACAGCTCGCTGACGTTCGTGCGTAACCCCTACTACTGGGGACCCAAGCCCAAGATCGCCAAGATCGTCTTTGAGGTGATTCCTTCCACCACCACCGAGATGCTGGACCTCGAGACCGGCCAGGTCGACATCGCCAGCGTTCCCAGCGCCGACCTGGCGCAGGCCAAGACGTGGCCGGCCGTCAAGGTGGTGCCGACGATCACCCCGACGTACGAGGAGATCGAACTGGGAGAGGGGCTCTTCCTGAAGCAGACCCCGGTCCGGCTCGCCCTCACGCACCTCACGCCCAAGGAGCAGATCGTCAGTTCGCTCCTTCACGGCAACGCGACGATCGCCTGGGGCGACCAGGTTCCCGGCGGCAACTATTACGATCCGTCCCTACCGCACGTGGGCTACGACCCGGCGCTCGCGGTCAAGGAGCTGGAGCAGGCCGGGTTCAAAAAGGTGCCTGCCCCAGGGTCGCCGGCAGGGTACTACTGGCAGAAGGACGGCAAGATCCTGACCGTTCCCATCTGGGCGATGTCTGGCATCGAGCCCGACGACGAGATTGTCCAGGTCGTCGCCAAGTCCTGGGCACAGTACGGCGTGAAGACGTCGGCCAACACGGAGTCGGTTAGCATCCTGTTCTCGGCAAAGGGCCCCTTGTATCACCCCGGCAAGGATGCGGCGGTCATCGCGTACTGGGGGCAGGGCCCGCTGCCCTATGACGGAGAGATCTTCAACTCGAAGTACAAGTGCCCGCCAGGTGACAACTGCGGCCACTACTCGAACCCGCTGATGGACAAGGCCACCAACGCGGAGACCAACGCCAGCCCGGCCCAACTCAAGCAGCTCGCCGATGAGGTACAGAAGCTCGAGATCTCGACCGCACCGGCCATCTTCCTCTACTGGGAGCCGGACAACATCGGCATGAGCGTGCACGTGCACGGCTACATCGAGACGCCCAACGGGTTCAGTCCGCCCTGGATGTGGTCGCTGTCGTGACGGCTCGCCCAGTCCGGGTCGCCTAGACCCGGCCGTACCAGCCGACGACGCCGTGGGCACGCGCGAGAGCGCCGCCCACGGCGTCGTCGTGTGCGCGGCCCTTGCCGCAGTCGGGTCAGGACCGGGCGATGGCGCTGGCGGCGACGTCGCGGTGGCTGAGCGCGCGAGAGAGCCCGCTTGCCGCCTCGAGCAACACCGTGCTGAACGCGCCCAGCACCTTGCGCTTGGATACCCGGGCGGTGCTCGTGGACACGTTCATCGCCGCCACGATCTGCCCCGAGACGTTGCGCACAGGCGCCCCGACCGACCGCAGGCCCAACTCCAGGTCGCCGTCGGTGACCGTGAAGCCGCGCTCGCGTGCCGTGTCAAGGTCGCGTCCGAGTGAGACCGGGTCGCACAGCGTGGCGTCGGTATAGCGCGTCCACGGGGCGGGGCCAAGGGCCTCCTCCAGACGGCTCGTCGGAATGTCGAACAACAGCGCCTTGCCCAGCGCAGTCGCGTGGAGGGGTAGGCGCGAGCCGACCTGCAGGTTCACGGTGAGGATGCGCGGTGCCGCCGCGATACGCGAGACGTAGACCACCTCGCGACCGTCGCGCACGGCGAGGTTCACCGTCTCGCCGGTGCGATGCACGGCCTCTTGCATGAACGGCTGGGCGACGTTGGCCAGATCGAGGCTGGCCAGGTAGCGGTAGCCCAGATCCAGGGAGTGGGTGCCAAGGCGGTAGCGCTTGTCGCTGGTCTGCTGAACATAGCCTAGGTCGCACAGGGTCTGGAGGAACCGCTTCGCCGTCGGCTTGTTCAGGTCCAAGGCGCGGGCGATGTCGGTCAGGGACATGACCGGCCTGGTGGTGTCGAACGACTCGAGCACCTTGAGCCCCTTGGCCAGGGCCTGGACGAAGTAGCGCGGTGGCTTGTCCTCGACCATCTTGGGGCTAGTCGCCCCCCGCGGCGGCAGGCGCGCCGAGTTGCTCGCAGACGAGCGCGGAGAAATCGTCAAGCGCGCGCGCGAACACATCCCCGTCGATGTTGAGTGGCGGCATCAGCCGGACGACCTCGTGCCGCAAACCCGCAGCGTGCAGGATCATACCGCGATCGACACCTCCGCGGATCGTCTGCGCCACGCGATCCACCGCCTCCTCGCCGCCAAACTCGACGGCAACCATAAGCCCCAGACCGCGCACGTCCACAATGCCCTTACGGTCGCGCAGCGGGGCAAGGCGGTCAAGGGCGAGTTTGCCGAGTTGGGTAGCACGGTCGACCAGCCCCTCGTCGCGCATCACGCCCAGCGTGGCAAGGCCGGTAGCGCAGGCCAGCGGGCTGCCTCCAAACGTCGACCCGTGGGTGCCCGCGCGCCAGGCCTGCATGAGCGGTGCCGGTGCGGCCATGGCGGACAAGGGGAGGCCGCCGCCCAGCGCCTTGCCCATGACAACGATGTCGGGATCGATGCCGGCGTGCTGGAAGGCGAACATGCGCCCGGTCCGCCCCATGCCGGACTGCACCTCGTCGACGACGAGGAGTATGCCGTGGGCACGCGTGAGTTCACGCAGCCAGGGCAGAAACCCGGCGGGCGGGATGACGTAACCTCCCTCGCCCTGGATCGCCTCGACAAAGATCGCCGCGACGCGGTCGGGCGCGATCTCGTCATCGAGTAGAGCCTGCATCTGCGCCTTGACGTGGTCGAGGGCCGCCGGTCCGTCGAGTCCGAGACGGGTCGGGGCCGGGTAGTCGATGTGGTAGACCGACGGCACGAGGGGCTCGTATGGTGCGCGGTAGCGTGCGGCCGAGGCCGTGAGGCTGACGGCGCCAAGCGTGCGGCCGTGAAAGGCGCCGCGGAACGCGATCAGGCCGGGACGCCCGGTGCTGTACCGGGAGAGTTTGATCGCCGCCTCCACAGCCTCGGCACCCGAGTTGCCGAAGAACAGCCGGCGGTCGCCGCCAAGCTCTGCGAGAAGGGCCTCGGCGTAGGCGACGACGACCTCCTGGTAGCCGGTGCCGTGATAGAGATGGAGGTTTCTCTCCGCCTGTTCGCGGATCGCCGCCAGGACGGCGGGATGGCCATAGCCGATGGCATTGACGGCGATGCCGGTAGCCAGGTCGAGATAGCGCCGGCCGTCGGTGGCGACTAGGTACGAGCCCTCGCCGTGGTCGATCACAAGCTCCGTCTCCATGGGCATAACGGGCGCGAACGCCTGCCGGTAGCGGGCGGCAATGTCCATCCGCATGGGCTCCCTTCCGTGTGTCGATGACGGGCGGGGGCTCGGGGTGGCGGCATCGGGAGGAGGTGCCGAACCGCCGCCGAACGTCTTAGAGGTCTAAAGCACCTCGTAACCCCAGTTAAGCATGGCATAATCGCTCGCACAAGAACGCAAGGCCATCGCTGAGGAGGCGCGGCTGTGTCGCTACCTGCGTTCGTGAACGAGCCCTTCCTCGACTTTCGCGCCGAGGACGAGCGGGCCCTCATGCGCGAGGCGGTATCCCAGGTCCGGGCACGGCTGGGGCTGCGCTATCCGCTGCGCATCGGCGGCGAGCGCGTGGAGAAGGCCGAGGTGTTCGCCTCGTCCAATCCCGCCCGTCCGGACGAGGTCATCGGCGAGTTGGCCGCTGCGGATGCGGAAGACGCGCGGCGCGCCGTCGAGGCGGCGAACCGGGCGTACGCGTCCTGGTCGCGCGTGTCGCCGTTCGAACGGGCGGCGCTCCTTCTCCGGGCGGGAGACATCTTGCGCCAGCGACGGCGCGAAATTCTGGCCTGGCTCGCCCTCGAGGTGGGCAAGAACTTCGACCAGGGTGACGGCGAGGTAGCCGAGGCGATCGACCACTTCGAATGGAACGCCCGGCAGCTGCTCGCGTGGGATCGCGGCAAGGAGATCCAGCCCATCCCGAGCGAGCTGAACGAGTACCGCTACAGGCCGCTCGGCGTGGGCGTGGTCATCTCCCCGTGGAACTTTCCCACCACGCTGCCCCTGGGCATGGCGGTAGCCGCGGTGGCTGCGGGCAACACGGTCGTGCTCAAGCCCGCTGAGGCCGCCTCGGTTCTCGCCCACCAGCTGGCCGATGTCCTGGACGAGGCCGGGCTGCCGCCCGGTGTCGTGAACCTCGTCACCGGCACGGGTGCCCGCGTGGGCGACGCGCTGGTACGCGACCCCCGGGTGCGGTTCGTGGCTTTCGTCGGCTCGCGTGCGGTGGGCACCGCGATCTATACGACCGCGGCGGCCCTCTCCCCCGGGCAGCAACACCTGAAGCGCGTGATGACGGAGATGGGCGGCAAGAACGCCACGATCGTCACGCCCGCCGCGGACTTCGACTGGGCGGTGGCGGAAGTGGTGCGCTCTGCCCTCGGCTACCAGGGGCAGAAGTGCTCCGCCACGTCGCGCGTGATCCTCGTGGGCGACATTCACGACCGCTTCGTCGAAGCGATGCAGGCACAGATGGAGCGCACGGCCGCCGACCGCGGGCCGGCGTGCGACAACCACGCGTTCGGCCCGCTCATCAGCGCCGCGGCGCTGCACAAGGTCGAGACCTACGGCGCCCGGGCGGCATCCCTGGGCCGCGTGGTGCTCACCGGCACGAGCGACCGCTCGCTGGGCCACTTCATCACCCCGACGCTCGTGGACAACGTGGAGCCCGACGCCCCGATCGCCCAGGACGAGATCTTCGGCCCGTTCGTATCGGTGCTGCGCGCGCCGGACCTGCCGACCGCGGTCGATATCGCGAACGGGGTGGAGTACGCCCTGACGGGAGCCGCGTTCACGCAGGACCCCGGCGAGCTCGACTACGTGCGCGAGCATGTCTACGTCGGCAATCTGTACCTCAACCGCAGTTCGACCGGGGCAATGGCCGGCGTCCACCCGTTCGGCGGCTACAAGCTGTCGGGCACCGGTCCCAAGGTCGGCAGCCCCGACTACCTCGGCTTCTACCTCGAGGCGCAGGCGATCACCCAGAAGGTCCGCTACCCCCGGCAGGGCCATGGCTAGGTGGCACTCGCTCCACGATGCCGTCGCCGAGCACGTGGCGGACGGGCAGGTCCTGTACCTGGCCGGGTTCAGCCACCTGATCCCGTTCGCCTTCGGGCACGAGATCATCCGCCAGCGCCGGCGGGACCTGGTGCTGTGCCGGGCAACGCCGGATCTCCTGTACGACCAGATGGTCGCCGCAGGTACCGCCCGCAAGGTCGTGTTCAGTTATGCCGGAAACCCCGGCGTCGGTCTGCTGCCCGCCTTCCGTCGCGCCGTCGAGGAGGGCGCGCTGGAGATCGAGGAGTACACGCACTTCGAGCTCGTCGCCCGCCTCGAGGCGGGCGCGGCCGGCCTGCCCTTCTGGCCGCTCGCCAGCCACGACAACGACCTCACTCGCCTACGGCCGCGGCCGATGGTGCGAAGCCCGTTCGGTCTCGAGGAGGTGCCGGTCGTCCCGGCGCTGCGTCCGGACGTCACAATCGTTCACGCCCACTGCGCCGACGAGGAGGGCAACGTCTATGTGCGCGGCCTCGTCGGCGAGATGCGCGAGGCAGCGCTGGCGGCGAGTAAGGTCCTGGTCTCCGTCGAGGAGGTCCGCTCGGCGGGCGAGATGCGGGCACTGCGAGAGTCCCTGCTCCTCCCCGCGTTCCGCGTGACGAGCGTCAGCCTCGTGCCGTGGGGGGCCCACCCGTCGTACGCCCTCGGCCGGTACGACCGCGACACCGCGTTCTACCAGGAGTGGGATCAGATCGCACGCGACCCCGTCCGCACGCAGGCGTGGCTTGAACGGTTCGTTTACGCCGTGCCGGACCGCGGGGCCTACCTCAAGTTGCTGCCCGACGGCGCACTCGCCCAGTTGGAGGAGGCGGCGCGGCGATGATGGAGCGTACCCGCCGGGACCACATGGCGATTGCCGCCGCCCGACTGTTGCGGGACGGCGAGCGCGTGCTCGTCGGTGTCGGCCTTCCCAACCTGGCCGCGAACGTCGCCAAGCGGCTGCATGCGCCCGGCCTCGTCCTGATCTACGAATCGGGCGTCATCGACGCGCGGCCGCGCGAACTGCCCCTGTCGATCGGCGACCCGTCGCTCGTGCGCGACGCGCTAGCGATCCTGCCCATGGGCGAGTTGTTCAGCCAGTATCTCCAGACCGGCTGGGTCGACGTGGGATTCCTCGGAGGTGCGCAGGTCGACCGTCGGGGCAACCTCAACTCGACCGTGATCGGCCCGTACGAACGTCCCGCTGTACGCCTCAGCGGCAGCGGGGGAGCCGCCGATATCGCCTCGTTCGCGCACCGCCTGATAATCGTCATGCCCCTGGACCGCAGGCGCTTCCCGGCAACCGTCGACTTCATCACGTCGCCCGGCCATCCGCCCGGTCGGCGGCGCCCGGACGGCCGCGGTCCGCACACCGTCGTCACCGACATGGGCCTGTTCGACTTCGACCAGGACGGCGAGATGCGGTTGCGCGCCCTGTTCCCGGGGGTCGCCGTTCGGGACGCCCAGGACGCGTGCGGCTGGCCCGTCCGCGTCCACGCCGAATTGGACGTCATCGAGCCGCCCATGGCGGAGGAGCTTGAGGTGCTATCCGCCCTCAAGGCCACGGTGCCTGGAGCGGAGGCGAGCGTATGACGGACATGTTCTACCGGTCTCCTGTCGCACGCTATCCCATGGTGGAGCGCGGCGAAGGCATCTACCTTTGGGATCGCGATGGCCGGCGCTACCTGGACGGCGCATCGGGGGCGCTCGTCGCGAACCTCGGGCACGGACGGCGCGAGATCGCCGCCGCCATGGCGGACCAGGCAGCCAAGGTCGCGTTCGCCCACACCGTCCGGTTCACGTCGCAGGCGCAAGAGGACCTGGCCGCACGCGTTGCTCGTCTCCTCCCGTACGGCCTGCGCCACACCTACCCGGTCTCCGGCGGCTCGGAGGCGGTGGAGACCGCGTTCAAGTTGGTGCGCCAGTACTTTCTCGAGCGCGGCGAGAGCCGTCGCTTCCGGATCGTCGCCCAGTGGCCGTCCTACCACGGAAACACCCTGGGCGCGCTGAGCGCGTCGGGCCACCTGGGCCGCCGGGTGCCGTACGATCCCCTGCTTAGCCCAGCCTTCGTCCACGTGCCGGCGCCTTCGCCGGACTGCCCGGGGGTGGACGATGGCGGCGAATGCCCGTGCCTGCGCGCCGTCCGCGCCGTCTTCGAGCAGGCCGGCCCGGACACGCTCGCCGCCTTCATCCACGAGCCCGTCGGCGGGTCGTCGAATTCGGCGAGCGTGCCGCACCGTGGATACGTCAGAGCGCTGGCCGACCTGTGCCACGTCTACGGCCTGCTGTTCATCGCCGACGAGGTGATGACCGGCTTCGGCCGCACAGGGCGCATGCTCGGGTCCGAACACCACGACACTCCTGTGGACCTTATCACCTGCGCGAAGGGGATCTCGGGAGGATACGCGCCGCTCGGGGCGGTCGTGACAACGGATGCGGTGCACGACACCATCCGCAACGGGTCGGGGACGTTTGCGCACGGCCTCACTTTCGGCGGCCACCCGGTCGCGTGCGCAGCCGGGGCGAAGGCACTCGAGATTCTAGAGCGCGAGGCGCTGGTCACGAACGCGCAGGCCATGGGCGACCTGCTGGGGGCCGGCCTCGCGGCGCTGCGCGACCGCCACCCGGCCGTGCTCGGCGTACGGGGCTTGGGCCTCATGCGCGGCCTTGTCCTCCACACCGATCGCCGCGGACCTGGGGCCCGGGCAGCCAGGCTCGGCAACATTGCCTTCGCCAACGGGCTCATCGTCTACCCGGGTAGCGGCGGAGGCGACTCACGGTTCGGCGACCACGTCCTCGTCGGGCCGCCACTCGTGATCGATCGCGCGGGCGTCGATGAGCTCGTTGCCCTCCTGGACGGGGCCCTGGACCAACTGGAGTAGACGTCGCGGCGGCCGGCGCCGCAGGGGGGCGTAGCGACCATGGGCGACGTGATCACCGTCCTTGGCCCGGTGAGTGCGCAGCACCTAGGCATCGTCCTGCCGCACGAGCACCTGCTCCTCGACCTTACGTGCCTGTGGGGCGCGCCACGGGATCCGTCCCGCACGCCTCTCATCGAGATGAAGGTCACGGCCGAGGCGTTCGAAACCCTCTCCCACGACCCGTATCAGTGTCTGGACAACCTGCGCCTGGACGACACCGTCGCCGCCGTCGACGAACTTGCACTGTTCGCCGCGGCCGGGGGCGCCACCGTAGTCGACCTGTCCAGCCGGACGATCGGGCCCTACCCAGATGCACTTCGGACCATCGCTGGGGCGACGGGTCTGAATATCGTCGCGTCCACAGGTTACTACGTCCGCGCCGCGCACCCTCAGTCCCTGGCCGCGACACCGACCGAGGCGGTGCGCGACCACATGGTGCGCGAACTGACCGAAGGCTTCGCAGAGGCACCTGGAGTCCGCGCAGGGATCATCGGCGAGATCGGCACCAGCTCTCCGATCCACCCCGACGAGGAGCGCGTCCTGCGTGCTGCGGCGGCGGCGCAACGCCAGACGGGCGTCGGCCTCAACGTCCACCTGGCCATCTTCCACCAGGAGGGACATCGTGCGCTCGACATCCTGGAGAGCGCCGGTGCCGACCTTTCCCGCGTCGCGCTCAGCCACCTTGACGAACAGATCGATACCACCTACCACCTGTCCCTCGCACGGCGCGGCGTCTTCTTGGAGTTCGACACGTTCGGCTCGGAGGCGGCGTTCGAGCACAGCGGCTCGCGCGAACCAAGCGATGGCGAGCGCCTGGGTGCGCTGTGCGCGCTACTCGACCGCGGCCTCGAGGACCAGGTCATGCTCGCCCAGGACGTCTGCACGAAGATGCAGTGGACACGGTACGGGGGCCGCGGATATGCGCATGTGCTACGCACCATTGTGCCCGCCCTCAAGGCGCGTGGTGTCTCGGGCGACGTCATCGACGCGATGCTGCGCCGCAATCCCGCTCGCCTTCTCGCAGGCGAATAGCACTGCATGAGTCCACGGTCCGGCGCCGGTGCCGACCGGTACTGCGTGAGCCGCGACGGCCGAGCTCGCGACGGGTCTGCGCTGTCGTGCGCGCCTTGGGCGCGTCGCTGGGCACCGACCCCGGGCGCGGCAGTCGCCCCCAGTTGTCCCGTCCCCGTGGCCCACCGCACGGGACCGCGCGGCGCGCCGCGACGCGGGCATCGCAACGCACGGGGTTGACCGGCGCATGCCCGACCCGACCTGCGCGCCACCGCCATGCCCACCTACAGGCTTGGCATGTCCGCAGACGCTCGCGCCACACGGCAGGACAGCCGCCTTCGTGTGCTGTCGGGCGGACGGTGGCGGGCCCGCTCTACGTCCTACGGAGAGCCAGCTCCAATCCACCCGAGTGCCACACCATCCGACGATTCCCGCCCAAGGGTCGCAACCGTCGTAATCCGTCACCATCTCCGCGTTGGGCAACCAACAAAAAAGGCCGCCGCGGGCTGCGGCGGCGGGGACGGGATGGGGCGGGGCTAGGGGACGAAAGATGCTCCGGCGGCGACCGACTCTCCCAGGCGGCGAACCGCCAAGTACCATAGGCGCTGGAGGGTTTCACTTCCGTGTTCGGAATGGGAACGGGTGGGCCACCTCCGCCATAACCGCCGGAACGGGGGAAAGGTTGTCATGGGAAATGGGCCCTGCCAAGGGCGAAGCCCATTGGACGGGGCACAGGCAACCGCACAGCGTGGTACAGGCTCGACCGATTAGTACCGCTCCGCTGAAACCCTCACGGGCTGTACACGCGCGGCCTATCAACCTGGTAGTCTTCCAGGGGTCTTTCCCCTTGCGGGCAGGAAACCTCATCTTGGGGTGGGCTTCGCGCTTAGATGCCTTCAGCGCTTCTCCCTTCCGGACATGGCCACCCAGCGCTGCACCTGGCGGCACAACTGGTACACCAGCGGTCCGTCCATCCCGGTCCTCTCGTACTAGGGACGGCTCCCCTCAAGTTTCCGACGCCTGCGATGGATAGGGACCGAACTGTCTCACGACGTTCTGAACCCAGCTCACGTACCGCTTTAATCGGCGAACAGCCGAACCCTTGGGACCGACTTCAGCCCCAGGATGCGATGAGCCGACATCGAGGTGCCAAACCTCCCCGTCGATGTGGACTCTTGGGGGAGATCAGCCTGTTATCCCCGGGGTAGCTTTTATCCGATGAGCGATGGCCCTTCCACTCGGTACCACCGGATCACTAAGCCCGCCTTTCGGCCCTGCTCGACCTGTCAGTCTCGCAGTCAAGCTCCCTTACGCCTTTACACGCCACGCACGATGTCCAACCGTGCTGAGGGAACCTTTGGGCGCCTCCGTTACGCTTTGGGAGGCGACCGCCCCAGTCAAACTGCCCGCCTGACAGGGTCCCGGACTTTCGTCTCGGTTAGACCTTAGGTGCTCTCAGGGTGGTATCCCAACGGCGGCTCCACGCACGCTGGCGCGCACGCTTCCAAGCCTCCCACCTATCCTGTACAGAGCGCACCCGAGGCCAGTGTCAGGGTACAGTCAAGCTCCACGGGGTCTTTCTGTCCAGTCGCAGGTACCCTGTATCTTCACAGGGATTGCAATTTCACCGGGTCCCTCGTTGAGACAGCGCCCAAGTCGTTACGCCATTCGTGCGGGTCGGAACTTACCCGACAAGGAATTTCGCTACCTTAGGACCGTTATAGTTACGGCCGCCGTTTACTGGGGCTTCGGTTCGCGGCTTCGGGTTGCCCCTAACCCCTCCCCTTAACCTTCCAGCACCGGGCAGGCGTCAGCCAGTATACTTCGGGTTACCCCTTCGCACTGACCTGTGTTTTTGGTAAACAGTCGCTTGGGCCTCTTCTCTGCGGCCTCCTTGCGGAGGCGCCCCTTCTCCCGAAGTTACGGGGCCAGTTTGCCGAGTTCCTTAACGAGGGTTATCCCGCGCGCCTGAGGATCCTCTCCTCGCCTACCTGTGTCGGTTTGCGGTACGGGCGCGCGCTTGCTGGCTAGAGGCTTTTCTTGGCACAAGGTCCGGTCGCTTCGCTACTTGATTTCGCTCCCCATAACCTCCCGGTTGTTGCGCGCGGATTTGCCTACGCGCCCCCTCGAGGCTTGGACGGGCACATCCAGCCGCCCGCTCGACCCTTCCTCATGCGTCCCCCCGTCGCTCATAACGCAAGCGCACGGTATCGGAATCTTCACCGATTGTCCATCGCCTTCGCCTTTCGGCTACGGCTTAGGCCCCGACTTACCCTGGGCGGACGAGCCTTCCCCAGGAAACCTTAGGCTTTCGGCGGGTCCGATTCTCACGGACCTTTTCGCTACTCATACCGGCATTCTCACTCGTCGCCCCTCCAGCGCCCCTCACGAAGCACCTTCCACGGTGACGACGACGCTCCCCTACCATCCCGTAGGATCCGCAGCTTCGGTATCGGACTTGAGCCCCGTTACATTTTCGGCGCCGGCCCACTCGACCAGTGAGCTATTACGCACTCTTTGAATGGTGGCTGCTTCTAAGCCAACATCCTGGTTGTCTGTGCGAGCCGACTGCCTTTCCCACTTAGCCCGATTTGGGGACCTTAGCTGGCGGTCTGGGCTGTTTCCCTTTTGACGACGGAGCTTATCCCCCGCCGTCTGACTCCTGCCGCTTCGACACGGGTATTCGGAGTTCGAATGGGGTCGGTAACCCGGTAAGGCCCCTCACCCAATCGGTGCTCTACCCCCCATGCCGGCCGGTCAGGGCTCGCCCTCAAGCGATTTCGGGGAGAACCAGCTATCTCTGGGTTCGATTGGCATTTCACCCCTACCCACAGCTCATCCCACAGCTTTTCAACGCTGACGTGGTGCGGGCCTCCATCCCGGTTTCGCGGGACTTCACCCTGGCCATGGGTAGATCACCCAGTTTCGGGTCGACAAGACGGCACTCTCGCCCTTTCAGACTCGCTTTCGCTCCGGCTCCTCCCCTGAAGGGATTAACCTCGCGCCGCCCCATCACTCGCCGGTTCATTCTTCAATAGGCACGCCCTCACCCCTAAAGGCTCGGACAGCTTGTAGGCGTACGGTTTCAGGGTCTGTTTCACTCCCCTCCCGGGGTGCTTTTCACCGTTCCCTCACGGTACTATGCGCTATCGGTCGCTGAGGAGTGTTTAGCCTTGGAGGGTGGTCCCCCCAGCTTCCCACAGGGCTTCTCGACGCCCCCGTGGTACTCGGGAACATGATCAGGCGCCCATCATCCCTTCGCCTACGGGACTGTTACCCGCTGCGGTGGAGCTTTCCAGCTCCCTTCGGCTCGAGACGATGCGTACGCCCGAGGACCGGCAGGTCCTCGCGCCATGCCCCACAACCCCTGCGCAGCAACGGCTGCCGCCTTGACACTGCGCAGGTTTGGGCTCGTCCCCGTTCGCTCGCCGCTACTTGGGGATTCACGGTTGTTTTCTCTTCCTCCGGGTACTTAGATGTTTCAGTTCCCCGGGTTTCCCTCCGCTTTCGCGGTGACGCGGTCTCCCGCGCCGGGTTTCCCCATTCGGACATCCCTGGATCAATGCCTGCGAGCGGCTCCCCAGGGCTTATCGCAGCTGGCCACGTCCTTCATCGGCTCTCAGCGCCAAGGCATCCCCCGTACGCCCTTTCTCCTGTCTCCACGCTGTGCAGTTGTCAATGCCCCGTCCCATAGGTGGAGATGAGCGGATTCGAACCGCCGACCCCCGGTTTGCAAAACCGGTGCTCTCCCGCTGAGCTACATCCCCCAAACCTGGTGGGCATAGGTGGACTCGAACCACCGACCTCACGCTTATCAGGCGTGCGCTCTAACCACTGAGCTATACGCCCATGGGACCCTAAGGCCTTGGCCTTAGAAAACCGAGCAGCGATCCTTCGACCTCGTCGGACTCGCGTCCGGCTTCTCCTTAGAAAGGAGGTGATCCAGCCGCACCTTCCGATACGGCTACCTTGTTACGACTTCACCCCAATCATGAACCCCACCTTCGACGGCTGCGCCCCTTTCGGGTTCGCTCCCCCGGCTTCGGGTGTTGCCCACTTTCGTGGTGTGACGGGCGGTGTGTACAAGGCCCGGGAACGTATTCACCGCGGCGTGCTGATCCGCGATTACTAGCAATTCCGGCTTCACGCAGGCGAGTTGCAGCCTGCGATCCGAACTACGACCGGCTTTCTAGATCCGCTCCAGCTCGCGCTATCGCTTCTCGTTGTGCCGGCCATTGTAGCACGTGTGTAGCCCAGGGCATAAGGGGCATGATGATTTGACGTCATCCCCACCTTCCTCCGGATCGTCTCCGGCGGTCTCCGTTGAGTGCCCGTCTTTACGCTGGCAACAACGGACGAGGGTTGCGCTCGTTGCGGGACTTAACCCAACACCTCACGGCACGAGCTGACGACAACCATGCACCACCTGTGTTCGCGTCCCCGAAGGGAACCTCGGGTTTCCCCGAGTAGCGCGACATGTCAAGCCCTGGTAAGGTTCTGCGCGTTGCATCGAATTAAACCACATGCTCCACTGCTTGTGCGGGCCCCCGTCAATTCCTTTGAGTTTCAACCTTGCGGCCGTACTCCCCAGGCGGGGTACTTATTGCGTGAACTCCGGCACAGGGGGGGTCGATACCCCCTACACCTAGTACCCATCGTTTACGGCTAGGACTACCGGGGTATCTAATCCCGTTCGCTCCCCTAGCTTTCGCGCCTCAGCGTCAGGAACGGTCCAGCAAGCCGCCTTCGCCACTGGTGTTCTTCCCGATATCTACGCATTTCACCGCTACACCGGGAATTCCGCTTGCCTCTCCCGCCCTCTAGCCTGCCCGTTTCGAAGGACCCCTCCGGGTTGAGCCCGGAGATTTCACCCCCGACGCAACAGACCGCCTACGCGCCCTTTACGCCCAGTGATTCCGGACAACGCTCGCCCCCTACGTATTACCGCGGCTGCTGGCACGTAGTTAGCCGGGGCTTCCTCCCTGGGTACCGTCACTTTCTTCGTCCCCAGGGACAGTGCTTTACAACCCGAAGGCCTTCCTCGCACACGCGGCGTTGCTCCATCAGGCTTTCGCCCATTGTGGAAGATTCCCGGCTGCTGCCTCCCGTAGGAGTCTGGGCCGTGTCTCAGTCCCAGTGTGGCCGTTTGCCCTCTCAGGCCGGCTACCCATCGTCGCCTTGGTGGGCCGTTACCCCGCCAACTAGCTAATGGGCCGCGGGCTCATCCACCGACGGGTTTCCCCTTTCCCCACGGACACGTGTGTCCGTGGGCGTACCCGGTATCGACCTCCCTTTCGAGAGGGTGTCCCGGTTCGGTGGGCAGATCACCCACGTGTTACTCACCCGTCCGCCGCTCCCACGCACCCCGAAGGATGCGGAGCGCTCGACTTGCATGCCTTAAGCACGCCGCCAGCGTTCGTCCTGAGCCAGGATCAAACTCTCAGACCTTGAGCCAGACGGCTTTCGCCCCCGACCCTCGGATCGTCGATCGATCCGCTCGAATCATTTGTACCGGCTTCCCCTGAGGACCGTGGCCCTCAAGGTGCCGCAAGGATCGCTGCTCAGTTTTCAAAGGTCAAG
>Ga0080006_1160269_pt1 | contig 81410 bp, 97 predicted proteins | sample RS3BMetagenome_FD_69209 | JGI IMG/M metagenome (GOLD analysis project Ga0080006, IMG submission 69209) | Ferric oxide microbial mat and aquatic microbial communities from Rainbow Spring, Yellowstone National Park, USA - RS3B (SPADES... ... | reverse complement strand
AAAGAAGATGGAACCAAAGATGCTCAGCAGAGTCCCTGAGATCTTCAGCACCTCCTCCCTCTTAGTGCTCTCCGCCAACGCTACTCCAGCTATGAACGCCGAGATGATCGGTGAGAATCCTAGGTTTAGAGGAGAGGACCTTCCTAATGTGCTCGTCCTCGTAAATCTTGCCCTTATCGGCCCACCAGGGATTTTGAAAGTTCATCTGTGAGATTAGCGACATTTTGTCAATGTACTGACAAGTTTTATTTAAGACTTGTTATTCACTGACAAGTTTTATTTAAGACTTGTCATTTAATTGACAAGTGTTCTATGAAGCTTTCCCAGAGCTCCAGGAAAGGTTCAGCTGTTCCCCAGGGCGTAGCTGATCAGGAGTTCCGTTAAGGTGTCCAAGGCGAAGCCGAGGCCCTATCAGTATCCAACTGCTGACTCCCCTGTCCCTGAAGACCTTCACGAAGGCGTAAAGCACCGACGCGAAGGCAATCGCGTCAAGTACTCCAATCTCCAAACCCCCAGCGTACCCCAGGTAGTAAAACGAAGCCCCGAGGATAGTTGGGAGCCCGGCTACGGCTGAGAGTGGAGCGAGAAATCCCAATCTCCTTTTACTCATGGGAGCCGAGATAGCCAAAGCCACCCTCAGTGCCCGTGGAGCCCTCTACCCCTTGGGCGAGGCAGGGCCTTGAAGCGGGAAGCTTCCCCCTCCTGAAGGGGGAAGCTCACTAGTAGCTCGTAAGTGTTTTCTACCTTTCCCATAAACCCCCTAATCTCGAAAGGACTCGAGCCTGCTCCAGGTAGTGGAGACTCAAATAGTTTCCTCTACTTCCTTAGCTAACTCGAGTAAGCTAAGGTCCTCGCCCCATTTACCGCTCAACATGAGTCCTATGGGTAGACCGTTCAAGTGACCGGCCTTGATTGAGATCGAAGGTACTCCTAACAGGTTGAAGATCTCGGTGTTAGTAATGAGCTTCTCCCTATACTCAAATTCCCTTCCGATAACCTCAGAGATCTTAGGGGCTGTAATGGTAACTGTAGGGGAGGCCAAAGCGTCTAAGTCTTTGATCATTTCCCTGAATCTGTTTTTTGCATAGGTCGCCTCCTTGACGGAGGATATATACTGGGTAGCCGTGACCTTGAGACCGCTCTCGAGGACTTCCCTCACATCTCGAAAGTAGTCGTTAGGCCTCTCTGAGAGCCACTTGGCATGATAGGTAGCTCCTTCTGACACAGCTATGACCCTCCTGGCACTCCTGATTCTGGACTCCAGGTCACCGAAACTCACCTCAATTAAATCCAATTGGGACGAAATCCCGTAAAGGGCCTTAAGGACTTCCTTTGAGACCCGATCCTCCCCGAATAGAACCACCCCTATCTTTGGTCTCCTCGAGCCCCTAGTTTGAGTTTCCGCTGGAATAAGGGATCTCGTCACTCTCTTCATGGTCTCCACGTCCCTTGTCAGGAAACCTATAGTATCCAAGGTCCAGCTGAAGGGTATAATCCCTTCTGTGGAGATGAGACCTGTGGTGGGTTTGAAGCCAACCACCCCGCACAAGGCTGCGGGTATCCTCACCGAACCGCCTGTGTCAGTGCCTATCCCTACATCCACTAGAGACAGAGCTACCGCTGCAGCTGAACCGCCGCTGGAGCCTCCGCAGATCCTCTCAGGATCCAAAGGGTTAGCGCAGGGCCCTATTATGGAGGAAGTATTAGTAGCTCCTACTGCGAATTCATGGGTGTTAGTCTTACCTAAGATCTTTCCTCCTCTCTCTAGGATCGCTCTCACTATATGCGCACTCTCAGAAGGCACGAAGTCGGCCAAGATCTTCGAGCCCGCTGTAGTCTTTACCCGCTCGGTGAGGATTACGTCCTTCACTCCAAATGTCAGACCGTTTAACTCACCATCCCTAATCGGCGGGATCTCGTGGAGAGTTATGAAAACCCTATATCTGCTATTCAAAGACTCCAGAGAGTTCATTGAAACCCTGTTTATTTTGACATTTAAAGAGCCTTATGGATTAATGAGTGTATCCGATGTGGAAATAGGCCGTCTAGACTATATAAGGAAATCCTAGGGAAGCGTAAGGAACCCTGGAGGGACCTCTCCCCGGCCCCGTGGTAACGGTCTGCAACCTGTCAGACTACCTGGGAGTGCACGGCCTGGTAATCCTCGCCCTGCTTCCTCAGGGGCGAGTTGTCTCAACTCGGTTCGTGTCAACCACCTACCGTCCCCCTCACGGAAATAGGCGTCCGCCCAACGTAGGGCGTTATACAGTTCGCACGCCAACCTCAACTACCTCAACGCCCTCAACGTTCGTCCGCGTAAGCACGGAAGCAGAACCCCGCGTCTGGCATTGATATGCCTTGGAGGAAGCGTTATTTAAACCTTGGGGGCATCCCCTCCCTCACGGGCTTTCGCCCCAAACCCCCCGAGAAGATAAAATGGAGCGTGAACCAGTGAAGATACATGAACTACGGTACTTTAATATCCAAAGTGGTAGAGGCCATAGAACCTAAGTTACAACGCAAATATGAGACCAGAGAGAGGTTACTGCTTCTATCAAGGGAGTTAATCAGATTGAGCGGTGAAACCGTGTCCCTATCCCATAGGGGCAAGAGGGAAGAGGCGTTGAAGAGATTCGAGGAGAGTAAGAGGAAGGTAGAGGAAATCATGAGAGAGCTGTCCTCTTACCCCGATCTGCTTTACGGTGATATTGCCACGTCTCTTCAGGAGTTCTCAGAGGCGGCGGTAGTTATGAGCTTCAAGTTTGGTGAGGAGCTACCTCTTCCAGAGCATTACAAAATACCTGAACCTTACTTCGTATTAGGCATAGCTGATTCAATAGGAGAAATGAGGCGGGAAGTCTTGGAGTCCATTAGGAGAGGGGATCTGAAAGTGGCTGAGGAGATCTTCAGGATTATGACTGAGATTTACGAGGCGATATGGAAACTGGAATACCCTAAATCCTTAGTGCCGTCTTTGCGTCAGAAGATCGATCACCTTAGGAGGATCCTAGAGGAGACAGACCATGATCTTTTCTTAGCCATGCTCAGCCGTACCTCTCCTTAATGTAGTCCACCAGCCTCTCGGCTACATTAATATTTAAGGCTACCATAAATCCCTTGAACTCTGGGCCATCATTTATCTCGTTTATCAGATATCCCCTTTCCTTATGCTCCAGGACGTCTATGGAGACGAACTCCCCTCCCACTACTCTAGCCGCTGAAAGAGATATCTTCCTGAGGTCTTCCTGGACCTCTATGTTAGAAGGAGTTCCCCCTAGAGCTATGTTGGCTCTCCAGTCTCCGCCGGCTACATTCCTAGCATAACACCCCAAGACCTCATCTCCCAATACAATGCACCTTATGTCCCTGCTCCTATAGTTCACATACTCCTGCACTATGTGGACCTTTAGCACAGCGCTGGCTAACATCTCCCTGTGCTCCACTATGGTTTTCCCCTCTATCTCGTCCTTCACCAGTGAGACTAACCTACCCCAGCTCCCAATGGGCGGTTTGTCCACCAGTGGGAAACCTCTGCTCTCATAGGCCTTCAGGGCGGCCTCCGCCGACATGGCTACTTCAGTATCGGGTATGGGTATGCCCTCCTTGAAGAGCTTAGAGTAAGCTAATATCTTGTCTCCACAAGTCATTATAACGTTACTTGAGTTTATCGTGTGGACTGACGCAGCTTCCATCAGGGCTGCAGCGTAAAGTGCCCTATACATGCTTATGGGTCTGACTATGGCCACCGTATACCTGGAAAGCTCCTTGTTGAAAGGCAGGGGATCCTGCGCTACGTTAATTACGTCGTAGCTTAATCCTCTTTCGTTAAGCGCCTTGACTATTAATTTCTCCTCTTGTCTCACCGTATCGACGATGAGAGCTACCTTCATACTATACCACCATATTCCCTTGAATCTAAGAAGGTCATACTCCCTACGTTCAACGCCCTAGCTACGTTAGCGCCCAGTCTTCCATTAAGTATGAGGGGCACATTGAAGTCAGCCGCAGCTCTCCTGATTTTGTAGTCTACATTCTTCAGATAGCCATCGGTTACTATGAGACCAATCCTCTTTTGGACTAACAGGTCCTGTGCCTCCTTCACGGTCACTTGTTCGGCGCCACTTACAGGGACCTCCTCTAAGGTAAACACCTTTAGTCCGTATTTCTCTAGCAGTTGAGCGGCCTCCTTGAGATAGGGGGAGTTCGCTCCCTCACCGTAAACTAGGGCTAGGCTGCCTTCCTGAGGGATCCTGTTCGGGGAAACGGAGAGCCAACTCTTAAGGAGGGCCTCCTCGAAAGTGAATCCAAAGGACGCGGCTTCCCCCGTACTCCTCATTTCCGGGCCCAAAAAGGGATAGGCACCTCGTAACTGAGCCCACGAGAACTGAGCGGACTTTACTGCCCATGACTTAGACCTAGGTTCTACGAACCCCTCAAGCCGTAAGTCCTCCATTAGGGCCTTAATCCCTTGCTCTATCAAGTTCACTCCCTTAGCCTTACTGCTGAAGGGCATGGACCTACTGGCCCTCAAATTGAGCTCTATGACCTGAGGTTCCCCATCTTTAACGACGAATTGGAGGTTAAAGGGTCCCTTTATCTCCAACTCATTGGCTAAACTAAGCGCGTATTTCCTCATGAGGTTCACGGTGTTATCACTTAAGAGTCTATACGGAACTGACATCGTAGCATCGCCGCTGTGAATACCTGCCTCCTCGATGTGCTCTAAGGTTACACCTAAAACTCCCTTCCCATCAGAAATTGCATCTATTTCGGCCTCGATGGCATCAACTAGGAACTTGGATATGACCACAGGCCTATTAGGAGACACACTAGTGGCCCTCTTTAGGTAACTCAGTAGCTCCTCCTCGTTCCAAGCTACAGCCATGGCGGATCCGCTCAGAACATAACTTGGTCTCACTAGGACAGGATAACCTAAGGTAGATCCAACTTTCTTAACTTCCTCTAAACTCGAAGCATAAGACCAAGGTGGTTGCCTTATCCTCAATTTCTCCAGTAGCTCAGAGAACTTCTTCCTATCCTCGGCCTTGTCAACACTCGTGCCAGAAGTACCCAGTATCCTGTATCCTGCGGACTCCAGTAAAGGCGCTATGTTGTTCCCTATTTGACCTCCTGCAAAAGTGGCTACGTATCTGAAACCCTCCTTCTCAAAGAGTTCAGCAATGGACTCCGGCGAGATCTCGTCGAAGTATAATTTTCTCGCCACATCCCAATCTGTGGAAACGGTCTCGGGGTTGTAGTTGATTACAGCCACCTCGTCGAAGTAATTCTTGGCTGCCTCCAGTGCGGACACTAGAGACCAATCGAACTCGACCGAGACACCTATTCTGAATCCTCCAGGCCCCACTAAGAGTAACTTGTTACCCGAACTCGACTCTAGATCGTCTTGACTGCCGTTATAGGTTATGTAAAGGTAATTGGTCATTGCAGGTCTCTCTCCAGCTAGAGTATCGATCTGTTTGACTACAGGATGAAGGTTGAACGTTTGCCTTATTTTCCTTATGGCCTCCTCAGGAACAGTCAATATCCTGGCTATTTGTCTGTCTGAGAAACCTAATCTTTTAGCGGTCTCTATATCCTCTCTACTCAACTCCTTCTTCTTCATTATGTAGGAGGCGAAGTCCGTTATACGTTTCACTTTACCCAGGAAGAACCTGTCAATTCCTGTAACCTCATAAACTTCATCCACAGAAGCGCCATAGTAAAACGCTGCACTAGCGTAGAGGAACCAGTAGGGTTCCCTCTTCGAGAGTGACCGAAGGGCCGACTCCTTCGTCTGCCTTAACACGAATTCCTTATCGAAAACACCAGTAACACCTATGTCTAGCATCCTAGCGGCCTTCTGCAATGCCTCCTCGAGGGAGCGACCTATACTCATGACCTCGCCTATACTCTTCATCTCTGTCCCCAAGCTCACCTCAGCCTCCTCGAACTTCTGCAAATCCCATCTAGGCGACTTGACCACTACATAGTCCAAACTGGGTTCGAAGCAAGCACAAGTAACACCTGATACCGTGTTCTTAATCTCGTAGAGTTTGTAGCCCAAAGCCAGTTTAGCTGCCACATAGGCCAACGGATATCCTGTAGCCTTACTGGCTAAGGCACTAGACCTAGACATCCTTGGGTTGGTCTCGATCGCATAGTATGTATACCCTTGAGGATCAAGCGCGAATTGAACATTACACTCGCCTATGAGGCTTATGGACTCAGCCACCTTGATAGCAGCAGATCTCATGGCCTGATACTCTAAGTTGTCTAAAGTTTGGCACGGGGCCACCACCACGGACTCGCCCGTGTGAACCCCCATGGGGTCCATATTCTCTATACATGCAACTACCGCTGAATTGCGTTTCGAGTCCATGATCACCTCATATTCTAATTCCTTCCAATACCTCAGGTACTTCTCCACTAGGATCTCTCCTATGTAGCTCTGGCTGAGAGATCTGGCGACTTCCCTTTTGAGAGACGTCTCATCCCATGCTACAGTAGATCCCCTACCTCCTAAGTTAAACGAGACCCTGATCATGACTGGGTATCCTATGTCTTTCGCCTTCTCCACCGCCTCATCCACACTCCTCGCTGAGAAACTGGGAGGTACTGGAATTCCGGCGTCGATCATTGTCTCCCTGAACTTCTCCCTGCTTAGGGCCTTCTCCACCCCCTCAATGGGGGTGCCCAATACTTTTACTCCATACTCATTCAACTTGCCCGACTTATATAGATCGTAACCAACGTTGAGCGCAGTCTGACCACCGAATCCTATCATTATCCCATCAGGCCTTTCGCTTTCGATCACCCTTTCCACCGCCCAAGAGGTAGTGGGCAACATATACACCCTGTCCGCCATTCTGTAACTGGTCTGTAACGTAGCGACGTTAGAGTTAACTAGCACCGTCTCTATACCTTCTTCCTTTAACGCCTTAAGTGCTTGACTAGTGCTGTAGTCGAATTCCGCTGCTTCGGCTATCTTTATGGGCCCTGAGCCCACAATTAGGACTTTCTTAGTACTTCCCATCAGATATCATCCTCTTGAACTTCTCGAAAACCCAAACTATGTCATTAGGTCCAGGTCTGGCCTCTGGATGGAACTGGGTAGTTATTATGGGTAACCTCTTGTGTACCAATCCCTCCACTATCTGGTCATCTGGGTCGTAAAACCAGATGTCGAAATCCCTGGGGACGTCGGACTTCAGGAGGGCGTAGCCGTGGTTATGAGTAGTTATGTAACACTTCCCCGTTCTCAGGTCGACTACGGGTTTATTTATGCCCCTGTGGCCGAACTTCATCTTGGTTATGTTTCCCCCCATGGCTATCGAGGCTATTTGATGCCCTAGGCATATACCCAGGATGGGTATCTTGTAGTAGGTCAGTTCTCTGAAAGTCCTGATATTGTCTTGAAGCAAATTGGGATTACCAGGTCCATTAGAGATCACTATCCCTGCAGGCGAGTAGTCCATTATTCTGTTAGGGCCGAAATTGCAGGGTACTCTGACCAGAGTGAACCCCTTGAAGTATAGCTGCTCTAAAATGCCGTGCTTAATACCACAGTCCACTACTACCACTGTGGGTCCGCTATTGGGATGAAATACCACATTCTTTACTGACGTGAATTGAGTGAAGTTTATCTCTTCGTATTTGAATTTATTCATTGAAGTCCTGATCTCGTCCATAGAGGTCTCTATGGAGGATATGAGCCCCGCCATGGTGCCGCCCTCCCTGATCTTCTTGACTATCATCCTTGTGTCAACTCCTGAGAGTCCCGGAACCCCATTTCTCCTTAGCCACTCGTGAAGCGTAACCTCGGCGTTCCACTTGCCACCCTCAGTATCCTCAGCCACTACTAGCCCGTTCACCTGAATCGACTCTGACTCAAAATTCCTTATAATCCCCTGCTCTATTCTCGGTTTAGGAACTCCATAGTTCCCCACTAACGGATGGGTGATCACTAGGATTTGTCCCTTGTATGACGGATCTGTGAGACTTTCCGGGTATCCATTCATCGCTGTAGTGAAGACCACTTCACCAGCAGCAGAGGTCTCTGCGCCGAAGCCGCAGCCCTCTATGAGAGTTCCGTCCTCCAAGTAGAGGAGACCCCTCCTGTTAGAGTTACACCAACTCATCTTCCATAGCCCTCAGTTTAGCAATTCCCTCCTCTACTTCTTCCTTGAATTGACTTAAATCTTGAGAGTCCTTATGTAATCTCTCCTTTGACCTTTGAATAGCGGCTTCAATCATCGCTGGATTAGGGGATCCCAGGACTTCTTTAGCGTATATAGAGGACGGAATGCTCAATGATGTAGTGAATCTTCCATTCCTTATTTCCTCAGATACCTCAAAGTAAGCTCGTCTGAAGGGCTTGCCCTTAATTGCCCTGAGTTCTGCCTCATCCGCTGAAAGGATGAGTTTCCAAGTCTCCCTTTGGAACGCGTCCTCCTTAAGTTTTAACCCCTTGATCGCACTAGATAACACCATTATTGCATGCTTCGCGGAGTCAGCTATACTCCATAAATGGGCATTTATTTGTTGAAGATCGAGATTATAACCGGACGGGATACCCTTATATATGGAAAGGATCGCGGCTAACTCCCCTATAGCCTCACCTGTCTTGGCCCTCATCATCTCAGCTGTCACGGCGTTCCTCTTGTGGGGCATCAGGCTACTAGTGCTCACGTGAGAATCGGGCAGTTCCATCAAGTCAATGAAGAGTGAAGATAAGAGTATCAGATCCTCAGCTACTCTAGAGATCACTGTTAACATGACTACTAATTCGGCTGAGACAGAGAGGAGATCTGCCCTAGATGAGGTGGCAGAAAGGGTGTTCTCCACTACTCCTTGGAATCCTAAAAACTCCGCTTCTCTCTCCCTATTCAACTTCGCTAAAGTCCCGACAGAAGCCCCTGAACCAAGGGGGGATCTGTTCAGTTGCCTCAACATGTGAAATAAATTCCTCCACCGCGAGGCCATTTCCTCCTCCAAGTAAAGCAGGTAGTGCGAGAGAGTGGAAGGCTGGGCCGGCTGGAAGTGGGTGAAAGCGACGAAGATCTTATCCCTGTTCTCCAAAGACTTATCTATCATGGAAAGCCTCGCGTTCAGAATCTCCTCTAGGACTTCGATTAGGAGAGTCCTCATCTTGAGCCTGAGAGCTGTAGCCACATGATCGTTCCTGCTCCTACCTAAACCCACCCATCCTCCCTCTTCCCCCAGCTCGCTAAGCAAGTGGCTCTCCAGTGCCTCATGAACGTCTTCAAAGTCGCCGGAGGGGTCGAACTTGAACTCATTCAAGGCTTTCAATAGGGAGGACGCTGATGCCCTATTAATATAGCCTGAGAGGTAGAGCTCTATTACGTGGGCTTTCATTGTTAGCACCACTTCTCTCCATATATGCGAATCGGTTTTCATAGATGAGGTGTAGGTCGAGGCCTCGTCCTCCTTCTCGCCCCAACTCCTGTAACGCATTCACATCCCTCTGACCCTGAGCGCGTGAAGCGAATGTAAACCCCACATCTCGATGAAGCCCCTCGCCATCTCATCCGTTGGATACCATCCCTTGTTGTAGCTGGCTATCTCCTCGGAGAGACCTGAGAACTGTGACCTCCTTCCCAAGATCTTAAGTCCTGGCCCTTCCACCTCAACTTTAACCTCCCCCTCGATCCACCTGTTGAGTTCATTAGCAGTCCTCTCTAAGACTGTCCTCAGAGGCTCAAACCATAGACCCCTGTAGACTAGGTCACTCCATAAGGAGTCGATCTCCCTCTTGAACCTCAGCTCCAGAGGGGTGTACACTGTTTTCTCAAGGTCTATGTGAGAGGATATGAGAAGCAGAGCAGCAGGAGCCTCGTATACCTCTCTGGACTTAAACCCAACCACCCTGTTCTCCACGTGATCTACCCTTCCAAACCCATAGCTCCCTGCTAGCACGTTTAGGTATTTGATCAGTGCCGAGAGTTCCATCCTTTCACCATTGACCGAGATCGGCACCCCCTCTTTGAACTCGATCAGTAATTCCAGCTTACCTTCCCTGAGCCTCTTAGTCCAAAGGAAAGCGTCCTCTGGAACTACGACTGAGGGATCTGAGATGTCCTCACCCTCTATGCTCCTACCCCAGAGGTTCTCGTCTATGCTATATTTAGCGTGTTCTGCGGTAACTGGTATTCCCTTGGCCTTCGCGAAGGAGAGTTCCTCTTCCCTGGTCATCCCCCACACCCTAGCTGGTGCCAATATCCTGACATTAGGGGCTAACGCCTTTATGGCAAGGTCGAACCTCACCTGGTCATTCCCCTTGGAGGTGGAACCGTGGGCTATGGCTTCAGCTTCCTCCCTTTTTGCTACCTCCACCACCTTCTTAGCGATCAACGGTCTGGCGAGCGCTGTAGAGAGAGGATAGGAGCCTTCATATAAGGCGTTGAGCTTTATGGCGTAAGACACGAACTCTCTTGCAAACTCCTGCTTAGCATCCACAGTGTAGTGTTTACTTGATCCTGCCGCATAGGCTCGCTTCTCAATTGCGGAGAAATCATCTGGTTGTCCCACATCCACTGTGACAGTTACCACGTCTGCCTTATACTTCTCCCTGAGCCAGGCTATGGCCACGGTCGTGTCTAGCCCTCCAGAATAGGACAATACTATCCTCAACCCTCAAGACCGCATATTACCGCCAACGTCCCGCTTAAAAGATTATAACAGACGTGGAGTAACGCTATTCTTTATTTATAGAATGCTGAAGGATTCCTTTAACCTTTCCTTAAAGAATCGGACTTGGTCCTATTCTCGATGAAATACTCAAGGGCTCTCTTGATGAAATCCGACCTACTCTCCATTCCCAGTTCCGTTATGTATGAGTCCATTTCCCTTATCACTTCCTCTTTGAGCCTGATGCTGACCACCCTCTTCATACTGCCCCCTTAAATTAGTATTACCAATATATAAAACTTGAGACAACTCTAATAGAAGAAAACCATGCCTTCAGCTACCTGACTCTTCAAACCCGGTGGATTAAGCCGGAGATAAAACAGTTCTTGTATCGGATCGGCCTAAAAGAGTTAAAATCCTTAGTTGGTCACTAAGACTTGCGCTTTCTTGGCCTTCAGTTCTTGCCTTATCCTCTCTATTCTCTCCATCATATTCTTAATGGCTAAGGCTAGCACATCCTTGTGCGATTCCTTTACGTGTTCCTCTGCATCATCTCCAGAAAGAGTGAGATTACAGATCTCGCAGGTATATATGTTACCCTCAGCGCGCCTAACCAACGGCTTCAAATCCCTTGAGATCTCCTTAAGTATTGGGACAACCTTTCTAGCTCTAGGCTCTCCCCCACTCTTCTCTATTATTCTCTGGGCATACCCTCGCAGCTGGTGCTTTGAAATGTTATACCTATACGCCACCGTAGCTGGGCCCTCACCCTTCACTAGGTACTCCTCTAGGGCGTTAAGGAGGTAATCGTTACCACCCAGTACCTTTAACGCCACGTAGTTTACTAGGGATTTCACATCTATCTGTTTCATAGAAACCACACTACAAGACTCCTCTTCTACTCTGTGAGCTTAAAAGGAATCATGCTAGACGAAGTTCAATTTCTCGCCCTTGTAAGTCGTGACTTTAATCCCGCTACCCTCCCTGATTACACCTATCTCCCAAGCTTCGATATACTTCTGCAGTGTATCCATAACCTCTTGCTTGTTTTCAGGAGAGACAAATAGGATCATCCCTACACCCATATTGAATACCCTATACATCTCATGATGCGGGACTCCCGCGCTCTCAATGGCCTTAAACACCTGAGGCGGTTCGGGCATTACGATGTCGATCATGTATCTCGTAACCCTTCTTAATTTAGAGAAGGTCCCTCCAGTTATGTGAGCGGCTGCCTTAACCTCCTTCAGCACCTGGAGCACGGCCTTTACGTATATACGGGTTGGTCTAAGCAGCTCCTCCTCGTAGTCCTTAAGGCTCAACTTGCCTTGATCTATGAGCTTTCTAATTAGGGAGAAACCGTTGGAGTGAGGCCCTGAACTAGATAGACCTATTAACAGATCGCCTGGCTTCACCTCCCCACCTGTTTTCAGCTGCTCAGCAACACCGATCACGGTGCAGGCCAAGTCATATCCATTAACCACGTCAGGCATTACTGCAGTCTCCCCTCCCATTAATTTGACTAATCCCTCGTCTGCGCCCTTCAATATACCTTCTATCACTTGCCTAACCACTTCTTCGCTCGGGGAGTCCATGGCTAGGTAGTCCACTAAGGCCAGAGGTCTAGCACCAATACTCACGATATCGTTCACATTCATAGCGACGCAGTCGACTCCGGTGTTCCTAATCCTTCCAGTCCTCATGGCCAGTAAGGTCTTAGTCCCTACTCCATCCGTGTGTATTGCTAGGTTGAGGTTACCGTAGCGAAGAACGCCGGCGTAATGCCCAACCCCCAAGACAGTGGACTCATCGCCTTTGACCAATTCGGAGATCACTTGGTGGATCACCCTTAGCTTCTCAAGGTCTACTCCAGATCTAGCGTAGTCCACTAAAACTCACCTGACTTGGGAGACCAATTGACTGATACTCCTAGCGTATTGTTCCTCTCTCTCAGCTTATACGCATATCTCACACTCTCGCTTAAACGTACCTGCTCCTCCAAGTTCCTACCTATTTCCGGTCTATATATGAGCTTAACTTCTGAGCTGACCAAACTCACACATCGCTCTAACTTCTCAACAGCGTCATCACCTTCCGCTTCTATCTCAAGCGCCCTGGATCCCCTCGTTACCAGCGACATGCCCTCAAGCGAGATTGAACCGAAATAAACCCTGCATCCTATTTCCCTCATTTTACTGAGATCCATTGAAACCCTGTGTCCTGAGGCCATTGCCCTATTGAGTGGATATCCTCGAGGCGCCAGGGCCCAGACTACTGATCGCTCTTCATTTACGGCGAGAGACACTCTACTGAGGCGACCAGTAGCGGCATACTCGAAGAGTTCACCCAGATCCCCATCTATTCTTGGCAAGATCGCAGAGGCCTCCGGGTCTCCTAGTCTTGAGTAATACTCTATCACCGTGGGACCCCATAGGGTGGTGAGCATCATCTGTCCTGCCAGTATTCCACTGTATTCCTCCCCAGTCTCCCTCTTTATGGCATGCGTAGTCGCCTTAACGATCTCGAATGTACCCATGAACTCCTCCTCATTTATGAAAGGCAGTAACATCCCTGGGCCTGATATGGAGCCCATACCCCCTGTTTCTGGACCTATGCCATTAGCATAAGCGTGCTTGTAGTCCTGTGCCAGGGGGAGAGCCAAATGCGACTTACCGTCAGTTATAACGTGAAGAGTGTATTCCGGACCGAAAACCCTCTCCTCTATTATTACCTTATACCCCTCCTTGATCAGAGAGGCAACCTCCTTCACTCCCTTGCTCAGTGCGCTTCTCTTCTCCTGTGTCAAGTAGGCTTGCAAGTCAGCGGCCACCTTGACCCCTTTCCCCCCCACCTGCTCAGCCGGTTTCACTGCCACTGAGGCTCCGTATTCGGAAATGAATGATGCAGCCTCCTCTACGCTCCTAAATCCCCTGAACCTCAACCTTCCTGGGATGGAATACTTCCACATAAGCTCCCTCATCCAGACCTTAGACCTCTCCACCATGGAGCACTTGCTTGAAGCTCCAAGGACCGGGACACCTAATTCCCTCACAGCATCGCTTACGCCTCTGAACAGGGGCTCCTCCGGGCCTATGACCACGAGATCAGGGCTCACCTGACCCACTACTTGCTTTACCTCCTCCGGTGAGTTCACGTCTCCAATGTGATAAGACCCACCCGTGGATCTGACAATCTCGTCTATGCCTGGGTTCCTGTAGGAGGAAAAGGCGTAGACTCTGTAGGACCTTTCAGACCTCATTAGCCCTTCTGCTATCGCATTCTCCCGCGCTCCATCCCCTACCACGAGGGCCTTAATGGGAATCGCCTCCCTTAGGGTAAATCCTCGTCATACATCCTGTGCAGAGTTTCCTGTGCCCTATTACTTCCGTTAACCCTTCGAGGCTTAACCATGCAATGGAATCGCAGCCGATCATAGCAGATATCTTATCTTCAGGCAAATTAGCCGCTATTAGCTCACTCTCATCAGGGATCTCCACACCGAAAGGGCACCCACTCACTATCTTGGGACTACCTATCAGAACGTGGACCTCCTTGGCTCCAGCGTTCCTCAGGTTGAAAACAGTATTCTTAAGGGTGTTCCCTGTGACCATGGAATCATCGATTAGGATAATCCTCTTACCTCTTACAGCACTTCTAATCGGATTTAGCTTGAGTTGAACTCCTACGAGTTTCATGAATTGATCGGCCAAGATCATGGTCCTCTGCGGAGTCCCGGTCCTGACGAAGCCTAGGTCTAAGTCTAGCCCTAAAGCCCTAGCATACCCCACGGCGAAGGGCAGAGCAGTCTCTGGGACTCCTATCACCGTGTCCCCCATTATGGGCCTCTCCTTAGCTAATCTCTCTCCTATTTTAATTCTAATTTCATATATACTACTTCCGTTAACTTTACTGTCCAGTCTGGCCTGGTATATATACTCTATGGCACAATAAGACTCAAGAGGAGCTTTTACCCTAAGGCTTTCCACGCCGTACTTATCGATGAAGACCATCTCACCAGGCTCGATCTCTCTCCTGAACTCACCTCCCATCACGTCGAGTGCCACAGGTTCGGAGGCCACTATTCCCATATCGAAGCCGAACCCCCCTATTACTAGGGGTTGTAAACCCAGTCTACTCCTATACGCTGCTATTTTGCCGCTCCGTGAAAGGGCGATGAAGGACGAATAGTCCCCAAGTACTTCCACCGCTGCTCTAGGATCGCTAAAGACCATTTCTCCCACTGTTAAGGGATCAGCTGCTGTCCTTCCATCGATGGCTATGGACACACTGCCGTTATCAACTGGATAAACATCCCTCACTCCCGTGAAGCCTACCGAAGCCCATCCTTCCAATCCCTCAACATCCATATCCTCCACCCTAATCCTCTCCGCTTTAGTGGAGATCCCTATCCTACTTAGTAGACTCAATCCTGCAGTGGACTGACCTCTGTGCTGAAGCGCAACTAAACCGTAGTAAGTGAACCGTGAGACGTTCCAGACTTCATCGAAAGCGAAAATCCCCAATAGACCCGCCACTTCAGCCACCCCTCTTAAAGACTTGCTCCAGATCACTGATTTTATACCTCTTCCTAAGGGGATAGATGCCGGTGAAGCAGGCCGCGCAAAGATCTTGTCTTCCTATAGCCTTAACCATTTCCTCTACCCCCAAATACTCTACCGAGTCAGCCCCTAACTCTTTGGCTATGACCCCCTCGTTTCCCCTATTGGCTATTAACTCCTCCCTAGTGGGAATGTCTATGCCCATGTAGCAGGGATACTTTATCATGGGAGAACCAACCCTTATGTGCACTGCATTGGCGCCTGCGTCCCTAATGGAGTTAACTAAATTTCTCATAGTATTTCCTCTAACTATAGAATCGTCCACTAGGACAACAGACCTACCCTTGACTGCCTTCTCTATAACGCTGAACTTCTCGAACAGGAGGTTGAGTCTGGCCTCCTGAGATGGGGCTATGAAGGTTCTCTTGACTAAGGGATTCCTATATAGACCCTCAACCAAGGGTATACCGCTCTCTGAGGAGAAGCCTAAGGCCATTATCCTACCGGAATCAGGGACGGGGATCACTACGTCAGCCCTAGCAGGGTGACTCTTAGCAAGCTCCACCCCTAACCTGAACCTAGCCTCATAAACCGAGAGACCATCAATTGTAGAGTCAGGCCTTGCGAAGTATATATACTCGAAGGAACACATAGCCGGGTTCCTCTTCCTTAAGAGGAGACTCTTAACTTCCCCGCCCCTCACTATTATAACTTCCCCGGGTCTGACGTCCCTTTCTACACTCCCCCCCACATGTCTTATCGCGGCGTCTTCTGAGGCGAAAATGAAACCGCCATTGACCTTACCCATAACTAAGGGTCTAAAACCTGATGGGTCTCTGAACGCTATTAGGTCACCCCGAGAAGTCATGAGGACCACAGCATATCCCCCGTCCGCGACTTCCATGAACCTAGCCACGGCCTCCTCAAAGGAGTTACCTTCTCTCAGAAGGCGGGATAAAAGCTCGAGCATCACCTCTGTATCAGTTCGGATCCCCTTTTGGGTGAGTCCTAGGGAGGAGCCTATCTCCCTGAAGTTAGTAATAGTCCCATTAAAAGCTAGGGATAGACCTCCTATCACCATCGGCTGAACTTCCGCCAGTGTAGAGTCACCAGTGGTGGAGTACCTAACGTGACCTATGCTGAGCTCGGAACTACCGAGGGACTTGGAGTTTATTACCTCTTCCACTAATCCCAATCCCTTCCTCAGTAAGATCCTACCCCTGTGGAGAAAGGCTAAACCGGCTGATTCCTGACCTCTGTGCTGAAGCGACTTAAGGGCCTCTAGGGAAATGAAAGTGGCTTCCTCCGCAGCAACTCCGACTACGCCGCAGTGTTCCCTTAACTCCCTCATCTGACCGCCTCCTCTAACGACCTTAAATTACGTTCCACATGATCCTTGACATCGATCTTAACTTCGTCCACCTCTACGAATTGGGAGTCATTAACCTCCCCGATCACAGAGGCGTGAATTCCTACCTCCCTGCATGCCTTTATTACGCCTTCGGGTTCCCTCACTAAGGCTATAGCCCTGCCCTGCGCTTCCGAGAAGAGTTTCTCCACAACGTCGGATGTGGTTGAGGGTATGGAGCGGGACTTCAAGGAAACGCCAAATCCTCTCAAGAGGAAGGGCATCAAGGAACCCAGCAGGCCTCCTCGGTTCACATCCTTGGCAAATAGGATGTTACCGTCCTCTACCTGTTTCACCAATACGTCCGATATCATTTCCACTTCCTTAAGCCTGGCCTTGGGTATACCTCTACATTTGCCTGTGAGTTGACAGAGCAGGGATCCGTTCATCTCCCCTCTGGCTAAACCCAACTGCATTAACCGGCCTGGCTGGAACGAAGGTCTCAGGAACTTACCGTTTGAGAGACCTACCATTACCACTAGTGGGGTGGGTCTTATGGGTTTTCCCTCAGGGCTCTCGTTATGGAAGGACACCTTCCCACCTACTATGGGGACTGAGAAGAATTTGGAGGCCTCAGCTATCCCTCTCAGTGCATTGAGGAAATCACCGTAGACTTCCCTGCTCTTAGGGTTCCCAAACTGAAGGTGATCCACTGCAGCTACTCCCTTAGCTCCTACGGTGGCTAAATTGAGGTAGGACTCGGCGAATATCCCCTTGCCGCACTCGTAAGGGTCAAGGGAACACCAGACTGGATTAGCATCCCCTTTAATGGCAACGTATTTGCCATTGTCTAGCTCCAGGAGAGATGCGTCAGCCTCTCCTGGTTTGATAACTGTGGAAAGGCCTACTTCATAGTCGAACTGGGAATAGGCCCATTCCTTACTCCAAAGGGCTGGATGCCTGAATACTAGGGCTATAGACTCTCGCATATCGACTTCAGCGTCGCTCCCAGGTGACCTGAAACTGTCCTCTGGGTCCCAGGAGTATAAAGGGGGATTCAACAGCAAACTAGAGGGGATCCTCACTACTTCCTCGCCCTTATACTTAAAGACGACGTCCCTTTGATCCACGACTTCCCCGATCACCGAACATGGGTATTCATAATACTCAAATGCGCCGCAGACTTCATTCACTCTCGAAGGATCAACGGCGTAAAGCATTCTCTCCTGTGTCTCCGACACTATCATTTCCGCTGGGGTAAGCTGAGAAACACGTAAGGGCAGCCTGTCCAACTCGATGGTGAGCCCTAAGCCGTTGGCCATTTCAGTGGCTGCCACTGCAAGTCCTCCTCCTCCTAAGTCCTTTATAGCCTCGACTCTATCCGCGATCTCGAGAGTGGCGTCCAGTATGATCTTCCCAGCGAATGGATCAGCGATCTGAACAGCGCCTATCTCATCCTCGCCGCTGAGACCTCTGGAGGCGAAAGAGGCTCCCCCTAACCCATCTATTCCCGTGAGACCTGCAATTACTAGCTTAAGTCCGGGCCTCTTCACTACACTGGGCACTATCCTATCGCGCCTCACGAGGCCCAATGCAGCTACGTCCACTAGAGGATTTGAGTCAAACGAGGAGTCAAAGTCCAATTCCCCCGCCACTACGGGGACGCCTATGGAGTTACCGTAAAACCCTATCCCTGCTATTATGTTCTTGAGGAGCCACTTGTTTCTGGGCCTGCTGAGATCGCCCACTCTGATCATGTCCAGCAGAGCTATGGGCTTAGCTCCCTTACTTATTACGTCCCTTATTACTCCTCCCACCCCAGTAGCTGCACCGTTGAATGGGTCAATGGCTGAAGGATGGTTATGACTCTCAACCTTCAGGATCAGAGCCCAGCCGTCCCCTATGTCAATGGCCCCTGCGTCCTGCCAATCCTCTATACCCATTAATACCTTGTCAGAACGAGTGTTGAAGTTCCTCAGGAAAAGCTTAGAGGACTTATAGGAACAGTGTTCCGACCAAAGAGCGTCTAGCACTGCCAATTCGGCTTCGTTGAGTCTCCTCCCCAGAGATCTCTCGGCCATTTCCACCTCTCGCTGTGAAAGTGCGATCCTCAATATAGCAACCCCCTTAACATCATCAACCCATCCGGCTCTCCAAAGGGGACTACATGGGGGAAGGATGCTCTCTCAGGATGGGGCATTAAGCCCACCACGTTACCTTCCTCATTAGCCATCCCTGCAATGTTGAGTATGGAACCGTTGGGATTACTGCTTTCTTCAATCCTTCCCCTCTCATCGCAGTAGGCGAGGAAGGCTAGCCTCTTAGCTTCCTCTAAATTATCTGAGTAGTACCGCCCCTCGGCGTGAGCTATGGGGAGTCTGAGCACCTCCTTCCTCAAGGCTTTGGTCAAAACAGTGTCCCGTCTGAGCACTCTCAAGTGGATCCACTTACTCACGAATCTCATATTAAGGTTGGGAAGTAGTGCACCTCTGAGCAAACCTGCTTCTACTAGTATTTGGAAGCCATTGCATATACCAATGACTGGCTTACCCTCACTTGCCATAGTCCTTAAGTGCTCCACCATGGCAGTCCTGCTGGCCACTGCTCCCGCCCTAAGATAATCTCCGAAACTGAACCCGCCAGGGAGAATCACCGCATCATATTTATCCGGTTCGAAATCCTTGTATCTGACCAAGGACCCTTGGATTCCTGCCATTTTCAGGGCCTTTAGCACGTCCAGTTCGCAGGTGGTCCCAGGGAATTTAATTACCGCAACTACCCTTATCCCTACTCACCCTTATTGTCACTTCGTGAACTATGGGGTTGTATAGCCTAGCCTCTTCAACCACCTTCCTGGCTACACTCTCAGCTTCCTGTGGTGAGTTGGCTTCAACGAAAAGCCTGAAGTACTTGCCGGCTCTAGTGGATTTCACCAACGAGGATATCCTAGCTACCGCATACTTCTGAATCGTTTCTCCTTCAGGGTCTCTTATTCCCTCCTTATTAGTTACTAGTACCTCTACTACATACACTCTCAATCACCTAGAGATCTTAGCTAAGAATTCGGCGTAAGATTTCTTGACCATATCTAAGGGGGCTCCACTCCTGTAAAGGTCCTTATCGTATATTCTACCAGAGGCGGCATCCCTGACCCTCATGGAGTCTAAGGTTATCTCGTCCCCAACCTTGAGTTCACCTTGGTTTGTCCTGCCGAACTCCAACTTGAAGTCATACAGTAGTAATCCCTTAGACTCAAGGAAAGGGTTGAGGACCTCATTGACACGGTACATAATACGTTCGATCTCTTCAGCCTCCTCTTTAGTCATGAGCCGGAGGTACCTCATGTGGTGGTAGTTCAAAAGTGGATCGTGTAGTTCGTCGCTCTTGAGGAAGAATTCGACCACAGGAGGGTCAAATCTCTCACCTTCCTTAATGGGTAGCCTCTTGATGATTGAGCCTGTGGCTATATTCCTCAACACGACCTCCACCGGTATCATCTTAAGCTTCTTCACTATCATACTCCTCTCGTCATACATACCCACGTAATGGGTAGATACTCTACCCTCGATTAATCTGAACAATAGAGCTGAGGTTTGAGCGTTGAGAACTCCTTTTCCTTCGAGGATGTCCTTCCTCCTACCATCTCCAGCTGTAATTGAGTCCTTGAACCTCAAGAGGACTAGGTCACCCTCGTAAGACCAGACCTCCTTAGTCTTTCCCTCAGCTAGCTTGTCTCCCATATGTACCCTTTTACTAGGACATTTTAAAATCTATGGTGATATATGGAGGAATAGGATGTAGAAATTTACTTATTTGAGTAAACACTATTTAAAGGATTTCACTGCTCTACTGTCCATATGGAACAAGTGACCATTGAGGAGTTCTCCAAGATCGAGCTGAGAGTGGGCGTGGTCAAGTCGGCTGAGAAGATCGAAGGAACCAGACTCATCAGGTTACTCGTGGACATAGGAAAGGAGGTTAGGCAGATAGTCTCAGGGATAGGCGATCACTATTCGCCGGAGCAGTTGGTCAACAGAAACGTAGTGGTCGTAGTCAACCTGAAACCAAAAAGGATAAGGGGGTACGAAAGTCAAGGCATGATATTAGCTGCTGAATGCAAGGAGGAGGGAAGGGAAGAGGGTCCCCCAGTCTTACTCACAACTTTGCGGGAAGTCCCAGCGGGTTCCAGAGTATGTTGAACCCCTTTGAAGAGCTTAAAGTCCCTATGAAAGTAGAGGACTTCAAGAGGTCCTTCGTTAGAAGAGCCAGCAGGGTTCAGGCGAAAAACGCGTGGGATAGGAACGAGAAATTGCTTAAGATCCTCGAAGGTCAAATCGAAAATTACAGAAGTTTTATACTCTCTTTAAGAGAAAAAATCTTGATCCATCCGTTTTACGCCCAGTTATTCGAACTCAGAGTAGGGGGAGAGGGGGAGGAGCGAATAGATAAGACTCTAGCAGCCACGAGGATAGCCCTGAAAATACTCAGGGATCACGCGAGAGTTAGGCGAGGCGAGAGCGGGACGTATTCAGAAGTTATAGGACGCGTTTTCTCCGTCCTCAGCAGAAAGGGGAGGGATATGGATAGGCTCATAGATACGGTGCTATACTTGGAGAAACTGGATTACATTGACCCCGATGAGAACACGGTAATAATCGCGGGCCCGCCTAACTCCGGGAAATCCTCTATAGTGGCAGCTATCTCCACGGCTAAACCAGAGATCGCCTCATACCCTTTCACCACTAAGGAGATACATGTGGGTCATATAATACTTAAAGATGTAAGAATTCAGGTGCTGGACACTCCAGGTATTCTCGATAGGCCATTGACGGAGAGGAACCCGATAGAGAAGAGGGCTATCGCTGCCCTAAAGAGCCTAAAAGGAGTAGTAGTTGTGATCCTAGACGTTTCAACAGAGTCCATATATACAGCGGAGGAACAGTTGCGAGTCCTCAAGGATATAGTCAACGTATCATCCAATAAGAAACTGATCGTCGTGATGAATAAGGTAGATCTTCTGGACACTCGTTTACATACCGAGATCTCTGAGGGAATTAAAGAAATGGGATTGGAAGCCTTAGAGACGAGTGTTAAGCAAGGAAGAGGATTAAGGAAGTTAATTGAAGAGATCTTGGAATTCTTCTCATAACAATCCTAGATCGCTCTCTCGCGAGCTACGGGGAGTCAGTGTTCTACCCTGTTAATGCTCAATACTCTACTTTGGCTTTAAACATCTAGCGTGTTTTCTGCAAGTTCGACTCTCCCTAGTCCTCTTTGCTCCAAAACTCCTTCCAGACCCACGAGGGAGAGAGGTGAATAGGGAGATCAGCAGTTATGGAGTTCAACAATAAGAATCCAAGATGTCCTGGATAACTTTCTCCCCCTTTTCGAAACCATCATTGTAAGAGAAAACGATCTTCGCGGTCTCCCTCTCTAAGGAAAGGCTCAGGTCGGAGAGCTGTGAAAGTTGAGCCACCTTTCCCTCAACATTAACGTATATCCCTTCGTTCTCTCTCTCGTAGTATGGAGAATCCATGAGCATGCTGACTAGCACATCGCCGTCGTATTGAGCTAAAACTTGATGTAGTTCCCTTCTCCTGGCACTTATCTTCCTGGCGCACTCTCCCTTCACATCCCTTTTATACCTTTTGTAGCCCTGCCTATAAACCAAGGGTCTAACGAATTTTTCCCCAAGATACTTTAAGGAACTGAAGATCAAATGCTCATCTAGACTGAGGAAGTCGCTTATTCTAGTTGGGACCTCTATTATTCCACGGTCTATGAGTTTAGCCATTGCGTAAGATGCCACAGAATTATACATGGCCACAACACTGTGGAAATAGACCGTCCTGAACATGTAACTCCTCGAGAGGAGGAACTGTTCGGCAGCTGGTACTCCCTTCTCCTCTATGGCTATCTTACCGTCGATGTAAGTTAGGACTCTCTTGATCCTGTCGAGCTCGAAGTTCCCATATCCTACTCCAGCATAATAGGAGTCCCTCAAGAGGTAATCAGACCTATCTGCATCCATGGAGCTAGAGATTAGCACTGAAACGAACTTCTCCTCCTCGCTCTTCGGCGACTCTTGCAGGACCCGCGATGAAAATTCCACAGTGTCACTGATGTGAGTCTTCTTACCTATGGCTTCAATCTCCTTACTGAAGACTTCGTTTATCAGCTTAACGCCGTATTTGACATGGGTCTTCTTACCCAAAAACTCTACAGATCTTCCCATCTGTTCCTTCAATAAGTAAATTGAGTCCTCAAAGGTGTGAGAGAAGGGCATGTGACCCACATCGTGTAAGAGGGCTATAGTACCTGCCAGTCGTATGAAGTCCTCGGTTAGGAAGTCTAGGCTTATCTTACTCTTTATCCACTGGCAAAAATCCTTCGTCAATTCCATGGCGCCTAGACTGTGCTCGAATCTAGTATGGTGCATCCCTGGGTAAACTAGATAGGCGAAACCGGTCTGGTGAATATGTCTAAGTCGCTGGAAAAAGGGAGAGGATATGACTTTGAGAGCGTCATCGTCAACGTCTATGAAGCCGTGAATGGGGTCTCTGATACTCTTTCCCATAGCCTAAATGAAGAGTCAGAGAAATTAATCTCCTCACTCAACAGCTCCTCATTCGTATTAGGTTCACAGTTTTCCCTTCCACCTCTTGAGGGCATTGTCTCACATGGGGCCTAAGAAAACTGAGAGTAAATTCCTACTGATTAGGAGAAAACGAAGTTAAAGCCTCGAGGATCACGTGGGCTCCTTCTATCACCTTTCTATCCAGTTGCTCTTTAGCTATCCAGTCGCCACCCGTGGAGAGATTGTCGCTCACTATAAGCACCGCACTTGATCTCACCTGCCTAAGCTTAGATACTAAGAATAGAGTTGCACATTCCATCTCCACTGCTATAACCCCCCTTTCTGACCACCTTTTGACGAACTCTCTATCCTCAGCGTAAAACGCGTCACTAGAGAATACGTCTCCCAGCCTATGCCCTAGACCCTTGGCCCTTAGTCTTCCAACTACGTGAGAGGTCAAGGCAAAATCGGGAACAGCCGATAAGGCCACATCCTCACCTACGTATTGCCTGAAGATACCCCCTAAGTTGTAGGAGGCGCTCACGGGGACTATGTAGCTTCCCAATTCAATCTCCTTAGCTAAGGCTCCAGCAGTCCCATATCTAATGAAAGTCCTGCCACCCAGCTGAATTAACTCCTCTAAAACTATAGCTATAGAAGGACCTCCTATACCATGGGCAGCTACGGTCACTCTCTCGCCGTTATACTTCCCAGTGTAGACCAAGAAAGACCTGTTCTCGTTAATGAGAATGGGATTCTCCAGCACTGAGGATATAGCCCTCACTCTCCCTGGATCACCTGCTACCATTACCCTCTCTGCTACCTCACCTTTTCTAGCTAAAATGTGAACGGGCGACATGTAATAAAAAACGCCAATCAATATATAAATTAGCACAGCCTAACATTGAATTCATGAACATAGGCGAACTGTCTCCGGACCTAGAGATAGAGACAACCCATGGTAAGTTAAGGCTGAGCCAGTTAAGAGGGAAGAAGGTGATCCTATATTTCTATCCTAAAGCCTTCACCTCAGGATGCACCAGAGAGCTCCAGAGGTTCGTAGAGCTGTATGATGATTTCAAGAAACTCAACGCGGAGGTCATAGGGGTGAGTGTTGACGACCTGGAAACGGTTAAGAAGTTCGCAGAGAAATATGGTGCCAGGTTCCCCCTAGCAGCGGATAAGGATAAGGTCGTAGCTAATACCTATGGTGTCCTCAACGATAGAGGGACTAGCGCACAGAGGATCACCTTCGTGTTAGATGAGAAGGGGAGAGTGATCGAGATCCTGAGGGGCCTGAGGAAGGCAGAGGAACACGCAGATAGGGCATTGGAAGTAGTGAGGAAAGGAAAACCCTAACCCCCATTTCCCGTTTTTCTCCTCAAAAGGAATTCTACGATGGGGTAAACGGATTCCTCTTCCTTGGGGGAGAGATCGAAGGTGGCTAAGGGCTTAACCGCACCTATGACCCTAGAGGACCTAAGGGCGTAAGACGAAGATAAGAGGGAAACAGCCACCCTATAGTCTTTGGCCGAGTAGATTATAGCCTTTCCAGGTGAAACTGCGATCACGTAGTCCACGTTGAGCGAGGACTCTGTGGGGGACGCTGCGTCGTTATAGGACTCTATCAGTACGTGCTCATTAACCTCCATCTCCCTCCTAACTAAGGGATCTGCTATCGTCCAGGACTTTTGCACCAACTCCTCTATTAAGGTGGTCTCCACCTCGAAAGCCCTGAATTTCGCAACTAAGCGATCGAGGAGCGGAGTGAGAGATCTTATGCCCTTTGTTCTGTAAATTGAGCTGTAATAGACCTGACTTCCCCACGGGGATTCCATCCTCACCATAACCCTTATCCCCCCCTCTAAGCTCTCATATAGAGTCCACCTGTAGTTGAGTAGCTCTATGTCAGGTGGGACAAGGAGAACACTGAAAGGGTTGATCCTCTTAGGATCTTGACCACTCTCACTGGTGTACTTCAACGTATCGCCACCCATGAGGACGCCCGTTTCTAAGCTCTTCATCAAGGCATCGAAGCTATACCATCCATTGAATCCCGCTACTGGCTTCAATGGGAAAAAGTTCAGCCCCACCTCATTGAACTTCCTGAGCAGATAGATCCCGACAGTAGTCTTGCCTGAGTCAAAGGGAAGTAGACCAACTATCAGGATCCTCATGGCCTTCAATACCTCGAGTTTGTTGGTCCCTTACTTCGCTCCTATTTGATTGAACCTAGTTCCCTTAAGAAGGTTGTGCTGGATATTCTCGTCCATGAAAGCCTTTAGGAGCTTCGACCAACTCGCCGTCAACGTGAATCCCCTTCCATCTCCTTGCGAAAACGGATGCACTCGAGCTCATCTTACAAATCCTCGATGGTCATAGATTTAAACACTTTGCTTTATAACTAATGGCAAAAATCCCATGCTTTCTTTCACTGTCAGTCCAAAACAGAGATCAGAACTTCTTAAAAACCGACCGCCTTATATCTACTCGAGTTTCATGTCCGATAGAGCAGAGAGAGTCATCGAGATAGCGAGGAAGAGGGGAATATTTTGGCCTTCCTATGAAATATACGGAGGAGTGGCTGGGTTATATGACCTGGGGCCCGTGGGGATCAGGATAAAGAACAACATAGTCGCCCTCTGGAGGAAATTATTCGTCGAGGAGAACCAGGACTTCGTAGTTGAAATAGAGACCCCTGTTATAACGCCATTAGCAGTCCTACAGGCTAGCGGTCATGTGGATAACTTCACGGATCCAGTAGTTCAATGCCTTAAGTGCCGTAGAGTCTACAGAGCAGATCATCTAGTGGAACAGGTAACAAGACTCAACACTGAGAGGATGAGGGTTAATGAGCTCGAAGAGATCATTTCCAAAAGAGGATTGAAGTGTCCCAACTGCGGAGGGGAATTGGGCGACGTTAGGACTTTCAACCTACTTTTTGAAACCAATATAGGACCCTACGGCGACTCGAAGGGATTCTTCAGGCCTGAGACAGCACAGGGAATTTTCACAGCCTTCAAAAGGGTATTCGAGTCCTTCAGAGAAAGACTGCCACTGGGAGTAGCACAGGTGGGTAGAGTGGCTAGGAACGAGATCTCCCCTAGACAGGGGTTGATAAGACTGAGGGAGTTCACCATAATGGAGGTGGAGTTCTTCTTCGATCCATCCTCAGATGAGGGACCTCCTATGGAAAGACTGGGAGACTTGAAGGTGAGGATATTGAGAGGGGAGGACAAGCTAAGGGGTGGAAGTCCCATGGAATTGAAGTTAAAGGAGGCTGTGGACGAGAGGATCGTAAATAACCCATGGATGGGTTACTGGATGGGAGTTGCCTCAAAGTTCGTAGAGGCGCTTGGAATTCGAGGACAATACACATACTTCGAGGAGAAATTGCCTGAGGAAAGGGCGCACTACTCAAGCCAAACTTTCGACCAGATAGTGGTGGTCGACGACGAGAGGATAGAGATCTCAGGGCATGCATACAGAGGGGATTACGATCTATCCAGGCACATCCAGTTCAGTGGTCAGGATCTGACTGTCTTCAGGAAGTTCGATAGGCCGAGAGAGGTGGAAAAGGAAGTCTTAGTTGTGGATAAAGTGAAGCTTTTCTCAGGGGACAGGGAGAGGGCTAAGGAGTTCCTTGAGAGGATCCAGGGCATGAGCCAAGCTGAAATCTCTCGGCTTTTAGACTCCGACGAATTGATCAGCGGGCTCAAAGTTAGGGACTTCATAACGAAAGAGAAGAGGAGGGAGAGAGTTACGGGCGAGAGGATAGTACCTCACGTGGCGGAACCGTCTTTCGGTGCGGAGAGGTGCCTATATGTGTCCTTGCTCTCCTCGTTAAAAGAGAGGGAGGGCAGAAATATACTATCTCTACCCTATGAAGTCTCACCTTATAAGGTGGCGGTCTTCCCCCTCCTAGAGAGGGAAGAGATCGTAGCTAAGTCCCTGAGAATATATGAGAAGGTTAGGTTGTTTTATCCTACGATCTTTGACTCCAAGGGAAGCATAGGTAAGAGATATGCGAGAGCCGACGAAATAGGCGTGCCTTTCGCCGTAACCATCGATGTACGAACACTTTCGGACGATACTGTGACGATCAGGAGCAGGGATACATGGGAACAGGTCAGAGTAAGAGAAGAGAGCATATTAGGGTCTCTGGATAGATTATTCAAAGGAGAATCTCTGGAAGCAGTAGGAGAGAAGGTGATGGAGTGATGTCCTCTGAAAAGAAGGAGGAGAAAGTAGATATAAAGTCCTTGGTAAGCATCATTCCCCCTGCCTCAGCCATGAGACAGGAGAGGAAGCAGGTAAAGGAGAAGAGAGTTAAACTCAGGAGAAGGATTGACCTAGATAAGGGGTTCGTGACTCTGTCCTCTAGATTAGCCAGTGAATTAAATGTGATGGAGGAGGTGGAGATCTCAGTGAAAGGGAGGAGAGGGAGGTTCAAGATATTAATACAGGACAACGTTCCAGAGAACGAGGTGTGGGCTTCCGCGGAGGACATGAAAGAAATAGGGTTTGAGGACAACAGCGTAGTAACCGTAAGGGGGATCAAATGAACAAACATGAAAGGGCAATAGACCAGGCCTTCTCTGAACTCGATGAGATCTTAGAGGAACACACGAATTGCCTAGAGGAGGGAGAGAATTTACTGGCCTCAGGTTACCTCGATAGCGACAGGGCATCTAAGCTCCTCCTGAAGATGAGGAGGACTAGGGGGAAGCTCCTCTCGGAGATAAAGAGGATAATCGAAAACCTCGAGAGTACTAAAAACCGGGAGATGAGGGATATGGCGTTAGGTGTACTGAACTATTTGGCCCTAGTAGGATTAGACGACGAAATTAACATCATTACGGAAATCTCAAGGAGGATGCATGAGGAGAGTGGGAACCGAGAGTTCGAAGAGGACATAAGCCAAATAAAGGCGATGAAGGAGAGACTGCTTCAGTTTAGTTTTTAACGTTACATCCGCTCAGGTTAGTGAAGTCAGTTGGATGAAAACATCGCATACTCCACAATTGAGGAGTATTTACAGAGGATAGTGGACAAGGGAATAGACGAGATCAGGCTGTTTTACGAGGGTCTCTCTAAATACGAGGAATTGAAGGGAGAACACTCAATGAGTTTTTACTCGAAGGTTGAGGGTATTAAGAATTCCATTGAGGACGAGAAGGACAAGCTAGGAGAGTATATAGTAAGGGTTGGGCCAGCGTTGCTTCAAAAGGAACTTTACATAGATATACTCAAAGACTTGGAGAAAATAGCACAGAACTTAGACGCAGCTGCATATAGACTGGCTACCCTTTTGAGCAGAAAGGAGGAGATGGATGAGTTCTCCCACAGGCTTCTAATGAGGATAACCGAGAAACTACTGGCTAATATGACCCACATAATGGAGGCCCTAAGGTTTCTTTCAATAAATCCCAAGAACTCGATATCATATTGTAAGAACGTCATAAAAATCGAGGGAGAGGTGGACGAGCTGTATAGGCAACTGGAGCTGAGGCTCTTCGAGAGACCCGAGAGAAACATGATCTACCTAATGTTAATGAAGGACGTTACGGATAGGTTAGAAGACAGCGTAGACCTACAGAAGAGCATAGCTGACTCTATAAACTATATTGCCATTCAGAGAAGCTAAACATGAAAGGAACGCTGCTGAGCGATAGAGTGGTCGTATTCGACCTAAGAGAGGCTAAAGAACTGTACTCGCTGGGTTTCTACGGAAAACCTTTAGGTGAGAACAAACCCCGCGAAGTGAGGTCTCCCCTAGAACTCTCCCTCATAGAGGCGCTTTATCTCCAATCTAAGGGAGTGCTTGAGGTCATTTACGGGGATAGAAAGCTAACAACGAATGAACTTAAAGCCGTAGGTAACTCTAAATCCCAACGATTCGATCAGCTTTACTACGTGTATAGGGACTTAAGGGATAAAGGATACGTAGTCAGATCTGGGGCTAAATACGGTTCAGACTTCGCGGTCTACACTGTAGGCCCAGGGGTGGAACATGCCCCCTACCTAGTAACCGTAGTAGATGTCAGGGCCAAGCTCTCGCCCACTGAGCTCATGGGGTTTGGAAGAGTTTCCCACAGTGTCAGGAAGAGACTGATCCTTGCTTTCGTAGATGCGGAAAGGGAAAGAGTAGAGTACGTAACATTTAAATGGGAAAGGGTATAATGTCTACTAGATGCTCTGGAGGTTAACGCGAGTTGTCTCATCGGCATGACGTAGTAAGTAGAAGACCTCCTAGGGTAGAAGAAGGAGAACCCAAACCAATGCCTCTAGGTGAAAAGTGCAACTACCTATGCCCCTACTTTAGGTGTAACAAGAAGGCCTTAATGATAACCATGAAGTATATGAAGGGGAATCCATATAAGGTCGGCTTCTGCAGATGGGCAGGAGACGTATGTATAACTGGCGATTGTCAGTATGCCTACTGTGAAAAGAGAGCCCTTCTGCCAGGTAATAAATGCGCATTCGCCATGAGGAGGAGCAATGGAGAGGACATAGAAAAGGAACTGGAGAAACGGGAAGACTTCGAGGACTCAGTCAAGAGGATCCTGTCAAAGAAGCTTGGCCGCAAGGACGTGGACCTATTTTAGGATTCCACCTTTTATATAACGTATTTCTAACTCCTATTAAATCTAATGACTTACCCACGATGAAGTCAACAATATCGCTTACATCGTTTATTCCGGTATAGAAAGCTGGGGAAGCGGGCATTATTATTCCACCAGCTCTAGACACCTGAAGGGCATTCCTCAGTTCTATGGTACCCAAAGGGGTCTCCCTTAGGACGAGCACTAGTCTACCCTTGACCCTGAGCACATTAAGCGCGGTCCTAGATACTAGATTCGATGCTATTCCGGAGGCTATCTCTGCTAGGGTCCTAATGCTGCAGGGAGATACTATCATCCCCTTCATTAAAAAACTGGAACTGGATATTGGAGCTTCCAACTCGTCCTCTTCATATATATAGGCCGCTAAACTCTTCAATACACTAGGCAGATCTATTCCACACTCTACCTGGGCTGTCCTGATTGCTCCCCTAGTATAAACTACGTGTACTTCGTAACCATAGGACCTCAACACTTGGACAGTCCTTATGCCGTAGGGGATCCCGCTAGCACCTGTTATTCCTACAGTGATTGCCTCCTTCCTCTCACCTGCTCTTGACTCCTCAACCATGAGCTCAACCACTGCTCATAACATCTCCTGCTGCAAAAAACTTTAGGCTTATTGTTGCAACACGTCTTGATTACTATGGGGTTGGACTTTATGAGGGTCCCACAGTGAAAGCATCTTAACTGCGTTACCGCAGCGGTGACTTCCATGGGCATTCTAATCGATCCTATCTACAACGCCTTACCTATTTATGTAAAGGTTTTAAACAACCTCCCATAAGGTGATTTATAAGCTACTTCGAGAGTTACTACTGAGAACCTTGAAAGGAGTGGAAGAGAAGAGCATAAGTAAGTATATAATTAAGGAAACGATGGATGATTGGTTAGATGTAGTAGATCAAGACGTAGTCATAGTGGGGGCAGGCCCTTCAGGAATGGCGGCTGCATACTACTTAAGTAAGGCGGGGCTGAGAACGACTGTCTTCGAGAGAAGACTGAGCTTCGGAGGAGGTATAGGAGGGGGAGCTATGCTTTTCCACAAATTGGTCATAGAGGAACCTGCAGACGAGATATTAAAGGAGATCAGGGTGAAGGCGAAAGAGGTGGAGAGTGGAGTGTTCATAGTGGACTCTGCGGAGCTAATGGCTAAGCTAGCCTCCGCAGCTATAGATGCGGGAGCCAGGATAATCCACGGTGTCACTGTTGACGATGTGATATTCAGAGAGAACCCGCTTAGGGTCACTGGGGTCGCAGTGGAGTGGACCGCAACCCAGTTAGCTAATCTGCACGTAGATCCCATTTTCATATCAGCTAAAGCGGTCGTGGATGCCACAGGCCACGACTGCGAAGTGATAGCGGTGGCGGCCAGGAAGATCCCTGAGCTGAATATAGTAATCCCAGGGGAGAGGTCAGCATATAGTGAAATGTCAGAGAAGTTAACGGTGGAAAATACTGGTCCAGTGGCGCCCGGACTCTACGCTACTGGAATGGCAGTGACTGAAGTTAAGGGATTGCCTAGAATGGGTCCTATCTTTGGAGCCATGTTACTCTCAGGGAAGAGAGTAGCTGAGCTCATAATTCAAGACATAAGGGTGGAAACCCATTAGTTAAGCTTTTTTCCTCCTCGAGATCACTTGGAACCATGTCAACGCAAAGGGTGAAGATCTCAGAGAAGGCAGAGGGGGTGATACAGAGAGTGAAAAGTAACCAGCTCATCGGCAGGAGGGAAGTGAAGCTGAGGGTATTCCACGTAGGAATGGGGACTCCTTCAAGGGAGGAAATAAGGAGGTCCCTAAGCGAAGCTTTCTCAGCTAAGCCGAATCTGGTCGTAGTAAAGAAGATCACCGGAAGCTATGGTACGTCAGTATCAAATGCGGTAGTATTCGTCTATGAATCAGAGGATCAGATGGGGAAAGTGGAACCGGAATACCTGCTCAAGAGGGGCAAGAAGGAGGAGAAGAATGCCTAAGGAACAAATTAAGGCTGTAGTGAGGACTTACTATGAGGTTAAAGAGGGTTCCGTGAAGCTAAGGAACAAGAAGTGTCCTAGATGTGGAAGCGTAATGGCGCACCACACGAAACCGAGGGAGAGGTGGGCTTGTGGTAAGTGCGGCTACACAGAGTTCATAACCAAGAAGGGTAGCTGATGATAGTCCTTGGGATAGAGTCCACAGCTCACACGTTCGGCGTGGGAATCGTTAAGGATTCGCCCCCCTATATACTCTCTAACATAAGGAGGACTTTCATCCCTAAAGAAGGAGGCATGAGACCTGGAGAGGTGGCTCGGCACCATGCTGAAGTGGCCCCTGGTGTGGTAAGGGAGGCCCTAGAGAAGGCCGGTGTCAGCATAAGGCAAGTCGATGCTATAGCCGTGTCTCTAGGACCAGGATTGGGTCCTATCCTGAGGATAGGGGCCACTGTAGCGAGAGCTTTAGCCTTAAAGTATGCTAAGCCCTTAGTGGGGGTCAATCACGGTATAGGTCACATAGAGATAGGTAGATTGATCACCGGCTCAAGGGATCCTCTAATTCTCTACATATCAGGCGGCAATACAGTGATCTCTACTAGGGTAGGAAATAGGTATAGGATCTTCGGTGAGACTTTGGATATAGCGCTGGGCAACATGATGGACGTTTTCGTCAGGGAGGTGGGCTTGGCTCCACCTTACGTAGTGAACGGGAAGCATCAAATCGATCTATGCGCGGAAGGGGGGAAGAAGTTCTTAAACTTGCCCTACGTGGTTAAGGGTCAGGACATGTCTTTTTCAGGCCTACTCAGCGCCGCATTAAGGGAGACCAAGAATAACGATCTTCACGATGTGTGTCTCAGTTTAAGGGAAGTGGCCTTTGATATGATGCTAGAGGCCACTGAGAGAGCCCTAGCACTGACATCCAAAAGCGAAATCCTGGTAGTGGGAGGAGTGGCAGCCAGCGGAAGCCTCAAGGAAAAGTTGGAGGAAATGACACTAGACTGGGGGGTCAAGCTGTCCGTAGTACCCCAGGAGTTCGCTGGCGACAACGGAGCCATGATAGCTTACGCTGGACTGCTCCAAGCATCGAAGGGGGCATACACTGAGCTATCAGAGTCCAAGGTTAGACAGAGGTGGAGGATAGACGAGGTGGAGCTACTATGGGAATGACCTTGCTGAAAAGGGGCGCCGAATCCGACATATACCTAGGCTCCTTCATGGGAATGAAGGCGGTGTTCAAAAAGAGGAGAGCTAAACGGTATAGGTTACCGGAATTGGATGAAAGAGTGAATAGGGAGAGGACGATCAGCGAGGCTAGGCTTATCTATGCGGCGCTGATTTCCGGGGTTAGCGTACCAGCGGTATTACTTTTAGATCCTCCCAATTACTTGATAGTCATGGAGTATATAGAGGGCACTACAGTAAAGGATCTACTTCAGGCCGAGAATTTGCCAGTGGAATTCCTTAGAGAACTTGGGAAGAAGATAGGAGAGACTGCTGCTAGGCTTCACACGAGTGGTATTTACCACGGTGACCTGACTACGTCCAATCTAATACTGAGCGGAGAGGACCTCTTCCTAGTGGATTTCGGATTGGCTGGAAGGAGTAATGACATAGAGGATCTGGGAGTGGACATTCACGTCTTCCTCAGGTCATTGGAGAGCGTCCATCCTAAGGTGGGAGGGGTAATCTACGGCGGTTTCAAAGAAGTCTACGCTAGAGAATTGGGAGACAGAGCCAAAGAAGTGTTAAACAGGGTGAAGGACATAAGGAGGAGGGGTAGATATGTTGAAGAGAGGAGAAATAGTGCTAGTCACAGGAAGTGAAGGGAAAGCTAAGGAATTTGTGGATTTAGCCTCAGATTACGGAATACCCATAAGATGGGTCAAGTACGCTAAACCAGAGATCCAAGGTGAGAGGTTAGAGGACATAGCTCGATTTAGTGCTATCTCAATGTTTCAGATCATAGGCTCACCCCTCATCGTGGAAGACGCGGGCCTGTTCATAGAGGCTCTTAACGGCTTTCCTGGACCCTACACTAGCTTCGTTAATAGAACGATAGGCATACAGGGAGTACTCAGACTCATGAGCGGAATAGAGAATAGGAAAGCCTACTTCAAGTCGGTAATCTGTTATGTGGATGAGGACTCTACTCACATCTTCGTCGGGACTGTGGATGGCAGTATATCCTTGGAACCAAAAGGTGAAAATGGCTTCGGCTTCGATCCCATATTCGTGCCGGAAAAGGATAAACGGACTTTCGCCCAAATGGAGCCTCAGTTAAAGAACAGGATCTCCCATAGGAGCAGAGCTTTCAGTAAGTTAGCCTCCTTTCTCTCAACTAAATCACTCAAAGGTCGCGAGTTCCATAGCCTGGGCTAGGAAACTTTATTATAACCCAGAATTAGGTTAGCTTGAGACACCATATGAATAAGAAGCGGGCTAGAGGTAAATCTCACCCTACAAGGCCCGTCAGGACAGGGTCGCCCAAGTGGGTTAGGTTTAGTACCGAGGAAGTGGAGATGCTAATCGAGGAATTAGCGAAGAAAGGCTACGGGCCTTCAATGATAGGAGTGATATTAAGGGACCAATACGGCATACCCTTAGTGAAACAGGTTACAGGTAAAAAGCTATCAAAAATACTTAGAGACAGGAACCTTTCGCCACAAATTCCAGAAGACCTGAACAACCTAATAAAGAGGGCCTCAAACGTCAGGAGACATCTCAATGAACATCCTAAGGATAGTAAAGCGAAGAAGGGATTGGAGGAGATCGAGTCCAAGATAAGGCGCCTAGAGAGGTACTACAAGAGGATCGGTAGATTGCCTTTGACTTGGACTTACAGTCCCCAAGTTGCTGCGTTAAGCTTGACCAGCTAGTTGCACCCTATCCTTTTCAATCTTCCAGATACTACTTCCTCGTATGCTATCCTCGATAACTGATCAGCTTCTCTATTCAATTCTCGAGGAACCCACTCCACTTTTATCTCTCTGAATTCCTTCATGAGCCTTTTCGCCATTTCGAAAAGGGGGGAGACTCTGGGGGATCTGACCCTATACAACCCCTTAATCTGTTTGACTACCAGCTGACTATCACCAAAGATGATCGCCGATTCCAGCTCAAGGGCTCTCAGTTTAGTTAGGAGACATATGAGACCCATATACTCCGCTACGTTATTAGTGGAGTTATCGCTCCATGGAGGGGCAGCGAGACCGTAACCCTTCTCTGCGACTCTTCCTCCGACGCGAACTAGGTAACCGTAGGTCGCAATGCCGCCAGGGTTCTTCGGCTCACAGAGACCGTCGAAGTAACCCTCAGCTACTGATAACTTGCCTCACCCTGTCCACTAATACCTCTGCTACTCGTCTGTCAACGCCCACCGGATCCCCTATTTTAACTCTCACCCTCTTTCCGTTCACTACTATCTGGTCCCCCTGCATACCTAACAGTTTAGGTATGTCGCGTTTGAAGTGCGCCCCAGCTGCGAAGAGCAGAGGTACTACTACTATTTCGTCTGCGCCGCTCAACACCAGTTCTTCCGCGGACTCGCGGAGAGAGGGTTTATTGAACTCTATGAAGCCGTATTTAACCAATTGAAAGTTCTCCCTGAGGAGCTCAACGTACTGCTTAGCCGTATCCTGCCATTCGGCCACTCTACTGCCGTGTAGTACCAAGAGCACTCCCAGCATCGATTTCCATTATCGACCGCTCTGCTTTTATATTTTGATTCCGAACACACTTACACACAGGTGAAACGATAAAGTGGCAGACCTGAAAGTCGTTGTCTCAGATCCAGAGTCTGCGCCCTCGAGAGCCATCAAGGTTAAGGTTAAAGTATCTGATTCCGTCCCCTCGACAACGGGTTACAAAGAGGGGAGAGCCTTACCTTTATGTAGGATCAATGACTCCACTAGGAGAAAACTCAACGCCGATAGATTCATCACCATCTCTAGAATTAAGGAAGGAGAGAAAAAGGAGAAAGTGAAAATCACTTTCAGAGTGGAGGTAGATAATTCCGTCCCAGAGGATATTATTCTGGTCAACAAAGAGGCCTCAGAGAGGTTCGGTTCAGAGGAATTCGAAGGTGAGGCCTTCAGGGCCAAATCTTTCCAGCTAACTTTGGACTCGTCAACCGCGCAGAGGCTAATTGGGACCACGATAGGCCAAGAGATCGAGGGGAACTTATTGGGATTGCCTGGTCTTAAACTCAAGGTGACTGGAGGGAGTGACGACAGCGGTTTTCCCATGAGGGCTGACGTTACCGGCGCGGTGAAGAAAAGGATACTGGTTAGTGGCCCTCCAGGCTTCCACCCGAGGAAAAGGGGAGAGAGGAGGAGGAGAACCTTAAGGGGGAACGTGATAAGCCCTGAAGTGGTGCAGGTGAACACGATAATAATAAGGTGAATTCCCTATTGCCTTGGCCAAAGGTACAACCTGAATTGAATATCGGCGTTATAGGGCATGTGGATCACGGAAAGACTACGCTGGTCCAGGCAATAACCGGGGTATGGACAGCGAAACACTCTGAGGAGCTCAAAAGGGGAATGACCATCAAACTAGGATACGCTGAGTGCAGTATAGGCCTTTGCACTTCTTGTCCAGAGCCAGAGGCCTATACGACGGAGGAGAACTGTGGGCAATGTGAGAGTGATGAAGAACCGAAGTTCCTCAGGAAAGTGTCTTTCATAGATGCGCCTGGCCACGAGGTGTTAATGGCCTCTATGCTCAGTGGCACTGCGCTTATGGATGCCGCCATATTAGTAGTCGCTGCTAACGAACCGTTCCCCCAGCCTCAAACCAGAGAGCACTTCACTGCTGCCGGAATCGTGGGGATCAAGAACTTGATCATTGTCCAGAATAAGGTAGATGTTGTGTCGAAGGATCAGGCTCTAAGTAATTACTCGCAGATAAGGGAGTTCATAAAGGGGACGTGGGCTGAAGGGGCTCCCATAATTCCCGTGAGCGCCCTACACAAGGTCAACGTAGACGCTGTAATAGAATACATACAGAAGTACATAAAGACGCCTGACAGGGACCTGTCTAGAACTCCGATCTTACTTGCCATAAGGAGTTTCGACGTAAATAAGCCAGGGACAGAGGTTAACTCCCTGAAAGGCGGTATAATAGGGGGAAGCATAGTGCAAGGTAAATTCAAGGTAGGTGACGAGATCAAGATCCTTCCAGGCCTGAGGATGGAGAAAGGGAACAAGACCGAGTATATTCCCATTTACACACAGATCTCCTCTATTAGGTTCGGAGAATTAGAGGTGAATGAGGCAAGGCCAGGTGGATTAGTAGCAATAGGCACTTATTTAGATCCCTCCATAACTAAGGCAGATGCCTTGGTTGGGAGCGTGATCACGGCCGCCGATGCGGAGCTAACCGTATCCGATAAGTTGCGGATCGAGTATGAGATGTTAGAGAGATCACTTAAACTCAAGGACGAACCCAAAGTGGAGAAGATAAGGGTTAACGATCTATTAATGCTCAACATAGGTTCTGCAACTACCCTAGGGTCTGTGACTTCAGCCACCGGCAATTCTATCATAGTTAGCCTCAAGAGACCCATGGTAATATGGAACGAGGAATCGAGGATAGTCATAAGCAAGCAAATAGGAGGGAGGTGGAGAATGATAGGATGGGGGAAAGTGAGAGTTTAGGTGTGTTGGTTGATACTAATGTGTTGATCTACACATATAAGGGATTTGATCCTTTCAACGCAGTCCTCACTTACCTGAACTTTAAGCCCAAGTTCTACATTCACGTGATAGTCTTAGAGGAACTGTCTAACTTCCTTAAGGACGAGTACTCCTTAAATTACAGGAAAGCGAGGACCGCCCTCTTATACCTAGAGGGGAAGAGAGGGGAATGGGAGAAGATCGATCTATGTCAAGAGGAAAAGGGCGACAATGCCATTCTGTGTACCGCAATTTCGGCTGGATTGTGGATCTTCACTAACGATAGGCGACTCAAGCAACGCGCGCTTAAAAGAGGAGTGCCAGTAATCTACATGAGGGACAGGGGCAAAATTATTAATAGTTTCGACATGTAGCTTCTCTGTGTACAAGATAGTTAAGGCTAAGGGAATAGTAAGGATCCCCCCCGAGTACTTTGGGCAACCACTACAGGAAGTGGCCATGAAAGTACTGAGGGACGAGTATCAGGAGAGAGTAATAAAGGATATAGGACTAGTCTTAGCGGTGATCAACGCTAAGGTAAGCGAAGAGGGCGAGATAATACTGGGGGATGGTGCGACATACCATGAAGCTGAGTTCGAGATGTTAGCATTTTCTCCCTTAATTCAAGAGGTTGTAGAGGGTCCGATAGTTCAGGTTACCAATATAGGAGCATATGTGAATTTAGGACCGGTGGACGGTTTTGTACATATATCTCAAATTCTGGATGACCAGATACATTACGATCAGATCCGCGGTGTGCTAGTAGGGGATAAAACTAAGAAGTCCCTACAGAAAGGGGATGTGGTCAGAGCTAGGATTGTCTCAATAAGCTCGGCCGGACCCGGCAGAATGATGAGGATAGCCCTCACTATGAGGCAGCCATATCTGGGCAAACTAGATTGGATAGCGGAGGAAGTCAAGGGGATGAGCAAGTGAAAAGTAAGGGTCTCTTCAAGGCGTGTAGAAACTGTAAAGCACTTGTATACCCTGATCAACAGACTTGCCCCCTATGTGGATCCTCCTCGTTTAGCGAGGAGTGGACCGGGATGATGATAATCTTGAGCATAGACTCGGAGATAGGCAGTATAGCTAAAGTGGAGAAACCTTGGCGTTACGCGCTTATGGTGAAGTAGAACTCTGTTTTTACCCTGATAGAGATCTCAGGAGACAGTTAGCTAGGCCGTTCGGTCCGGTAATAAAGGGAGGAGATATAGTTATAGACAAGCTATCCAGGTTCCACAGGGTGATAACAGTAGGTGATGTGGTCTCCTCACTAGTTCTCTCGAAGGGGTTAACCCCCTCATTAGCCGTAGTGGATGGGGTGACTAAGAGGACATCAAAAGTGGATCAGGTGAGGGCAGACATAGTCGTGAGGAATGAGGCCGGGGTGATCAGGGAGTCGGCAATGGAAGTCATAAGGGACCTGATCCTCATGAACATGCCTAAAGTCGTAATGGTAAGAGGAGAGGAGGACCTATTAGCTTTACCCTGCATGATGTATGCTGAAGATGGCGATATTGTTGTCTACGGGCAGCCCAATGCGGGCGCTGTGCTCGTGGAAGTGAACCACTTCATTAAGTGGAAGGCGTGGGACTTGTTCCACCACATGAAAGTGAAGAAGTGTTGACTTCAGACCTGCGCGGGTTCATCACCGATCAGACCTTTCGAGCTTCATCACTCAAAGCTGCCTTAGGCCCCGTATAGCGAGGCCCTATTGGCGTAGTTAAGAAGGACGTTAAGTAGATCGAGGCCTGTCAGCCTAAGGCTTCCAGTTTTAGCTGTCCTCTCGTTGAAATCGTTGAGTTCATCGCTAACTATAGCCTCTGGCGTATAGATGAGGAGAGGAACAGGATCTCCTACATGTTCCCTTAACTCCACAGGCGTTGAATGATCCCCTGTGAAGGCTAATACTATTTCCCCTCCCATGGAGTTCATAACGTGTCCAATCATTCCGTCTATCCTCTCGATGGCATGCACTTTCTTGTCCGCTAATCCATCATGAGAAGCTGCGTCTGTCGCCTTCACGTGAAGCAGAACGAAGTCCTTACCTCCTTTCAATAGGGAAGCAGCTGCGCTGGCCTTTGCCATATAGTCTGTATCAATGCCCCCCGTTGCACCAGAAGGAGTTACCACTTCAATGCCCAAGCTAGAGCAGACTCCCTTGACTAGTGCAGTGGCGGAAACCGCAGCAGCCTCTAACCCTGTATACTGCTTGAACTTAGGCATCTCCCTATATTTGGAACCACCTCTCAATAGGATTACGTTAGCTGGAGGGAGACCTGCTTCTACCCTCTTCTTATTTAGTTTGGAGGCGGAGAGCACCTGGGCGATCCTCCTTGTTAGTTCATTGATCACCTCCGCAGTGAATTTAGACTGTGGAGTAGAATCGGCTGGTTTACTCTCCAGAACTTTAGCCCCGGTACTATGGGGATCTGTATCAGTGACTTTATCCGAGAGTCCCTCTCCAGACAGGACCACTGCCACTCTGTGCTCTGTTCCACGGTAGAACTTGACTTTGACTCCTCTTATCTCGCCTATGGACTCGTTGAGTTCCTTCACCAACTCATCAGCCTCTGCTATTTCCCTACCCGCTCTCCTGTCTAGCACTATCATGTCCGGTCCGACCGTGGCAAAATTCCCTCTAAAGGCAAGGTCTCCCTCCGATAGCCTTGCACCAGCCCCTAAGGCCTCAAATGAGCCCCTCCCTCCGTAATAGAGTCTTGGATTTACACCTAGTATCGACATGTGTGAAGTATCACTTCCAGCTGGTACGCCAGGAGCTATTGGATCCATCAACCCGATTAGTGAGGAATTATACAACTCCCTCAGGTTAGGCTTATCCGCAGCCTCCAACGGAGTTTTCCCGCCTAATGCCTTAACCTTTCTATCCCCTAAACCGTCAGCGATCACGAGTAGGATAGGATACTTCCTCATACTACTGCCCTCTTCAACTCCTTGGCGAGTCTTTCGTACCTCTGAATATCCAACTGCGTTAGGCTGGCCTGGACAACCTTCAATGCCTTCTCGAAGTGAGTCATAGAGACCTCTTTGACCTTAGGCTTCTCCTCCTCCCTTAACGCTATCATCACCGCCTCCCTCACTAAAGCCTCTAGGTCAGCTCCTGTATAACCCTCTGTCATCTCAGCTAATTTCTCCAACTCCACGTCCCTGGAAAGGGGGACTCCCCTAGTGTGGACCTTGAGTATTTCTGCTCTAGCTCTCTTGTCAGGTGGGGGCACGTAAATGAGTCTATCGAATCTGCCGGGCCTCAGGAGGGCTGGGTCCAGTATGTCAGGCCTGTTAGTAGCTGCTATGACCACTACCTTATTTAATGGAACTATGCCGTCCATTTCGGCCAGCAATTGATTGACTATCCTATCTATAACGCCAGAAGAGGTATCGAAGCCTCTGGTTGCAGCTATAGCATCTATCTCGTCGAAGAATACTACCGTGGGAGCAGCTTGTCTCGCTCTTTCAAAGATCTGCCTTATGGCTTTCTCGCTCTCCCCGACCCATTTGGAGAGGATCTCTGGGCCCCTTACAGTTATGAAGTTCGCGCTACTCTCGTTGGCCACAGCTTTGGCTAAAAGAGTTTTACCGGTGCCTGGAGGTCCGAAGAGTAAAATCCCCTTGGGAGGTCTAACTCCCATTTTCTCAAAGACCTCAGGGTACTTGAGGGGCCACTCCACTGTCTCCCTCAACTGCTGCTTGACCTCCTCGAGTCCACCTATATCACTCCATCTAACCTTAGGTACCTCAACGTAGACTTCCCTTAGCAGGCTGGGCCTCACTATCTTAGTTCCGTTGAGGAAATCCTCCTTGGAGACTTTGAGCTCCTTGAGTACTTCCGCTGGGATCTGGGTCTCCTCTAGGTTTATCTTCCTTCTCTCCAAAAATCTCCTTAGGGCACTCAACGCTGCCTCTTTAGCTAAAGCAGCTAGATCTGCTCCAGTGTAACCGTAAGTCATCTCCGCTAGCTCATCCAAGTTAACGTCCTGATCTAAAGGCATGTTCCTGGTGTGGACCGCTAGTATGTCCCGTCTGGCTGCTGTGTCGGGAGGCCTTATTTCTATCTCCCTGTCGAACCTGCCGGGCCTTCTCAAGGCCGGGTCAACTGCGTCCGGCCTGTTGGTAGCAGCTATGACCACTATCCTACCTCTCCCCTTTATTCCATCCATGAGGGTTAGGAGCTGCGCTACGACCCTCTTCTCCACCTCTCCGGTTACTTCCTCTCTCTTGGGGGCTATGGCGTCTATCTCGTCTATGAATATAACGGCGGGGGCATTGTCCTCGGCTTCTTTAAATATCTCCCTCAACCTCTGCTCGCTCTCGCCGTAGAACTTGCTCATTATTTCAGGTCCGTTTATCGAAATGAAGTATGCGCCTATCTCTGAAGCCAGAGCCCTAGCCAACAAAGTCTTCCCAACTCCAGGGGGACCGTAAAGTAATACCCCTTTGGGGGGCTCTATGCCTAAGTGTCTGAAGATCTCTGGGTGCTTCATGGGGAGCTCCACTATTTCCCTTAGCTTACGCTTCACCTCCTCTAGGTCCCCTATGTCCTCCCAAGTGACTTTAGGATAGGTTCCTGGCACCTCCTTCACCGGTTCCTCCCTTATGACTAACTCAGTGGAGTCTGTAACGTAAACCGCATTGGAGGGCGAGGTATTCATGACCAAAAGTTCCACACTAGTCCCGAAGACCGGGATTGATATGGTCTCCCCCTTCGTGAAAGGTTTGTTCTGAAGCTGTTCCTTTACATAGTCCACAAAGGACTGATCGAACCTTATGGGCTGAGTGGGCGCTAGGATTACTTTAGTTGCAGGCGACACTTGGGCTTTCTTAACCACGACCTCATCGCCTATTGAAACACCTATGGTGTTCCTGGTGTATCCGTCCACCCGGATCTCAGCGGGGCCTATGTCGTAGGCCGGCATGGCTTGAAGGATTGAGGAGCCTTTGGTTCCTTGGACCTCCACGTAATCCCCTGTTTCAAGCCTTAAGCTGCGCATGGCCTCCTCTGAGATCCTAGCTATCTTCCTCCCGACATCCCTGGTTCGGGCTTCAATGACTCTCAACTTCATCGAGGTGTTACTCGACATCGAGAGAACCCTTATTCCATTAAGCCAGACGGCTTTAATAAAATGTTGGGAGCTGTAAGAGGGGAACATCCAGGCTGTCGGATCGCCTCAAGACGCTTCCAGTCATTGCTCAAAATGAACTAACTCATGAGACTCTTTAACTTCTCATGGGCTCGAGAAGCTTTATTTGGGCACTGACCAACTATGCGCAGTGCAGCCCTCGGACCTGATGAGGATCCACGATCTCACACTAGCTAAATTCTCCTTGGAGAAGTCTTTGAGACACGTTGCAGAGAGAGGCGAAAGAACTGTATTTGAGTGGGTGAACAGGGAACTAAAGGTCTTCTGCTCTAAATATGCTAGGGATCCGTTACTCTCCAATGAAATATTACGGATTATGGATTCCATAGATCGCAGGGACCCCAGGTCTCTCAAATCCTCTCTGGAGAATTCACTGAGATTAGTCGATCAGGAGCTCGAGAGGTTATATGGTGAGACGAGAAAGAAAAGTTGAAACAGAGCAGCTGAATATTCCTCGTTTCACTTAGCTCTAAAGTGGATCACTAGTGCAACTACAGTTAACATTAGAGCTGCTATCCCTATGATATATATTCGTGCCTCGATAACCGATATCACCTGCTGCCAGGAGGAGGCGTATGCATATCCTACATAGGCCAATATGGTGTCCCATATCAAGTTTCCCACGGAAGTGACGCCCAGGAACTTGAGGATTGGCATCTTTCCTATTCCTGCAGGAAAGGATATTACTGTCCTTAGTACCGGGACGAATCTGCTAATCAAGACTATTAAAGCACCGTATTTCGAGAACAAAGCCACTGCCTCGTCTAACCTCTTTTGATTCAGCATAAGGTACTTTCCGTATTTCCTAAGGAAGGGAAAACCTAACTTATATCCTATAAGATAGTCCACTAAGGAACCTAAGAGGCTCCCCAAGGTGCCTATGACTATAACCAAAGGTAAGTAAAGTCTCCCAGAACTCGATATGTAACCAGCTAAGGGCATTACGACCTCGCTGGGGATAGGTAGAGATGCAGCCTCCATTGTCATCAGCACGAATATGCCCACGTAGTTCGCTATCAGTAGGTCTATGATCTGGGAGATTAATGATGTCATGGTATTTCCCTCCCATGAGGGCACTTACTCGGCCTTCCTAGGTAGACGTATATCCTCTCGATCACTTCATCTGGCACAGAAAGGTCGAATGAGCTAGAAAGCTGACATACTCTGTCCCTTTCGAACCCTAAAGTGAGTAGGAGTTCCTCTATCACTCTGTGCGCCTTCTTTGCCTTCCTCAGTTCCTCCTCCCCTTCATTGGTTATGGTGATCAATTGTTCACTTTTATTTACCAGACCCTTCTTGCAGAGATGATTGATCTCCTCATAGACGCTGGAAACCGAAATACCAAGCCTCTTGGCAATGTCTGACAACCGAGCACCGCCCTCCCTGTTCTCCTCTTGAACGGCCTGTAGGTATATCAACTCCCTTGAGGAGATCTTCACCATCAATTTAAACTATGCTAATCCTAAATAAAGAGATCTCCTAATGCCGTAACATCAAGGACGAAAACTGACTTCCTCCCCACTCTGAAGAGTGAGGGCTTTCGACTTTTTGTAAGACCAACCCCTGCTGAAGTGAGAATTGTTGAGTATGGAAAGTGTATTACCGCATGGGGGATGAACTTTCTTAACGGTTTCCCTAATCTTTTGATTTGACTGGTATCTTCCCCGCCCTAAAGGGTTCCATCCCAGGGCGGTTCATGGCCTCCACCGTGAGGGGTTGCACCTGGTGGGCAGTCCAGTGGATCAGAGGACCACCCCCACGTAAGTGGGGAACCTTCACCGATGACCTATGGTTCCGTGATAGAGGATAGAAGGTACTGATGCCACTCCCATAGTCCCATTTCCCCAATCGAGCAGGGGCGTCGTTAGCTTCACTGGATTATGAAATGAATATTTAAATCAGGAGGCGTGGTGCGGTTCAACAGAGGCCCTCAACCATATCTCTCCAAAAGTGCGACCATATCGGGGCTGAGATATCGGGCTAATTTGTTGTGGTCTATCGCTCTCTCTTCTATGCATCTAGAGAGGAACTCAAGTTCATTGGCACATCCATACTGTTTTTTTATAAAATCTAGTGAATGATCTAAGTTCAAGTAATCTTGAGCGAACTCATTTGAACAATATCGAGAAATTAAACTGAGGATCACAAGATCGACTGTCCTTTTTCTACCCCTTCCAACGATCACCACTCTGAGGTTCCCATGCACTTCGCTATTAAGTATCTCTTTTAAGTCTAAGGCCGAGAGTTCTACCTCAATATAAGGCTCCTCTAATATTGAGAGAGCTTTAAGAATAGACATAACGTTCACTTCACCTACTCACCTAGAGTCTAATTGTTACCTTAAATAAACAGCTTACAGAAAGGGGTTAAGGGGCGAAAAGCTTAGCTGGCGGGAATGGACGGTCGGCTCATGGATCTAAATGCATGGGTAGTTGTTATTCACTAATGACCCTATCCCCTGCTCCGCTGGGAGTATAATGCCACGAGAGTGCTGAGCAGTGTCTACCCCTTCATTAAATGAGGACGCGCATTCATGGGATCCAAGTTGACGGCTGAGACCCCTTCAAGTAGTCTTCTGATCCCTCTACTGCTGCCAATGGTTTCCATATAAGCTGTAAAATTTCCATCTTGATATTATTTGTAATCAGAAGTTAATTAAAAAGTTAAGTTTATAAACTTTGCTAGTTCCATTATTGTGTAGAAGGGAGTCCCACTGTGAACCCTAAGACGAATGGAAAGGAGAGAGTGGGTTCCATGGGCTCCCTAAGTCGCGGCTTAGGGTCCAACTCCCTAACCTAGGCGTGGAGAGCCAGTATGACGACGAGGATTGCTATTAAATATTATGAAACACTATGAAAGTCCCCCGTTAGTGAGGATATGACCCTCATGATGGGAAATGTGAACTGCCTTAGAGCCCTTCAGGGCGTGGAGGAGGTCGTTACGACAAAAAGGAGCTGGCAGGATAGGATCTCAAATACAAGTGAAAACTCCACTAGAAGTTGTAGGGGCCTCTGGAGACCCTCTCTCATAGACCCCAGTGATATCTGGGCTCTTCAAGGGTGTCGCCTGACCCCTATTCATGTAAAACGGAAATATTTAAAAGGTTAATAGCAAGGTTCTCCTGTGCCGCCGTAGCTCAGCCCGGGAGAGCACCCGGCTGAAGTTGACCCACACGGATACCGGGGTGTCCGGGGTTCAAATCCCCGCGGCGGCACCTAGAAAACTTACAGAGATTATGGGTTAAGGTGTAGAAAACTCCATCCTCCACGGTTCAATCCAGGGCGAGGGAACTGAGGAGGAGTTACAGAATCATTCTCTATTTCAAATGACAGATCCTCACTCCCTGGACCCGCATTCAAATGGGAGGGGTCCTAGTTATCCACAGCCTCCGCCAAACAAGGGTGGTTAAGGTCAGCAAAATTTATTCTCACACTCGTGATCGACCAGGAAGGAAGTTGAAGCTACCTAGGAATTGGAAAAGGGATAAGGAGTCGGCTTATAACAGGATGATGAGTGATAAGGAAATAGGATATCTAGACCCGGACATAGAGGACCTATTGAAGCTATTCTTCGAAATAGATTATGCCTATACGAAGAGTAGTTGTAGCGGAAGAGTGACTATTGTGGACTCTCGACTTCCCTGGCAAAGAGAGGGATCGAGAGTTATATTCAAAAGTCACCTCAACTTCACTGCGGACGACCTGATCTCCACTGTGAGGAACGGTTTCATGAATAGACTATGGCTCATAGTCCAAGGCCCCATAATACACGTCTATGTGAACGACCAAGATAAGGCATGGGAGGTACTGAGGGCTGCAAGAAGCGCTGGGTTCAAACACAGCGGCCTACTAACTGTTAATGATCATGGCTATCTGTTAGAGCTAAGGACAGGGGTGAGACTGGTTAACTACATTGATCAAGGAATCATCCACGATCTAGAGAGGGCGCAGAGATTGGCGGAGATCGGCATGGAAGTTTTAATGGCCGGAAAAAGGAGGTTGAATGCGTTGAAAGATACGATATCAGAGATCGTTCGGCGTTTAAACGTTAAAAGTGAGAGGAGTGAGTGAGTCTAGACTGCGTAAGAACCCTAAATTAGGGGACATTAAGTCTATCGAAACCTCGAGCTCTAGAGTTAATGGAAAGTGGAGTCCTTTTCACCACTAATTCCGATCAATGCCTTCTTCTTTCACTGAATATATTAGGAAAACCTTTGATATATGAAATAGATGTAAAGCTTAAGACGAAGAATTCATAAGATACCTATGCCCGAAGACCTGCTACTCACCTCCCTATTTAGTTTGGGCCTTCTCCTGGTCTTGGCTAAATCTTTCGAGGAAGGTTTCAGGAGGCTAGGTCTAGTGGGGTTTGTGGGTTCAATTTTAGCTGGAATAATAGTAGGTCCTGGGGTTTTAAGCATAATATCAAACACACAATATATAACGCTATTCACATCTTTAGGGATAAATTTTCTATTATTCCTAGCAGGGGCTGAGGAGTTCTCACTACCTCGACTTAGGGGGAGAATGAGACTTAGAGTATTGGTAGGAAGCATAGCTGCTCTAGGAATCCCTCTACTACTAGTGTATATCCTCCTACCCCACTTAATAGGAGGTTCCAATCTAAATTACCTAGCACTTTCGGTCATCCTAGGGATGAGCAGCGCGGGGCCCTTAGCAAAGCTGCTCATGGAGGCTGGCGTCTCTAGGACTAACACTGGGACCTTCGTCTTTATCACGACAGCCCTAGTAGAGATAGGCGGCGTAGTGATCTTCGCAACCTCTGTAAGCTTCTCCCCAGTTCCTTTAACCATAGCGGAGATAATAGCTGCGGTTGGAATATCACTACTATTAGGTAACCTAGTCTTCGCCAGAGCCTTAGAGGTAGCGGAAGTGAGGTTAAATGCCAGGGAGATAGTTTTCTCCCTCATAGTGGCACTAGTATTGCTCTCAGGCTACCTGGGCCAATTGTTAAAGTTCAACGCAGGTATCGTGGCTCTATTCCTAGGATTTGTAGCCCAGAAGTACTTCAAGGAGAGACCTGAGATGCTGGAGAGGCTTCGCGCCTTTACCTATGGTTTTTTCGAACCTCTGTTCTTTTCAGGCATAGGTCTTTACTTCGTCAGGGTCACTCCCCTATTGCTCTACTTAAGCCTCGGCTTAGCCACCTTGATATTAGTAACTAAAGGACTAGGGGGCTTCCTAGCCTCAAAGATGGTCGGTGTAGATCCTTGGTACGGGAGTTGGGGAATCTCCTCTAAAGGAGGGGTGGATTCAGCCTTACTATTCAGTGCCCTGACTCTAGGAGTAATAGGAAGATCGGCCTACAGCTACGCAGCGATCGCCATCGCAATCTCAGGGCTAGTCTCTCCATTACTGTTCAAGGCCAAGATAAGGAAGATCTCACAAGGTAATGTCACTCCAATCAGAAGGGCTATGAGAATAGGGGACATACTTAAGGAGTTGGGGTCCTTTTACACAGACTCAAATCAAGTCCTAAGGCACGTGATAGAAACCATGACCAGTGCCAACCTCAGGGCAATGGTTGTAGTGGATGGTGAAAACAGACCTATAGGTTACGTTTCTGTCCACGACTTGTTGGAAATAGATCCAGCGAGTTACGGCGAAATGAGAGTTCAGGACATCCAACTCCATGAGGTTAGGACTGTGTATCCCAACTCTAAGGTATCGGAGATTTTACGGATTTTCAGAGAGACCGAGACTCCCATAATCGGTGTCATTGATTACGAGGGCAAACTCCTTGGCACCATAGTAGAGAGATCGCTCCTTAGGCTGTTAACTAACAGTGTATAGGGTGGCGGATCGGGTAGTCGATCCATCGTTGAGGACCTCCTATCCATCATCACTATGAAGACCACTTAAAGATATTTATAGTATTGAATCAGAAGCAACAGTCCAAGGGTATCACTTTTGGTAAATGCCGTATTTGAGGGCGCTTGTCCTAATTGTGGAGGACCGATCTCCTCGGAGAGATTAAAGCTTGGATTGGTTTGCAATTCATGCCTCAGGAACGAGAGGTCCTTCTCCTCCTATGCAGAGCTTCTTGAGGCCCTCGAAGGAGAGGGAAAACTCAACTTACTCAAAAAGGACCTTGAAGTCATTAAGGAACTCAACAGGGTTTCTCAAATGTTCAAGAAGGTTTTAGGTTCAGAACCTTCAGGCCCTCAAAGGAGCTGGTTCCTAAGACTCATGAATGGAGAGAGCTTCGCTCTGATCTCCCCTCCAGGTCTAGGGAAGACCACCTTTGGAATTTTCTCCTGCCTATACTTCCACACCCTAGGGAAGAAGAGTATGCTCGTATTCCCTACTATAACCCTGGTTAGGCAAACTTACAAGAGATTGAAGGAGATAAGCGAGTCCCTAGAGCTCAAACCCACAGTATTAGCTAAACTGAACGGTGACTCTAGGAAGGTTTTAATGCAAATCAAGGAGGGGAACTTCGATATAGTGATCCTGACTTCTAAATTCCTCATAAACCACCTCGATCTAATCAACGAGTCAAGGATAGACTTCCTCTTCTTAGACGACGTGGACGCTGCCATGAAGTCAGGGAAGAGCGCTAGGGCAATGCTACTTTTGGCTGGCTTCACTGACGAGGACATACAGAGAGCTAAAGAGGTGATCAGGCAATTAGACAAAGATGGCTCCTTTCAACGCCTGGCTGAGATAAGGGCTAAGAGGAGGAAGGACAGGATAATAGTATTCTCCTCAGCTACTACAGGAAGAGCCAACCCACTCTTCAGCTTCCTGATGGGCTTCAGACCTGGCTCCTCCACGATCTACACTAGGAATATCATAGACTCATACCTAAAGATCGATGGTGAGCCGATCAGGAGATTGATAGAGGTGATCAAAGAGCTAGGGGGAGGAGCACTGGTTTTCGTTCCAACTGATAAGGGCACGGAGTACGTAAAGGAGATAGCTAACAGGTTGAGCTCTGAGGGAATTAGGGCTGCATCTGTGACGAGTAAAGGTTCTAAGGTCATAGGTGAATTCGAGAGGGGAGAGGTGGACGTTCTCGTTGGAAGCGCAACCCATTATGGCGTACTAGTCAGGGGCATTGATATACCGTGGAGGGTAAAGTACGCCGTATTCGTCGGGATTCCCAAGTTCAAGTTCCGAATAGGGGAGGCTTTACATCCTTTGGTCATGCTGAAGTTACTCTCCTGGATCGCAGTGACAGTCAAGGATAGGGAGATCCAGCCAATAATCTCGCACCTCAGGAGTAAATTAGGGCATATGAGCCAAACTGGTTTAGTCCTCCTTTGGAAGGAGATCAGAGAGGGGAAGTTCAGGGATAGAGTTCTAGAGAGGGCTTATAGCCTCACGTGGAGATACCTTCAGGATAAGGATATAATAAGGAAGTTGAGTGAGACGGGCGACCTGGTTATAGAGGATGGAAACTTCCTGATTCCGGACTACATAACTTATGTCCAAGCTAGCGGTAGAACTTCTAGACTTTATGCAGGAGGAATTACCACTGGCCTCTCCGTTTTACTCATAGATAACGAGAGACTTTTTTCTATCTTATCTAGGAAATTATCGTTAATCCTGGAGGAAGTTAAATGGGTTCAGTTCGATCGGTTAGATCTCGAGAAGATAAGGGAGAAACTCGAGGAGGAGAGGAAGAAGATCCTGGATATAAAGAGCGGAGGAGAGGCAGGACTTCCAATGAGAATAAAATCAGTCCTCTTCGTGGTGGAGTCTCCCACAAAGGCCAAGACTATATCCAATTTCTTCTCTAAACCCAGTAGGAGAGAGGAGGAGGGGCTAACGATTTATGAGACGGCCCATTTGGACAAAGTATTTCTGATAACCTACACCGGAGGACACCTCTACGATCTCACCACTGAGAATAGGGGGCTCTACGGCGTTGAGGTAGGAAAGACCGACTCTAGATTGATGTTCACCCCTTACTATAACAGTGTAAAGCGGTGCGTCAGCGGTCACCAGTTCGCTGGTGACAGTGAAACTTGCCCTTACTGCGGAGGGCCTAAATCCTCCGATAAATCGCAAATCGTGAGGGCTCTGAGGAGACTAGCACTTCAGGTCGACACAGTATTCATAGGGACAGACCCTGATACCGAGGGTGAAAAAATAGCATGGGACCTATTCAATATGCTTAGACCCTATAACAGCGAGATCTTCAGGGTGGAATTCCACGAGGTTACCAGGAAGGGAATAATTGACGCCATATCCAACCCCAGGAGAATAGATGAGAACATGGTGGCCTCACAGGTTGTTAGGAGGATAGAGGACAGGTGGATAGGCTTCAAGTTGTCGCAGAAACTACAAAGGGAGTTTTGGAGGGACTACTGTAAACGTGAGAGGTGCGATTCCTTAGAGAACAGGAACCTAAGCGCGGGAAGAGTTCAGACCCCGGTCCTCGGATGGGTGGTAAAGAGTTACAGCGATTATCGGAGTAGCCGAAAGAAGGTGCATTTGGTAAGAATAGGGGAAATAGACTTCCTGTTACACCATGTCGAAGGAATGAAAGCAGGAGTAAGAGTCCGTTTGTCTATAGATCCATCCAGTCCTTACGAAGAGGAGGTAAGGCCTCCCTCTCCATATTCCACGAGCACGTTATTACGCGATACGTCAGATTACTACAAGTTGTCCGCTCAGTACACTATGACTTTACTTCAGGACCTCTTCGAGAACGGACTCATTACCTACCACAGAACGGATAGTATCAGAGTATCTGAGACGGGGATCAAAGTGGCTGAAAGCTACTTGAGGGAGAAATTCGGGGCGGAGTATATAGAAGTATTCAGACCTAATAGATGGGGAGAAGGAGGTGCACATGAGGCTATAAGACCAACGAAGCCCCTCGACGCGCAACAACTGGAGAACCTTGTGCAAGAAGGGGGTATAGTGCTCTCGAAAACCTTGAGCAGGCAGCACTACCTGGTTTACGATCTCGTTTTCAGGAGATTCATATCCAGCCAAATGACGCCGGCTATAAGCAGGAAGCAGGAAATAAAAGTTAGAGCGTACTTTAAAGAGCAGGAAATAAAAGTGGAGAACGCTATTCAAGTCCTGTTTTTAGGTTACAGCAAGGAGGGCTTCGCATCATTTTACTCACCTTATAGACGACCAGTTAAGGAGATGAAGAAGGGTGAGTATGAGGGGAAAATCCTTAGGTCGTTCTTCAAGAGTGATGTAGAGCTTTATACGGAGGGGAATCTGATCTCGGAGATGAAAAGTAGGGGGATAGGAAGACCTAGCACTTACGCCAAGATAGTGTCAACGATTATCAAGAGGGGATATGTTATAGAGACCAAAAGGGTCAGAAAGCTGATTCCCTCGAAATTAGGGATCGAAGTCTACTCCTACCTAAACAAGCATTACGGTAATTTGGTATCAGAAGAGAGGACACGACAGTTACAGCAATCGATGGACGAAATAGAGCAGGGCAGGGCTCTATACGAACAAGTTCTGACCTCTCTCTACGACGAGATCCAAGCCATAGGGTGAAGTGTTTGCTAATAGCCTTAACTTTCATGAGGCTTAGGCTGATGGGAAGAAGATATAACATAGAGAAAGCGAAAAGGTTGATCAGGAGCTCTAAGGAAAAGGGAGCCAAGTTAGTCGTGTTACCCTCTATGTTCCCCGTGGGGAGTATAATTGAGGTAATTGACAACGAGAAGAGGCTCAAGAATATGATAAAGAACCTCTCTGAGAAAATTCGAGGAACAGCCACGGACGCTATAATAAACTTAGCCATTGAAGGGGAAGTGCACTTAATAGCAGGGCCCATTTTGGAGCAGGCTGGGCCCAAGATATTCTTGACCACTATCTTCGTATCACCTCAGGGAGAAATAATAGGTAAGTATAGGAAGCTTTCCCCTTCGGAGAGAGATATCTTCCTAGGCTTATCACCTGGAAAGGAGCCCATGTCCCTCGTATTGGACAAGAAGTATGGTATAATAGCGGAGGATGATATATACGTCCCGGAGATAAGCAGAATCCTAGCTCTGAGTGGATGTAGTGCCATAATATCTACAGCTAGGGCAGTTCAAGCAAGAACCGACTCAGTTAAACACGTGGCTATATCTAGGTCCATTGAGAACGGCGTCCCCTATCTAGTCGCAGGACAGGTGGTGGAAGATGAAAACGGAGAAGAGAGAGTGAGAGCCCCTACTTTCATAGTAAGCGCAGACGGGGAGCAGGTAAGGGAGGCTGAAGAGGAGGATTCGATCTTAATGGTGGACTCCTCAGTCCTTTACAGATCTAAGGACATAGCTCGTAATTCGAGTCTAACTAATATAATAACGGGTTTATATAAATCTATGAAAAAATCTAAAGCCGAATTACTTCAGAGAAGAACTCAAGGTAAAGGCGTTTGATTATTTGGTGGTATAGATTGCGACCCTCCTGTTCTTAGACACCAGTTTCACTTCTCCTTGGGAACTCAAGTCTGAAAGGAGCTTCCTGGCAGCGCTCACTGAGATACTTAACCTGGTTGCTAACATGTAGGGAGTTATGACATTCTCCTTCTTTATCTCATCCGCTACTCTAGAGATCACTCCTGGATCAATCGTGACCGTCTTGTTGGGTTTTTCCTTTACTGATTTGGTGGCAGGCGCCTTCTTCTCTTTTTTCTCCTTCTCCTCTACCTCCCTCTTCATTCGTCTCTCTATGTTACTTATGGGCTTCTTTGAGGCACCTCCCATATTTGATCATTAGAAAATAAATTAGCATCTGAGTAATAAGCCTAATGAATAACGGTACAATAGATGAGGTCGTTAACAAGGTCTCACGCTTTGCCTCGTTCATGGGAATCTCTAAAAGCGAGTTGAAGGCCTACTCGATCCTGTTAGTTTACGGAGAAATGACCGCGAAGGACCTCTCGAGAAGGATGAATATTTCATATACTAAGGTATACGGGATAGTTGGCAAACTCGAGAGGAGAGGATGGATAAGGAGGATCAGTAGTAAGCCTGTACGTTATATTGCATTTCCGCTTAAGGAGGTATGGATAAAGATCAAGAGAGAGGTAGAGGAGAAGATCCAGGCCTTTGAAAGAGACCTAATAGAACCTCTCTCCTCTCTACTGAGCTCACCTACACCTCTCTATAGCGTGATGGTCATCTCAGGATCGCAGGTAATTCATGAAGTCAAGAGAATACTCTCTGAACCTAAAACTAAGTTCCTGGTAGCTATCTCGATCGAAGAGCTACTAAACGAGGAGATCAGGAACTTACTGATTTCGTCCGCGTATAGGTCTATCGTGAGGGTACTATCGACAGTCAAATTGGGCAAGGAGTTTAGAGGACTTGAGATCCGGTACTTGGACTCCATGTTCGGAAGCGGAATAATAACTAATGACCTTATTTTACTCGTAGTAAGGAGTGGTCAAGGGATTCTAGGCCTCATGTCGGATCATCAATACTTCATAGACTTAGGTTCTGTCTACTTTGAGTATTTATGGAATCAGGCCAGACCTTAATGTCCAAAGTCTTAAAAGAGACTAAGTGGATAATATCGTTCTTCGATAAGTATGAGAATCTTAACTGTGAAAGTCCCCGAGAAATATATAGAGGCATTGGACGAGTTGGTGAACACAGGTAGGTTCTCCTCAAGAAGCGAGATAATAAGGGTGGCTTTGGGTGAGATCATAAGGAGGGAACTGTGGATGGACTCCAAGAATGAGGAAGTGAAGGCGTAATCAGCAGCAGGCGAAGTGAAACAAGACTTTGGGCCTAGACGATCATTTTTAGTTTGGATAAATCACATTAGGCAGATTCAACAACTTAATTTAAAATTAAACTTAATTTCTCTTAATTATAGCTAAGAAAAGTAATCAGTCGGGAATAATCAGCTCACCGCTCGCGACCTCGATGTTCATCACCAAAGGAGGAATCTTCTATTCAAGACTCATGAGACATCGACCCAGTTATAAGTTTCGCTGAAAGCCGGTGGTTACAGAAACTGGGGGTTAAGGGGCGTAAAGCCTCGCCAAGGGGATGCACAGTTCCCTCATTTAAATACCCCTTCGTCGAGACGATTTTTGCTGATGATAACGACGCTCCTCCCCAGCTCGACTAGGGAAATGGGACTGCGGGAGGAGCAACCATCACCTCCCTTTCCCCTTAAGGGAGTGGACTTCACGGATGGAAGTCCCCTCCACTGGGGGGAGTTCTGGCGCCCCCGACTGCCCACCAGGGGTGTAGTCCCGAACCAATGGGGGGAAAGATGAGCCCTCTGGGAGGGAACCCTTCCGGGGCGGGGAGACGTCAGAGTATGATCCTACGAGTGCATCAACTAATTAGCCAAAGGAGAAGATTATAAAAAGGTTTAAATATGACCCTTTCATAATACACTTTCCCATACCGGGAGGATTATATGAAATTCTGTCCTAGATGTGGAGGGGCCATGATCCCAGCGAAGAAAGACTCTAGAGACTACCTTAGGTGTATAAAGTGCAAGTATGAAATGGAGGCTAAACCTTCAGCGAAGAAAGAGTATACAGTCAAGGAAAGTAAAGGTAAGTCAGAGAGGGTATTGACTACCTCCATAGTGAGCGAAACAAGTCCTAGGACCAATGAGGAGCAGCTTGAGCAGGAGAGGGAAGAGTATTATAGGGAAGTGGGATTGGAGCTGCTGAGGGACGAATTAGAAGGTGGGGAAGAGGAAACATCTGAGGATTGAAAGTCCAAAAGCCTTAAGCCGTCTCATGTTTTGTTATGCTACTTTAAGTTCTAAGATCATGTCCCTTCATTTTGAGGAAGATTCCACTTTCCATCAAGACTTCCATAGTCTTAGATCTGTGAACTTATCACCCCCTCGAGGACGGCCCCCTCGCGATTTCCTGCTTCATTGCCCCGCCTCGCCCCCTTGACCAGGGGTGGGGGACGGGACCCTACAGGCTCAACCGTCCCAGCCCTGAAGATGTGTTCACGCCCACACGGACCGTCCATGGGGTAGAGGTGCACCTCACCAGCTCCAACCGAGGCACCTCAGCGGCGCTCACCCCGTCCATGAGTACCAACCAGATGGAGAGTTTAGAGCTAGTCTTTAAACTTTGGGGGCTATCCATCCCCTAGGAAGGGGTCTTCTGCTGCTCAGACCCCCCAAGAAGATAAACTGAGACCAAACTTAGCTGCATCATAGCTAACGATTTAACAGAAGCTTCTGCATACGAATAATGCAATCAAGAGCTAAGAAAGGCGAACCTAGAATCAACCTATTTATGTTAAATAGAGTTGACAAATCGATAATATATGCGACACAGGAGGCCTTATTAAGTTTAGGAGTGGGCTTGATGATCTCGTTAGAACCCATACACGTGCCCTTCACTTTCATGAAATGGAACAGCCTAAATTACGACCATAGGAAGATATTAGAGCATGTGAAGAGAGTCAAGTCTCTCATAGGACTCCAAGGCCCCTTAATAGGGGTTGGAGACCTAGCAGTGGATGTGACTAATGAAGAAGCGACTGAAGTATTCGACGAAGGAGTTGGATTATTGTTTACTAGAAATATTAATGTAAATGACAAGCATAAATTTCTAAGGTCAATAGGGCATATCACAGGTCACGCTCTCGGTCTTAAGGACTGCCAGAATAGATGTATTATGAACCATGATCCGAACAAAATAGCGGAAGAGTTCTGCCATAAATGTTCTCTTTTAATCGAGAGTATACAAAGCAAGGGTTACAGCAGCAATGGCTGAGAGTTTATACAGCACCGTAAGGAAGTTCTTTCCTTTCGATATCCAATCAGTTTAACTATTTAAATCTAATAATTGAATTCAAAAGTTTCGTCTAAGCCACTCACTTCTTTTAGCGGAATAGTTGGTCATGGGCGATATAATTTCGTTTATACAGACGTTGACTAATGAGGTAACTGAGATCTCATGGGCTTTATTCTTCTTGGCATGGGCGATAGGATGGGGTCTACGAGGGTCTCCCATACCCATATTTAGAGTTAAGAGAGCAGGACAGGATATACTAGAGGACGCAATTTTTGCTGCCTTTTGGCTAGCCATGGGCTCCACTGTCTTCTATATAATAACCTATATCATGTCTCAGGTTGGACAGTCGACTCTACCTCCTCCACCCTAGGTGAGCTGATGTACGACGCATACAATTTCATTTACCTCGCGGTAATGCTCTCTAGCCTTACCTATTACCTCGGGTCACTTTTTTACGCCTTACCCATCCCAATCTTTGGAATTAAAAGGTGGGCTCCTCGCTTAATTCAAGATGGTATTTACACTACCATACTGGCCACAGTGTGGCTTCTACTTTTAGCCGTTACCCAATACTTCATGGGTTTGTTAGGAGTAAGCTGGAGTTCCTTCTACGCCTGGTCCAACCAGGTCATAAATACCGAATTCGCAATTCAATTGGAGATTCAGGCACTCTACGGTATAGTGTCCTCGGTAGGAGGACCGGCAGCGCCAGTCCTATTAAGTCCTTTAAGTGTCTTCTCTAGTATAATCTATATAGCTATAACCACCTTTGAGTCAATTATCTCCATATCGACTATAGTATATAATAACGTAGCAGTCCTAGTGGCACTAGGGGTTATGCTGATGGCCATACCCTTTAGGATAGGCAGGGTTATAGGTGCTTCGCTTTTGGCTTCCTCTCTAGTCTTCGTGACAGGTATTCCATACATGCCAGTCTTTGTGAACAACACGGTGGGGAGTATTTCGTCTATTGACCTACAGGCAACTAACTCTAGTCAGCTGGGACAAGTGGAAAACGAATTAGCGTTAGTGGTAATCCCATCTTTAATCGACGTTGTGGTTATAGGTCCCCTGATATACATGGGTATTCTCGGTGGTCTATCCATAGGTCTAGCCTCTCTCCTAAGTGGTTCCATAGGGAGGTTACCATTTAGGATCGACATACTGTAGGTGGGTGGCTGTGAAGAGCTTCACTACGGTCTCGATCACCCTGATGGTATTTAGCTTATTAACTTATTACTATACTAAAAACTTACTAATGACTCTATTCCCTTTACTCCTGTCACTTCTAGTGCTCATCACGTTTTTGTCTCTCTCTCCTCAGAGGAGGTGAGTTGTTTCTTCTGCGCTTCTCTTTTAATCTCTTTTATCTCGAAAAGAGTAGTCTTCTGTCTACCTCCCATTTATTTCCACCTAGCTTTAATTCCAAGCCGTGTTAATAACTGTTGTGCCGAGCTTTGAGTATGTAGAACACACAGCGGATGTTGGAATCAAGGCTTTCGGGAGGGATATCAACGAGGCCTTTGAGAACGCTGCTTTGGCAGTGTTTGAATTGATCACAGACACATCAAAGGTACAAATTAAGGAAAGGAGAAGTATTGAAGTTAGAGCTCTTGATCTAGAGGGGCTTCTCTACAAGTGGATAGAGGCTTTAATAGTGTTACATGATTCAGAGGGATTGGTTTTCAGCAAGTTCGCCGTCTCAGTGGATGAAGAGACCAAAACTCTATACGGGGAGGCATTAGGCGAAAAGTTCGATCCTTCAAGACACGAAGGAAGGATGGTAGTAAAGGCGATCACTTACCATGAAATGAGAGTGGAGCGAGTGGACTCTCTAGTGGTGTTGAACTTTGTAGTGGACATTTGATTTGCCTTTTACTCCATGAAGGGGCAATGGTAGAGTGGCACCGATACAATTTTTAGTTTTCTGGAAGTTTAGGCTGCCTAAGTGAAGTGGACAGGAAGAGTAAAAAGGAGAGCAAATACACTAACGATCCTCCTTCTCTGAAGCGGATGTATTGGGGTGGCGTTAAATTAGAGGAAGCTGGAATGGGAAGAATTACAGTTCCTGAGAAGAAGGAGGACACCAAGAAGAAGAAAGCGAAGTAAGATGCTAGAACTAATGCTGATTTGACCATGTTATACCTAAAAAGAGTATACCTATATTTACTCAAAGTCTTAGACGTCACTTTGGCCTTCTTCTGCCTCCTCCTCTTAGATACTGTCCTGTCTATAGCTTGTGTTATTCGATCTAGTCCAGCTATTGCTTCCCTTATCCGAGGATCTAAATAGTATCTATTAACTAATAAAACTACTAAGTTTGCGATCAAGCCCAGAAGGGTCGCTAGAACAACCTGGAGGAGCATATTAAGTACCCATCATTATATCCACTACAACCTTAGCTGCTGTGGACGGATCTCCCTCTACGTTCTCCACGATCTTAACCGCTGATCCTGATAAAACTGCTGATGACATGGCAGCCATTCTGGCGAACCAGATCGCCTCCCTTATGACCTCTAGGTCAGCGTAATCCTGTCTGGCCCTAGCAGTGTCATTCCTCTGCCTTGATAAGATATTCTCTGGTGTGGACTCTATGAGGAAAATGACGTATGGGGAGAGAATTTCCACAACGTGCTTGGGAAGACCGGGTAAGTAGCCGTTAGGAGTTCTGATCACCGCGTGCGTATCTACCAACACTACTCCTTTCTCACCCAGGTTTGACGCATCTTCAACTATCCTCCTGGCGGCCTCAAACTGTAGATCCCTCTGTTTACTGAGCGGGAGCTTCCTTATGGAGTCTCTGTCCTCAACATACTTCATTGACAGGGCGAGGTTTAGCATATAACTTCCATAATTCACTATGGAAAAAGGAGTGTTACGTGACTTTAGGATTTCAGACGCAGCGGATAGGACAGTAGTCTTCCCTACTCCCGGGATTCCAGTGACCACACCTATTCTCATTACTCCTCACCTATTATCCTCCTGAGCAGTGGGTACATTTCAAGGGACCTCTCGTAGGCTAATAAGCTATAGTATTGCTGGGCTATGGTAGCTCCCAGGAGAAGACCCACTCCAGTGCCATACACTCCGAGGAAAGTGGCCACTACGGCTATCACTCCTATTATCAGGGAACTGAAGAAAGCCAAAGGATAGATGTACCTGGCCAAAAGCATCTCCACCAGTTTCGGGTTAGATCTCATGCCCGGTATTTCGATCCCGGATTGTACCAAGTTCCTGGCTTGGGTCCCCGGATCTAGACCCGCAACATCAACCCAGAGGATGCCGAACAGTATGGAGAGGACGATGAAAACTGAGGCATATATGACAGCCCCTACCGGGTCCACAACTAAAGCGTAAACACTATGAGGAATCTTAGTATTATTTGGGGGCGGAAAAATGAAGATGTTGCTGAGGTAAGTGAGAGCACTGGACGCAGAGGAAGAGAAATAGGAAGCCAGCGAGGAGAACAGACCTATATCTGATGCCAACACACTGACGAATATTACCGGAATACTGCTTACATAAAGAAAACTGAGAGGTACTGTGGTCCTTATCCCTCTTAACCTCTGGGAGGTCACTGGTATTTCTATCTTCATTGCATTGAGGTAAACAAGGCCCACTAACAATGCGAAAGTTGATATCAAGCCTACTAAGTCAGGCTGAAAAGGCTTGCTAACATCCACTATTACACTTAAGGCGTTCCCAGATATTACGGCGTTAACAAGGCTGGGGAAGAAGCCCACAGGCAAATTCTGAGACTGAACTTGTGTTATTCCAAACATATCCCAGAATATGAGCTTCGCTACACCTGCTAAAATGAAGAGACTCACTCCAGAGCCTAGCCCCCACCCTTTCTGTATTAACTCGTCCAGTAGGAGTATTATATAGGTCGCTAAGATCAACTGCGCAGCGACTACGGCTCCAAGCTCTACACTTACACTATTCCTTGTGAAGACATAGCCGAATAGGGCCGACTCTACCAATATGAAGATAAAGGACAGACCCTTCTGTGCACTCGTGAATTTACCCCTATCCTCTGAGGAGTTAAGGTTGAGCTCTATTATCTTAGAGCCTACCAGTATTTGCATTATGAGGCCCGCAGTTATTATGGGACCTATGCCGAGCTGAGCTAAAGTCCCGGTGGTTGAAGCGAAGACTATCTGCTGTAGTAAGAAGTTACTGAACGGACTGGAACTTGTAATGCCATACAGTGGAACAGAGGCCATTACTAGGTAAATGACTAGGGCTAAACCAGTCCAGAGCAATTTAGAACCTAGCGCTGGCTTCTGCTTGGGCTTCGTGACAGCAGGTAAATGTGAACCCAAGGACGCTAGCGCATCCACAAACGAGGGCATTTAGGTAGATAAAAACTCACTCAGTTAAAATAACTTTCCCACCGACTTCCTCTACCCTCTGTCTAGCCCTCTCACTTAAGCTGGGGACTCTTACGGTTAACTTACTCTGTATTTTTGAACCGCCTATTAGCTTTCCGTAACCTAAAGCTGCTAAGTCGTATACAGTCTCACCACCCTCATTAATCGGCGTTATCCTAGACCCCTCTATCATCTGCACGAGCTGCCTCAGGGTAATCACTTTGGGGCTAGCCCGTGTGGGGTTTACGAAACCCTTCTTCCCATACCAACTCTTCCCATATTTAACTGCCCAGGACCACTTCTCCTTACTCATACCCACTGGCCTTCCACCTTGACTTCCCCTATCCCTATGCTGTCCCACACTGCCCCAGCCGTGAGATCTCCATCCCCTTAATTTCCTGCTCTTCTTCTCTCTCCTTATCATTCTCTCCCCTCAGACCATCCTCTTAATTAAGATATTAATGTGAGTCCCCCTGTAGCCGGTCTCTCCACCCGCACCGAAGGAGGCATTACTCTTGAGCTTGAATCCGCCCTTAGGGGGTCTAAGTCTTACAGGGAGCTCAAATAGATCAGTGTATCTGTTGAGGACTATTTTACCCTCTGCCACTTCCTTAATGAAATCGTCTACTTCCAAACCGAAGTTGGATTTGATGAGATCGCTGTTAACATTTTTCCCGTCTCTAGACTTGAGCCTCTTAAGCAGAGCGGATACACCGTCCACTTGCCCTTCTCCCCAAGTTATGAAACCGGATGCTGTTCGTAGCATCCCTTCGAAAGAGGGGGAGGAAGGCAAGATCACCGCTGAGAACTTCTTTCTCAACCTAAGTCTTCTAAGAGTCTCCTCTACATACTCTGGCACTCCTACCCTACCCCTTATTCTTACCGCTATATAGGATCCCATTTCCTTCACCTCTTCCTTGGCCAATCGGTTGGCAAAACGAACTTAGAGGTGTTGTATAGGGCTTGATAACCCGCCTTTATGAGGTTCTCTGTCGTCCTGGTTTCGCCCCTGCTAAAGGACCATACATCCTTTATTCCAGCGTAGTCCATTAAAGTCTTTATTACAGATCCTACGGCTTTTCCAGTGCCTTTAGGAGCGGGCATTAGCGAAAGCTCGACACTTCCTGCCTTCCCCAAAACTCTAAACGGCAGACTGTGTGGTTCCCCACAGGTACATTCCCAGCTCCCGCAACCCCTTCTAACGGGTATAATGTGAAGCTTACCATCGGTTATGGCTTTCTGTATAGCCACCCTTAACTGCCTAGCTTTGCCTGAGCCTATGCCCACGTATCCGTCGAAGTTACCCATGACCACTAGAACCTTATATCTAGATATCTCTCCGGCGTCGGTCTGCTTCTGAACCACCTTTATGTCCACTATCTCGTATTTCAATCTAGGTAATAGGACGTCTATTATCTCTGGTTCCAATATGGGTAAATTCCTCTCAAAGACCTCCTTCAGGAGGGTTATCTTGCCTTCTTTAACTAGAGATCCTACCTTAGTCCTAGGCTTCCACTCATCCACGTTGGAAACTGGAACCTCCTCCATTACTTTCCACCACCTTCCTTAATTCTGTTCAGGATCTCCTCAAAATGTTTAGGGAGATCTTTGGGATTTAGTCCCCTTTCGAAATACACTTTGAATCTACGTTGAACTGACTCAGGAGAGTCCTGCTCTAACTGCTCGGCATACTTACTTATGTGTAACCCCTTAATTCTATTCTCGTTCATTTCTATTTCACCCGCTGGCACATCTACGCCTGCGTCCATAAATCCCTTCAAGAAGGCGAACACTCTTCCTCCCTTCTGAGGTTTGAATAGGCCCAAGTCCACTGTGACCTTTTCCACTCCTACCCCCTTGGCCCTAAGGCCTAAGAGGAACCCGGTAAGATAAGAGGCGGAGAGGTTCTTAGTACCACCCTTCCAACCATATTTCTTCATCAGCTCTATCGAGTGAGCACTAACCCTAACCTTGTCCCCTTTCGGATCGAAATTAACTACCTGCCCAAATATATACTTGTTTGTCCTCCTTATCACTAACCTAGTCGCTCCGCTTAAGACGTATCTATACCTCTTGTAGTAGTTAGTCTTACCCTCTCTTCTCCTCCTGTATTTGACCTTGTAATTGGGACCTTTAGCCAACTCACTTCCCCCTTAGGGCTCCGGATTGGGTAAGGGAGTTCTTCAGGTCTGAAAGGCTACTGAAAACACCACTCTTCACTCTCCTGTAGTATAATCTGTAAGTGGGCCTGTCTATTAGACCGTTATCCCTCAACCACTTCAAATACCTCCTCATTTTCCTGACCCTGTTGACCCACAGAGAATCTGGATCGGTCCTTGCGGTCTTCAGACCCTTCCTACTGCCTTCCCTTCTACCCTCACCCTTTATTCTCCTGTTCCTTCTCCTTTCTTTAAGCCTGCTGTTACTTATACCCCTCTGTGGTAAGATTAGGATAGTCCCCTCACGAATGAGCCTTTTAACATCCTTCCTCGTTTGAAGATCCTCGACTTCAGAGACAGCATCAGGCGGAATCTTAACCCGCTTAATTCCCACTCCAGCTACTGAGGCCGCTAACCTCTTCTGTAAGAGGACCATACCTTACACCCCATTTGCGACTCTAAACCCCATTTCACTTGCCTTCTTCAGTATCTGAAGCTTTTTATTTAGACCAACTTCTGCACTGATGTAGAGTATGACGCGAGATTTAAGTTTGTCTAACTCTGTCAAATCGGAGATGGTGCGGACGTGGACGGGTTTGAGTCCGGACGGATGAAAACCTCTTATTGCTTTAGGCGATCTATACCCAGTAGTGACTCGCGGCGGATAACCCCTCTTCTTCTGCCTTATCTTGTTGTCTATACCCCTAGCTCTCCTCCAAGTCTCCTGTCGCTCTAGCCTGAAGTATCTCTGCCATTTATACCTCAGGAATTGGGGTTTGACTGATCTCCACCTAGCCCTCAGGTTCCTTATCTTCAGTCTATACTCTCCTTCCTCCATCAGGACATAACCCCCTTCTCGTATAGGAAGACTCCATCCATGAATACTCTCCTATCAAACCCCTTTATCTTCGCTGCAGCTTCTATATTAGCTGCCGTTTGACCTACTGCCTCTACATCTACCCCCTCTACGATCACGTCCTCCCCCTTCACTGTCACCTTAACTCCCTTAAGTATCTTAGCTCTCCTGACTGTCTTCTCTCCTATTAGGTTAGTTATCTGTAACTCATCCCCTACTACCTTTACACTCACTGGGAAGTGACTATAGACCACCTTAAGCGAGTATCTAAACCCTTTTTGGACGCCTGTGAAGGCATTGCGTATGTGAGCTACTAAGGTGTAAAAGGTAGCCTTCTTTCTCCTATTAGCAAAGGAGGTTTCTAAGGTTATTCTGCTTCCATCTACTGAAATTATTATTCCCCTAGCGTAACTGAAGTCCCTGGAGATCTCACCCTTAGGTCCCTTGACGTATAGGGTCTTATCCCTCAACTCCACCTTAACCCCTTCAGGGATGGGAATTTCCTCCCTCATTCTCGCTACCATCACATTAGCTCACCTCAATACACATATCCCAAAGCAACTCCGCCCATCCTATTCCTTGCAGCGTCCCTATGACTCATAACTCCCTTCGAAGTGGAGACTATTATGACCCCTATTTCCTTAGACGGCAGATACTTCCTTATGAAGTCTGGTAGACTTATCATGTCCCTGTAGCTTAATGGATACCTGGGAGTTATTGGACCACACTTGTTGACCCTGCCTAACAACTGAACCTTGACCTTCCCCCACCTACCGTCGTCTATTAATTCGAACTCCCCTACATATCCCTCCTTCTGCATGGCCCTGAGGATGTTGACGACTAGCTTAGAGGAGGGTACTATGATGGCCTCGGAGTTGCGTCGGAGTTCATTGTTATAGATGCAGGTAAAGGTATTGGCCACGGGATTTAGGACCACCATTCTGATCACCGTAACTTCTTAAACCCCATGGGGTAGGCCACTTCCCTAAAGCATTGCCTACAGAGGTAAATTCCATACTTCTGAATCACTGAGTCCGCGGAGCCGCAACGCCTGCACCTTTGGACACCTCTACCGTGGGACCTCTCCTTTGGCATTGAGAACTTACCCATTAGCCTCAACCTCACACAACCGTAACACCGAGCTCTCTCTTTAAAAACTCTATGGCCTCTTCACGCTTAACCCTATGTCTCCTGGGTACTCCTACTCTCTTAACCCTCCTCCTCATTACTCTATAGCCCGGTCTTTCCAACATAATGCATATGTCCATACCGAATATACCTACTTCTGGATCATATCTGGTCCCAGGAATACTCACGTGTTCTGCAATGCCGAAGGACACATTGCCGTAGTCGTCGAAACTAGATGCCTTCAACCTGTAACCCACAGCCTCCAATGCCCTCCTCAGGAACTCCAAGGCCTTGCTCCTCCTCAAGGTTACCTTCACCCCTATATTGGTTCCTTTCCTAACCCCGAACTCCCTAATGGTCTTCCTGGCTCTAGTGTAAACTGGTTTAACTCCCGTTAACTCTTGGAGGAGTTGATATGCCCTTTGAACCCTTTCACCTGACTCGCCTACGCCAATGTTCACAGTGACTTTGGCGATCTTAATGGACCTCATGCGGTTCTCTTGGACGGCTTTCATTTGCGACACATCACTCCACCTTGATCTCAGGTTTATCTTGACCTATGATCATTAAGTTCTGCAAGTTGGTCTGGAACTGCTTCCCGTCGGGACTCTCCAGGACTGCCACGCTGTATTTCCTCCTCTTATATGGGGCTAACTTAAGGGACTTTAAGACTCCGTGAACACCGACGTTTTTACCCCCTATTACGATGACGTAATTACCTTCATTTACTGGAATGTATCCTTCTATGGTCTTCGTGGATAGGGAGTACTTTATCGTTCCTAAGGTTGGAAAATTATATTTAGACTCCTCCCCTGTAGGTACCAAGAAGTTCCTGCCATCCTCTAGGTTCAATTGCAATCTACCTCCTCCGGTTAAAGTCTTGCTCATGAGCCTCACATACTTAACCGAGGATTCCTCCTTGGAGATCTGCACTAACTTCATGAACTTCACTTTGTCTGGAACGACCCTGAAATACATGTCATATTTGGGAGAGGACACGACGTCCATTAAGCCCACAGGGAAGTTATAGTTGGTTACGACTCTACTATCCACTTGTATTAACCTCTCCGACAGTATCCTTCTAGCTTCCCTTAGATTCATGGCTACGTTCATGACGTCCCTAAGGAGGATCCCTAAGGGAACTGAGGTCCTAGCTGGATGGGGTCCTGGTGAGATCGATACTGACCACTTATGTTCCTTCCTAAGTAAGGGGAAGAACCATGGTGTGTTGTATCGAGACAAATAGGTGCTTCTACCCATTCTGGCCATTATTCATACCCTCCTGCTTCCTCTCGATTATCCTCTTCCTCCAGGGATCCGAAGTGTCCACTTTGACCAACATAACTTTTGAGGCGTGAACTTTTACGTAGACCGGAGTGCCGTCAGCCTTCTTTCTGGTGACGTTCTCCATCATCACCCTTCCACTCTTCAACTCAACCTGAACCACTTTTCCCTCTGTCCCCGCATTATCTCCTCTTATTATGATCACGGTATCACCCTTCCTTATGGGTAACCTTTTCACCCCTACCTGTTTCTGAGCCTCCTCAGAAAGTTTAGCTGTGAGGATCTTCCTCTTCAGATGTCGGGGCAGAGAGGCTAGCCTTTTCCTCTGCTTCCTAGGTTTCCCTGAAACCATTAGGCATCACCTCAGATTACTACAGTAGCCAAGCCTGCCAGCTTCGGCCATCTTTCCATGGCCTCCCTAGCTACAGGGCCCCTTATCTCAGTTCCCTTGGGTGTTCCGTCAGGATTAACTATCACTACTGCGTTATCCTCAAAGGAGATCCAAACCCCGTCATCTCTCCTGAAGGGCATCCTTTGCCTTATTACTACGGCCTTGAACTTCTGTTTCCTTACCTCAGGAGATCCCTTCCTTACTGAAACCGTAACCAGGTCTGATATGTTGGCATATGGAACTCTCCTCAAGTGTCCTCTGTAACCGTAGACTCCTATTACTAAGGCCTCCTTAGCACCGCTGTTATCTGCTACCTTAACCATGGTCATATGCTGTATACCCGGCGTGTAACTCTTCCTTGATCCAACCATGTTCATCTTCTCAGGCATTCAGCTCACCTTACCCAGTAGCACGAAAGACACGGACTTAGCAATGGGCCTGGTCTCCCCGAATATAACTTTGTCCCCTTCTTTTACTTCAATGCAAGGAGGTATGTGAACGTGGAGTCTACTCCTCCTCCTCTCATACCTCTTGTATTTAGAGTCGTAGCGGATGAACTCCCTTTCCACAGTTCCCATCTTATCTGCCCTATATCTGATCAGGACTCCCTGATCCACCATTCCCCTCACCTTTAGGGTCCCATGGAACGGGCAATTCTTATCACTGCACTGAGACTTAGGAGGTTCCACCCCAGGAATACCCACGTTACCGCTCTTCACCATTCCAAACTCCTCCCCTTACGTAACCTATTCATGGGCTTCGACGCAATATCACTACCCTTCACGATGGTATTAAAGTTACCTAGGTGGATAGCGTAAATTCCATTGGGTTTGTAAACCATTATTACCCTTCCTCCCTTCTCCATAATAAGGAAATTCTCTGATTCGTCCAACACTACCCCCTTCACTCCTCTTAACGTCGGATCTGAATGCTCCCTGACCTCCACCTCTAACCCGACCAGATCGTAGATCCTCAAATGTTACCCTCCCCTTTCGACCTCAATGCAGTGAGGATCCTAGCTATGTCCTTTCTGGTGTTTCTAAGTGCCCTGACGTCCTTCAGGGATCCCCTAAGGATCTTAGCTCTGTTTTGGACTAGTTCGATCCTTAGGTCCTCGATCCTCTTGAGGAGTTCCTCTTTATTCATACGCCTTATCTCGTCGGGTTCTAGTGGTATCACTCACCACCTCCCTGTTGCGGAGGACTACCCCCCTCATCGAACCTTACGTTAGTAACCACCACTTCGCTAGGCGAAGTTTCCTGAGGGCCTGAAGTTCCTGCTGCGCTTACTCTAGTCACCAGCTCCATCTTATCTGATGGGGGAAGAGGCTTGGTAATGACCACCTCCACACCGAAGACCCCTGGCTTGAGCATAGCGGTGGCAATGGCCCTGTCCACTATATAGTCCAAATGCTGTCCTGACTTGTAAACCTGTCCTTCCTTGAGCTTCTCATATCTAGCCCTCTCACTGGTCAACTTCCCGCTCACTATTACCTCAGCACCCAACGCCCCAGCGTTCATCACCCTCCTTATGGTTATGAAAGCGGCCCTCCTGAAGTGATAGCCCTTCTCCAGCGCTATAGCCAACCTGAAGGCCATGACCCTGGCATTTAGTTCAGGTTTCTCCACATTAGTGACTGTTATTTGCGGATTCTCGAGCCCGAAGTTGCGTTCCAGGATTTGGGACAACTGCTTTATGGTCTTTCCCTGTTTCCCTATTATCATGGCTGGCCTCTCCGCATAGACTATGACCCTAGTGCCCATGGGAGTCTTGAGTATGTCAACTCCCGCGTATTCCGCCCTATAGAACTGCTTAGCTAGGTATTCGTCCACCATGACCTTAGTCATGGACTTTTGAAGGAAGTATCTCTTCACATTTACCATATTACTCACCCATTACTACTACCTCTATGTGGGCAGTGCCCCTGAATTTAGGGGAGGATCTGCCAAAGGCCCTAGGGACATACCGCTTAAGCGTAGGTCCCTTGTGCGCTGCTATATGGACTAACTTCAGGGTCTCAGGGTCTAGCCCCTTGGATACAGCATTATTCTCAGCGCTTTCTAAGACTTTGAGGACGTACTTGACGGCTTTTCTCGGAAACCGTCCAGCCTTAACTCCCCACCTAGTAGCTATGTTAGACCTGTGCCCGGCGCCCCTCGCGTACCTCCAATACGGAATGGCCTCCTCTGCCCTTTCAACCCTCCTCAAGAACTCCTTCGCTTTAACTACCTTCATACCCCTGAGAGCCTTACAAACATTATAGAGGTCCTTAATGGAGACCGGAACGTCCTTTATAACGGCCTTCCCTAACCTTAGGTCGTCCACACCGAGTTCAGGGTAGATCCATTTCCCCATACTCTCACCCCTTCATAGCCATGAACAGGCTGGACTTAGTGGCCTTAAGTCCAGGTTCTCCATGCTCCACTTTCTTGGTCGTTACTGAGTACTCGCCCAAGTAGTGACCTATCATCTCTGGGGCTATCATGAATTCCACGAATTCCTTACCGTTATATACGGCCATCCTAAGTCCTATCATCTCCGGTAGCACCACCATATCCCTCACGTGAGTCTTAACTACCTTGTCCACCTTGCCTTCCCTGCGCATTTTCCTTATCTTGGTTATCAACCTCCTATGTTGATCCTTAAATCCCCTCCTCAGGGTCCTCCTCTGCCTTGAGGGTAGGAGTTTCATGAATTCGTCCATGGACATGTTAAGCAATTCGTCGAGTGTCTTACCCCTGTATCTATATTTCCTCCATTCTGGCGGAATCTCAGCCATGAAGCTCACCGCTCTCTCCTACCAGTCCTCCTAGCTGCAATGTGGCCCACTTTCTTCCCTGGAGGAGCATTCCTGGCTACCGTGCTGGATCTGCCGACGCTCTTGTGATGACCTCCCCCGTGAGGGTGATCCACGACATTCATGTGAACTCCACTGACCCTGGGCCACTTAGTAGCCTTCACCTTATACTTATGATATGAGGCCCCGGCCTTGAGCAGAGGTTTCTCAGTGACACCCCCTCCCGCTACAATGCCAACCGTGGCTAGCCCCTCAGCGCTCACCTCTTTCACCTTACCTGAGCTCAGTTTGAGTACCACCTTATCCTCAGACTTACCGAGTATCACAGCGTAAGTCCCCGCTGCTCTAGCTATCTTGCCTCCATCATTCCTCTTAGACTCAACGTTACACACCGAAGTTCCCTCAGGTAAATCTCCTATCCTCACAACGTTCCCCAAAGAAGGCGAAGCGCCCTTACCCACTTCAACTGCCTGCCCTTGCCTCAATCCCTGGACTGCCACGTTGAAGAACTTAAGACCGTTATCCAGTTCTATTAAAGCTAAGGGGGCTACAGTCCCAGGATTATGTAAGATGTCAACCACCTTCCCCTTGAGGAGCCCTTGGATACCAGCTGGGTATTTAACCTTCCCCAGCCTTCTCCACCCAGGGCTTCTGAAGTTTATGTTACCACGTCCGGCCCTTTGCTGCAGAAGGCTCTTCCCCAAATACTTCACCCTTTTAGAGTAACCCCATCTTGCTCACTATCTCCTCCGCTTTAAACTCTTTTGCGAGTTTAACGTAAGCCTTCTTCTCCCCCTTTGGGGTTATTACTGTATTGACCCTAACCACCTTAACGTTGAATATCCTCTCCACTTCCCTCTTTATTTCGACCTTAGTTGAATTCCTGTCCACGAGTAAGGTCAAGCTGTTTTCCTTGGTCATTAAGGTAGTGGCCTTCTCGGTGGTTAGTATCTCCTTAATTATTACTCGCCTTAATTGAGGACTCACGGGGCGATCACCACCTCCTTCAACCTCTCCTCTAAAATCTTCAGTGAAGATTTGGTGAAAATGGTTAACCTTCCGGGCGATCCCCCAGGCGCCAGATGTATGACGCTGAGAAGTTTAGCCGAGATCACGTCTACCCCGGGTAGGTTCTCTGCAGCCCTCTTGAGGGGCGCAGAGTGATCGTGTACCACTATGAGGGGTCCACGTGGTATCTTGTATCTCCTACCTCTCATCTTCCCCTTCCCAGGTCTCACTCTCTTCCCCTCCCTTACCCTGTCCAAGTCCTCTCCTACTCCAAGCTTTCTCAAGAAGTCTTCTATCTGTTTCGATTTATTTAATCCCGTGACTTCATCGGCTACGACTAAAGGTAAGGACGATGAGGTGAACTTGTGCCCCCTAGCTTTCACTAATTCCGGGATCGAACAGGCAGACAGGGCGCTTGCTATCGCCAACCTCTTCTCCTTGAAGTTTATTCGCTCCTCTATTCGCTCATCCAAAGTGGGTGGGAAGGCTAACCTACCTCCCACTGTGTTGGGAGCTAATGCAGCCTCACCCCCTGCTATCCTGGGTACTCTAGCTATTCCTAAGCCTATTCCCATACTCTTAGCGGAGGTCCTCTTCCCTGCCATGGGATCTCGACCCTTCGGCTGGATCGACTTAGTCAACGAGGAGAGGAAGGCCCTCCTTATCAGGTCCTTCCTGACGGGTAAGCTGAAAATATAGGGTAAGGTGATCGTCTCTGCCTTCTTCCCCTCCGTGTCGTATACGTCAACGTTATTCTCAACAGGTCTGAAGTAGATCATGTCTCATCCCTGTTTACTCGAGGTGTCCAATAACACTATCTGCGGAGCGGATTTAGGACTCCAAGAGGGCCTTATTGGATACCTCAGGAAAAGGGGCCTCTTCCTGGAACCGATCACCGATCCCTCTAACACGATATACCAGCTCCTCACTAAACCATATCCCACGAATCCACCCGTGGGGTTGACGAAGTCCACATCGTTGCCTATCCTTATGATCCTCTTGTTGTACTCGGTTCTCCTATGAAAGCCCATCTGACCCGGTTGCGGTGTGTAGCTCTGCGAGAAAGGTCCCCTGGTTCCTACTTTCCTACTGCCCTTCCTATGCTTATGCCACCTGGGTAATTCCTGGACGTGGAACCTTTTCACTACCCCCTGGAACCCCTTCCCTTTGGTCACTCCCAACACATCCACTAGTTGCCCTGCCTGGAATACCTGGCTAGGATAAACCTCCTTCCCCACTAGGGAAATAGCATAGTCTAACTTCTCCTTAATGTCCTTCCCTCCTCCCACTTGGATCTCAACTAGCTCAGGTTTCTTTTTACTCAAGGAGGGGGAAAGTCTAGGTTGAGTTGCGCATAGGACTCTCACGAAATCGAGGGAGTCCACAGAGGAGTTTATCAGCTCAACCGTCTTCTTCATCTTGTCTTCGCTGACGGAGAGTGTGGGCAAGAGTCTGTCGAGTTGAAGCTCCTTAGGCGGATTCACCCAATATTCCGCTAAACACTTGGGCTGACCATCCTCCCTCCTGTAGACCCTTATCCCCAAGGCATACATGGGAGGAGTCTCTAGTATTGTAACAGGGACAAAGATCTCCTTGCCGAAGGTTGGAGAATTAGGTTTATCGTCTATGAGGAAAGTGTGGGACATGCCGACTTTATAGGCGACGAACCCTAGCAAAGTGAGCTTGTTGGACTCGAGCTCTGGCCAAGACCTAAACCTAGGTAGGAATCGCGAAGACCTCTTCCTAGGCCTTAAGGCGCTGGACCCCTTTCGAGGAGCTGATAGCTTCCTATGTCCCATGAATCTACCACTTGCTCAGAACAACCATCTCGGCTTTAAAAAGTGTATGCTCGGTTAAAGCCCTTGAATAATGTCTTACTTCAGTATTGAAATTCAGATTAAGAAGTTGAACTCAACGCTTTGATGTGTTTTAAATCTACTCGCCTTAAGATCACCTCTCTAAGGATTGTTTTGTGGAATTTCGACGTTAGCAAATCATTTATTCTATAGTGAGAGCTATTCAAGCGGGGCCGTCGTCTAGCTTGGTAGGATGCCAGGCTTGGGCCCTGGTGGTCCGGGGTTCAAATCCCCGCGGCCCCATGAAACTCTTTAGGAACATCGCTAATGCTTGAACACTCACTATTGTTGTTCAGCGTTTGCTATTACTAAGCCGGGCCATTCCGCTTCTTCAAATAGATAGAACTATTAAAGAAGATGTTTTCCTTTCATTAAATCTTCACAGACCAATTTTTTGAACTTATTTTACAGCGTTTTATTATTTAAATCCTTGAATTTATCCACATAACACCAGTCATTCACGTGGTGATTTACATTTTCATCATGAGAAAATTCGACCACCACTTATCCGAGTCATCACGTTACCTTCGCCCCCATTTTTTAAAAAAGTACCGTGATTGCTAGGATAGTTAGTGGTCAAAAATTATCACGGTGAGGAAAACAATATTTCGTTCATCATTTGTATTAATCCAATTAATCTCAGCTAACGTTTCGGCGTCATTGCCAAATCAACTCTGCATAATTATTTGAAGGCTCGTAATACGCCCGTTTCCCTGCAGTTTTTTACGGCCTAAAAGTGATTGAATCTTTATTCGGCTGCAGTTGCTAAAATTCAATTAACACTAACTGCAGTATTAGTCTAAATTTAAGCAAAAACAATTTTTCGCAATACTGAGGAATCTTTGCCTCCCCCTTGAACTCCACGTATTTTCACGGCGAAAATCAACGTGTTGCCAATGCTTAAAAATGGTATTTGGCAACCACGCTGAATGGGCGAGAAACAACGTAGATACAAATACGGGGACGTGATTTTGAGGGAACGGAGAGGGAGGTATTACGTTTACAAGCTAGAGTATGAGGGCGGTAAGGCAAGGGAGCGTTACGTGGGTCCTTTAGTTGACGTCGCCGAAACCTACGAGAAATTCAAGAGGATGGGGGGTGTGGGTACCTCCCCCACAACGGACCCGGGGGGATTTGAACCCCCGACCACTGGCTTAGAAGGCCAGCGCTCTGTCCATGCTGAGCTACGGGTCCGCTCTACGGGGCTTTAGAATCCTAGTTAAAAGCTTTTACTCGTATTCCCTCCAAACCTTGCCGCATTTAATACACCTGTAAAACCTGGTCGCGGGTTCATCAGCGCTCCTAGTCTGGAGCACCCAGAAGTAAGCCTCATCATCCTTACAGTTGGGGCATGAAACACCCTTTATCCTCTGAGCGTTTCTTGAGTCCAGGTCCTCCTCTATGACCAAGGTCTTCTCCCTAGGGCTGTGTTTCACCTCGCTTTTAAGCGATACCCTCTCCACTCCCTGCTCCTCGTACCCACACTTACTACACTTCATTACAGTAATGCCGTTGATCTTCCTGGGCGACATGACCGAATTACACTTAGGACAGAACTTCAAAGTGTCACCAGTAGGGACTTTATAAAAGAAACCTCACTTATTTAATTTTCCCTCAACCCTCAAGGTCATCTCCCTACAAACCTCCTCAAGTGGACCACTGTAAGACGACCCTAGCCCGAAGTTGGAATAGTTGACCTCACCCTGAACTCCCGTGGACCTCAAGAGCCTCAGCACCTCCTCTTCTCCCTCACAAAGGAAGAAGTGCTCCAAAGCACCGCTTCGAAAGACGCATAACCCCCACAGGGCCTTCCCCTTAGCGATCACCGCGATCCTACTGCCCCTCTTTGGGGGACTTGAACTCCTTCTCGAACTGCTCAGTGAGATTCACCGCCTCGTCTATTGCATTGAGCAGCGCGTCCATGGGTTTCTCCTGGCCGTCAGTTATGATCGTCATGACTATGGAATCAATAAGGGGATGGGGTGCATTATAGAAGGCGTTCTTAACGTGAGAGTCCTTCGCCAGCAATCCTACCAGCAGGTTAGTCAGAGTGTGCTCCTCCCCCACTATCTCGATCTCCATCAACTGATCAGTTTGCTTAACTACCTTGACCTCCAACCCTCCTCACCATATAGGCTCCGATCTTCCTCCTCTCCACTTGCCCACATCGCTGACACCTTAAGTGATCATTGTCTTGCCTCAAGAGCACGGCACCACAATTGGAACAAGTAGCGTAAATCACCCCTAAATCCTTTTGCTTGAGAGTTAGGACTAATGGCACTGACTTGTTAACAGGCCTGGCCCTTATTAAGTCCCCCAGCCTGATGTAATTAGTGAGCGGCTCTCCGGCCCTCTCAACTACTTGAGAGGAGGGAAGGACGGCGTCTATCCTTGATCCCACCTCCTTATCGTCCACCGAGAAGACCTCAACGAAGGCCACATCGTCTCTCATTCCCACCACTACCCCTGTCACGATCCTCGCAGTCCTCATGGCCATTAGCCCGCTCCTCTTGAATGGTATCACGTTGACTCTCCTGTTTATCATATCGTAAAAGACCTTACCCGCCTGGGCTGCCCTGACCACGCCGTTGGAACAGAAGGTGCCGTCTCCTGGAGAGAACTCTTCCTCCACCGCCAGTTCCTCACCAGGCATCACCAATCTCCCCTGTTCCAGCACCTCGATCACCAAGGGAAAATATAAGGTTCGAGTCTGTTATTTATCACCATCTTAGCCTCTCCGGGAGTCAGCACGGGTTTCTCGAAGTTGTATAGATCGTCTGTGGGAAGCCTAGGGCAGGAAGTGATCACGTATGCATCAACGTAACTCCTGTCTATGTTCCTCAGCGATTCGACACTCAAGTTCTTGGAGGTGACGACATAGGTCTTGAACCCCTTACTCCTCAAAGAGGACTCCAGGAACCTCACCATGAGGGGTCTGTTTTGACCCACCTTCAGTCCTTGGACTATTACCCACGTTCTAGCTTCCATCGCTTGCAATATCTTACCGTATCTCACCTTGAGCACCCTGTTGACCTCTGGGGTCAAATCAACTACCCTGGAGTTGTCTAAGTCCACTTTAACCACGGGTCTCCCCGTGGCCAATCCTACTCCCAACGCATGGAAAAGTCCACTGGACAGGTGAACGTTTACGTCAGCTTCCTCAACTGCCCTGTAATCACACCCCAGCACTTGACCCTCGTGCATGTAGGGACTTGAGGGTCTTCCCACCTTTACTTTGAAGCGATCCTCCAGTTTGGAGGCTAGCTCACCCATCTGCCTCACATACTGTAAAGTGGAGGTCAGGGAAACGGAGCGGGCTCCGTAATCGACCAAGACGTCAATCAGCTCACTAACCAGGTCCTCCCTCAGTGGAGAGGTGCTCCTCACCTCCACAAAGAGCGTGGGGAACTTCGGGTAGTACCAAGTGTAGGGGCTATGACCAAAGTGTAATATCAGATCCGCCCCCACCGCTTTCACCTCGTCCTCAGCTACGTCGCAGGCACCGAAGCTCGGCTCACCTGAAATGAGGAACTCCACTTCAGGAAGTCTACTCCTGAGCCGATCAACCACCTCTGTGGAGAAGGGCTTCAGTCCCTCCGGGAACTGTAGGAGTACCCTCTTAGCTCTTCTCTCGCCCACTGTCTTGATGGCCTTCTCGAGCTCGAAGTCGAACATTAACCTCACTGCGCCTTCTTGAGGGGTGAGACCTCTATCCTGGTCTCCAGGGGGAGTTTCTTAGAGGCGATCTGGAAGGCTTCCTTGGCGAACTCCAGGTGCTCCCTCTTCACCCTTGCCACCATGAGGGGTTCTCCGGCTTTCTCGATTCGTACAGCAGTACCTATGGGCTTGCCAAACGAAAGTCTCATGCCGTCCTGAAGCCTGTCTGCGCCTGCGAATGCCATCATCTTGTTTTCCCTTATGACGTGGTGTGGATACTTCATCACCCAGAGGAAGAAGTCAGTCTCATTTCCTACCCTATCGCTCAGCCTTTTGTGTGCCATTACCCTAGCAGCCTCAAGGGCGTTATGCCTCACCTGGCCCACCGCTACTGTGACAAGCCTGACCTCGTAGTCGTAGTCCTTATTGGGATCGCCCATGGTGAACTTAGAGATCTTGGGCATTGGCACACCAGGTATGTATTCCTTCCTAGTGTAGGCTGGCCCTGAGAAGTGACGATAACATCTACCAGGTCTAAGCGGCATTTCAGATCACAGAGCCTCTCTCTTCGCCCCTGAATTAAAGTTTTGTCTTTTGTCCCTACACTCTCACTGGAGTTCAGCTCTCATCGTGATCACGCGATCCGCCCGTCGCGGGTGGCTGGAGTCCCTAAACTCGACTGTTGAAAACATTGAAGTGAAAGTGTGTAAAGGCTTCACAGTTGGCCCACGGTCTTCAGGGCTAGGCTCAGCTGGGAGAGAACCTCATCCAGAGTGCTCCTACATCTGAGCAGTGCCTTCTCGTCTCCAGAAACCACCACCCTCAACAGTAGGAAGTCCCCCTTGACCTCAGCGGAGATCTCCATTCCCGCTGGTAGGTCCACATTGTCTGGTTTCAGGACCTCCAGTAGGTGTGGAGCCCATTGCGTCTGGACGGTGAGCTCAGCTTCGACCTTAGCCTCCTTCATTTCTCCTCTCACCGACGTCGGGCGGAGACCACCGTGAACTTCTCCTTGAGGAGCTCCCAGTACTCTGTTGGCAAACTCCTCAGGGGTTCTGAAAGTTCCTTGAGCTCCTCTTCGGTGAGCTCCCTATACTCAACTGCGGGTATGCCCACTTTCTCCTCGAAGAGTTTCTTGGCGTACCTCTTCGCTTCCCCCTCCAGTTTGTCCATGACCTCTAGGTAAGGTCTATCCCTCAACGTCTCGAACTCTCCCTCTCCTATGAACCCCTCAAGGAGGAGTGCTTTCAGAAACCTAACCGTTTGATCCCGTGGGGGTTGAAGTCCTACCCTACTCAAGGGGACTTGGCCTCTGACGTATATCCTCCCTCCCACCATCCCTGTCCCCACGAAGTTCCCCACGGGCTCCTTAACTCCCCTGGAGTTCAGGACTAGGATCACTCCTCCTGCCATATACTCCCCTAGGTAGTCGTCCACAATGCCCCCGATCACTAGGTAGGGCCTCCTGTCCCTATACTCCCTCATCTGAATTCCAACCCTGTTCCCGGCGTTACCCCTCACCACAATCCTCCCTCCCTGAAGGGTCTGCCCTAGGACGTCCCTGGCATCCCCTTCCACTACGATCTCGCCGCTGTGCATGGTGTCACCGCAATCGTCCTGGACGTTTCCATGTATGTGGAAAATATTCCCGTCGTTGAGGTTGGCAGTGGAATTGCCCGCAACGCCGTAGATCTCAATGATCTTCCCCTTAATACCATGCCTGGGCAAATTGTTACCTATGAACCTTGTGCCGTTGACGTTGACAACCCTGACCCTGTCCTTAACCTTCAGTGTCTCCAGAATAGTCCTATTCAGGTTCCAGTAATCCATTCCCCTAGCGTCTATATCGAACTCCCCCACACTGAAGACTGGGGGAGGGGAGAAAGAGCGGACCTCCTCCTCTGGCCTACCCAAACTCAGGATTCCCCTCTTGAGGGAGGCTATCATATACGAGCCCGGTCTCAGGGTCCAAACCCTTGCGTTAGGGCTCAGCTCCCTTATTTGGGCCTCCTCGCTGGCTGCGTAGTAGTAACCCTCATCCTCACCCACCACCACCGGCCTGAACTTAGACCTATCGGCCATGGCTATGAGGTAGAGATCATCGCCGCTGGTGTAACCTATGATAGCGGTGAAGGGTCCGTCCAGTCTAGCCCCTTTATAGTGCTGAAGCTCCTGGTCCGAGAACCTCGTGGAGGGATTGGTCATGACCCTCACGGCCTCCTCCACGCTTAAGCCCTCGTTCACCAGTTCCTCGAAGAGGAAAGCCATGACCTCACTGTCCGTACCCACGAACCCTCTCCATCCTCGAGAGAGGAGGAACTCCACGTTAGCACCGAAACTGCTCACGTCACCATTGTGTATTATGGCCACGTTGAAAGAGGAGAAGGGATGGGACCAATAAGGCAAATAACCAGGGGAATTGGTGGGTTGCCTGGTGTGGGCTAACCACATGTCCCCTTTATGGGACTCCACGTTATACTGGGAGGCCACGTCCTCAGGATAGCCCACTCCCTTAAAGACATTGATCCCGGAGCCGGCGCTGTAGATCCTTCCTTCCCTCCTATACCAAAGGAGTTCGTTCACGTTCCTTATGGCCTTCTTCACCTCCACTGCCTCCTTTGAGGCGACCTCAATGACGCAGCTACATAGGTCCCCCAACTGTGACTCCCTGGTCACAGAGAGGACGGTGAGACCATTGTCCTCCAGCATTCTCCTCACCTTATCCTCGTCCTCGTGGAAGGCCTTGAGGACGTAAACGCCGCTGCTCTCCCCCAACCTGAAAACTGCGAACCCAGCGCCTAACTTACTTCCCCTATGCCTGGCCCTCCTTATGGCCTTGAGCACCAGATCCCCCTTTACAGGTGGGGAGTTCCCCTTCCTCAGGATGCCGAAGACTCCACAACCTGAAGGGTAATAATCCAATTACCACGCCCCCGCGGCCTTCACCCTTATCCTACTGAGCAGTTTCGAGTCCAAGTTGACAGCCCTCAGTATCTCCCTGTTTCCGGTGAGCGAGGACTGGAGGCTATACATCCCCGCTGCACCTGCGAGCAGGGAGATCTCCTTCTTTATGCCCGCTAACAGATTGAAGGCCCTCTCCCCCAGGTTCCCCTTGCTTCCCTCACCTATGGCCACGTCCAATAGGGAGTGTGGTAGGATCACACTGTCTGCCCCCAGCGCGATCAACTTGAATACGTCCCCTGCGTCCCTGATCTTGGAGGACTTGGCCAAGATGAAGAACCTCTCCCTCACCCCGTGATCCTTGAGCGCGGTGTCTAAGTCCGAAACTGAAAGCTCAAGGTCCTGGTCCCCTAAGTCCTCATCGAGGATGAAACCGTCCACCGTTTTGGCCTCCAACGCCTCCTCCACCACTTCCCCCGTAGAGGGAAGCCACAGGACTATACCCTTCTCAGGTTCCTTGGACCACCTGACTGCCCCTTCCCTGTCAGCGCTCACGGATATCTCCCCATAGCCCTGTGGGGTGGAGGCACAAAGGAGTCCTGTGCCTAGGGCCATGGAGGCCCAGCTCCAAGCCCTCAACTGATCCTGAGGGGATTGAGAGACGTCCACCAGGATGGGAGCGGAGAGGAGAAGCCTGCCGTGGAAGAGGTTAAAGGAAGTGTCTATGTCCTCCCTGTATGGATCTATGGAAGGTCTAGTGACCTGGGCCCCGTCGACCCTCAGGAAGTCCAAGACCCTGAATGGTGGCTCCACGTCTGGGGGAGCAGTGCTCCCCATGCTGATTATTACAGGCTCCCCTCTCACCGCCAGCTCGTGAAGCCAGACCTTCCTCCTCTTAGTGAATGGCTGTCCTTGCTTAACGGGGACCTCTGACGCCTCCCCCTTAATGCCCAAGACGTCCAGCGTCTCCTGAGACAGGCCGTAGCCCGTGAGCAGATCTCTCCTACCCACAAGATCCCTGGCGCTCCTCAGCCCCAAGGCCTTTATCACGTTGCTGAACTCCAGAGAGAAACCCCTAACGAAGTTCTTGAGCATCCTCTTGGCGAAGTCCACCTCCACGTATCTAGTCCCGTCTATCTTATTGGTGAGGGCTGTAGGGCAGGAACCTATGTGACACTTGTGCACCATGACGCACCCCATGGCTATTAGGGCCGCTGTACCTACGCTCACAACGTCAGCACCCAGGGCTATGAGCTTGGCAGCGTCCACAGCGTCAGCCACCCTACCCGCTGCGATTATGGTGAAACCCTCCCTCCTTCCTTCCCTCCTGAGTATGCGATCCGAGGAGGCAACGGCTAGCTCTATGGGTATACCCACGTTGTCCCTCACCACTATGGGCGTAGCCCCGGTCCCTGCACCATGACCGTCTATTATAACTCCATCCGCCCCCATCCTGGCTATTCCAGAGACCACGTATGGGGTGTAATTGGTTGCAGCTACCTTAACGAAGACTGGTTTCCCCGTGATCTCCTTAAGGTTCTCTATCCTCTGCCCCAAGTCCTCAATAGAGTAGATGTCGTGGTGTGGAGCAGGGGATATGGCGTCTATACCAACGGGGATCCTCCTGGCCAGGGATATGGGCTCAGTCACCTTACTCCCCGGGAGATGACCCCCAATGCCGGGCTTCGCCCCCTGCCCTATCTTTATTACCACCCCTGAACCTGCGGTCAGGACGGAGATGTCCACGCCGAACCTCGCCGAGGCCCACTGGACGAATATCCTCTTATACTTAGCCACCTCAGGGTGAAGACCCCCCTCTCCGGTCCCCGCCAAGATCTGCTCTTCGTCAGCCACTGACGCGATCACTACGTTGGGATTACCGCTCAGGGCCCCGTAGGACATGTCCCCTAAATAGAGCGGGGATCTCATGTAAATTCCCGCCACCTGGGCCGAGACGTCAGTTCCAGGATCCTCGGAGAGGACCGTGCCCTCTCGGTAGCTGAGGAAGACGTTGTCCAGGACCCTCCTACCCTTCCTCTGCTCTATTGATTGGGGAGAACCGGTTAATGCCAAAGCCCTTATGTGTGAGATCCTGTCAACAGTCCAGAACTCGCTTTCGGTTTGAGCGGGGATCGGCAGGTAGGACTTTATGACGAGCAAATTCATCGGCAGGGTTGCTATTCGACCCGGATGCAAATATAGTTTTCACTGGAATCAGCGTTAAGAGTTGGTAATTCTTCTCCTCTTTTATGATTCGATATTACGATATTCTAGGTTTGATCTATTGATGAAGATGGTCATTTTTATGTACTATAATCATTAAGATTCGAATTGATATGAACAGTTTCAATCCTGTGAGAGATTAACTTACGAAAAATGTAAATGTAATTCCCTGAGATCTTAAGAGGATGTAAATGTTGAATATGATGAAAGTGAAGAGATTTGATACTCCATACCTTCCCTTTATCGACTTCATCAACAGTTTCAGATAGGCTGTGGAGTTTATATTCTCGGGGGGTCTGGGGAGCGGAAGACCCCTCCCTAGGGGATGTCTCCCAAATTTAAACGACACCTCCCTCAGATATATTCCAATGACAGTCGCGGACGGGGTAAGAGTCATGAGCCGCCTGAGCGAGGGTCCGTGAGGTGCGCCTCTGCCCGCACGGGTGTCCGTCTGGGCTGGGACGGTTGAGCCTGTGGCGCCCTCTGGGGGCG
>Ga0080006_1187483_pt1 | contig 81473 bp, 81 predicted proteins | sample RS3BMetagenome_FD_69209 | JGI IMG/M metagenome (GOLD analysis project Ga0080006, IMG submission 69209) | Ferric oxide microbial mat and aquatic microbial communities from Rainbow Spring, Yellowstone National Park, USA - RS3B (SPADES... ... | reverse complement strand
CGCCGCACCGTTGATCGCATGTACATGCCTAGACTATGGCGCAGCTATCGAACCACGTCAAGCTAGAGAACCAAAAACGTGTGCCTAGGAATCTTGGCGATTTTGCCTCGGTCTGAGGCCCGAAACCCGCGTCAGACCGCGATTCCTCTTTCACCGTGTGCCCGAAATGTCCTCAAAACTGTCGAAAATGAGACAGTTGTCCTTTGTCCAATAATGACCTTTGTCAATGCACTGTATGGCTCACGCCTAAACAATTCGCCGAGCTCTTGTGTAGACATGCTTATCCTCTGTTGCTCATTCCATACGATACGGCTCATGCCAACATCGCTGGCAAGGTTTTGGTAGCTAAATCCCGGTTTTTCAAAGTTTAGGGCCCCTACATTTCGACGAAGGGGGTCTGTAATTTCCTCCGTGAGTCCACATGTTACGCCGGATCGGCTTTCAGACAGCAGAACAACTGTAAGGAGCGAGGCAATTATACGCGCTCTCTCCGTAGCACTGTCGGTCATTTTGTCTGACCTCTCCCTGGGATGGTGACCGGGCATCGCTCCACTTCTTCGAACGACCAAATACGAATGGAAGTCTCTCGGTCCGCGACTCAAAAGGTAGCGCACGTCTTTCTCATGGTCGTAATCACTTGTTTCAGAGTTCAGACCGAGCCGCCCGACCGTGCTTGGCAACAGGTCCTTCGACAGCAATAGGGCATCCCCGAACAACGGTTTGTCAAAACGATCGGTCTTGTCAGTGATTTGTAGGCCAGTGATCGGATAGAACAGCCACCACACGTCTCTCATCAGTCGCAACCGCCCCCGGATCTCTCGTCGGTCGTGTGCTAACCCGATGTTCCAGTCTCGGTCAACGTAGTGCCATGCACTTTCGGTGCATGGCGAAAATAGTCCTTTGAGTGACTGGTGGCGGTGTCGGCGCGTGACCGTCAGCAGAATAAGGTGCGGTGCCTATCAGCGGCGAGGTCGCGCAACAGCGCTTAACGCTGCTGGGTCGAGGCTTGCGCGCGTCGCGCGTGCAAGGCATACGCCTCATCCACGATGACGATGTCGGCGCACTCCGCGAGGAAGGCTCCTCTTCAGCACTCGCTCTTCGCTAAGCCGATGCTGGCGATGATGAACGGGAAGGCGCCGAACACGTTGCCTCTCTCAGTGCTACCGTGCGTCCTTCGCTTTTTGATCTGCGTCATCGTCCCCGTCACTCCAGGCTTGTCCCTCAGTTGCGTAAGGCTGGAAGCTTGACCATCACCGCAACCGTTTGCACATTATGCGGTTCAAGTGCCCGAAGGGCACGAAGTAGACGTTCTTGGTGCTGAGAAGGGTGCCGAGGTTGCGGGCGTTGAGACCGAGAATGTCGTTCGACGTGATCGCCAGTACCACCGGCCGCTCGTTTCTGAGCTGCGCCTTTGCTGCCATCAGCACCGGGCTGTCGATGATCGCGTTCGCTAGCCTTGCCATGGTGCTGCCGGTGCAGGGGCAGATGACGACGGCGTCGAGCAGCTTTTGCGGCCCCAGGGGCTCGACCTCCGGGATCGTCTTCAAGGGCTCCTTGCCTGTGGCGTCTTTGATGGCGGTGAGCCACTTTTCGGGAGTGCCGAAGCGCGTCGGCGTCGTAAGGATGGTATTCGAGACGATCGGCACGATGTCGGCGCCCTCCTCCTGGAGCCGGTAGATCGGGTCGACGGCTTCCTCCAGGGTGCAGTGGGAGCCAGCCAGGGCAAAGCCGATCGTCTTGCCGGATAGGCGCATGCGGCAGTCCTCCTCGGTTCACGGCGGGATCGCCCGCCCATAGTCCGCGGGGCACTGCGGCCACCTGCGCGCCGGCGCCGGAACCCCCTTGGCGGTCAGCCGCATCGTATGCGCCGCGGCGCAGGGGGTGATCACGTGCAGCCCTGGACAGCGCTCGGTGCCATCTGCCGGTGCGTTCCGAAGCGCCGCCGCATCGGAGAGGCGCACGGCAAGGCATCCCATCCATCCCATATAGTCGAACGGGCAGGTTTGGCGGACTCAGGCGCCTCGCGCCACAGGTCGACGAGGCCGAGGCCCTCCGCTGCATCGGCAGTCGCGATGCCAAGCCCGCAGGATCTCTGTGTCGCATCCTCCAATTAACCAGATATTCCTCCCTGTGGAGGAGATCGCATGGGTAAAACAGCTTCCCGCAAGATCCTGCACCTGCTGGCCGCATCGGTCGTTCTGGCATTGGCCGGTTGTGCCGGTAGCGCCGCCGCACCCGCGGCGGCTCCCGCCTTGCGCATCGGACGTCCGACGCACGCCGAGACTGGCGGGACGCCCATCTCCCTGAAGCCGTTTCCGGCGGCGGCGTACGGCTCGCTGATGCCCGCAGGGCAGCGGATGTACAGCCTGCGCTACTGGAGCCGCGGCCTGGATGTGCAGGGATACCTCGACGCACCGTCTGGCAAGGGACCGTTCCCCATTCTCGTGTACCTGCACGGCGGCGACCCCGCACCCGAACCAGGTCACTGGACCGGTTTCCCCGTCTATGCGGCCAAGACGGCTGTCGAGTCCTCGAACGCGCACTCCATCGTGTTCATACCGAACTATGGTGGATACGGGCCGAGTGGCGGTGCCATCCGCGCCCGTATAATTGCTACGTGGATGTCGCGAACGGCTTGAGGGCGCTATCCCATCTGCATGGCCTTCATATCAGGCCGAATGCAACCTATCCTTTCGGCTTCTCCTTGGGCGGGTACGTCGCCATGGTGCTGGCAGAGCACGACCCGCAGGTGCGGGCGGTAGTGCTCGACAGTCCGTGGCCTGGCGCCATCGCATTCGAGAATTGGGCTCAGCATGCCAGATTGTCCAGCATCGATGCATACACCTCGGTCTTTGGGGAATGGTCAACGGCGCGTCCGGCGTAGATCTCCATTCCGCCGCGTTTGACGAGATCCACGTGCCGGTCCTCATCATCGCGGGACAAAAGGACAATGTGATTCCGCCGCCGCTTGTGCGATTTCTCTATAACCGGCTTCGGACCGGCGGCGTCGATGCCACGTTGCAGTTCGTTCCCGGTGGGCATGCGCCCATCACGCTGCACGTCTACCAGGTGGTCCAGAAGTGGCTACTCCCCTATGGATTCCACCTATACATATCCACCTGAACGATCTGGCCCTGTGCAGGCCCAATGCGTCTGGGCGGCGGCGCTGCGAGCGCAGACCGGTCCGCCGCCCGCTGGGATCACAACCGAGAGGCCTGCGCGGCTCGCGATCCCGGACTGCTTCGTTGCGCGATCAGGATGGGTATGCCTGCGGCCAGCGCGATCAAGAACGCGAGCGAGAACCAGCGAAACGCTGTCCGCACCGCATGGATGAGAGCCTCTGCCATGGCAGGGGACGTCCCCGTATGCAAGCCCAGGAACACCCCGACCGCTTCGGCGGGGGGCAGGCTCGTCTCCGCGAAGACCAGCGCCAGGGTGAGCGACAGGGAGAAGCCGATGTTGCGGAAGGTGTAGAAGAGGCCGGACGCCATGCCAAGGCGCTCGCGCGGCGAGACCTTCATGACGAGGCTCGAGAGGGGCGGCCAGTAGAAGCCGTTGGCCACCGCCATCAGCGCAAGCGGCAGACCGATCGCCCAGAGCGATAGGCGGTCCGGCAGCCGGCTGAGCCAAAGTGCGCCGATCCCGAGTCCCGCCACGCCGCCCCAGATCGGCCAGCCAGACCCGATGCGGTCCGCCAGGCGCCCCCCCAAGGGACTTGACAGCAGCTGCGGCGCGGAGAGCGGGATCAGGATGAGCCCCGTAGTCAGGGGCGACTGGGCGAGGCCCCCCTGTAGGTAGAACGTGAGCAGGAACGTGGTGGCGAAGAAGCCGATGCTCGCGAAGGTGACCACCGTCTGGGCAGCACCGAAGGCTTTGATGCCGAACAGGCGGAGATCGAAGAGAGGCTCTTTGGTGGTGAGCTCGCGATGGATGAAGGCCGCGCCGCTCAACAGGGCGATCAGCACGAGGCCGATCAGGCGTGGCGACCGCCATCCCCACGCCAGCCCCTCGGTGAAGACGACGAGCAGCAGGGTCAGCGCGACGGTGAAGAAGATGAGTCCCGGCCAGTCCAGCTGCAGTCTCGTGGCGCGACGCTGCGAGGCGGGCAGCACCAGCCAGCCGATGGTGGCCGCGAGCACGCTGAAGGGCACGGTCACGTAGAAGACGGAGCGCCAGCCGAGCGTCGACACGAGGATGCCGCCGGCGACAGGGCCGACCAGCGATCCGAGCACCCACGCAAGGGAGTTGATGCCGAGCGCGAGACCGAGCTCGGACGGCGCGAACGCCTCCGTGATGATGGGCGTGCCAAGGGCGGATATGGCAGCTCCGCCGAGGCCCTGCAGGCAGCGGAAGACGATCAGGGCAGGCCCGGACGGCGTGGCCCCGCAGAGGGCCGAGCCCACGGCGAAGAGGATGAACCCGGCGAGAAACAGCGTCTTGCGCCCGACGAGGTCCGAGAGCCTGCCGAGCGGCAGCAGCAGCACCGTGCTGACCAGCATGTAGCCTGTGAGCGTCCAGAGCACGGTGGCGATGTTGGAGTGCAGGCCTGTGAGGATGGCCGGCAGGGCCACGACCACGATGGTGGCGTCCGCGTTGGCGATAAAGGCACCGAAGGTGGTCACGCCCAACACCGACCACTTCGCTCCGCCCGACCGTGGCTTCATCCGCATCTCCCGTCCTTTGCGTAGTCAGCTTTCGCTGTGACCTCCTGCTGCGCCTCCCGAAGGGCCACTCGCCCGGTCGTCGCGTTGCCCCGCATTCGCATGACGCTGCCGCGGCACAGCCTCGGAACATTGCGCCAATTGGCCCTGCGATCCGGACATCTTGAACACTTAGAGTGGAAGCTAGCCCCTATTCGCCTTGTGCAGTGCGACGGGAGGAGATGCAGCGTGCCGAACATGAGAGAAAGCCTGCTCGCCCTGGTCACGGAGACGTCGACGAACCTGCCGCCCGACGTGCGTCGCGCCATCAAGCGCGCGAGCGTCGAGGAGGAGGGGGGATCGCGGGCCGCCCTGGCGCTCAGAACGATCATCGACAACATCGTCGCCGCGGAAGAGGATGTCGCGCCGATCTGTCAGGACACCGGGCTCCCGACCTTCTTCGTCGAGTGCCCCGTGGGATTCGACCAGATCACGATGGAGGAGGACATCCGCTGGGCGGTCGGCGAGGCGACGCGCCTCGGCAAGCTTCGTCCGAACTCCGTCGACCCGATCACCGGCAAGAACTCCGGCAACAACCTTGGACCGGGAACGCCCGTCGTCCACTTCAAGCAGACGCGCGGCGACACGCTGGAGGTCCGGCTGATGCTCAAGGGCGGCGGCAGCGAGAACAAGAGCATCCAGTACTCGCTGCCGATGGAGATCCAGGGTCTCGGCAAGGCGGGCCGCGATCTGGACGGCATCCGCAAGGCCATCCTGCACGCCGTCTGGCAGGCGCAGGGCCAAGGCTGCAGCGCCGGCTTCGTGGGCGTCGGCATCGGCACCGACCGCACCTCGGGCTACGAGCTCGCGAAGGAACAGCTCCTGCGCGACCTCGACGACGTCAACCCGGATCCAGCGCTCGCCGAGCTCGAGAACTACGTGCTCGAGAAGGCGAACACGCTCGAGATCGGCACCATGGGCTTCGGCGGCAAGGCGACGCTCCTTGGCTGCAAGGTCGGGGCGATGAACCGCATCCCCGCCAGCTTCTTCGTCTCGGTCGCGTACAACTGCTGGGCGTTCAGGCGCCTCGGCGCCGTAATCGACCCAGCCACCGGCGACATCGTCCGCTGGCTCTACCGCGACAGGCCGGAGGCCATGGAGCGCCAGGGCGGCTTCGCCTCGGACGGCGCCACGATCCTCACGGTGCCGCTCCAGGAGGAGGATGTGCGCGCCCTCCACGTCGGTGACGTCGTGCTCCTGCGCGGCAGGATCCACACCGGACGCGACGAGCTCCACAAGTATCTGATGCACCACGACGCCCCGGTCGGCCTCGAAGGCGGCGTCATCTACCACTGCGGCCCGGTGATGCTCAAGGACGAGGACGGACGCTGGCACGTCGGGGCGGCAGGCCCCACGACGAGCTCGCGCGAGGAGCCCTACCAGGCGGACATCATCGAGAAGTTCGGCATCCGCGCGATCATCGGCAAGGGCGGCATGGGCGCGAAGACGCTGGCCGGCCTCGAGAAGTCCGGCGCCGTCTACCTGAGCGCCATCGGCGGCGCCGCCCAGTACTACGCGAAGTCGGTGCAGGACGTCGCAGGCGTGGACTTCCTCGATCTCTTCGGGGTGCCCGAAGCCATGTGGCACCTCGACGTCGTGGACTTCCCGGCGATCGTCACTATGGATGCGCACGGGCAGAGCCTGCACCGCGACGTCGAGCAGAACTCGCTGCTGAGGCTCGAGGACCTGAAGGAACCGGTGTTCTGAGCATCCCCTGCCTGGACCGGGACCCGCCCGCAGTAGCGGGCGGGTCCCGGCCTGTCTCCTCCGGTTGCACTCCGGCGCCCCGTCTGGCCAGATAGGTACAGAGCGACATCGCGACGGCAAACGGCTGCCGACAGGGGGCGGACGTGACGGAACCATGGATTGCAGGCGATACGGTCATCCTGCGCGAGTACCGAGCCGAGGACCTTGACGCCGTCCTCCGCTATGCGGGAGACCCGGAGGTCACACGCTACCTGCCCTGGGGCCCGGAAGGCGCCGAGGAGGCCGCCATGTTCCTGGACAGGGTGGCAGCCGCCGCCCGCCAGCTGCCGCGGGCGCAGTACGAGGTCGCGGTCGTGGGCCGGGACTCCGGTGATCTCTTGGGCGGCGCGCGGATCGGCGTACGCTCGACTTCGCACCGCTCCGGCGACATCGGCTACGTCGTGCGGCGCGACCAGTGGGGCAAGGGCCTTGGGAGCGAGATCGCGCACATGCTGCTGTGTTTCGGCTTCGAAAGCCTCCATCTCCACCGCATCGGGGCCACCTGCGATCCAGGCAACATCGCCTCGCGCCACGTCCTCGAGAAGCTCGGCATGACGCTCGAGGGCCGGCGCCGCGACGACTTCTTCGTGCGTGGCGCGTGGCGGGATTCCCTGCTCTTCTCGATCCTTGAGCACGAGTGGCTGGGCTGATCGCCCTGCCTGAGGCCCGCCCGAGAGGCGGTTCCGCGTCCAGCCGGCGGACTGGCTCAGGAAGCCGGGTGATCCGGCCGCGGGAAGTACCTCTCAAGCCATCCGCTGAGGATGCCCAGAAGCTCGGGGTCGACAGGTTCCTTGCACTGCTGCCTGTAGAGCCTCATCAGGGTCACCATGTTGACAGGGCCTTGCGTTCTGCGGAGCATGTGGGTCATGTCCGGGATGATGTGCCATTCCGCCGGTCCGGCGACGGTCTCGGCAATCTTGCGCGCATGCTCGGGAAGAACCTGCACGTCCTTGGCGCCGGTGATCGCCAGCGTCGGGCACTGCACCTCCGGCAGGTCGCGGGCCACGTCGTGCTCCCAGTGCTCCCGGATCCACGTCACATTGACCTTCACGCCCGAGATGCGGATCCAGGGGCGGTCCGAGGCCAAGATCCTGGCCATGATCGCCTTGGATTTCCGGCTCTGCCTTTCGGGCACGCGCAGCGCCCGCACGACTGCCCCCAAGAGGCCCGGAAGTTTGCGCAGGTCCTCGATCGCGCGTGCCTGCTGGCGTGGACTCGTCACGGACAGCGACTCGCAGGGCCCGGCCAGCAGCACGAGACCCTGCACCGGCGTGCGCACGTGGACGGCGGGGGCGATGATGCAGCCCTCGCTGTGGCCCAGGAGGATGACCGGCCGTGGATCCACCGCGGACCGCTGCCTCAGATACGCGACCGCAGCCAGGGCGTCGTCGACGCGGTCCCAGAAGCCCGTCTTGAAGATGTCGCCAGCGCTTTGCCCGACCGCCCGCTTGTCATAGCGCAACGTGACGAATCCCTGGCGGCTGAGCGCATGCGCCAGATCTCGATACACGTTCGAGGCCAGCTCCCTGCTGTTGCCGTCCCGGTCGCCCCGCCCGCTCCCGGGCAGGATCAGAACCGACCCGCGTGACCTGGGTGCATCGGGAAGCGCCAGGGTCCCCGCCAGGGTTCCGGCGGGGCCTTGGAACCTCACCGCCTCTTCGCGAAAAGCCTCCTGCCCGGTCGACGTCATGCGGGCTCACCCCTTCCCGGCGCGACGGAACGGTCTGCGGCGCCGACAGCGGGTTCGGGTACGACGATGCTGCTGACGACGCGCGCGCGGCGCCCCGGCGCAGGCGGCAGGGCCATCGCCTTCTCGACCATGGCGGCAGACTCGACCCTGAGACGGCGGAGCTCGTCGTCGTCCAGGTAGAGCGTCGCCTGGCTGTAGCTCACCCCGTCCGCCACGATATCCACGTGCCCCTGATCGAGGTAGCGCTGGGATCCGTCGATCACCGATGCGATGAAGGCCATGAACAGGCGCATGTGGTCATCCCTGCCGAGATGGCGGAGCGCTGCTTCGGTGATGACGGTCCGGTCCAGGGCAACAGCGTAGGTTCGCTCGGTGACGCCGCGCACGCGGCTCTCCGCGACCACGGAGACGATGTTGCCCTGCGCAAGCCGGTTCAGGTGCCGGTACAGCGTGGCATGCGGCAGTATCCGGCAGCCGCGCCGCGATCTCCTGCGTGGTCATCGCACGCCCGAGCAGCGCCTGGATGATGCGCAAAGGGACCGGATGCAGGGCAGGATCAAGTCGGCCTTCGACTCCATTTCAGCAGCGCCTTCGATATCACGATCGATATCGATATCAATAGCCGCCGCACCGGACAACGACTGCAGATGGCACCGCCGGCCTGCCCGGCGCTGCAAGTCGGCGGGCAGCCAAGCGGGTTTCGTCCCCTGCACTGCCGCTGCGGGTGTTCCACTGCAGGCGCAACCTGCCCGCCGAGTCCTGAGCAGCCAAGCCTCGGCCACCCGGCTGATCGGTCGCGCCGCACCGGTGTGCGGCCGCTCTTGCATCGCACGTCACAGGCGAGCGTCGCGGGCGACCTCCCCGTCAGAGGCGGCGGAGCCTGAGTTCCTGCACGCGGTGGTGATCGCCCTTGCAGAGGATCAGCTGCGCCCGCTCGCGCGTCGGCGCGATGTTCGCCCGCAGGTTCGCGAGGTTGATCTCCCGCCAGATGCGCCCCGCGGTCTCCTCGGCCTCCCGGTCGGACAGTCCTGCGTAGCGATGGAAGTAGGACTGAGGGTCCTGGAAGGCCGTGTCGCGCAGCTTGAGGAAGCGCTCGACGTACCACCGGCGCACGACCTGTTCCGCGGCGTCCACGAAGATGGAGAAGTCGAGGAAGTCCGAGACGAAGATGCGCTGCCTGCTGTCCTCCGGCGACCCCGCCTGCAGGATGTTGAGCCCCTCCAGGATGACGATGTCGGGGGTTCGCACCACCTGCCAGGCGCCTGGGACGATGTCGTAGCTGAGATGCGAGTAGACGGGGGCCCGTACCTCCGCCTTGCCGGACTTCACATCCGAGACAAAGCGGACGAGCGCCCTGAGGTCGTAGCTCTCGGGGAACCCCTTGCGGAGCATGGCTCCGCGCTCCTCGAGCACGCGGTTCGGGTAGAGGAAGCCGTCGGTCGTGACGAGGTCGACGCGCGGGTGGCCAGGCCAGCGCGCGAGCAGGGCCTGGAGGAGCCTCGCGGTGGTGCTCTTCCCCACCGCCACGCTGCCTGCGATGCCGATCATGAACGGCACCTTGTCGGCCGTCGAACCGAGAAAGGTGGCACGGGCCCGGTGGAGCTCCTGCTCCGCCCCTATGGAGAGGTTCAGCAGGCGGGAGATCGGCAGGTAGATGTCCTGGACCTCATCGAGATCCAGGCGCTCGTTGAGACCCTGGATCTGCCTAAGATCCTCCTCCGAGAGGGTCAGGGGCGTCGCCGCACGCAGGGGTGACCAAGCGTCCCGGGGGAAGGAGAGAAAAGGGGTGACTTTGTCGCGCAGGTCCTTCATGACTGGCCTCTTTCACGCATGATTGCAGGCGGGCACGCAGGCGGCCTCGAGGGCAGGCGGCAGACTTCCTGCCTGCGCCTTGCACCGGGTTTCGCGGGCGTCGGCTCAGGTTCCGCGCTCGTGCATCCAGCCGCGCAGCAGCTGCAGCTGGTCCGCCGCCATGTGGCGGAAGTTGGGTTCGGCCGGGAAGACTCCGCCACGCACGTCCTGGACGTAGCTGCCGAATGCCCCGGCCAGGAGGTCCGACAGGCCCAGATAGTCCCTGGCGTGGCGCATCGGGCGCGGTGTGATGCCGAGCAGGTCCTGGACGACGAGGACCTGTCCATCGGTATGGGGACCGGCACCGATGCCGATCGTGGGGATGGTCAGCCTCTCGGTGATGGCGGCCGCGAGCTCGTCGGGCATCAGTTCAAGGACCATCATCCGGGCTCCCGCACGCTCCAGCGCGACGGCCCCTTCGAGAAGCATCCTCGCCTCGTCGAACGTCTTGCCCTTGATGCCTACCGCGTCCTGCGCCTGCATGCTGAGCCCGATGTGGGCGCAGACGTCGATGCCAGCCTGGCTCAAGGCGGCGACGGCGTCCGTACGGACGCCCTCGAGCTTGACGCCGTCGGCACCGCTTGCGCGAAGCGCCCGGGCGCTCGCCAAGGCGGACGCCTCGTCTTCGTAGGTGCGGTACGGGAGGTCCGCAAGGAGGTAGCCGTCCCTGATGCCCCGCCGCACCGCCCGCACGTGGTGGCTGATGTCGTCGAGCGTCACCTCGACCTCGCTCCGGTAGCCGAGAACATTGGTGCCGACGCTGTCACCCACGAGCATCACGTCGATGCCTGCCCGCTCCTCGAGTACGGCCGTCGGATAGTCGTAGCAGGTGAGCATCGCGATCGGTTCGCCCCGCTGCTTCATTCGGCGGAACACGGCCATGTCCTTGGGCACTCGAACACCCCCTCACCTACCGGCATGGTAGCAGAACTAGTACGGCGTTCCGGAAGTTCGTTGCTCAGAACTCGGTCAGGAGCCAAGAGAGGTCCGTCAGGGCAGTGTCGCAGAGCTGGGGCAGCTCGCCCTCGTACGGTGTGGGTTCGTCCAGGATGGGTAGTGACGTCGAGCCGGAAGTGACGCGTCGCACGCGATGGCCAACATCTCGCAGCGCTGCGCGACCGTGTATGTCGACGGAGCGCCCGCCCGAGGGAGATCCTGCAGACCCGGCACACCTCGCTCGGCGAATCACCCCCGCCACTTGCGCACCGTGCGCAAGTGAACCCCCAGAAGCTTCGCCACCTCTTGCTGGGATACTCTCTACGCCAGCTGCCAGACGATCGATGCCGATAGCCACATCCGCCGTTCGACCTTCTGCCCGAAGACCAACGGCCGCAGCCGCGCGACGTCCTCTGCGCGCAACACCAAGGGACAGGGATGGAACGACGCAGCAACATGCGTTGCGCGCAGTGCTCCCATCCCCGTCCCACCCCGCAAGGGCCGTCTTGCGAGGGGCCTCAACATCAACCCCGAAAACTCCTTGCTGGAATGCTATGGCAACTTCCTGATAGGAACGAACTTCTGAAACGCCGCACTAAGCGCAACTCGAGTCGCGTTCGCTGTCAATACCGCACCCCGGCCAGCTCGGCAAGGAAGTCCCGTCACGTCGCGAGCGGCCTCCGCCTTGCCTTTCTTCGGCGCCAAGCCTCTGCGGGGCTAAGCCATCCCCATGGAGGCTTTGGCCACGACTTCCACGATCCTCTGTCTTCTCAGGATCATGATCGGGGAGGGTTTGGACGCGACACCAGGGGTACGGCCTGCCGGCCGCACCCCTGGTTGGGGCTCAAGACGACTCCCGAACCCCATGTGCGCGCTGGCGCATCCGAGCGGTCCTGCCCGCATGCCGGCCCTCCAGGCACGTGTCGCCGTTCGACGTGGCCGGGCGGTTCCTTACTGAGCGGGAACAGAAGGCGGCTTTGGCGCGCTCCGGCCCAGGAGGTCGCCAGGAAGCGGCAGGAAGGGCACGTCGTAGCCGAACGCGGACGGGCCCACCACGGCCAAGGCACTGTCCGTCTTGAGCTCGCGCGCCGCCGGCAGTCCGAGGACATGGAGCCGCAGCCCGTAGCGCAAAGCCTCGGAGCCGAGGGCGCGTCCCGACTCCTGCTCCAGGAGCACGAGCAGGTCGGGCACCGTGAGAAGGACGTCCTCCGGCTGGTCGCCGCGGCGGGCGATCAGATACTCGTTCTGGAAGTCGACCTTCAGGGTCTCGCCGCGGTAGCTGCCCAGACCCTCGATGGTGATCACGCCGCGGGCAAACCCTGCGACGGTCCGGCGCTCGAGATCGACGATCTTTCCCTCGAAGAGGTGACGGGCGCCTGCCACGACCTCGGCGATGCCTTCCACCGTGCTGCGGTGCGCGCCGCGCGCGCGGACCATGGCGCGGCCGATCGTCTCCGCGAGCGTGAGGGTGCCCGGGATGCCGTGCCTTCGGACCTGCGCGCCCGTGACCGCGGACAGGATGAGGCCGGCGCTGCCGCCCATCGCCCATGTGAGGGCGCGGGCGTAGCGTTCGGCCGTCTGAGCGTCCGGCAGATGGCGCAGGACCGCCGTCACCTGTTTCGCGTCCTCCAGCAGCAGGGGGTCCGGCAAGAGTCCGTCGATCATGTACGTGTTCATCTGCAGTTCGGGAAAGGCGCGGCCCATGGGATCGGCATCGGCCACCGGCAAACCGCTCTCGGCCGCGCCGATGAGCGGCGTCAGGGCGTTGCCCCCGCCGATCTCGCCGATGGCGATGAACGCCGCCGGTCTGCCGGTCGCCTCGGCCAGCGTTTTGATGAGAAGACTGAAGCGACCCGACGTCGGCAGGCGCTCGATGCCCACGGTGGGCGCCCCCATCCCGCCCAGGACGGGCCCGAGGTCCTCTTCCCCCAACTCCTCCGCATCCGCGATCCGGACCCGTGCCCCCTGTCGCAGGAGGCGCTGGAGCACGAGGCGCGACAGATAGGTGCTGCCGCCGCCGCCGGCGCCGAGGACCGCGGCGCCTTCGGCGAGCCAGGGCAGGTGTTCGAGCGTGATCTCGCGCATGGCTATCTCGCCTCCATCGGAATCTGCGCCTCAAGGTCGCCTACGGCCCGCATGCGCACGCGCACCTGGTGGCCGGGCATGTAGGCGAGGGGGGTCTCCTCGATCTCCACGACCTCGGTCGTGTGTGCGCTTGCGCCGGCTTGGCGGGCCCGCTCCACCGTCTCGCGCCGCAGTTCGGCGAGCCGCTCCTGGCGGTGGGCGGGATCGAGGTCGGCGACGCGCTCGATCTCCGCACCCACCTGCGCCAGGGCGGCGCCCACGGCGTTGGCGACCTGGGAGTGGGGCGGGCGGATGACCTCGATCGCTCCCTCCAAGGCATCGGGGAGCAGCACGCCGCCGCCTCCCACGAGCACCACCGTCACGTTGCCCGCTTGGGTCTTCATGCGGTCGATCGCGTCGCTCACTGTGCGGGCCGCCTTCGTCAGCACGCGCTCTGCCCAGGCGCCGTCGCGTTGGGCCGGCAGCGGCCGGTTCCCGATCGCCAGACGGCCGGCGGCCACGCCGGCGTCGGTCAGCGTGACCTCGCTCCCGCCGAACACGAGCGCCTCGGTGCCGAGGCGAAAACCCACGCTGTCCGGGCCCAGGGAAAGCCCGTCCGGCCCTTCGTGGACCAGGCTGCCGCCGCCGAGACCGAGCGAGTGCACGTCCGGCATGCGGAAGTTCGTCGGGACCCCGGCGAGCGAGACATTGGACGCCGCGGGCCGCGGGAAGCCGTGCACGAGGACGCCGACGTCGCTTGTGGTGCCGCCCACGTCGACCACGATGCAATCCCTGATCCCGGTGATCGCCGCCGCTCCGCGCATCGAGTTGGTCGGGCCGCTGCCCACGGTCCGCACGGGGTAGCGCCGCGCGAGATCCGCGGACATCAGGGTGCCGTCGTTCTGGGTGAGAAAGAGGCGGGAGCGCAGGCCGAGGTTGCGCAGAGCGCCCAGGAAGCCGTCCACGACCCGATCCGCCACGTCGCCCAGGGCCGCGTTCAGCACGCAGGCGTTCTCCCGCTGCAGGAGCCCGAGGGAGCCGATGTCGTGGCCGAGGGAGATGCGTGCGTCCGGGATGACCTCCCGCACGCACGCCGCCGCCAGACGCTCCTGGCTGTCGTCCATGGGAGAGAAGACGCCGGTGATCGCCACGTCGCGGATACCCTCCGCGAGAAAGGTGCGCGCAGCGGCACGGATCTCTCGCGGGTCGAGCTCGGCCACCGGCACGCCGATGACCTCAAACCCGCCGTGTACCTCCCGCACGACCGGCGACACGGCCCGGACGAGCGCCTCCGGCCAGTCCTCCAGGGGCGGGATGGCGGTCCCCACCGGCAGGGCCATCCGGATGACACCGACGCGCGCGAGGTCGCGTCCCTGCACGATGGCGTTCGCGAGCTGGGTCGTGCCCAGCATCACCGTCTCGATGCGGGCCTTGTCGACGCCGCTGGTGCGGAGAAGTTCGTGCAGGGCCTGCTCGATGCCGTCCCCGACATCGCCCGTGGTGGGCACCTTGACCCATGCCACAACCGTCTGCCCGTTCATGAGCACGGCATCCGTGTTGGTGCCGCCGACGTCCAGTCCCACGTTCACCGCAATACCCCCTAAACTGCGTCGGAGAGGCTCCGGGAGCGGCGCATACTCGGATCTGCGAGGTCGCGCAGCCCGTCACCAACCAGGTTGAAGGCGAAGACGATCGTCATAATCGCAAGGCCTGGGAAGAGGGACATCCACCATTGGCCGGACACGAGGTACTGGCTACCGTCGGACACCATGCTGCCCCACTCCGCAGTGGGCAGCGGTACGCCGAGACCGATGAAGCTGAGGCTCGCGCCCGTCAGGACGGCGAACCCGAGGTTCAGGGTGGAGATGACGAGCAAGGGACCGAACATGTTCGGGAGGAGGTGGCGCCCGATGAGGCGCCCCGCGCCCGCGCCGGCCGCCCGTGCGCTCTCCACGAACGGGAGATGCTTCGTCGCGGCCGTTCCGGCATAGGCCTGGCGGGCGAAGGTGGGGACACTGACGAGTGTGATCGCGAGGAGCTCGCCGGTCAGGCCGGGACCGATCGCGGCGCCGATGGCAAGGGCCAGCACGAGGGACGGGAAGGCGAGAAACACGTCCATGACGCGCATCAGCGCCTCGCCCGCGAGCCCGCCCCGGTATCCGGCGTAGATTCCGACCGGCACGCCGATGACGCCGGCCGCCAGGGTCGAGGCCACGGCGATGAACACGGAAAGGCGGGCGCCGAAGAAAATGCGCGTGAGGAGGTCCCGGCCGTACTCGTCGGTGCCGAGAAGATGTTGAAGGCTTGGAACGGCCAGGCGCGCGCTCATGTCCGGCACGTTCGGAGCGTACGGGGTGAGCAGCGGGGCGAAGAGGGCCACGAAGACCCAGAACCCCACGATGCCGAGCCCAACGGCGAGCATCCGGTGCCTGTTCCAGAAATTCTGCCGCCGCGGCGGTGGCAGGGACGGGCGGGCCATGTCCACCACCTCCTAGAAGTAGGTGATGCGCGGGTCGATGGCGGCGTTGACCACGTCCACGCACAGGTTGATGACTGAGTAGAGCACCGCGCTGAGGAGGGCGAACACCTCGACGGGCGCGTAGTCGCTGGCGAGGATGGCACTCGTCACGTACGAGCCGACGCCAGGCCAGTTGAACACGGTTTCGACCAGGACGGCGCCGCCAAGAAGGTAGCCGAGCTGCAGACCGAAGATGGTCACCACCGGGACGAGCGCGTTGCGCAGCGTGTGCACCATGTAGACGCGCCAGGCCGACGCGCCCTTGGCGCGCGCGGTGCGGATGTAATCGTGCCGCATCACGTCCAGCATGCTGGCGCGGAGCATGCGCGTGAGGACGGAGATGGTGCCCGTGCTGAGCGCGAGGGCTGGCAGGATCAAGTGGCGCAGCGCTGACCAGAAGACCGCCCATTGGCCCTCGAGCAGGGCGTCGAGCACGAGGATGTGGGTGATCGGCGGCGGCTGCGTGTAAAGGACGCTCAGGTCGCCGAGCGGCGCCGGAGCGATGTGCAGTGCGCTGTAGAACACCATGATGAGGAGGAGGCCCAGCCAGAACAGGGGCATCGACACGCCCGTGAGGGCGATCACGTGCGCCAGCCAGTCGATCCAGCTGTCCTTGTACAAGGCGCTCAGGATGCCGAGCGGCAGGGCCACGGCGACGGCGATGACGACGCTTGCCACCGTGAGTTCGACCGTGGCAGGGAAGCGCTGCGCGAGGTCGGTGAGCACCGGCTGGCCGGTGACGATCGACATGCCGAAGTTGCCGTGCAGGGCGGCCAGGAGGAAATGCCACATCTGCAGCCAGAGCGGCAGGTTGAGGCCGAGGGCCAGCTCCTCGGCATGCACCTCCGCCGCCGTCGACTGCTGGCCGACGACCATGAGAGCCGGGTTGGCGGGAATGACCCGGGCGAGCAGGAAGGCCACGACGAACACGCCCAGGATCACCGGCACCATCATCAGGATGCGACGCAGGACGTAGGTGAGGATTGGAGGGCCCCTCCCTTCAGGCCGAGCCGTGATCGAAGGCAGCGGCAGGCCGGCATCCAATGCCGGCCTGGCCGTCTACGCGCGCCTTACTTGAATGCCCAGAACCGCAGCAGCTGGTCGGGGTAGAAGACGTATCCGGACACGCCCTGGTACGTGACGACGGTCCACTTGTACTGGTAGAGATCCAGGAAGGGGGCCTGCTGGTTGATGATCGTCTGGATGCGCTGGTAGAGGCTCGCGCGCTGCGCGGCGTTCGGGTCGAACTCCGCCTGCGTCAGGAGCTTGTTCACGGTCGGGTTGCTGTAGTTCGCGGCGTTCGTCGCCATGCCGCCGGCGAGCAGGAAGCCGAGGTGATAGCCGGGGTCGTTGACGAACGAGTCCCATTGCTCGATGTAGGCCTGCATCTTGTGGGCGTTCAGCAGGGTTTGGTACTCGGAGTCGGACACCTGCGCGATCTTCATGGTCACGCCGAGCTTGGCGAACGAGGCCTGAAGGAGGGTGGCGTCCTGCACCCAGTCGGGCTGGCTCGCATCGAGCGTGAACGTGAACGTGAATCCCTTCGCGTAACCGGCCTGCGCCAGCAGTGCCTTGGCCTTGGTCAGGTTGTAGGAGTAGTTCCAGCCGGCGCCGGTGTGATCCGGCATGCCGACCGGTACCGACGAGTCCAGAGCCGAGGCCTGGTTGAGCTCCACCTGGTGGATCAGGGTCGAGTACGGGACGGCGTACGACAGCGCCTGGCGCACCAGTTCGTGGTTGAACGGCGGGTCCTGCTCGTTCATGCCAAAGAAGACGATGTCCTCGCTGAGGTTGGTGTGCTCATTGACGACCGGGCTCTTGGCGAGCGTCTGCAGGGCAAGCGGCGACAGGGCGAGGGCGACCTGGACGCCGCCGCTCTCCACGAGCTGCTGGCGCACCGAGGCATCGGTGATGAACTTCAGGATGACTTTCGCGTAGTGGGGTTTCGGTCCCCAGTAGTGCGGGTTGCGGACGAACACGGCCTGGCTGGCGGGATCGAGCGACTGCAGTTCGTACGGTCCGCTGCCGAGCTCGTGGCTGTTCCAGTAGGTGCCGGACGCCTTGGCCGCAACCTTCGCGTCGAGGATCGAGAACGGGTACATGGCGATGATCGAGAGGAACATCGAGTCTGGGTGGGACAGGGTGATCTCGACCTCGTAGGGGTTCACTGCGGCGACGCTCTTGATCGCGCCCTCTGTCGCGAGGAAGCTCAGGTTCCCGGTGGCCTTCATGCCGTGCTGGTAGGTCCAGACGACGTCGGCGGCCGTGACGGGGTCGCCGTTCGAGAACTCGGCGTTGTGCCGTAGGTAGAACGTGTACACGGTGTGGTCCGCGTTGCTCGTCCAACGGGTCGCAAGCATCGGCGCGTACGCGTTGAGGGTCCCCTGGGTCTGCCCGCCCACCTTGACCTGCGCGTAGGTGATCAGCTGGTCGTAGACGTTGAGGATCATCGCGTCCGACGTGAGGTCGTACGCCAGCCAGGTGTCGAGCGTGCGGGGGCTGCCGGGATAGGCGATGACGAGCGGGGTACTGGCTGCCTGCGTGGCGGCCGGGGCGGACACGCTGCCGAGCAGCAGGGCCGCAGCGGCTGCGAGGCTGCCGACTGTCCTGTGGAGCGCTTTCTTCAGCATCTGCGTTTACCTCCCGGATTCGTAGTCGCGAACGTATGGCGGTCTTCTGCTTGCCGTACGGGGCATGGCGGCATCGGTCGGGTTGGCGGGCACGCCCCTATCACCCCAGCGCGGGCTTGGGCGCGGCGAGCGGGCCGACGACCACCACCCGCACCCGGGTGGCGTTGCCAGGCATGTAGGCGAGGGGTATCTCTTCGACCTGGACGACCTCCAGGAGGCCGGGATCGGCACCCGCGCGCACCGCCTCGGCCTCGGCGAGGGTTTGCGCCTCGGCCAGCACGTCCTCGCGCTGCCTGCCCTCCAGGGCGTACACGCGGTCGGTGCGGCCGGACACTTTGGCGATCGCGGCGCCGATCGCGTTGGCGACATCGTAGTGCTCGGGACGCCGCACCTGGCTCACCCCTTCGAGGCGGTCGGGAAGAAGCGCGCTGCCGCCGCCCACCGCCACGAGAGGCACGTCCTGGGCGCTCGTCTTGATGCGGTCAATGCTCTCCTCCACCATGGCGATGCCGCGGGCGTAGGCGCGCTGTGCCAGATTGGCGTCCACCTCGGGGCGGTGCGTGCCGATACGGGCGGCTCCGACCGCGTTGGCGACGTCGGTGAAGGTGAGGGTACCTCCGCCGAACGAACGTCCCTCCAGCACCAGACGGTGGCCGAGGCTGCGCGGCCCCACCGACACGGACGATGGGTCACCCGTGACGAGCGAGCCGCCGCCCAGCCCGAGCGAGATGAGGTCGGGCATGCGGAAGTTGGTGCGCACGCCGCCCACCTCGACCGCCATCGACGACTCGCGCGGGAAGCCGTTGCGGATCACGCCGACGTCGGTCGAGGTGCCGCCGACGTCGATCACCACCGCCTCGGTCACGCCCGACAGGTAGGCGGCGCCGCGCATGGAGTTGGTAAGTCCGCACGCGACGGTGAGGATCGGGTAACGCATGGCGTAGTCGAGCGTCATGAGGGTGCCGTCGTTCTGGGTCAGGAACAGCTCGGCGCGGATGCCGGCCTGCTCCACAGCGTCCCGGAAGGCGCTTGCGGCCCGCCGTGCCACGTCCGTCACCGCGGCGTTGAGGACCGTGGCGTTCTCGCGCTCGAGCAGGCCGATCGAGCCGATCTCGTTGGAGAGGGAGACCGGCAGGTCGGGCCAACGCGTGCTGACGAGGTCCAGCACCGCGAGCTCGTGGTCGGCATTCACCGGCGAGAAGACCGACGAGACGGCGAGCACCGAGATGTCGGGGCGCAAGCGGTCGACGAAGTCCGCCACCGCGTCGAGATCCAAGGGCGCGATCTCCCGGCCATCGAACTCGAAGCCGCCGCGCACCACGATGGACTCCTGGTCGACCGCCCGCCGGAGGTCTTCAGGCCAGCTGGTGAGGGGCGGAATCGCCAGCGTGGCGGGAGCGCCGATGCGTACGACACCGACCCGGTTGAGATTGCGCCGCTCGATGATGGCGTTGGTCACCTGGGTGGTGCCCAGCATGGCGTGGGTGATGTCGGACGCGCTGCGGCCCGAGGCGGAGAGCACCTCGCGCACGGCGATCCGGATCGAGGTCACCACGTCGTCGGTCACGGGCCGTTTCACCTTCGCGACCACGGACCCGTCGGAGGAGACGATGACCGCGTCGGTGTTGGTGCCGCCGACGTCGACGCCGAGTCGATAGCTCATGCGACACCGCCTTCTTGGAACGGCACGTAGTCGAATTCGTAGCCAAAGTAGCGAGGCCCGGCAAGCTCGAGCCCTCTTGGGGTGCGCCAGACGTCGTGGCAGGGCGTGGTCACGACCAACACGCGCTGTCCGTAGGTGAGCCCTTCAGTAGTGATCGGGCGGATCGTCTCCTGGTCGAGGACGCTGATCAGGTCCGGCACCATGGCCACCGGACGCCCGTCCCGCACGGCAAGCAGGTTCTCGTTCTGGAATTCGACGCGCAGGACGCTGCCGCTATCCGGACCATGCCCCTCCAGCGTGGCGGTGCCGCGCGTGAACCCACCGGTGGTGCGCCGCAGAACATCACGGATCTTTCCGCGGAAGAGGACGGCGCCGCGCATGCGCTCGAGGAGGCGCCGGATTCGTTCGTCGGACCCCTGACCCGGCGTTCCGACGATATGACCGATCTCCATGGCGAGGCTCATCGTGCCGCGGATCGCCGCCTGCCGCACCTGGGCCGTAGTCACCGGGTACGGGGCGGCGAGGGCGCTTCCGCCCATCTGCACCGTGGCCATGCGCGCCAGGGCCTCCGTCCACTGGTTGTTGATCGTCTCGATGGTGACGGAGTTGCCCTTGTCGTCCACAAGCACCATCGGGGTGGCGGACACGCCGTGGATCGTGAAGGAGGTCATCTGCACCTCGGGGAAGGCCCGTCCCATGCTGTCGGCATCGACGAGCGGCAGGCCCAGTTCGGCCGCCAGCGCGAGCGGAACGATCGAGTTCAGGCCGCCGGCCTCGATCGACATGATGGCCACCGTCTTCCGGTCCAGCAGCCGTTCCAGGGCCGCGAGCGCCTTGCGCATCTCCGAGCCGTTGGGAATCTTCTCGACGATCACGGTCGGAGCGCCGATCATGGCCGCCGGAATCACGAGGCCTTCTTGCGGCAACTCGTCCACGTCCAGCATGGTGATCGGGCCGTGGGCCGCGACCGCCGCTTCCGCCATCAGGCGGCCTATGTACGGGTCGCCGCCGCCGCCGGTGCCGAGGACGGTGGCACCGATGGCCAGGGCGGCGAGGTCGTCATGGTTGATGGTGCGCATTGAACCATGCTCCTCTATCGTGATGGACTGGGTGCAGAGGGGGTTCTCCAGGGAGCTGGCGGCAGCAGGGTGGGTGACGATCTCTGCCCGTCCCGGAGCGGACGGGCAGAGATCGGCCGGTCGCTATCGGCCCGATGCCGCCCATGCCCATCCGCAGGTGCAGCGGTGCCGCGATCTGCTCTGACCTCGCGGGGCATGTCCCACCCCTCTCATACGCGGATAGCCGCACCACGTGCCGCAGCGTTGGCCATATGCCCATATGCTCCCGGCACCGGGAGCTGCGCTGTCGGGCAGGTGTGGTACGACCTTTAGGGCTTTCCCTATAGGGCCGTCCGGCTCATTCGACAATGTGCACGAAAATCGTCTTCAGTTTTGGTGCGCCGTGTCGGGCTCGGGCAGGGCGCGTACCAGCAGATGCAGGACCAGTCGGACGCTCGGGTCGCCCAGGTCGATGCGCAGGAGCTCCTCGATGCGACCCAGACGGTAGTTCAGCGTGTTGCGATGGATACCTAGCTGGCGGGCGGCCGCGGACTTGTCGCGCGCGTTGAGGTGGACGCGCAGGGTTCGCAGGAGGTCGGCCGAACTGTGGCGGTCATCCTGGATCAAGGGGTGCATGAAATCCTGGGCCAGATCGCGTGATCGCGGCGACGACATCCAGCCATAGAGGAAGCGGTGGATGCCGAGGTCGTTGAAATGGGTGATGGAATCGGGGCCGAACTGGCTCGTCCCGACCAGGAGGGCCTCCCGCGCTTCCTCGAAGCTCTTGCGCAAGCCGCCGGAACCGGCATACGCGAACCCGACCCCCGCCGAGATGCCGTCCACACCGTAAGATCTGAGCAACTGCTGGAGGTCGGCCCGCAGGTCGGCCATCGCCGCATATACCTGGTTCGGCTCGCGGTCACGTCCTTCGCTCTCGGCGATCAGCACGAACTCGTCCGAGTGGGGGAGCACCCATACCCGCGGGAAGCGGCGGCGCGCGCTGCTCTCGAGGCGTTCGACGATGTCCTGCTTGAGGTGCAGGATGCGCACTTCGTGCATGTCGGGGCGGTGTGACACGGTGGTGAAATCGTCGATGTCCCAGAGGACCACGAAGTGCTTCCTGCCGAGGTCCAGGCCGAAGCGCTCGGCCGCCCGGATGACCGAGCCGCCGGGCGACTCGCTGACCAGGAGCTCGAGCAGGAATTCGCCCCGCACCCTGATGTTAGACTCGATCTCCACAACCTCGCGGTCGATGCGCATCGCGACGAGGGAGGCGACATGGCGCAGGAGGTCGGGCAACACCTCGTCGTCGAGATCGTAGGGGAGGTCGATCACGAGCGCCGCGCCCAGGCCTTTCCCCCAGGGCACCTCGACACTGTGCCGATACGGTCCGTCTGCCGCGGCAGGATCGACGGCGGCGTCGGCGAACGCGATCCGTCCGCCCAGGACCCCGCCGGCGCTGTCCAGATAGGCTTCGAGCGACGGGGCGGCCAGCCATGCGTCGAGAAGGGCGCTCTTCAGATCGGCGACGCGCTTCAGATCCGCGAGGTGCAAGGCGTCGATGTGCCGTCGCCACGTCCGGACCGACTCGTCCAGCTGTTCGATTGCGATCGTCACGAGCGTTAGGTCGAGGCGCGTGGCGAGGAGGCGGGTGGACTCGACCACCCGTCCGTGAGGCACCACGAGCCCTGCCGCGCCCTGCCGGTGGAGTTCGAGCAGCAGGGCATCGAGACGAACCGAGGCCAGGCTGTCGAGGTCCGGCAGGACCCACAGGATCCCGGGCGCGGGCGGCGGCGGCGATAGGGAGAAGAGCACGCGGACGTCTTCCACCTCTTGCAGACCCTCGCCGCTGGCCACGACGCGCGCGGCGGCCCGTTCGGGGTCAAGAAGCGCGAGAAGTTCGGCAACGCTGGTACGCACCCCGCAGGCCTTCCCTCCGGCGGTGTCTCCACCACCTTGGATGTAAAGCTACATTCGCGCCGGTGCGTTTCGTTCCCTTGGTAGGCGATCGAGGCAGACTGGACCTGGGGCCGGCCGCTTCGCACCATCCGCTCGCTTCGTTTGCGGGTGTGCGAAGGGCTCCCTCCTCCTTGCCTTTGCCTGCCTTCTCCCGGAAAGCGGGATCTATGCTGTGCAGCCACATCCGCCGTTCGACCTTCTGTCCGAAGACCAACGGCCGCAGCCGTGCGACGTCCTCTACGCTCAACACCAAGGTACAGGGATGGAACGAAACAGCAACATGCGTTGCGCACAATGCTCCCATCCCCGTCCCACCCCCGCAAGGGCCGTCTTGCGAGGGGCTTCAGCACCACCCCCGAAAACTCCTTGCTGAAATGGTATGGCACCTTCCTGATGGGAACGAACTTCTGAAACGCCGTACTGGCCGCTTCGCCAGCCGAGCCAGCTGGGTGGCGCATGGCCCTCGGCCAAACGTTTGCCTTGCTCGACAGGTCGCCGTACGCAGGCCTGCCGTCGGTCGGCCTGGATCGCAGCGCCTGCGATCCAGGCGCGAAGGGGTGCGCCAAAGGCGTAGATCCTGCTCCGCCGGCAAAAGCCGCCCACATGACCGGCGTCTCGCTGCGCGGGGCCATCGTCGCAAGCTGTCCCAGACCTCACGGCAAGGCGTCGAGATCCCGGGCGAGGTTCGCGACGTCGGGCGGGCCAAAGCCCGTGCGCGCGTCGTAACCCTGGCTGAACGCGGGCAATGCGCCGGATGCCGCGATCGCGTAGATGGCCCGGCCCGCGGGCTCGGCAAGCCGGGCGCCGTCGTGGTCGCGTGCGTAAAGCTGGGTGCAGAGTGCCCATGTCGCGGCCCACATGGGCGACGCGAGGCTGGTGCCGCCCGCCGTCGTCGCGCCTCCATCGAGAACCATGACAGCATTTGTCGCAAGATCGCTGACGTCCGGGATCATGCGCCCGGAACCCAGCCCCAGTGCCGCCTGCCAGTCCGGCGCGAGGCCCAGGGTCCTGCCGTAGCCGCCCGCCCATAGCACGCCGCCCGCGTCATAGTCCGAGTACCAGTACGCCGGGTCGCCCGATGCGTCATACTGCACACCGCCCACGGACACGACATCGCCGTCGGTCGACGGCCAGTCCATGTTGAGCACGGCGGCCTGGCCATGGTCGCCCGAGCTTGCGAAGATGCCGAGCCCTTCGTTCGCGGCGTCGGCGAATGCGACGTCCGTGACGAGGTGTACCGGGTTCGCATTGGGCCAGCCGTAGGAGATGGAGATCGCCGCGTCCTGGCTGTGCAGCGCGTCAAGCGTCGCATCGGCGAGTCCGCCCAGCATCTCGGACAACCGCGAGTAGACGTAGACCACGATGGTCGCCCCGGGGGCCATGGCATGCGCCCACTCGACATCGAGATCCGCCTCGTCGAGGTCCGACGTCATGCCGGGATCGCCCATGGGAGCGATCGTGACGAGGTTCGCGGCCGGCAGGCCCATCGCGCTGTCGAACTGCTGCAGGTCCGCGAGGCTCGGGTCGCTCGTCTCGAAGAGCGCGATGGTCTCTCCCTGACCCTCGATGCCCTCTTGGAACAGCGGCAGCACATCCTGCCAGTTGTAGACATCGAAGGGCGTCATGCCAGAGATGGTCGCTGTCCCCGCGCCGGCCGTGACCGTCACCGCCGCGGCATAGGTCGTCCCGGCCGGGGTTTGTAGGGTCTCCTGGGCCTTGAGCGTGTAGCTGCCCGGCGGCACGAAGGCAGGCACCGCCTCGTCGATGCTCCCGGCCGACGACGCGAGCAGGGGATATGCCCTGCCAGTATCGAGGCTCGTGAGCCACCAGAAGACGCCGCCGGCGGGTACCGGGACCGACGCTTGCAGGATCTGCCCCTGGGCGATCACCGGCGTGAGCACCGATAGCCCCCCCGACGGGGCGGCAGGTGTCGGGCCCGCGCCGCTGCTCTGCGACGCGGGGGGCTGCGGTTGCACGTCGCCCACGGTGATGTCCGCGAAGGCCATTTCGTCGCCGAAGGTGGCGGCGATCACATAATAGCCGGGCGCATCCGCCCAGACGTCGTCGCCGGATATCGTCACCTCGGATGAATATGCCGTGTAGCGTACGGGACCAGCGAATCCCGTGGCGGACAGCACCGCCGTCTGGCCGACCGCGAGGAAGCTCGGCGACGCACGCAAGGTCGGCGCCGAGGTCACGGCCACCACGGTCGGCGGCGCCTGCACCGGCGGGCGCGCACTCGACAGGAGCCTACCGTCGCGCCAGGAGTACGAGATCGTGTAGCCCTGCGGCGAGCCGGGTACATCGCCGAAGCTCAGAGTGATGCGGTTTGCCCGCCACGATGCGATCCGTGCGTCCCAGCCCTCGATCTGCCCGACGAACGTCGCGTCGTGCCAGAAGAAGAAGCGGCAGAGTGGCGACACGCCGGCGGTGGCCCCCTCGGCCACCGTCAACGTCTGGCGTTCGCCTGCCGAAACGGTGACCACGCGCCGCAGGCCGAATCTCACCGCCTGCGCGGCGAGCTCGTGGAGGACCGCGCTTCGCGTCAACGCAGGAGCGGCCCCTCTCGCGACGGGGACCCCCACCAGCGACCAGGACGCCACCAGTGAGGTCAGGATCGCCGCCAAAGGCGCCTTCATCCTCACGGCTTCCACCTTCTCTGCAGGTGACGCGGCGCGGCGCCCGCCCGCGCAATCGCGCGGTCCCTGCAGAATCCGTCTTACGCCTTCCGCCCGCCTGTTCCTGCCAGACGTTGGACGAAACAGGGGGGCGGCGATCCGTACGAGAGCTCGCGGCTTACGGCCTCAGCCGGTCGCGGCGCGCCGGCTGGCGAGTTCATGGAGCTTAGGCACCGTGCCCAGATTGCGCGATGTCATGGGGAAGCCGAGCCAGCGCTCAAAGAACGCGTGCGAGAGCGGGGACCTGTGCACGCCGTTCCTGTACAGGATATAGACGTGCTCTGGCCCCACCGTGCAGCTGTCGCCCCAGCCCGGGACGCGTCCCATCGCCTCCGCCACGCGCCCTGGCTCGGGCATGGTCGCGGCGAACCCTACGTACACCACATCGCCCTCGCCCGGCTGGTAGGGGCAGCCCGCCAGCACCCGCCCGAGGTCGCCCGGCGAGCGCACCGCCACAGCCACCTCCCAGCCGAAGGTTGCGCGCAGCGACACCTCGAGGCTGCGGCGCACCTCGTGCAGCGCGGATGGGCTCTCCAGGAGGAGGTTGCCGGTCTGGATGTAGGTCTCCACGCGCGCGTATCCCAGAGCCTTTGCCATCGCCCTCAGCCTGGCCATCGGGATCGTCCGCTGCCCGTTCACGTTGATGCCGCGCAGGGGCGCGATGTGCTGAGCCAAATCGTCGACCTCCTCCCACGCTCCCGCCGAGAAGGCCGCTAGGGATGATGGCCCCATTCTAGCCGCGGCCGGGGAATGACGCGCCATGGTCGCCACAGGGGCACGCCGCGACCGAGTATGTTAGCCTTGAGACGTTATGAGAACGTCGCCTGCCGTGGCCGTTTCGGGGCGGAGCTTCCGCATCTTCCTCGCCGGCCGCACCGTGAGTGAACTCGGGTCGCGCGTCACCCGGGAAGGGCTGCCGATCATCGCCGTCCTGCTGCTGCACGCGACCGCCCGGGATCTCAGCTGGCTTGCGGGCCTCGCCTACCTGGTGGCACTCGTCGCCGCACCGCTTTCGGGGGTGCTGGTGGACCGCGTGCGGCGGCGCCCGCTGCTGATCGCCTCGGACGTACTGCGCGCCACGCTGCTCGGCCTCCTCACACTCTTGGCCCTGACGGGACGGCTGTCGTTCTGGCAGCTTCTCGTCGCCTTCGGCCTTGTCGCGACGCTGAACACCCTCTTTGACGTGGCCGATCAGGCCTGGCTGCCGGGACTCGTGGGGCGCGAGCAGCTCTCGCCCGCCAACGCCGGGCTCGCTGTGGCGAGCGCCATCGGCGAGACGGGCGGTCCGGCGCTGATGGGCATCCTCATCCAGTTCCTCGGCGGGCCCCTGACCATCCTGAGCGACGCCGTCTCGTACCTCGCCTCGGCCGTCACGCTCCTGTACCTGCACGACCCCGAACCCGGAGCCGGTCACGTGCAGCCACAGGTGTCGCGGGCCGTCCGCGAAGGTCTCGCTGCCCTCTGGCGCCATCCGCTGCTGCGCCCGCTGGCTCTGGCCGCGGCGCTCATCAGCCTTTGCGGCGGCATCTTCGACGCGCTCTACGCCTTCTACGCCCTGCGCGACCTGCATCTTTCGCCCCTCGCGATCGGCCTGCTGATCACGGGCGGCGGACTCGGGGCGCTCCTCGGGGGCGTCCTGGCCCCCCGCGCGGCGCGCCGCTTCGGTCTCGGCCGCTCGGCCCTCTACGGGCTCCTCGGGTTCGGTCTCCTGACGCTACTCGTGCCGCTCGCTCCCGCAACGCCCTTCCTGGGCTTTCTCTTCCTGCTCGCGGCGCAGATCTTCGGAGACCTTGCCGAGACCCTCTTCGGCTTCGGCGAGGCCGTGCTGCGCCAATCGCTGACGCCTGGCCACTGGCTCGGGCGCATCAGCGGCTCCCAGCGCCTCCTGGGCAACGTCCTCGGCGCCGTCGGAGCCTTCGGCGGGGGGCTGATGGCAGGCCCGCTCGCCGTGCGGGGTGCCCTGTTCGTCGGGGCACTCGTCGCCCTGCTCGGCCTCGTGTGGCTCGTGCGCTCCCCCCTGCCCGCCCTCGCCTCGGCACCTATCGGAGAGCCGGACAGCTTTCCGGCCTGACGCCCGTGCACATGCCTCTGCCGACAGGAGGAGACCAATGCGCCTGAGCTACCCGCTGCTCTTCTGGGACCTCGACGGCACGCTCACGGACCCGAAGGAAGGCATCACGAGGTCCGTGCAGCATGCGCTCCTGCGTCTCGGCCTGTCCGCCCCGGACCCGGACGCGCTCACGCCCTTCATCGGGCCTCCGCTCCTGGCGTCGTTCCAGGAGCTGTGCGGGCTCGACGCGGCGAGAGCCCGGCAGGCGGTCCGCTATTACCGCGAGCGCTTCGAGGTCCAGGGCATCTTCGAGAACAAGGTCTATCCGGAGATCCCGCCGCTGCTCGAGGAGCTCCAAGGCCTCGGCGCGCGCATGGCGGTCGCCACCTCGAAGCCCTTGCCTCTGGCCGAGCGGATCCTCGAGCACTTCGACCTCCGCCAGCGCTTCTACGGCGTGTTCGCTGCAGATCTCGGCGGGCATGTCTCGACCAAGCGCGACGTCCTGGCCCTCGCGGTCCGAGGCCTGGGCGACGCCGAGCGGGCATGCGCCGCCATGATCGGCGACCACCCGGTCGACGTCGAGGCGGCGCACCACCACGGGCTGACGGCCATCGCCGTCCTGTACGGCTACGGGGACCCCGAGCGGCTGTGCGACGCCGAGCCGCAGTTCCTGGCCGCGAGCGTCGATGAGCTGCAGGCACTGTTGCTGCAGTAGGAGCCCCGCCCCTCCAGGCCGCCGCGGCACGTCGTCCGAGGCTAGAGGTCCAGGCTCTCGTGCATGTCCCGCCAGAGGCTCAGGACGGTGTCGGCGACGATGCGCCCAGCTGTGCGCGGCGCGGTGATTCCCGGCAGTCCCGGCGCGAGAAAGGCCTGGATGCCCAGTTGCTTGGCGACGGCGAAATCTGTGCCGCCCGGCGCAGACGCGATGTCGATGATGACGCTGCCCGCGGTCATGCGCCGCAGCATGTCAGCCGAGAGCACAGGCGCGGGGATGGTGTTGAACACGACCTCGGCCCGGCCCGCCAGGTCGCCGAGGTCCTCCATGCGGTGAGGTCGCACTCCCAGCGCGAACGCGCGGGCGATATCGACGGATCCGCGCGCGCAGACGGTGATATCCGCGCCCAGGCCGCGCAAGGTGCGCGCGAGCACCGTACCGCTGCGACCGAATCCGAGCACGAGGATGCGGCTGCCGTGCAGGGTGTGCTCCGTGTGCTGGATCGCCAGCTGGATCGCGCCCTCGGCCGTGGGCACAGCGTTGCGCCACGCGAACTCGTCGCTCTCGCGGAACTCGACGAGCTGCACGCCCTGCGCGGCGCAGGCGTGGCGCAAGGTCTGCGTCGCGGCGCCGATGAAGAGCGGCGTGCCAGGTTTGACGTCCTTCAAGGTCTCCGCCGTCAGGCGCGGCGGCGGTACGTCGCCGGCTACGATCACGTAGGCCACCTGTCCGAAGCGGTCGACTCCGCCCACGGGCGCCAGCAGCATGTCAGCCCACTGCAGGACGTCCTCGAGCCTGTTGGCCAGGAACTGCACGTCGTCAGGCCACGGCAGGCAGACGGCGCGCACGTCCATGCCATGGGCGGAGAAGATGCGTGCCACTTCGAGCTCCCGGCGGTCGCCGCCGAGGATACCCACCCGCACTCCCGTGAGATCGGATGCCACGCTGCCACCTCCCTGGGTCCGGCGACATGGTATGCGCCTTCATCACCCCTGGTGCGGCGGCAAAGCGCGGGCCGGCCCCCCGACAGGCCGGCCCGCGCGTCCTTTTGGAATCCTCAGTCCATCTCGATGTCGTGCGCTCCCTGTGCCTGCACCACGCTGCGCGCCGTCTGCAGCTTCCCGTCACCGCCCTGCACCGTCACCACCGCGTGGCCGTGGCGCAGCTCGTCCTCATAGCGCTTGCTGCTCGCCGCGGGGACGCCCATGTCCATGAAGGCCCCTGCAAGGCCGCCCGCCGTTGCCCCGGTGAGCGCCGCCGCGAGCGGGCCTGCCGCGATCAGGGGTCCGATGCCGGGAATCGCGATCGCGCCGGCCGCCGCAAGCAGGCCCGCCGCGCCGCCGATGCCGGCGCCCCAGGCGGTTCCGTCCATCACCGAATCCTGGTGACCGTCGCCGCCGCCCTTCGTGTGCTTGTCCCCCGGAGCGATCAGCGACACATCCTTGTCGCTGAAGCCCTGGGCCTCGAGCTGGCGCACGGCCTCGCGGGCCCGATCGGTATTCTGGAACGCAGCCACCAACGTGTGAGCCATTGCTCATCCACCCCCGGGAGTACCATCCCCGGGGCATGGGCGGTCAATCCCTGAGCTTCGGCGACTGCACCTCCACGATCATCACCTCGGGACCGATGCGGCGCACCGCCTCCCAGGGGATCGCGAGCGAACGGCGACGCTGCCACAGGCCCCCGCGGGCCGGCAGGAGGAGTTCCTGGATCTCGCCGGTTTCGGGATCGAAGAGGATCTCCGTATCACCGACGAGGCCGACACGGGCTCCATCGTAGAGATTGATGATCTCCCGACTGTGCAGTTCCGAAAGGCGCATGCCTCGTCCCCTCCACGAGGAGCCTATGCCGCCAGGGCAAACGCCATGCGCCTCAGCGTCCGGTGTGGCCGAAACCTCCCTGGCCGCGTTCCGTCTCGTCGAGCTCTCCTTCGCGGAACGCGGCGCGCACGATCGGCGCCAGCACGAGCTGCGCGATGCGCTCGCCAGCCCGGACGATGTAGTCCGTATCGCGGTGACTGTGGAGAAGGACCATCAGTTCGCCGCGATAATCCGGGTCGATGGTGCCGAAGTGCGCCGCGATGCCTTCGTGCAGCGCGAGGCCCGAGCGCGGGCGGATCTGCGCCTCGCAGTCCTCGGGCAGGCCGAGGGCGATCGCGGTCGGCACGAGCGCACGCCCGCGCGCCGGCACCACCACGTCCTCCGCCGCGAAGAGATCGTACCCCGCCGCGCCCTGCGACGCCTGCTGCGGCAGCCGACCGGCCGCGCGCAGCCGCCGCACCATCACCTCGCGCATCGCGTCTCCTCCTCCGCCAGGATCTCCGCCAATGAACCGTGGAAGAGTCCACGCTCGGGATGCAGCCCGACGACGCGCCAGGACGCGGGGTCGAGCATGATCGCGGCCTCGCGCCTCAGATCGCCGGCCTCCACGGCGACGATGCGCCCGAGCTCCTCCTCGAGGCTCTCGCTGCGCCCCAGCTGCAGGATCTGCAGGGCCTCGCGCTCGACGCGCGCGAACGGCGAGTCGAGCGAAAGGAGGAAGGAGCCGCGCGCGGAGCGCCGCAGGCGCTCGACGTTCTCTGCGCGCCAGCGGGTCTGGCGCAGGGCCACCGCTTCCTCGCGGATCGAGAGGAGCCCCTCGCGCAGCGCGTCCTGGGGCAGATCGGCGTAGGTCGCCCACATGCCGCCCGCCCGGTAGGCGGTGTCGTAGCTGTAGACGCCGTACGAGAGCGCAAGCTCCTCCCGCAGGCGCAGGAAGAGGCGCGCGTTCGGCCCGCCGCCGAACTCCTGCACGAGCATCTCCTGCGTCGCGAGCAGGGGATCGCCGAGGCTGCGCGCCAAGCCGCCGACGGCGACGTGCACCTGTGATGCCTGCGCCGCCCCCGGCCGCGGCGGCCGGGGAGGCCGCCTGCGCCTGTGCGCGGGGTTCGGCGCGGGGCCCTGCGGCGGGAAGAGCGCCTCCGCCGCCCGCAGGACCTCGTCGCGCCGGACGGGGCCGGCGACGGCGAGGACGGCCCCGTCAAGTCGCCAGCTCTGCGCGTGGAAGGCTTGCACGGCACGGGCATCGATCGAGGTGAACTCTCCCGGATCGCCGAGCACGGACCGCGCCAGCCGCCCGCCCACGAACACCTCCGCCTCGAGAAGGTCGCAGACGTACTCCTCGGGGCTCTGCAGCCACAGCTGATATTCCTCGGCAATGATGTCCACTTCGCGGCGCAGATCCCGCTGCGCGAGGCGGGGCCTGAGCAATAGCTCGGCGAGCATCTCGAGGAAGCGTTCGAGCCCCTGGGGCAGCGTGCGACCCCAGAGGCAGGTGTACTCCTTCGTCGTGTAGGCGTTCAGTTCGCCGCCGTCCTCGTCGATGGCGGCGCTCAGCTCGTCTCCCGCATACTTCTGGGTGCCGCGGAAGACGAGGTGCTCGAGGAGATGGGCGATGCCGGCCTGGCCCTCCGGTTCGTCCACCACCCCCGCGCGCACGAACAGGCCGAGCGAGACGCCCTGCAGCCAGGGCGCCTCCTCGACCAGCAATCGAAGACCGGAGCGAAGCCTCTGCGGCTCAAGCAATCGTCCTTAGCCTGCTCATGCCTCCTCTTTCGCCCGCCGGTGCCGCACGTCCTGCCGTGCGCACGAGCTCCTCCACTCCCACCACCCGATAGCCGCGTGCCTTGAGCTCCTTGAGCAGCCCGGGCAGAGCCGCGGCCGTGCGGTCGGTGGGATGCATCAGCACGATGGCCCCGGGGATGAGGCGCGACAGCACCCGCCCCTTGATGATCTCGGGTGTGTGCCAGGTGCGCCAGTCGATCGTGTCGATGCTCCACATCACCACCCGCATGCCCTCGCGCCTGGCCGCCTCGTGCACGGCGGGGCTCAGCTCGCCGTAGGCAGGCGCGTAGAGCGTCGGGTGGACGCCCGTGGCCCGCGCGATCTTCTCATCGGCGAGGGCGATCTCGCGTACGTTCGCCTCGACGCCAAGACTGCCCACATGGCGGTGGGCGTCGCCGTGGCTGCCGATCTCCATGCCTGCCTGTCGCAGCATGCGGGCGAGATCCGGGTGCTTCTCCGCCCACTGGCCGCCCAGAAAGAAGGTCGCGCGTGCGCCCTGGGCCTTGAGGGCCGCCACGATGGGCGGCAGGTATTGGCTGCCCCACACCACGTTCACCGCGAGTGCGATGACGGGTCGCGTTGTCGGCACCTGCCGCAGCTCCGGCAGATGTGTTGCCGCCTGAAGCCACAGGTGCGCCAGCATAGCCAGCATCGGCCATCCCTCCCCGGCTAGGGTGCCCAATCCGGCACCGGCCAGGGAACCAAGGGCCGCCGCCCCTTTCGGGACGGCGGCCGGGCGGCGGGCGTCAGGCGCTGCGGGATGCCTGCTGGCTCCGCGAGACCTCGTTGCTGCCCGCGACACCGAGGTAGAGAAGCAGCATGCCGACGATCTGCGCCGGGAAGAACAGTACGCCGTGTCCGAACTGACCCACGGTGTCGGCGATCGAGAAGACGATGCCGCCCAGCGCGATGAGCAGGTTGTAGCTCTGGTGCGAGCGGATGTAGGAGTAGAGGGCGCCAAGGACCAGCGCCGCGCCTCCGAACGCGCCGAGCAGCGCGTAGCCGAGCGTGACGAGGGCGCCCGGCGCCACCTTCGCCACCGTGCCCGACGCCGCCACCACGTCCTTCAGCAGCGGGGTCGAGAGCGGGGTCGTGAAGGCGCCTGCCAGGGCGATGAGCGTGAAGAGGACGATCGCCCCGAGGAAGACGTGCCCGAAGCGGCGCCAGATCAGATAGACGGTGCCGGCGCCCATGAAGCCGGGTACCGCGGCCGACAGCACCAGGTAGGCGCGGTAATCGGCGGCGGGGAAGCCGCCCTGCACGAAGCCGACGAGCTGCGTCAGGGCCGCCAGCGCGGCCACGGCGAAGGAAACGGTCCACCAGAGCGCGTACGGGCGGTGCTTTGCCGCGTACTTGCGGCCAAGCTGCCAGCCCAGCACGGCACCGATCAGCGTCGTCACCAGCGCCGCAATCGACTCGAGGTTCATCTCGCGATCCTCCTCTCGCCCTGGGACAGGTTCAACTGTTGGCGGTCAAGAGCGCCTTGTGCGACAGGTTGAGCCGGCCCATGTGGTCGATCTCGACCACCTTGACGTCGAGCTCGTCGCCGACCTGCACCACGTCCTCCACCTTGCCGACGCGCTCCAGGGCCAGCTGGGAGATGTGCACGAGCCCTTCCTTGCCAGGCAGGATCTCAACGAAGGCGCCGAAGTTCATCAGGCGCGTGACGCGGCCGTGGTAGACCTCGCCCACCTCCGGCTCCTTGACGATGGCCTGGATGCGGTTGATGGCCTGCTGCGCCATGTCGGCGTTGACGGCCGCGATATAGATCGTGCCGTCGTCGTGGATGTCGATCTCCACCTTTTTCTGGCCCATCTTGGTCTCGTCGATGATCTTGTTGATCATCTTGCCGCCTGGTCCGATCACCTCGCGGATCTTGTCCGGGTTGATGTGCAGCACGGTGATGCGCGGCGCATGCGGCGACATCTCCTGGCGCGGCTCGGGCATCACCTCGAGCATCTTGCCGAGGATGAAGAGCCGTCCCTTGCGCGCCTGCTCCAATGCCCGCTCCAGGATGTCCCAGTCGAGGCCGGCGATCTTGATGTCCATCTGGATCGCGTTGACGCCGTCCGCCGTGCCGGCCACCTTGAAGTCCATGTCGCCGAGCTCGTCCTCGAGCCCCTGGATGTCGGTGAGGACCGCCACCTCGTCGCCTTCCTTGACGAGGCCCATCGCGACGCCCGCGACCGGCGCCTCGATCGGCACACCCGCGTCCATCAGGGCGAGGGTCGAGCCGCAGACGGAGGCCATCGAGGTCGAGCCGTTCGACTCCAGCACCTCAGAGACGAGGCGGATGGTGTACGGGAACTTCTCCTCCGCCGGGATCATGGGCAGCAGCGAGCGCTCCGCGAGGGCGCCGTGTCCGATCGAGCGCCGGCTCGGCGCGCGCAGCGGCCGGGTCTCGCCCGTGGAGAAGGGCGGGAAGTTGTAGTGGTGGATGTAGCGCTTCGACTCGTCGGAGCCGATGTCGTCGAGGCGCTGCATGTCCGAGATGGCGCCGAGCGTGCAGGTGGTCATCACCTGCGTCTGGCCGCGCGTGAAGAGTCCCGAGCCGTGCGTGCGCGGCAGCACCGAAACCTCGACCGTGATCGGCCGGATCTCGTCGAGCCGACGCCCGTCCGCGCGCACCCCCTCGCGCAGGATGAGCCGCCGCATCACCGTCTTGCGCGCCGCCTTGAGGGCGTCCTGCACCTCGAGGTCGCGTCCGGGGAAACGCGCCGCGAGCGCGGCCGTGACCTCCTGTTCGAGAACGGCCGTGTCCGCCTCGCGCTGCAGCTTGTCTGCGTTGCGCATCGCCCCTTCGAGGCGGCCGGAGAGCACCTCCTCGACCGCCGCGCGGATCTCGCTGGACGGCGGCACGATCGGGTAGTCGCCCTTCTCGCGGCCGGCCTTCTCGCGCAGTTCCTCCTGCAGGGCGATCACAGCCTGGTTCTGCTCGAAGCCGAAACGGATCGCCTGCAGGACCTCCTGCTCGCTGACCCGGTGTGCACCCGCCTCGATCATCACGACGGCGTCCCGCTTGCTCGCGACCGCCAAGTGCATCCGGCTCTCGTCATCCTCGTCGAGTGTCGGGTTGAGGACGTAGTCGCCGTTCAGGAACCCGACGATCGATCCCGACACCGGCCCGTCAAACGGGATGTCGGAGATGTGCAGGGCGGCCGAGGCGCCGATCATGCCGGCGATCTCGACCGGGCAGTCGTGATCCACGGAGAGCACGGTGATGACCACCTGCACGTCGTTGTGGAACCCCTTGGGGAACAGCGGGCGCAGGGCGCGGTCGGTGAGACGCGCCGAGAGGATGCCCTTCTCGCTCGACCGTCCCTCGCGCTTGATGTAGCCTCCCGGGATGCGCCCCACCGCGTAGAGCCGTTCTTCATAGTCGATCGTCAGCGGAAAGAAGTCGATGCCTTCCCTTGGTGCACGCGACGCCACAGCCGTCGCCAGCACCACCGTGTCGCCGTAGCTCACCAGCACCGCACCGTTCGCCTGCTTCGCAAGCCGGCCCGTCTCAAGCGCGAGCCGGCGCCCGCCCCACTCCTTCTCGACGCGCACTACCGCCAAGGCAGCGCCCCCCTTTTTCTGTCGACACCGCACCCATGGCAAAGAGGGAGCGGGCTTGCCCGCTCCCTCGCTCGCTCAGTGCCGAAGTCCCAACTGCTCGGCGATCGCCCGGTAGCGGTCCGGCTCATTCGCGCGCAGATAGTTGAGGAGCGCGCGACGCTGACCCACCATCTTCAGGAGCCCACGCCGTGAATGGAAATCCTTCTTGTGCTGGCGCAGGTGATCGGTGAGGTAGGTGATGCGCTCCGTTAGGAGGGCGATCTGTACCTCCGGCGACCCTGTGTCGCCCTCGTGCCTGCCGTACTTGGCCATGATCCCCTGCTTCTTCTCACTGCCGAGAGCCAATCCGGATCCTCCTACGTGCCCGCCACGCCGCCCATGCCGCGTGGGGGTGCAAATTCAAGAGCCTAGTGGAGTTCGGCCCGCGGCCGGTCCGGTTCCCAGATGGCGTACAGCGCCTCGACAAAAGCCTGCTCCCGCGCGTCCTGTGCCCCGGTCTCGCGATAGAAGGCCTCGAGGCGGCGACGCAGGAGTCGAAACTCCCGGGAGAGGACAATCGAGGTGAAGCGCTGCAACAGCTCCTCTGGTCCGTACTCGTCCAGAGCCGAGCCACCTCCTCTTATCCCGGCCATCCTAGCATATCCCATCCAGGCGCCGCAACGCCAAGCATTTCCTCGGCGGCGCGAACATCTTGCGCAATCTGCGCGGAAAGCGCTGCTGGTCCGGCAAAGCGCGTCTGGCCGCGCAGCCGGCCTAGGAAGGCCACCTCGATCTCCCTGTCGTACAGGTCGCCGTGAACATCCAGTAGATGCACCTCGAGGATGCTCTCCCCTTCGTCGAACGTGGGACGCGGGCCAAGGTTGCAGACGCCCCGGAACACCTCGCCTTCCAGACGGCAGCGCACGGCGTAGACGCCCTCTGCCGGCAGGGCGAGGCCCGCGGCCGTGGCGACGTTCGCCGTCGGAAAGCCGATCGTGCGGCCGCGCCCCCTGCCCTCTCGCACGATGCCGTCGACCACATGCGGCCGGCCGAGAAGCGCCGTCGCGGTGGCGATGTCGCCCTCCGCGAGGCAGCGTCGGACGCGGCTCGACGACACGACCTTGCCGTCCCAGAGGGCGGGCGCCACCACTTCGAGCGGCACTCCGGCCTCCGCGAGGGCGAGCTGCAGCCGGTCGACGTCGCCGCCAGCGCCGCGGCCGTAGGTGAAGTTGAATCCGACGACGACATGGCGTGGACGGATGCGCTCGAGGATGATTTCGCGCACGAAGGCGTCGGGCTCCATCTCGGCGGTCTGCCGGTCGAACGGCAGCCGCACGAGGCTCTCCACCCCCGCCGCACGGAGCAGGCGGCCGCGCAGGGCCATGGCGGTCAGGAGCGGCTGCGCATGGCCGAGCACCGTCAGAGGATGCGGATCCGGGACGAGGACGGCGCTCGGCAGGCCTGCGAGGCGCAGCCGCTCGACGACGGCCTGGTGCCCGAGGTGCACGCCGTCGAAGTTGCCGATTGCGAGCGCGCCGCCGAGCGGCTGCGCGAGGTTCGAGACGTCAAGCCACACCAGCGATCAATCCTCCCAAGCCAGGACCGTCTCGGGGTGAAAGACCCCGCTGCGGGCGTCCACGACGGCGACCAGCCTGCCTGCCGCATAGGCGGCGTGCAGCCCCTGTCGCTCGCCGGCGCCCGGCAGGCGCTGACCGAACTGCAGCCGCCTGCCCTCGTCACGGTCCAGTTCGACCGTTGGCAGATGTCCCACGAGCACATCCATCGGCAATAGCACAGGCGTCTCCTCGAGGGTGCGGGCATCCTCCAGGCGAAAGGGTCCGCTCGCCGTGCGCAGCAGCGCAGCCAGCACCCCAGGTACGCCCAGGCGCCGCCCGAGATCCCGGGCGAGCGAGCGCACGTAGTAGCCCGACGATACCAGAAGCCGCAGCCGCACCCTAAGGGTCTCTCCGCCTGCGAGGGCGAGGATCTCCCACCTCAGGAGCTGCGCAGGCCTCGATGGCAGATCGAGCGCCCGGCCCTGCCGCGCCGCCCGGTATGCCCGCTCGCCGCCCAGCTGCCTCGCGGAGAAGGCGGGCGGCCGCTGCGCCGTCTCCAGCGCCTCCGCGTCGAGTGCCGCCGCCAGCGCCGGCCGATCGAGATGCCACGCGCTCGACCTGGCCGACGTCGGACCGGCGAAGTCTTCGCTCGCCGTCCCGATGCCGAGCCAGATCTCCGCGACATACTCCTTCTCCCGCCCCTCGGCGTAGCGCACCAGGCGCGTCGCGCGCCCGGCCGCGACGACAAGCAGGCCGGCGGCCAGCGGATCGAGCGTGCCGAGATGGCCGCATGGTACCCCGAGCCTGCGCCGCATCGCCTGCGCGACATCGTGCGAGGAGCAGCCGGGCGGCTTCACGAGCAGCAGGACGCCGTCGCTCATCGCCCGGCGATCAGCTGCAGAAGCGCCTGCTCCGCCGCCTCGAGATCGCCATGGATCGTGGCGCCCGCCGCCCGCTCGTGCCCGCCGCCGCCGAGGCGCGCCGCGAGCTCGGCCACGTTCACCAGGCCCTTGGAGCGCAGGCTCAACTTGACCTCGCCCGGCCCGTCGCTGCGCAGGAGCGCGGCGACCTCGATGCCTTCCAGGCGGCGCGCGTAGTCGACGACGCCGATCGTCTCGACGTCCTGCGCCGTTGCTCCGGCCTGCGCGAAGTCCTCGTCGCCCAGCACGAAGTAGGCGAGCGAGAGGTCCGGCCGGACCCGCATCGCGTGCAGGGCCGCCCCCAGCAGGCGCAGGCCGCCGGCCGACTGCCGCTCGTAGACCAGCTCGGACACCTCGCCGGGGTCAATGCCCGCGTCGAGAAGACGGGCTGCGAGGCGATGGCTTTCCGGGGTCGTCGAGGCGTAGCGGAAGCCGCCCGTGTCGGTCTCGAGTCCGACATAGAGGAGAAGCGCGAGCTCGCGGTCCACCGTCACGCCGAGGATCTCGAGGGTGCGGTGTGCGAGTTCGGCGCTCGCGGCCGCCAGGGGATCGACGAACACGACGTCGCCGAAACGGCTGTTCGTGGCATGGTGGTCGACGTTCAGGATGCGCGGCGCGTAGTCCCTGAGCGGCACGGGCGCGCCGGTACGCCGCTCGTCGGCACAGTCGAAGAGCGCCACGAGGTCGTACTGTCCGGCGGTCACCTGCTGCCACGGCACGATCGTCTCGACGCCTGGCAGGAAGTCGTAGGCGCGCGGCACGGGATCGGGCGTCGCCACCGTGACCTTGTGTCCGAGCCGGCGCAGGCCGGTGGCCACGGCCAGGGTGCTGCCGATCGAGTCGCCGTCCGGCTGGCGGTGCAGGGACATCAGGATGCGATCGGCGGAGCGCAGGGTGGTTGCGATCTCCTTCACGGCTGCAGGTCCCCCGGTCCGAGATCGCGCAGGATCTCGTCAATGCGCTGGCTGTGGCGCATCGACTCGTCCAGGCGGAAACGGATCTCGGGCACCTTGCGGGTGCCGAGCGCCTCGCCGAGGCGCGTGCGCACGAAGCCCGAGGCGCGCTTGAGGACCTTCATCACTGCCTCGGCCGCATCGCCCGTGGCCAGGGTCGAGACGTAGATCCGCGCGAACTCGCCGTCCGGTGAGACCTCCGCCCGCACGACGCTGCACATGCCTATCCTGGGATCCTTCAGCTCGCGCAGGATCAGGGCCGTCTCCTGCATGATGCGCTCCTGCAAGCGCAGATGGCGGGTAGTCGCCATGTCATCCCCCCTGCCCTAGCGTTCGCCGTCCTGCCGCACTTCAAGTTCGTAGCCTGCAGCCTCGATGACGGCGATCGCCGCTCCGAGGACCTCCCTGGCATGTCCCACGCTGCCGCTCACCGCGGCGATGCCGAGGTCAAGGCGGCGGGGATCGTCGTCCGCCACAAGTTCGGCGACCGCCAGGTTCGGCTGGCGCCCGAGCCGCTGAACGAGACTGCGCGCCACCTGGCGCCGGTCCTTGAGAGACCGCGCCCAGGGCAGGCGTACCGTCAGCTCGGCGGCCCAGACGGCCGCCCTCAGCTGCGGGGCACCTCCTCGATCGTGAAGAACTCGAACTTGTCGCCCTCGCGGACATCCTGGAATTTCTCGAGTCCCGCGCCGCACTCGTACCCCTGCTCGACTTCCCGCACATCGTCCTTGAAGCGCCTCAGCGATGCGAGTACGCCCTCGTGCAGCACGACGCCGTCGCGCACCACCCGCACGTGCGACTGCCGGGTCACCTTGCCCTCGGTCACATAGAGACCGGCGATCGCGCCGACCTTCGGGACGCGGAACACCTCGCGCACGTCGGCGTGACCGAGCACCTTCTCCTTGAACTCGGGACGCTGCATGCCGTGGATCGCGGCCTCGATCTCGTCGATGGCCTCGTAGATGACGCGGTAGGTGCGCACGTCGACCGACTCGCGCTCCGAGAGCCTGCGCGCCGCAACGTCCGGCCGCACGTTGAAGCCGATGACGATCGCCTTCGTGGTCTGCGCCAGCATGATGTCGGACTCGTTGATGGCACCGACGCCCTCGTGCAGCACATGCACGCGCACCTCCGGTGTCGAGAGCCGCTCGAGCGAGGCGTGGAGCGCCTCGACGGAGCCTTGCACATCGCCCTTGAGCACGATGTTGAGATCCTGCATCTCGCCGCCCTGGATGCGCTCGAAGAGATCCTCGAGGCTGGTGCGCGACTCGGGCCTGAGGTCCTCGACGCGCGAGCGCTGCCGGCGGGCCTCGGCTACGGTCCTCGCCTTGCGCTCGTCGTCGACCACGATGAAGTGGTCGCCGGCCTCCGGCACCTCGCTGAGACCGAGCACCTCGACGGGCGTCGACGGCCCGGCGCGGCGCACGAGCTTGCCGCGGTCGTCGTAAAGGGCGCGCACCCGTCCGTAGGCGCTGCCGACGACGAACGCGTCGCCGGAGTCGAGCGTGCCCGACTGCACCAGGATCGTCGCCACGGGGCCGCGGCCGCGGTCCAGCCGTGCCTCGAGCACCGTGCCGCGCCCCAGCTTGTCGGGGTTCGCCTTCAGTTCGCGCAGTTCGGCCACCAGCAGCAGCATCTCCAGCAGCGTGTCGATGCCCTGCCGGGTGCGGGCGGACACTTCCACCATGATCGTGTCGCCGCCCCACTCCTCCGGCAGGAGCCCATGCTCCACAAGCTGCTGGCGGACGCGTTCGGAGTTGGCTCCGGGCTTGTCGATCTTGTTGATGGCCACGACGATCGGCACACCGGCCGCGCGGGCGTGGTTGATGGCCTCGATCGTCTGCGGCATCACGCCGTCGTCGGCCGCCACCACCAGCACCGCGATGTCCGTGATCGACGCACCGCGGGCGCGCATCGACGTGAAGGCCTCGTGGCCCGGCGTGTCAAGGAAGACGACGCGCTTGCCCTTGTGGTGCACCACCGATGCACCGATGTGCTGCGTGATGCCACCGGCCTCGTGCACGGTGACGTTCGTATCACGAATCGCGTCGAGGAGGCTTGTCTTGCCGTGGTCGACGTGACCCATCACGACGACGGTCGGGGCGCGCAGGCGCAGCTTCTCGGGCGGGTCGAGCTCCTCCAGCTCGACCTCCTCCTCGAGTGTCGGGCCGGGCGGCTTGATCTCCACCTGGAAGCCGATGTCCGTCGCGACGAGCGCCGCCGTATCCACGTCGAGTTCCTGATTCAACGTGGCCATCACGCCGAGACCCATCAGGCGCCTGATCAGCTCTCCCGCCGTGACGCCGAGCTTCTGGCCGAGTTCCTGCACCGTGAGCGCGGTCTCCAGCGTTACGGGGCGATCGGTGCGGATCTGCGCCGCCTGGCGCCGGCGCGGATGGACGCGGCGCTCGAAGCGGTGCTCCTCCTCGCCCCGCCTGCGGTCCGCGGGGCCGCGGCGCCGCTGGGGCGGTCTTCCGGCTGCCCCCGGACGCTGCGGGGATGGGGCCGGAGCGGCTGCTCCCGTCCTCGCTGCGCCGAACTGCTGGCCCCCGGCGCTGCGGCTCGGCAGACCGGCGCTTCCCGCCGGACGGGGCGGAGCCCCGGGCGGCCGGCGTTGGGGCAACGTACCGATGCCCGGACGCGCCGCGGTCGGGTGCGGCAGGGTGCCGGCCGGACGGGGCAGGCTGCCCACGCCGGTTGGCGCCTCGGGTCCCGGCTGGCGCTGGCCCGGAGGCGTCGGCAGACTCCTCGACGCCTGCGCGCCAGACGCCTGTGCGGGCGCCGCGGGGCGCGGGGACAGGCCCGGCAAGGTGGCGGTAGCGCGCGGGCCTGGGACCGGCCCCGGTCCGGCGCTCCGGTCCGACTTCCTGCGCGGCGCCGGCGTCATGCCTCCGCTCGGGCTGCCGCCGCTCGCGTGGAGCGGGTTCTGTGGCGGCTCTTCGACCTTCGGCGGGCTCTTGACGATGTCCGTGACCTTCTGGATCGTGTCGGGTTCCAGCGTGGACATGTGGTTGCGCACCTCGACGCCCAGTCGGTGCAAGAGGTCTATCAGCCTGCGGCTGTCGAGGTCGAGCTGCTTCGCGAGTTCGTACACTCGCAGGCGGCCTGGTTCGGTCAGTACGATCACCCCCGGAAGAACTCGCGATGCCGTCGATCATGCCGATCATTCTGCGGGCGAAACCCGGGTCCGTGACAGCCACGATCGCCACGGGTCCGTGGCCGATCGCCTCTCCCAGGGCCTCCATGACGCCTGCGCGGCGCAGGGTGGACCCGAAGGACTCGGCGCTGCGCAGTACGCGAGGCGCCGCATCGAGCGCTACGATCACGAGGCGTGCCCTGCCGGCCCTGGCCTCAAGCCGCACGGCGTCGAGCCCGTAGGTAAGGGCCCTGGCACGCCGCGCCAGGCCGATCAGGGCGTAGAAATCCCTCACGGGGCCGCCTCGAGCCTGGCCGAGAGCGTCGTCACGACGTCAGGCGGCAGCTCGGTCTCGAGGGCCCGGCTCAGGCGCTGGTTCTTGATCGCGCGCCGCAGGCAGTCGGGGTCGGGGCAGATGTATGCGCCGCGTCCGCTGAGCTTGCCGGTCGGGTCGACGAGCACCCCGCCGTCCGGCGTGCGCACGACGCGCACGAGCTCGCGCTTCTCCCGCTGCTGCCCGCATCCGAGGCACAGGCGCATGGGCGGCTTGCGTGTCCGCACGTCCTACGCCCCCTCTGCCTTGATGTCGATCTTGTAGCCGGTGAGACGGGCAGCCAGGCGGGCGTTCTGACCTTCCTTGCCGATCGCGAGCGACAGCTGGTATTCAGGTACGGTGACGCGGGCGGTGCGGGTGTCCTCCTCGATGGCGACGCCAGTGACCTTGGCGGGCTGCAAGGCGTTGGCGACGAACTCCTCGGGATCCGGCGACCAGCGCACGATGTCCACCTTTTCGCCACGCAGCTCCTGGCTGATGGCGTGTACCCTGGCGCCCTTCGGCCCGATGCAGGCCCCCTGCGCGTCGACCCCGTCGACCCTGGCCCAAACGGCGACCTTCGAGCGGGATCCGGGCTCTCTCGCGATCGCCTTGAGCTCCACCGAACCGTCGTGGAGCTCCGGTACCTCAAGCTCGAAGAGGCGCTTGAGGAGCGCGGGATGCGTGCGCGACAGCATCACCTGCGGCCCCTTGGGCGTCCGCTTGACCTCGAGCACGTAGCAGCGCAGGCGCTGTCCCGGCACATACGTCTCACCGGGCATCTGCTCGCTGAGCGGCAGGATCGCCTCCGCACGGCCAAGGTCGCAGATCACGACACGCGCCTCTGGCCGGCTCACGACCGCAGTGACGATGTCGCCCTCGCGGCTCTGGAACTCCTCGTAGATAATGCCGCGCTCAGCCTCGCGGATGCGCTGCATCACGACCTGCTTGGCCGTCTGCGCCGCGATCCGGCCGAAGTCGCGCGGCGTCACCTCGCGCTCGAGCACGTCGCCGATCTCGAGCCGCGGATTCTCCGCCCGGGCCTCCTCGAGGCCGACCTGCGCGCGCGGGTCCGTTACCTCGTCGACGACGTTCAGCAGGCCGAGCACGCGGAACTCCCCGGTCACCCGGTCCACCTCGACCCGCACGTTCTGCGAGGAGCCGAAGTTGCGCCGGTACGCCGAGATGAGGGCCGCCTCGATCGCTTCGAACAGCACGCCGCGCTCGACGCCCTTCTCACGCGCCACGTCCTCGATCGCCCGGATGAAATCGCTCGCCATCGTCCGCTCCCCTTACCGCTCCTGATCGAGATGGGCCGTCTGCACATCCGGCCAGGCGACGCTGACGTCCTCGCCGCCATCTTGGCTCAACCAGAGCACGTCGTCCTCCACCGCCCGAATCCGCCCGAGAACCGATCTCTTCTGCCCGTCCCGCGGCATGAGCCGCACGCGCGCCCACTCGCCCTGGAACCGCCGGCAATCCTCGAGACTCCGGAGCCGGCGCTGCGGCCCTGGGGATTCGCACTCCAGCACATACGACCCCTCGATGGGATCTGCCGCGTCGAGAGCCCGCGAGAGCCGCCGCGAGACGCGCTCCAGGAGGGGCAGCGTCACGCCTTCGGGATGGTCCACCGTCACGCGCAGCACCCGGCGCCCATCGGACGACGTCCGCTCGATGTCCCAAAGCTCGGCGCCCTCCTGCTGGCAAGCCAGACGCGCGAGTTCCTCCAGCACCGTCCCGGGCGAGGCCAACGGCGAACCCTCCAACCCCAAATCGCAACTGCGGCCCTACACGGTCAAAGGAGTGGGGCCCCCCCACTCCATGCGCACGTGCCGGAAATCAGCATGCTCACTATAACACCTCGTCGTGAGCGGCGCCAGCAGGGGAGCTATCCGGGCGTCAGCCAGGCACCTGCCAGGCATCCGAGCGTCGACACAGGCGCGACAGGCGGCGGGGTGGTGCTCAGCTTCCTCGCCTGGTGGCCTGCGAACGACATGCCGTTTTCTTCTCCGCAGATGGTGCAGTACCTCATGTCATCCCGAGGCGCCCCTACTGCCCGCCGGACACCATCCGGATACCGGGCGGAGCTTGCGGGCCGTGGCGGGCACGCGCGTGCGTCGGACGCACGCGACTCTGCCCATCGCGCGGACGTGATCCGATCCGCGGCGGGACGCGGGATCGGCTGGATGCGCATGCGTTCGCCGACCGGCGGGGGCGCCCGCACGAAGAGCGCTGCGCTCAGGCTGCAACGCCTGCGCGACGCTCTCCCGCCGCCTGACGACCGTCTTGCGGCTGCCTGAGAAGCCTCAGTCTGCCGGTTTGGCCCTCGCGCGGCGAGGACACGCTGCAACTGTATCCGGCCCGCACAGGAGGATTTAGATGTACCACCACGACAAGGCTCTCATTATTCCCGTCCAGGTCGACGCGCCCCACGCCGGCTACGCCGCCAACCTGCTTGAGCAGTTCGGCGGCGCCAACGGCGAGCTCACAGCCTGCCTGCAATACTTCGTGCAGAGCTTTGGTGCGCAGGACCCCTCCACCCGCGATCTCCTGCTCGACATCAGCACGGAGGAGATCAGCCACCTCGAGGTGGTCGGCACGCTGATCAGCCAGTTCCTCGCGCCCATCCACGCCGGCACCGTCGACGGCACGGCCGACCCGCGCATGCAGCGCGAGGCCGACGGGCTCCGCGGCGCCAACTCCACGCTCCAGAAGGCCCTGGTGCTGGGCGGCGGCGGTCCCATGGCGGTGGACTCCTCGGGCACGCCCTTTTCGGGCAGCGTCATCAGCTCCACCGGCGACGTCGTGGCCAACCTCGCGTCCGACGTCGCGGCGGAACTGCGGGCCAAGCGCGTCTACGAGATGCTCTACCGCGAGATTCCCGACCGTGGCGCAAGGCAGGCCATCGAGTTCCTGCTCGAGCGCGAGGAGGCCCACGCCGCTCTCTTCAAGGAGGCCATGGAGAGGACACAGGACGTCGGCGTCATGCGGGATTTCCATGACAAGCCGTTCTCACGGCGCTATCCGGACCTCCAGCAGCCGAGCAGCCGGAACGCCGAGCGGTTCGAGGCGTCGCGGAGCTTCCCGCCGATCCAGGGACCGCTCACCGCGGACGAGGTGCAGCTGAACCTGGCCCAGGTCCACTGACGCCATCGCCCGGCACCGCTCGCGAGGGCGGTGCCGGGTCCCATGCTCAGAACAATGTCATCTGATCGGTCGCGGGCAGGCCGGCGAGTACCCCCATCGCCTGCAGCGCCTCGATCACGGGCCGCGGCACGCGGCCCCTCTCGCGCAGGTCCGCGAGCGAGCTGAACGGACGCTCGGCGCGGGCCTCGGCGAGCTGGCGCGCGCCGTTCGGACCGAGGCCCGCCAGGGCCAATAGCGGCGGCCGGATCATGCGCTCGCCAATCGGCATGAAGAGACGCTCGTCCGAAAGCGAGAGGTCGAGCGGAGCGAAGCGCAGCCCTCTGAGGCGCATCTCCCGCACCACCTCGAGGATGGTCGCAAGGCTGCGCTCGCGGGCGGTCGCCGCCCTGTCCGCATCGATCGCCTGGCGGCGCTCGTGCAACGCCTCGGGCTCGAGTGCGGCAAGGCTCGCATCGAACTCCTCGGCGCGCACACTCAGGTACGTCGCGTAGTACGCGTCGGGGTGGTGCACCTTGAAGTACGCGATGCGCACGGCCATCATCACGTAGGCTGCGGCGTGCGCCTTCGGGAACATGTAGCCGATCTTCTGGCACGAGCCGATGTACCACTCGGGCACGCTGTGGGCCCGCATCTCGGCCTCCTGGTCCGGCGTCAGGCCCTTGCCCTTGCGCACGCGCTCCGTGATCTGAAAGGCGTGACTCGGCGGCAGGCCCCAGGCGATCAGGTTCAGGAGGATGTCCTCGCGCGTCGCGATCACGTCGCGCAGGTTCGCGGTGCCGGACCGGATCAGCTCGTCGGCGTTGTGCGTCCAGACGTCGGTGCCGTGCGAGAGCCCCGAGATGCGCACGAGTTCCGCGAAGCTGGACGGCTTTGTCGCTTCGAGCATCTGGCGCACGAACCGGGTGCCGAACTCCGGCAGACCGTAAGAGCCTACGCTGGTGCCGAGCACCTCGGGTGCGAGGCCGAGCGCCCTGCAGCTCGAGAAGAGCGAGATGGCCGCGGGATCGTCGCACGGCACCTCGCGGGCGGGAATGCCCGTGAAGCGCTCCAGGAGGCGCAGGACCGTCGGGTCGTCATGGCCCAGGAGGTCCAGCTTCAGCAGGCGCGACGAGATGGCATGGTAGTCGAAGTGGGTCGTGACGATCTCGCTGTGCGGATCGTCCGCGGGATGCTGCAGAGGCGTGAAGCGGTGCACGTCGTCCGTCACAGGCACCACCATGACCCCGCCCGGGTGCTGGCCGGTCGTGCGCTTGACGCCGGTCACCCCCTGCGCCAGGCGCTCGAGCTCGGGGCTGCGCGCACTGCGGCCGCTGGCCTCCAGGTGGCCCTTGACGAGACCGAAGGCCGTGCGCTCGGCGATGGTCGCGATGGTGCCGGCGCGGTAGACCTGGCCGCCCAGCAGCTCTTCCGTGTACCGGTGGATTTGCGGCTGGTACTCGCCTGAGAAGTTGAGGTCGATGTCGGGGACCTTGTCGCCGTCGAAGCCCATGAAGGTCTCAAAGGGGATGTCCTGGCCGTCGCGCGCCATCTCCACGTCGCAGCGCGTGCAGCGCCGGGGCGGCAGGTCGAAGCCGGACCCCGCCTCCTGTCCGAAGATGACCTCCTTGCAGGCGGGACAGCGCCAGTGCGGCGGCAGGGGGTTCACTTCGGTGATGCCGATCAGGAACGCCACGAAGGAAGATCCCACCGAGCCTCGCGATCCGACCAGGTAGCCGTCCTCGAGCGAACGCTTCGTCAGGAGCTGCGCGATGCGGTAGATGCTCGAGAACCCGTTGCCGATCACGGCCCGGAGTTCGCGTTCGAGGCGCGCAGCGATGAGTTCCGGAAGCGGGTCGCCGTAGAGCTCCCTCGCCTGCGCCCGCGCTCCCTGTTCGACGGCCTGCGCCGCCTCCGGGAGTTCGGGCGCCGAGAGCTCGTCGGGCACCGGCTGCACATCCCCGACCAGGTCCGCGATGCGCTCCGGGTTGGCAAGGCAGATCGCCTCCGCTTCCTCTGCCCCAAGCCAGGAGAACGCCTGAAGCATCTCGGCGGCGGTGCGCAGATGCACCTGCCGCTCCGCCTCGCCCGGGGCCTCGCGCCCCGTGCCGCGCAGCACGATCGCCCTGAGCTCGTGCTCGTCCGGTTCGATGTAGTGGGCATCCCCCACCGCCACGACGGGCCTGCCCGCTCTGCGCCCGACCTCGAGCACGGCCCGCACGGCCGCTTGTGCCTCTTCAGGCCGCGTGAGGTAGCCCTCCGCGCGCGCCGACGCCAGCAGGACGTCCGGCGGCAGGACCTCGAGGTAATCCGCGGCCTGCGCGGCCGTGAGCAGCTCCTCATCCGTCGCGCCGCGCAGCCAGGCGCGCATCAAGGGCCCCTGGAGACAGCCGGCCGCGCCGACGAGAACCTCGCCGCGCAAGGCTTGCACTTCAGATTCGTAGAGGCGCGGCACCCGGTGGAACTGCTCGAGGTGGGCGCGGCTCACGGCGCGATAGAGCGCCCGCAGGCCCACCTGCGACCGCACGAGCAGCATGGTGTGTTGCGGCCGGCGGTGTTGCAGCGGGATGCGTTCGCCGAGGCTGTCCAGCTTGTCCAGGGTGGCGACGCCGGCCTCTTTCGCCATGGCCAGGAGGCGCACGGCGATGCGGCCTGCCACCTCGGCATCCGACGTGGCCCGGTGATGCGTGAACTCGCCGATCTCGAAGCGTTTCGCGAGATCCGGCAGGCGGTGGCTCCTGAGCTCCGGGCAGAGTGCGCGTCCGAGTTCGAGCGTGTCCACGACGGGCCACGCTACCTCGAGCCCGAGACGCCGAAAGGCGGTGCGCAGATACCCCTCGTCGAACGCGGCGTTGTGCGCCACGACGGGCAGGCCGCCCACAAAGGCCATGACGGCCGGAGCCACGTCCGCGAGGCTCGGGGCGTCCCTGAGGCTCAGTGGATCGATGCCTGTCAGCTCCTGCGTGCGCTGCGACACCTCCCCCTGCGGCCGCACGAGCGTGTCGAGCGCGTCGACCCTCTGGCCGCCGGAGAAGCGGACGAGGCCGATCTCGATCACCTCGCCGGACTGGGGCGAGAGCGACGTCGTCTCGATGTCGAGCGCCACGAAGTCGCCGTCGAGCGGCAAGGCTCGGGTGCGCATGGTGATGGGAGGACGATCCTGGACGACGTAGGCCTCGAGGCCGTAGATCACCTTGAGACCGTGCCTGTGGGCGATCTCCTGCGCCTCCGGATAGGCCTGCAGCACGCCGTGGTCGGTGACGGCGAAGCAGCTGATCTTGAGGCGGGCGGCGGCGTCCGCGAGGCGCGACAGGTCGATGAGGCCGTCCATCTGCGACATGCGCGTGTGCAGGTGCAACTCGACGCGGCCCCGATCCAGCGTCTCCTCGCGCTGCTCGCGGTGCAGGAGGTAGGCATCGCGCGCCCAGAGGATCGGTTCCCCCTGCCGCTCGTCGGAACCCACCTGGCCGCGCACCCTGAGCCACTCACCACGGGCCGGCTCCTTGAGGAGGCGCTGGCGCTCGTCCACCATGAACTTGATCACGAGTCCGTCATCGTGGTCCGAGATGCCGACGGTCACGATCTGGCCGCCGCCACGGCGCGCGCGGCTGTCGACCGCCACCACCTCGCCTTCGGCGATCACACGGCTCGTGTCGAGCGAGATCTCCCGCAGGGGCGTCGTCTTGCCGTGGAAGGCGCGCCCGAACACGAGGCGCTCGCGCGGCTGCGCCACGCGGCGGGCCTCGGCGGGCGGCGGGTCCGGTCGTGCGATCTCCCGCTCGCCGCCGGCGACGAATTCCACGATGTAGGCTTGTCCTATCTCGCGCAAGAGCGCCGTCTGCAGCGGCTCCTCCAGTCCCTGCATGAGGCCGAGACCCACGCCCATGCCGCTCTGCGGCACCTGCACCCGCACATGCTGCCCTGCCAGGGACACCTCCGCAGCCAACAGCCAGCCGCGCACCGCGACCGGAGCCGACTGGAGCACGATGCGACGCCAAGCCGCGTCGAACGGATCGCGCAGCCTTGCCTCGTCGCTATCCAAGAGCGGTTACCCCCAATTTCTCGCTAGCGCACCTTGTCCTTCGCTTCCTTGCCGTCGCGCGGCAAGTCCTTCGGCAGGAGCTTGACGATGTCCCAGTACATCTTCATGCGGGCGGCGAAGCCTTTCACGAGCCCGCGCTTCTCTTCCTTCATGCGGTGCGTCAGGTCCTGCAGCACGACCTCGGCCACGTTGGCATGGTGGCGGCGCATGTAGCGCGTCAGGGCCACCTCCACGCCGTAGCCGGAATCGGCCATGTCATCGAGGTCGTCGAGCACCGTGCGGCGCAGAGCGCGCTGCCCTGAGAGGAAGGGAGCGATCTGCTGCGCGAAGTCGGTCGCGCCGCGGCCGCCTTCGAACACCCCCACGGTCATCTGCACCTGGCCCTCGATCACGGGGCTCAGCATGCGGTCGACATGCTCGGACTTGAGGCCGATCAGATCCGCGTCGAGAAACAGGACCACGTCGGCCGCGGTCAAGCTCAGGCCCGTCTGCATCGCGGCGCCCTTGCCCATGTTCTCCGGCAGTTCCACGACGCGGGCTCCGGCCTTGCGCGCGAGATCCGCCGTGTCGTCGGACGACCCGTCCGAGACGACGATCACCTCGTCGACAAGCGGGTGGTCCACCAGCACCGAGACAACAGACGCGATCGTTTCCTGCTCGTCGTAGGCGGGCACGATGACGACGATAGCCGGCTTTGCCAACCTCTCCACTGGCTCCATCCTGAAGCTACCTAGTAGGCGCGGGCCCAGAGGACATAGTGCCTGGCTTCCCCGCCGCAGCCGGCGCACTCGCGCACCGGTCGCTGCTCGAAGGGAATATTGCGGATCGTGGCGCCTGTCTCCTGCCGCACGTGCTCCTCGCATGCCGCGTCGCCGCACCAGCCGCCGGCGGCGAAGCCGCGGCGCGCGGAGACGATCGCGTCGATCTCGGCGATCGAGTGCACCTGCGTGGTGCTCTCCTCGACACGCTGGCGGGAGCGCCGCAGCAGGTTGTCCTGGATCTCGCCAAGCAGAGCCAGCACCTGGACGTCCAGCCCCTCCTGCGACGTCACGAGCTTGTCGCCCGTATCCCGACGCGCGAGGACCACCTGGTGCTCGCGGAGATCCCGCGGGCCGATCTCCAGGCGCAGCGGCACGCCCCTGAGCTCCCAGGCGTTGAACTTCCAGCCGGGCGTATACTCGTCGCGGTCGTCGAGCTGCACCCGCGCCACCTCGCCGAGCTGCTCCTTGAGCTGGCGGGCGCGGGTGCGCACCGCCTCGCCTTCCTGTCCCTGGCCGATCGGCACGATCACGAGCTGGATCGGCGCCATCTTGGGCGGCAGCACCAGTCCGCGGGCGTCGCCGTGCACCATGATGAGCGCCCCGAGGGAGCGCCAGGAAAGGCCCCAGGACGTGGTCCAGGCCTCCTGCAGCTGACCGCTCTGGTCCAGGTAGCGGATCTCGTAGGCGTGGGCGAAGTTCTGTCCGAGGTTGTGCGATGTGGCGGCCTGCAAGGCCCTGCCGTCGCCCATCAGAGCCTCGACCGAATAGGTGCGCAGAGCCCCTGGGAACTTCTCGGACTCCGTCTTCAGCCCGGGCACGACCCACATGGCCATCTCGTTCTCGTAGAAGTCGCGGTAGACCTCGAGCATGCGCAGGGCTTCCTCCTGCGCCTCCTCCGCCGTGGCGTGGGCGGTATGGCCTTCCTGCCAGAGGAACTCCGCCGTGCGCAGGAAGGGGCGCGTGGCCTTCTCCCAGCGCACCACGCTGCACCACTGGTTGATCAGGATCGGCAGGTCGCGGTAGGACTGGACCCAGCGCGAGTACATCGGCCCGATGATCGCCTCGGACGTCGGCCGGACGGCGAGCCGCTCCTGCAGGATCTCGTCGCCGCCCATCGTCACCCAGAGCACCTCTGGCGTGAAGCCCGCGACGTGCTGCTGCTCGCGCAGAAGGAAGCTCTCGGGTATGAGGAGCGGGAAGTAGGCGTTCTGGTGGCCCGTCGCCTTGAACCTCTGGTCGAGTGCCGCCTGGGTGCGCTCCCACAGGTTGTAGCCGTACGGCCTGAACACGATGCAGCCGCGCACCGGGGCATAGTCGATCAGTTCCGCCTTCTGCACCACATCCACGTACCACTGGGAGAAGTCGACGGCGGGATCTGCGATCTCGCGCACGAACTCCTTGTCCTTACCGCCTTTCGGCACCAGCCTTGGCCTCCTCGTCCAGCCTGCGGACTTCCTCCACCAGCTTGTCGACCATGTCCTCCTGGCTGACCTTGCCGGCGATCTTGCCGTCCTTGTACAGGAAGCCGAATCCGCGCCCTCCCGCAAGGCCCACGTCGGATTCGCGCGCCTCACCCGGCCCGTTCACGGCGCAGCCCATCACCGAGATGCGCAGGGGTACCGTGAAGCCTGAGACGCGGCTCTCCACCTCCGCCGCGACCTTCTGCAGGTCGATCTCGCAGCGGCCGCAGGTCGGGCAGGCGTACACCGTCGGCCCGAAGACCCGGCGGCCGGTCGCGCGCAGGATCTCCCGCCCGACCTTGACCTCCTCCTCGGCGGGGCCCGAAAGCGAGACGCGCACGGTGTCGCCGATGCCCTCGGAGAGCAGGATGCCGAGGCCCACCGCGGAGCGGATCGAGCCGGACCACACCGTGCCGGCTTCGGTGACGCCGAGGTGCAGGGGCACGTCCGTGACCTTCGCGAACTGGCGGTACGCCTCGACCGTCAGTCCCACCTCCGGCGCCTTGAGCGACACGACGACCTGGTCGAAGCTCAGGTCGTCGAGGATCGAGAGGTGGCGCAGCCCCGACTCGACCATGGCCTCCGGCGTCGGATGGCCGTACTTCTCGATGAGGTCCTTCTCGAGCGATCCCGCGTTGACGCCGATGCGGATCGGCACCTGGCGGCTCTTCGCCTCCGCCACGACCGCGCGGACGCGCTCGGGGCTGCCGATGTTGCCGGGGTTGAGGCGCAGCTTGTCGACGCCGGACTGCAGTGCGATCAGCGCGAGGCGGTAGTCGAAGTGGATGTCGGCGACGATCGGGATCGGGCTAGCCTGCTTGATCTCGCGGAGCGCCTCGGCCGCCTCGCGGTCCAGCACCGCGAGGCGCACCATCTCGCAGCCGGCCTGCACCAGCCGGAAGATCTCGTCCAAGGTCGCCGGCACGTCGCGCGTATCGGTCTTCGTCATCGTCTGCACGACGATCGGATGGTCGCCGCCGATCTGCAGCCGGTCGCCAACCCCCACGACGCGCGTCGGACGTCGCATCATAGCCATGGTATATCGCGCCCCATAAAGGCGGGGCGATGCCTCCCTTCCCGGGGCACGGGCTCAGAGCGTCCCGTGCATGTGTACGACATCATGGTACGCCAAAACCACGGCCAGGACGAGTAGCAGCGCGAGGCCGATCGTGTTCACGAGCGCCTCGCGGCTGGGATCCAGCCGCCTGCCGCGCCGCACCCATTCCACGAACAGGAGCAGCAGCCGCTCGCCGTCGAGCGGTGGGAACGGCACCAGGTTGATGACCGCCAGGTTCGCCGAGAGCACGGCCGAGAGCGTCAGCACCTGCGCGAGGCCCGCCGCCTCCGCCTGCTGCACGGCACCGTAGATGCCGACGATGCCGGACACGGGCGGCGCACGCCCGTGCATGAAGGCCCCGACGATCGTGGTGACAAGCAGGTTGCAGACGCTGAGCATCTGGCCGAAGCCTGTCGCGAGGCCGACGAGCAGCGGCATCTGCACGTTCTCGGTGGCGGCCAGCACGCCGATGTGCAGCTGGCCCTGCGCGCTCTGGTCGGCGGCGGGCCTGATCGTCACCGTCCAGCGCCGCAGACCCTGCTGGACGGTGAAGCGGATCGGCTTGCCGTGCGACCTGGCGACGACACTGAGGAGCGCGTTCCAGTTCGCCAGTGGCCTGCCGTTCGCCGCGATCAGGCGGTCGCCTGGCCTGAGGCCCGCGCGCTCCGCGGGCATGCCCGCCTCGAGCTGCGCGATCTGCGGTGGGCCCGGCATGATGCGCGGCAGGCCGATGCCCGAGTCGAGGATCCAGAAGAGCGCGACCGCCAGCAGGATGTTCATGGCTGGCCCCGCGGCGATCGTCAGCACGCGGGCCCAGAGCGGTCTCTGGTTGAAGCTCTCGCGCGTTTCCGGCTGGCCGGGCTCCATGCCGTAGAGGCGCACGTAGCCTCCGATCAGGAAGAGCCTGAAGGCGTAGAGGGTGCCGCCCGATTCGAAGCCGAACAGGCGCGGCCCGAATCCCACCGAAAACTCCTCGACCTTCACGCCCGAAGCCTTCGCCACAAGGAAGTGGCCGAACTCGTGAATGACGACGAGTCCGACCAGGATGACGATGAAGAGCAGAGCTGTCATCGTCCGGCTCGCCTCCGTAGGACGTTTTCCGCGGCAGCGCGGGCCCAGCGGTCGCTCACGCGCAATGCTTCGATGTCAGGGCTCGCGACCGGTGCGTGCCCTTCGAGGACGTCCGCGACGACGGAAACGATGTCGGTGAAGGCGAGCTCGCCGGAGAGGAACGCGGACACCGCGACCTCGTTGGCCGCGCAGAGCACCGCCGGCATCGTGCCGCCTATTGTACCCACCTCGAGACAGAGCCGCAAGGAAGGGTAGCGAAGCGGATCTGGACGTCGGAACGTGAGGGCGGAGAGGTCCTCCGGCTCGAGCGGCCTGAGGGCGCCCGCGGGCAGCGCAGGGTGCGTCAGGGCCTGCTCGATCGGCAACATCATGTCAGGGCGCGCCAAGGAAGCGTAGAGCGCTCCGTCGCAGGTCTCGAGGAGCGCATGCACCATCTGCGTCGGATGGATCCAGACGTCGAGCTGCGCAAAGGGCAGGCCGAAGAGCACATGCGCCTCGAGCACCTCGATGCCCTTGTTCATCAAGGTTGCGGAATTGATCGTCACGAGCTGGCCCATGCTCCAGTTCGGGTGGCGCAGGGCGTCCTCGGGGCGCGCCAACGGCAGCCGCTCGAGCGGCCAGTCCCTGAGGGCGCCGCCCGACGTCGTGAGGATGAGGCGGCTGACGTCGGCTGGCGGGCGGCGCAGCAGGAGCTGGAACGCCGCGGCGTGCTCGGAGTCGACCGGCAGCAGCAGTCCCGAGGCTACCGCGCCGCGCAAGAGCTCGCCGCCAGCGATGATCGATTCCTTGGTGGCCGCGGCCACCCGCCGTCCCGCCGCGATGGCGGCCAGCATCGGCCGAAGCCCGTCGAAGCCGTTCACGGCCACCACGACGGCATCGGCCCCGGGCCAGAGCGCGAGTTCCTCCAGTGCCGCCTCACCCGTCACCCGACGGCCGACACCCGGCCTGTCGCCGCCTTCCAGGAATGCGTACGCCTCGGGGCGGAACTCGTCCACGACCTGCCACAAGCGATCGCCGCCGTGCCTGGCCGAGACGGCCAGCACGCGATGTCCGCGCCGCCTGGCGATCCCGAGCGTCTGACTGCCGATCGATCCGGTCGCGCCAAGTACGACGAGGTTCACGGTTGCGCCTCCCCGAGATAAGCCGCCCAAGCCGTCGCCACCAGCACGGGGCCGGCCGCGAGACCGACCACGCCGAACAGCCTGAGACCCACATACATGCTGCCGAGAGCCACCAGCGGGTGCAAGCCCACGCGACCGCCGACAAGCCTCGGCTCCAGGATCGGTCGCACCAGCGACGTCACGAGCAGCACCACCCCGATCCGCAGTCCGAGGCCGGCGTCGCCGAACAGCACGGCCAGCAGCGCCCACGGTGCCAGCACCGTCGCCGGACCGAGTCCCGGCGCGACGTCCAGAAGCCCGACGCAGAGAGCCGCGAGCAGGGCATACGGCGCGCCGACGAGCGCGAGCCCCAGGGCAGTCACCGTCGCCGTCACCGATGCGAGCAGCAGCTGCACTCTAAGGTAGTTGACGGTAGCGCGCCACGCCACCCTGCCGAGTCTGCCGGAGGAGCCGACGATCTCGGGCAGCAGGGTTTCGATGCCGCGCCTCAGGTCGGGCAGGTCCCGCGCGAGCAGGTAGGCTCCCACCACGGTGACCAGGGTCGCGAGCGCGATGTCGGGCAGCTGCGCCGCGACGTGGAAGGCCCCTTCCGAGAAAGGGCCGAGGAGGTTGGCCGAGAGCTTCGGCGGCGCGCCCAGCACCGCCTCGGGCCAGACGGTGGCCAGCTGGCGCGAGAGTGCTGCGATCGCCGTCGGCAGGAGTGCCGAGAGCCGCCAGGTCTCGAGGGCCGCCGCCCGCACCAGCCAGAACGTGCCGAGCAGCAGCAGCGTCCCGAGCGTGACGAGGGCCGCGATCGCCGACCACGAGCGCGGCAGGCCGCGCGCGCTGAGCCTCGCCACCAGCGGCTCCACGATCGCCGCGAGCAGCAGGGCGAGGAGCAGGGGGTAGGTCACCGGGAGTGCGAAGCGCAGCGCGAGGTAACCGGTGAGGAGCACGAGCACCCCGCGCAAGAGGGCCATCGCGTCCGCCTCCCGCCACTACCTGAGGAGATAGTATAGGGCGGGCAGGGCGAACAGAAGGGAGTCGATGCGGTCGAGGAGGCCGCCGTGCCCCGGCATGAAACGGCCGGAGTCCTTGGCGTTGGCCCAGCGCTTGATCGCCGACTCGCCAAGGTCGCCGATCGACGAGAGGATGCCCGCCGAGAGGCCGACCACGATGCTGAACAGGAGGCCCCTGTGCAGCCAGGGCGGAATCAGCAGGGCACCCAGCAGACCCGCGGTGAGGATGCCGCCGACGAGCCCTTCCCAGGACTTCTTGGGGGAGAGGCGCGGTGACAGCGGATGGCGACCGAGGGCCGAACCGACGAAGAACGCCCCGATGTCGCTGCCCCACACCAGCAGGAGCGCCAGGGCGGCCGGCAGGAACCCGTGCGCGCGCAGAAGCTCGAGAAACGCCAGCGGCAAGGCGATGTACACCTGACCGAAGAGGTCCATTCCCACGGTGCCGCCGGAGAGACCGATGAACGGCGGGATGACGAGGTTCACGGCGAGCAGCGTGGCGAGCACAGGCCAGAGCAGGCTGAGGTGGCCGCTGAAGCCCAGATAGAGGATGGGCAGGCCGCCGAGGAAGTTGAGCCAGCTGACCGGGATCGAGCCGCCTTCCTCGCAGATGCGGCTCCACTCGTGGGCGCCGAGCAGGTAGAAGCCCGCAAGGCCGACAAGGAGCCAAGGCCCGCCGGCCCAGACGAGCAGTATGACCAGCGGGGCAACGATGATCGTGCTGGCGACCCGCAGCCAGAGCGCTCCCTGCATCAGCCGAGTCCGCCGAAGCGGCGCTCGCGCCGCGCAAAGGCTTCGAGCGCCTGCTGCAGCACCGCCTGATCGAAGTCGGGCCAGTATTGGGGAGCTACGTAGATCTCGGCGTAGGCGGTTTGCCAGAGCATGAAGTTCGAGAGGCGCATCTCGCCGCTAGCGCGGATGACGAGATCCGGATCCGGCAGACCCGCGGTGTCCAGGTGTTCGCCGAAGCTGCTCTCGTCGAGGCGCGCAGGGTCGAGGTCCGCCTCCAGCAGGCGGCGGACGGCGCGCACGATCTCGTCGCGCCCGCCGTAGTTCATGGCGATCGCGAGCACGAGCCCCCGGTTGCCGGAGGTGCGCCGCACGGCCCGGTCCATCTCCTGCTGGCAGCGCTCGGGCAGGGCGGTGCTGTCGCCGAGGAAGGCCATCCTGACGCGCTCGCGGTCGAGTTCGTCGATCTCCGAGCGCAGGTACTCGACGAGGAGGTCCATGAGCGCGTCGACCTCCTCGGCCGGCCGCTTCCAGTTCTCCGTCGAGAAGGCGTAGACGGACAGGTACTCGATGCCGAGCGAAGGCGCCGCGCGCACGACGCGGCGCAGGGCCTCGAGACCAGCGCGGTGGCCCACCACGCGCGGCTCTCCGCGTGCCGCGGCCCAGCGGCCGTTTCCGTCCATGATGATGGCTACATGACGCGCGCCGTAGTTCATCGCGGCTCCTCCGGCTGGGACTTGAAGGCAGCTACCACCAGCAGGAGACCATCGGGGCCTTCCCGCTGCTGCACCACCCGCCAGAGGTCGCCGTCGAACGCCCTTGGCGCGTAGGTGCGCTGGATCTCCGGGCGCAGCCCGGCAAGGCGGCAGATCTCGAGCGCCTCGTCCTCAGGGTAGCCAAGGAGTGAGGTCAAACCTCGAGAATCTCCTTCTCCTTCGCGACGACCGTCAGGTCGATCTCCGCGACCATGCGGTCGGTGATCTTCTGCAGCTCGTTCTCGAGGCGCCGGAGCTCGTCCTCGGGCAGCTTGCCGGACTTCTGCTCGCTCTTGAGGTGCTCGAGGGCGTCGCGGCGCACGTTGCGCACCGCGACCTTCTCCTCTTCCGCCTTGCGGTGCAGTACCTTGACGAGCTCGCGCCGGCGCTCCTCGGTGAGGGCGGGGATCGCGAGCCGCAGCACGATGCCGTCCGACGTCGGGGAGATGCCGAGGTCGCTCTTGAGGATGGCCTTCTCGATCACCGGCACCAGGCTCTTGTCCCAGGGCTGGATCACCAGGAGGCGAGGCTCCGGCACGGAGATCTGCGCCACCTGCTGCAGTGGCGTCGGGGTGCCGTAGTACTCGACGTGCAGCTTCTCGACGAGCGCGGGCGTCGCGCGCCCGGCCCGGAGGGATTGGAGGTCCTCGCGCAAGACAGCGACAGACTTCTTCATGCGGTCCTGGGCCTGTTCCAGCAAGCTGTGCAACTCAGTCCCCCCTCACGTATGTGCCGATCTGCTCCCCCAGAACAGCCCTCCGGATATTGCCGGGACGGTTGACGTCGAAGACGATGATCGGAATGCCGTTGTCCATGCACAGCGACGTGGCTGTCGTGTCCATGACGCGCAGCCCGCGCTGCAGCACCTCCAGGTAGCTGATCTCCCGGAAGAGCTGGGCGTTCGGGTTGCGTCGAGGGTCGTCGTCGTAGACGCCCTCCTCCTTCGTCGCCTTCAGCATCACTTCGGCTTCGATCTCCGCACAGCGCAGGGCGGCCGTGGTGTCGGTCGAGAAGTACGGGTTGCCGTTGCCTGCGGCGAAAATCACGACGCGCCCCTTCTCCAGGTGGCGGATGGCCCGCCGGCGGATGTAGGGCTCCGCCACCTCGCGCATCTCGATGGCGGTCTGCACCCGCGTCGGCACCCCCTTCTGCTCGAGGGCGTCCTGCAGTGCGAGCGCGTTGATGACGGTCGCGAGCATGCCCATGTAGTCGGCGGTGGCGCGGTCCATGCCGAGGGCGCTCCCTGCCGTGCCGCGCCAGATATTGCCGCCGCCGATGACGATCGCGAGCTCGACGCCGAGGTCCTGCACCTCGCGCACCTGCTCGGCGATCGAGGCTGCGACGCGCGGGTCGATGCCGTATCCGGCCTCGCCTGCGAGGATCTCGCCCGACAGCTTGAGGACGACCCGCTTGTACTTTGGCCGCACGCTGTCCATCGCCTAGGCCTCCTGGCTTCCCTGCATCTCCTCGCCGATCTCGAAGCGGGCGAAGCGTCGTACCTGGACGTTCTCGCCCATCTTGGCGACCAGTTCGTTCACCAGGTCCTGCACGCGCTTCTTGTCGTCCTTGATGTAGACCTGCTCGAGCAGGCAGAACTCCTGAAAGAACTTTTCGAGCCGTCCCTGCACGATCTTCTCCGCGATGTGCGCGGGCTTGCCCTCGTTCTGGGCCTGCGCGTCGTAGATGCGGCGCTCGGCGGCGATCGTGTCCTCGGGGACCTCCTCGCGACGCACCCAGCGCGGCCTCGCAGCGGCGATCTGCAGGGCGATCTCGTGCACGACCCCCCGGAACTCCGCGTTGCGCGCCACGAAGTCGGTCTCGCAGTTGACCTCGACGAGCACGCCGATGCGGCCACCGCCGTGCGAGTAGGTCTCGATGATGCCTTCCTTCGCCACCCGCCCCGCCTTCTTGGCGGCTGCGGCGAGACCCTTCTCGCGCAGGATCTCGACCGCCCTGTCCATCGATCCGTTCGCGTCCTGCAAGGCGCGCTTGCAGTCCATCATGCCTGCGCCCGTCTTGAGGCGCAGCTCCTTGACGGCATCTGCCGTGATCTCCATGTCATTCCCTCCCACACTCGTAGGCAGACGCCCCCGGAACTCTGCCCGGGGGCGCCATAAGCCCGCCCTATTCGGCGAGCTGGACTCCCTGCTTGCCCTCGAGCACCGCGTCCGCCATACGGCCGGTCAGCAGCTTGACCGCACGGATGGCGTCGTCGTTGCCCGGAATCACATAGCTGATCTCGTCCGGATCGCAGTTCGTGTCGACGATCGCCACGACGGGAATGCCGAGCGTGTTGGCCTCCGTCACGGCGATACGCTCCTTGCGCGGGTCGATGACGAACAGAGCGGCCGGCGGGTTCTTCATGCCCTTGATGCCGCCCAGGAACTTCTCCAGCTTCTCCTTCTCGTGCACGAGCCCGCTGACCTCTTTCTTGGTCAGCTCCTCGAAGCGGCCGTCCGCCTCCATCTGCTCGATCTCGGTCAGGCGCTGCAGGCGCTTCTTGATCGTGCCGAAGTTCGTGAGCGTGCCGCCGAGCCAGCGCTGGTTCACATAGAACTCGCCGCAGCGCGCGGCCTCCTCGGCGACGGACTCCTGGGCCTGCTTCTTCGTGCCGACGAACAGGACGCGCCCACCATCCTGCGCGACCTGGCGCATGTACTGGTAGGCCTCGTCAACCTTCTTGACCGTCTTCTGCAGGTCGATGATGTAGATGCCGTTGCGCTCCGTGAAGATGTACGGGCGCATCTTCGGATTCCAGCGTCTCGTCTGGTGGCCGAAGTGGACGCCCGCCTCGAGGAGCTGCTTCATCGAAATGTAGGACACGTGATGCCTCCCTTTCGGTTTTGCCGCCGCGCCGGTCCTCTGCGCCGGGAAACCCGGGTCTCTGCGGGCCACCGCCCAGCACATCGAGGCGCGTGCGTAATTAGCCTTCCGCAGTATACCATGCGGTCCAAGCAGGCTCAACAAGCGCACGAGGCGCATGGCTGCACAGTGTCCGGATGTCACGGGGGAATCGCCGTCGCACGCTCAGGGCATGTAGCGCATGGCAGACCTGGCCATCGCCACTGCGCCACGCGCCGAGTGGTGGTCCCAGAAGGTGTAGACTACCCGTCCCCTCTGCCAGGCTAGGAACGCGTGGTCGCCGTCACCCCCCGCCATGACCAGCATGGTGCCTGGTCCCGCGGGCAGCGGATGCGCTGCGATGTAGAGGGCGAGCGACTTCGCGTACGGCAGCAGAAGGGAGATGGGCAGCTGGTTCACCTCGAGCCGCCAGCCGTCTTGACGCCATAGGACGACGGCGCCTGCCGGCCCGGCAAGCCATGTCTCGGCCGTGATCCGCGGCGCCAGCGTCCTCGCCCGAACGCCCGGCGCGGCGGCGCGACGAAGCCCCCGACCGGCTTTTGGAGCAGGGCGCGCGCCGCAGCGGCACTCCCAAAGCGCTGGCCGCCGAAACCGCCGAGCACCTGGGCGAGCCCGCCGTTCGGGGGTCGCTCTATTGCCGGACTGTTGGCCGGCAAGGCTTGTGTGTCAGGTAGATGACCACCTCGTAGCCTGAGCCCGCGGCATGGTAGGTCACGGAGACGGGCCGCCGAGAGGACCCTGAAAGCCTGGTCGGCGCGAGAACGGGCAGCAGCCGGACCCTGCGCGCCACGGCGGCGAGCGCGGGCCGCATCGCCTCCGAGAACCGGCCGACAGACGTCTCGGGGGCCACGCGCCCCGTCGGGACCGGCCCGCAGGCTGCAAGCAGTGCCCCAACAAGGACTAGCGGGCCAAGCCGCACCGCCATAGGCCGTGAAGACCGGCTTCGGCGTCGCCCCTGCGCCGTCGCCGCTCTCGCGCGCACGTTCACGCCTCCCCGGTCAGCGGCGACCATCCCCCCATCCCGTACACGCCCGCGGGATCAACGGCCAAGACCTGCCATGCGCCGGCGCGCCGGTCGCGATGGTCCAGAATCGATCCTCCTGTCGCCCAGTCGCCGGCGCCGTCTGACGAGTCTCCAGCCTCCCGCGACTCTAGAGGATGTAGCGCGACAGCTGCGGGTTGGCCGCGACCTGCCCGAGTTGGCCTTCCACGTAGGCGCGATCGACGGTGAGCTGCGTGAGGTTCGGGTCAGGCGCCCTGAACAGCGCATCCTCGAGGCAGCGCTCGAGCAGGGTGTGCAGCCGCCGCGCGCCGATGTCCTCAGTCTCCTCGTTAAGCTTGTGCGCATACTCGGCGATCGCCAGGACGGCGTCGTCCGTGATCTCGAGCTCGAGGCCGTCCGTCGCGAGGAGCGCCACGTACTGCTTGACGAGCGCATGCTCCGGTTCGACGAGGATGCGCCGCAGCTCTGCCACACCGAGCGAGCGCAGCTCGACGCGGATCGGAAAACGGCCCTGAAGCTCCGGGATGAGGTCCTGCGGGCTCGCGATGTGGAAGGCGCCGGCCGCGATGAAGAGGATGTGGTCGGTGGTGAGCGGCCCGTACTTGGTCTGCACCGTGGTGCCCTCGACGATCGGCAGAAGGTCGCGCTGCACGCCTTCGCGGGAGACGTCGGGACCGTGGCCCGCGCCGTGGGCGGCCACCTTGTCGATCTCATCGAGGAAGACGATCCCGGACTGCTCCGCCCGACGCAAGGCCTCCTGCGCCGCCTTGTCCGGATCGATGAGGCGATCCGCCTCCTGCATGCGCACGATGGGCCGCGCGTCACGCACCTTCATGCTGCGGCGCCTGGTACGCTTCGGCAGCATCTGCTGCAGCATCTCCTGCATCTGACCCTGACCGTCCGCCATCGGCAGCGGCGTCTGCTCCTCGACATCCACCTCGACCATCTCGTCCTCGAGCTCGCCGCGGCGCAGCCGCTCGCGCACGGTGCGCCGCCTCTCGCGCCGTTCGCCTTCGTGCTCGGCTCCGCCCTGGGGGGTCGGGGGCTCCTGGGGCGCGGCGAAGCCGAAGAGGGACGCGAACGGGTTCGGCCGTTCGGCGCGATCGCCAAGGAGGAGGTCGACCATGCGCTCCTCGGCGGCGACGTGCACGTCGGGTTCGATCTGGCGGCGCATCTCCTCGCGCACCAGCCGGATCGCCACCTCGACCAGGTCGCGCACGATCGACTCGACGTCGCGGCCGACGTAGCCCACCTCGGTGAAGCGCGTCACCTCCACCTTGACGAACGGCGCCCCGACAAGCCGCGCCAGGCGGCGCGCGATCTCCGTCTTGCCGACGCCGGTGGGGCCGATCATCAGGATGTTCTTCGGCGTGACTTCCTGGCGCAGCCCCGGCTCGAGTTCCTGGCGGCGCGTGCGGTTGCGGAGCGCGATCGCGACCCGGCGCTTGGCCTCGTCCTGCCCGATCACATAGCGGTCCAGGGCCTTGACGATCTCTGCCGCCGTCACTTCTGGTCTCCCCCGTTCCCGATCTCCTCCACGACGATGTGGTCGTTCGTGTAGACGCAGATGCCGCTCGCGATCTCGAGTCCCTTCCGGGCGATCTGCGCGACGGGCAGCTGCGTCTCGGCGGCCAGGGCGCGTGCCGCGGCCAGCGCGTAGTTGCCGCCGGATCCGATTGCCGCGATACCGTCGTCCGGCTCGATCACTTCACCCTGTCCCGACAGCAGCAGGACGCTTTGCCTGTCGCAGACCAGCAGCAAGGCCTCGAGGCGGCGCAGCATGCGATCCTGCCGCCAGGCGCGCACAAGCGAGGCTGCAGCCTGCCGGAGCTGCCCGTGCTGCTCCTGGAGCTGGCGCTCGAAGGCGTCGAACAGCAAGAGCGCGTCGGCGACCGATCCCGCAAAGCCGCCCAGGACCTCTCCCTGGTAGAGGCGGCGCAGTTTGCGGGCGCTATGCTTGACGATCGTCGCATCGCCCATCGTGACCTGTCCATCGGCGGCCATCGCGGCCCTGCCGTCCCGAACCACCGCGAGTACAGTCGTGGAGCGAAACTGGGGCATCTCCACCGCAAAACCCTCCTTGAAGCACAGCCTATGCGCGCGGGTGCGCACGGCGGTAGACGCTGCGCATCCGCCCCGCTTGCACGTGGGTGTAGATCTGGGTCGACGAGAGGCTCTGATGGCCCAAGAGCTCCTGCACGACCCGCAGGTCCGCGCCGCCCTCCAGGAGGTGCGTCGCGAAGCTGTGGCGCAGGCTGTGCGGTCCGCGGCGGGGCAGCCCGACGGCCTGTTCGTACGCTTCCAGGATGCGCCGCACGCTGCGCGCCGTGATCCGCCCGCCGCGGCGGTTGAGAAAGAGCGCATCGCCGCCGCGCGAGAGGAGGCTGCGCGCCTCGCCGAGGTAGATGCGCAGTGCGGCCTCGGCGGAGCGGCCGAAGGGCACGATCCGCTCGCGCCCCCCCTTGCCGCGCACCCGCACGTCCCTGCCCGCGAGCGACACGTCCCGCAGGTCCAGCGATACCGCCTCGCTGACGCGCAGGCCGCTCGCGTAGATCAGCTCGAAGATGGCGCGGTCGCGGCGCCCGAGCGGCGTCGCGTCCTCGGGCGCCGCGAGCAGGCGGGCAGCCTCATCGACACTGAAGAACTGGGGCAGGCGGCGCTCAAGCTTCGGGCCGCGCACGCTGAAGAGCCACTCGGGCACCGCCTCGCCCTGCCGCTGGTGCAGGCGTGCCAGGGCCTTGACGGCCGAGAGGGCGCGCGCGATCGAGCGGCGTGCCTTGCCGCTCTGCTGCAGCTTGGCGAGGTAGGCGCGCAGGAGACCCGGCGTCAGCTCCTCGCCGGCCAGAAAGCGGCCGAGGGCGAGCAGTTCGGAGCGATAGGCGCGCACGGTATGGGGCGACGCGTTCCTGAGGCGCAGATGGTCCATGAGCCGGGCGATCTCCAGCTCGTCGACGCGCATCGGCCTCCCTCCCCCGGGGCTAGCGGACCTGCGCCATCGGCCGCCGGTAGCCGCAGCCCTCGCGCACGCAGACGTACTCTCCCTGTCCGCCCCTCCGGGGCTGTTCGACAAGGAACGCGCCGCACTCGGGACAGCTCTCGCGCACCGGGCGCTTCCAGGTGGTGAAGGTGCAGTTCGGGTAGTTGGCGCAGCCGTAGAACGTCCGACCGCGCCTGGTGCGCCGCTCGACGATCTCGCCGCCGCACGAGGGGCACTGCACGCCGGTCGGCTCGCGCAGCGGCTTCGTGTTCTTGCATTCCGGATAGCCGGGACAGGCGAGGAAGCGGCCGAACCGCCCATGCTTGATCACCATCATGCGGCCGCAGTTCTCGCATGGTACGTCGGACACCTCGTCCTGCTGCTCCACCTTGCCGATCGCCGCCTCGGCCTGCTCGAGGTCGCGGTGGAAGGGCACGTAGAAGTCCCTCAGGACCTCTTTCCAGCCCACCTTCCCCTCCTCCACCTGGTCGAGGCGCCCCTCGAGGTCTGCGGTGAACTCGGGGTCCACCACCTCCGGGAAGTGCTCGCGCAGCATGCCGTCGACGATCTCGCCGAGCTCGGTCGGATGCAGTCGGCGCTCGATGCGCTCGACGTACTTGCGGTCCTGGATGACCTGGATGGTCGGGGCGTAGGTGCTCGGGCGGCCGATACCGCGCTCCTCGAGCGCCTTGACGAGGGTCGCCTCGGTATACCGGGCAGGCGGTTCCGTGACGTGAGGCTCCGCGGCCGCCTTCTGGCAGGTGCAGCGCTCGCCCTCGGCGAGGGGCGGCAGGTCGCTGCCCTCTTCCTCGTCGCCCGACCCCGTCAGGGCCTGGAAGCCGGGGAAGACGAGGACGCTGCCGACGGCGCGGAAGGGGTGCTCGCCGAAGGTCAGGCGGATGGTGGTCTGGTCGTACTCGGCCGGGCTCATCGCGCTCGCGACGAAGCGCTGCCAGATCAGGCGGTACAGCTGCAGCTGCTCGCGGGTCAAGGAGGCCTTGAGCGTGTCCGGGTGGCGCTCGACGGAGGTCGGGCGGATGGCCTCGTGGGCGTCCTGCACGCCCACGCGCCGGCGTTCGCGCCGCTCGGCCGGCTGGGCGTATGCCTCGCCGAACCCCGCGCGGATGTACTGCGCGACGGCGTCGCGCGCCTCGTCCGCGATGCGCGTCGAGTCGGTGCGGATATAGGTGACGAGTCCGACATGGCCCTCGCCCGCCAGTTCGAGCCCCTCGTAGAGCGCCTGCGCCACGGCCATGGTCCGGCGCACGGTGAAGCCGAGCCGGCGCGAGGCCTCCTGCTGCAAGGTCGACGTGGTGAACGGCGGAGGCGGCGTGCGACGGCGGTGGCGGCTCTCGACCGCCGCGACCTGAAGCTCGCCCCCGCGGATCTCGGCGGCCACGCGCTCGGCGAACGCCTCGTCCAGGATGCGCTCGCCGTCCTCGCCATCCTGCTGGTAGCGCGCCGTGAACGAGTCGCCCGCCTGGGCGACGAGCTCCGCCGAGAGCGTCCAGTACGCGAGGGGCTTGAAGGCGCGGATCTCCTCCTCGCGCTCGACGATCATGTGCACCGCCGCGGACTGCACGCGCCCCGCCGAGAGGCCGGGGCGCACCTTGCGCCACAGCAGTGGCGACAACTGGTAGCCCACGAGCCGGTCCAGGACGCGTCTCGCCTGCTGCGCGTCGACAAGGCGGTAGTCGATGGCGCGTGCGTGGCGCAGGGCGCCGCGCACGGCATCCTTCGTGATCTCGTGGAAGACGATGCGCACCGGTTCACGGTCCTTGAGGCCCAGCACCTGTGCCAGGTGCCAGCTGATCGCCTCTCCCTCGCGGTCAGGGTCGGTGGCGAGGTAGACGCGCTCGGCCTTCTTGGCCGCCTCCCGCAGTTCCTTGATCACGTCGCCCTTGCCGCGGATCGTGATGTAGCGCGGCTCGAAGTCCTTGTCGACCGCCACGCCGAGCTGGCTCTTGGGCAGGTCGCGGACATGGCCCTTGGAAGCGCGAACCGTATAGGTTCGTCCGAGGAACTTCTCGATCGTCTTGGCCTTGGCAGGGCTCTCCACGATGATCAGCGGTCGCAATGGCTTTCCTCCCGTGCTGGTCCAGGCCTTCGCGGGGACGCTGGGCGAACGTCCCGGCTGCATTCGGCGTACCGGTAGCATTTCCTGCTCAGCCAACCCTGCCGCATCCGTGTGCCCTCTGTCCAGTACCACCTGACCCGGTCTGCCCGAAAGGCCGACTGGGACAAGGCCATCAGGACAGGAGACAGGGGGCGTCAGTGGGCCCAAGCTCTGCATATGAAGCGAAAAATGCCACGTGACAGCGACAACTTCCTCTGTGTAGAATGGTTGCATGCCGAATAGTTGCTCCTGCAGCTTACGGGGGAACCAGTTAGCGTCGGGCTTCGGCCCGACCGCCGGGTGAATCGCCGCAAGGCGACGGGTCATCTGCTCCCTTGGACCCGAACCCAGAGCTAACCTCGGAGGCAACTCGTCAAGGGGGTCTCCTTGTGCGTCTACGGCTCGAACGGAACCGGATCTCGGGTGCGGTGCTGGGCGGTGCGCTGATCGCGATGCTGCTGCCCGCCGGAATCGGACACGCTGCCTTCGGCCAGGAAGTACTACGCTATGGCACAACAGACCACCAGGACGTCAAGGTGCTCCAACTCAAACTTCGCGACCTCGGCTACAACGTAAGCGTCGACGGCGTCTTCGGCACAGTGACCCTCGCCGCCGTGGAGGCGTTCCAGAGGGCGCATGGACTCCCGGTCACGGGTGTCGTGGCCAACCTTACCTTCCGGACCTTCGGTGCCTTGGCGCACGTCGCCTCGCGCGGGTCGGATCCGCGCGGCAGCCTCTATGTCGTGCAGTCCGGCGACACCCTCTCCTCGATCGCCGCCTCCCAGGGCGTGCCGCTCGCGGCGCTCGAGTCGGCGAACCCGAGTGCGGTCGCGGGCGCGCTGCAGATCGGACAGACACTCGTCATTCCGAGCGCTTCCGCCGTGGCCGCAGACGTTCCCGCCCCGTCCACGTTCGGCGCCGAGCTTGCGGCGATCGCGCCCAAGTATCTCGGCGTGCGCTACGTCTTCGGCGGCTCGGCCCCGTCGGTCGGCTTCGACTGCTCAGGTCTCGTCTGGTACCTCGGCCAGGTGCTCGGCGTGAACCTGCCGCGCACCTCGAGCGCCCAGTACGACGTCGGCACGCCGATTCCGGAGAACGAACTCCAGCCGGGCGACCTCGTCTTCTTCGACACCGAAGGCTATGCGAGCCACGTCGGCATCTACATGGGCAACGACGAGTTCATCCAGGCGGAGACCTGGGGAACGGTCACGCACTACTCAAACCTTTCAGACCCCTACTGGGCCAATACGTACCTGGGCGCGCGGCGCATCTACGGCAACTAGCGGCAGGCTGGACGTCGAGGAGCGCCCAAAACCGCAGGCTCCGGCCGATGTCCCCCCGAGGGACGCCGCGCCGGCGACCTTCAGGCGCCTGCGGCGGAGCGTTCGAAGCCTTGGCAGAAGCTCCGCCTGTGCCACGGCGTCAAGCCGCAGCGCCGGATCGCCTCGATGTGCCCAGGCGCGCCGTACCCCTTGTTGCTGCGCCAGCCGTATTCGGGGTAGGCCGCGGAGATCCGCTCCATCAGAGCGTCCCGGTCCACCTTGGCGATGACGGACGCGGCGGCTACCTCCTGGAACAGCCGGTCGCCCTTGTCGCGCGCGATCTGCGGCAGGTCCACCCCCGACAGAGGAAAGGCGTCGAGCAGCAGGTGGTCCGGCGCAAGGCTAAGACCAGCGAGCGCGCGACGCATGGCGAGGGCCGTCGCCTGGACGATACCAAGCCGATCGATCTCCCGCGCCTGCGCGTAGCCGACCGACGACGCTACGGCCATGGCGCGGATCTGCGGCGCGAGCCGCCTGCGCTGCAGAGGTGTCAGCCGCTTGGAGTCGTCGAGGTCTGCAAGGTCGAGTGGACCGCGCAGCACCACCGCTCCAGCCGCCACAGGTCCCGCCAGCGCCCCGCGTCCCACTTCGTCGAGCCCGCAAAGCAGCCTGTAGCCCCACGCCCGCAGCTCCTCGCTGCGCAGCACGGCCCCCTGCAGGCGTTCCCTACTCGTCATCGGGCCACTCCAGCTGCGCCGGCAGGATCCTGCCGCTGCGCAGATCCTGCAGCACCTTGGCCGCGGCGCGCTCAAGATCCAGCGTGCCGCCCTTGGCGAACAGGTTCTGCCTCTCGGCGACCGCCTCGAGCGTGACCTCCTGGTCCACGTCGACGCCGTAGCGGCTGGCCGCGGCAGGCAGGCGTTCGAGCACGGCCAGCGCCGCCTCGTGGGCGTCGTACAGTCCTTCGGGCACCAGGCCGAGCGCGGCCGCGATCAGACCTGGCTGCCTGGGCAGGATCCCCGGCAGGTCGAGGATCGCGAGGTCGCCCCGCCGCACCCAGGTCTCGGCCCGCGTCACCCCGGCCCGCGCGCCGACGGGCGCCACATGCGCACCGGCCAGGCGGTTGATCAGCGTCGACTTGCCGACGTTCGGCAGCCCTGCGACGAAGATGCGCAGCGGCGGTCTGCCCATATGATCCGAAAGCCAGCGCCGCAAGGCGACAGGGACCGTCTGGCGGGCGTTGACGAGGAAGCACGGCTCGGGCAGTACAGCCTGCCAGGCCCGCATGGCCTGCGTGTCCGCCTGGTCCATGTGGGTGAGGACGAGTGCCCCCTCCACGGCCGCCAGCAGGTGCCGCAGGCGCGGCAACCGAGAGGAGACGGGCGCGCGGGCGTCGGCCACCTCGAGCCAGAGGTCGAGATGGTGTCGCGCATCGCGCAGCACCGTCTCAGCCCGCTGCATGTGCATGGGCTGCCCACGACTCACGCGACACACCTCCACATCGGTCGCACCCGGGACCGTCTCAGCCTGCGAAACCGCCGGACGCTAGTACGGGACCGGTCCGAAGCTCTTGAGCGGCCAGATGACCCAGAAGGCCACGCCTTGCACCGCCGAGACCTTCACCGGTCCGAAGAAGCGGCTGTCCTCGCTCGCGGCACGGTGGTCGCCGAGCACGAAAATGTCGCCCTTGGGCACCTTGAGGGGCGGCATGTTCCAATGGTCCTCGGTGCTGACGCCGTGCCAGTCCAGGAAGGGCTGCGGCATCTTCTTGCCGTTCACGTAGACCTGGCCGTTCACCATGGAGACGGTCTGGCCGCCCGTGGCGATCACCCGCTTGACATAGTCCCCCTGCCCCGCGAGCGGTGGCTGGAAGACGATGATCTCGCCGTAGTGCAAGGGGCTGAACCACATCGAGAGCTTGTTGACGAGCAGACGCTCATGGTTCTGCAGGGTATTCTGCATCGAGTAGCCGTCCACGACGAACGGCTCCACCACGAAGGTGCGGATGACGAGCGCCAGCACGACGGCGACGATCACGGTCTCAAGCGTGTCGCGCAGGGCTTTGCGGGGCTGTCCCCCGAACAATATTCCACCTCCGCACGTCGAAAAACTGAGACCGGCGAGGGCGAGTCCACGCCCCCGCCGGCAGCCTACCGCCGCTCGCGAATGCGCGCAGCCTTTCCGCTCAGGCCACGCAGGTAGTACAGCTTCGCGCGCCGCACGATGCCGTGGCGCAGCACCTCGATCCGGTCGATGCGCGGCGAGTGGAGCATGAAGGTACGCTCGACGCCGACACCGTAGGTGACGCGGCGCACGGTGAACGTTTCGCGCAGCCCGCCGTGTTTGCGGGCGATCACGACGCCCTCGTACGCCTGGATGCGCTCGCGGTTGCCCTCGACGACCTTGACGTGGACGCGCACGGTGTCGCCCGGCCGGAATTCGGGCACGTCGGACCGCATCTGCTCCTCCTCGATGCGTCGGAGCTCGTCCATGGCTCAGTCCTCCTCTCTCGGGATCTTGGAAGCGTGGGTCTCGGCACCGCCCGGCCTCAGGCGTCCCGTACGCGTCCTGGCCACCGCATGGCGATGGCCTTCGATGCGCTGGTGGTGACCTGAGAGCAGCACCGGCGGCACCCCGATGCCCTGGAAGACAGGTGGTCTCGTGTACTGCGGGGCCTCCAGGAGACCTTGGTTGAACGATTCCTCGAGCAGCGACCGGGGGTCGATCACACCTGGCCTCAGGCGCGCCACCGCGTCGATGATGGCCAGGGCGGCCGGCTCGCCACCGCTGAGCACGAAGTCGCCGAGCGACAGCGTGCGATCGACGAAATAGCGAACGCGGGCGTCGAACCCCTCGTAGTGACCGCATAGCAGGATGAGGTGGTCGCGCAGAGCGAGTTCCCGAGCGCCGTCCTGATCGAATCTTGCCCCATCCGCTGCCAGCAGCACAACCTGGCTGCCAGGCGTGCGCAGGTCGCGGATCGCGCGCAGTACTGGCTCGGGTCTCAACAGCATGCCGGCGCCGCCGCCGTAGGGTTCGTCGTCGAGCGAGAGGTGGCGTCCGAGCGCGTAGTCGCGCAGCTGCACGGGACGCACGGCCATGAGACCGCGCGCCTGCGCCCGCCCGAGCACGCTCGTCGCGAGCCCCTGCGCAACGACCTCCGGGAACAGCCCCACGACATCAACCAGCAGTGTCCGGCCCAAGCACGCCGCCTCCCCGCACCGTGATGCGCCGTGCCTGCGGGTCCACCGCCAGCACCGTGGCGCGCACCGCGGGGATGAGGTAGGTCCCCTTCGGGCCTTCGGCCACCCAGATGTCCTGCGCCGGTTTCGGCTCGACGGCCTGGAGGCTTCCCAGCAGGCGTCCGGCCTCGTCGAAGACGTCGCAGCCGATCAGGTCGTGCACGTAGAACCGGCCCTCGCCGAGCTCCGGACGTCCCTGGTCGTCGCCAAGGAGGCGACGGCCCACGAGGCGCTCCGCGTCGCTGCGGCTCGTGACACCGCTCAGAGCCAGGATCGCCCCGGCCTTCCAATGTCGCTCCGCGTCCACGCGACGCTCCCCGTCCTCGCCCTCCACCTGCAAGCTGCGACCCGCGAGCGAAATGGACGGATCGTCCATCAGCACACGGAGCTCGCCGCGCAGGCCTTGGGCGGCGACGATGCGCCCGACCTCCAGCTTCACTTGACCTCGACGACGACCTGGTGGCCTTCCCGCTCGCCCACCGCGCGCATCAGTGTGCGCAGGGACTTGGCGATCCGGCCGCCGCGGCCAACGACTCGGCCGACGTCCTCCTGGGCGACGCAGACCACGAAAAGGAGCCTCTTGCCCTCGTCGTGGCGCTCGATGCGGACCGCGTCCGGGTCGCGCACGAGCGATCGCACCAGAAGCCTGAGCGCGTTCTCCATCAGTCGGTCCCTTCCCCTTGGTTGCCGCCTGCGACGACGCCTGCCCGGCGCAGGAGGTCACGCACGGTCTGAGAGGGCTGCGCGCCGTTCTGCAGCCAGTACGTCGCGCGCTCTGCCTGGATCTCCATCACGGCCGGCTGCTTCTTCGGGTCGTAGTAGCCGATCTCCTCGATGAACCGCCCGTCGCGCGGCGAGTGGCTGTCGGCGACGACGATCCTGTAGAACGGGTTCTTCTTCGCGCCCATGCGGCGCAAACGGATCTTGACGGCCAGTTCGCTCACCTCCTCTCAAGTGGTGGCATCTGCGGCATTCTGCCGCGCATGCCCCGCATCGCCTTCGCCATCCGGCGCATCTCCTCGAACTGGCGCAGCATCCGGTTCACATCCGCGACGCTCGTGCCCGAGCCCTTCGCGATGCGCCTGCGGCGGCTTGCGTCGAGAAGACGCGGGTCTCGGCGCTCCTGGCGCGTCATCGACTGCAGGATGGCGACATTCTTCGCAACCTGACCCTCGTCCACGTCGGCGTCCTTGACCTTGCGCGAGACGCCGGGGATCATGCCGAGGAGTTCGCGCAGCGAGCCCATCTTGCGCACCGACTGGAGCTGCTCCATGAGGTCGTCGAGCGTCACTTCGCCCTTCTTCAGGCGCCCCTGCATCTCCCCGGCCTTCTGCTCGGAAACCTGCTTCTGCACCCGCTCGATGAGTCCCATGACGTCGCCCATGCCGAGGATGCGCTGCGCCATGCGGTCCGGATGGAAGGGCTCGAGCTGCTCGGGCCGCTCGCCCACAGAGGCGAACATGATCGGCTTGCCCGTCGCCGCCCGCACCGACAGGGCGGCCCCGCCGCGCGCATCGCCATCCAGCTTCGCGAGCGCGACGCCGTCGATGCCGATCTCCTCCGAGAATGTCTTCGCCGTCTCCATCGCCGCCTGGCCCGTCATGGCGTCGAGCACGAGCAGCGAGACCTGCGGCCTGACCGCGTCACGGATCTCCCGCAGCTCCGCCATGAGCTCCGGGTCCACCTGCTGGCGGCCGGCCGTGTCGATCAGCACCACGTCCTGACCCGCTCCGCGCGCGCGCGCGACGCCTACCCGCGCGACCTCGGCCGGGTCCTCCGACTCCGGCCGCATCACCGGCACGCCGATGCGCTCGCCCAGGACCGCAAGCTGCTCGATGGCGGCCGGACGCTTGAGGTCGCAGGCGACGAGGAGCGGCCAGTGCTGCTCCTGCTTCAGGCGCAGCGCGAGCTTTGCGGCAAGGGTCGTCTTGCCGGCACCCTGCAGTCCCAGGAGCAGCACCACATGCGGCGCGGATCCGCCGAGCCGCATGTGCTGCGTCTGGCCGCCGAGGAGCTCCTGCAGTTCCTCCTGCACGTGGTGCAGCACGGTCTGGCCGGGGGTCAGGCTCTCCAGCACGTCCTGACCCAAGAGGCGCGGCTCGAGCCGCGCGACGAAATCGCGCGCCACGGCGAAGTGCACGTCGGCGTCGAGCAGGGCGATGCGCACCTCGCGCAGGGCCTTCTTGATGTCGTCCGGAGTCAGCTTGCCGCGCCCGCGCAGGCGATCGAACGTCTGGCGCAGGTGTTCCTGCAGCTCTTCAAACATCCGCCGCCAGCTCCTTCAGTCGGTCGGTTGCAATCGCGCGCAGGGCATCGAGGTCCCGCCGCTCCGCGGCGGCCAGGACGGCCTGCCACGCGCTGACGTCCCGCGCGTGCTGCGCGATGCTGCCAATGGCCGTCTCCAGCTCCTCGAGCGTCTTCTCCGCGCGCCGCACCAGCAGCAGCGCCGCGGGACGGCTGCACTGCATTTCCTCCGCGCACTCGGCGAGCGAGAGATCCTCGAGGTAGTGCAGCTGGTAGGCCTTGCGCTGGCGCTCGCGCAGGGCGAGGCCGTAGAAGTCGTAGAGCAGCGCGCGCCGAGCGAGCACATCCAAGAGCGGTCGCTCCCCGTTAAGTCGTAACGTTAACAGAGGTTACCGGACGCGCCACAATGGCGTCAAGTGGCGGCGGGCGAACGTGCTTCCTGCGATGCATCCTCCGTCCGATAATCTGAACGCCCTCCCCTTTCCACAGCGAGGCACGCGTGCGATCGCTTATAGTGTCGTTACCAGACATCGGCGACCCGGGCCGAAGGGAGGCTGTCCGCGATGTCCGAGGATCCGCTCTCGCCGGAAGTGGTCGCGGATCGCGTCGTCGGGAAACGGCGCGGCGGTCTCAGGACCAAGATCGGCAGCGCCATCGCAGCCGTGCTGGTCGTACTCGGCAAACTGAAGACGGTGCTCCTGCTGCTCTTCAAGTTCAAGCTGATCTTCACGCTGCTCTCTACGCTCGTATCGATGTTCCTCTACGGGCTCGCCTTCGGCTGGCCCTTCGGCATCGGCTTCGTCATCATGCTCGCCATCCATGAGTTTGGGCACTACATCGCCATCCGGCGTGAGGGCATGCACGCCGGTCTACCTGTGTTCATTCCGTTCTTCGGCGCCTCCATCACCCTACGCCAACAGCCACTGAACGCATGGCAAGAATTCAAGATCGCAGCCGCCGGTCCGCTGTTCGGTGCGGCGGCGGGCGTCGCTGCGCTCCTGATCGGCACGTTCGCCGTCCCATCCGGGTCCGCGGGCATGTACCTGTCGCTGGCCTACACGGGATTCTTCCTGCAGCTATTCAACCTCATCCCGGTCGCGCCGCTCGACGGAGGGCGAATCGTCGCTGCGATTTCGCCTGCGCTCTGGTGGATCGGACTTCCCATCCTGATTGCCGCCGCGTTCTTCTTCCGCTCCATTCTGGCGGCCATCATCGCCGTCTTCGTGCTGATCCAGCTGATCGGCAGGTGGCGCAGCAGAAAGGCCGAGACGGAGGCGGGCTACTATCGCGTGACGGCCCTGCAGCGCGTCGTCGCCGCGTCCACCTGGCTTGTCCTCGTCCTCGTCTGCATCGCCGGCATGGGCATGGTCGGTGCGGTCTGAGGGACCCGGGGCGGCAGTTCAGCCATCCAAACGCCGGCTATGTGGACTGACAACTTGGTCACACTCTCTTGCGCCTACTGGCGCGCCTGACTGTATACTACCTTCACCAATGCACGGGGGGTGGAGGGTTGTTTTCGCTCGGCCTTTTTCGCCACCCGAAGGGACTCAAGGATCTGGGGCCTGCCGACCTGCAGCGCCTTGCACAGCAGGAGCAGGGTCTCAGGATCGTGGATGTGCGTCGGCCCCGCGAATACGCGCAAGGGCACATCGCGGGCGCGGTGAGCGCGCCGCTCGGCACCACCGGACGAGCCGTCAGGGACTGGCCGCGCGACACGCCGATCGCGCTCATCTGCCTTTCGGGCCATCGGAGTCAGGCAGCGGCAACCGAGCTGCTTGGCATGGGTTTCCACAACGTCAGCCATCTGACTGGCGGCATGCTGGCCTGGCATCGGGCAGGTCTGCCGCTGGCGCGCTGATCCGTACAGCTGCAGGAGCTGGCCGAGGTGGCGGGTTCCACGGTGTCCGCCTGTGGAGGGGAAGGCTCTCGGAGCGGTCATCTGGCTGCTGCGAAACCAGACCCTGAGAAGCAGGAAGTTGGCAGCAAAGCTACCCTTGTGTAGTTTTGCTAAGGTCCAACGGAACGGCGGGACTCCCCGGCGCTAGTCACCGGCAACGCTGTTCGGCCGATGCAATGTGGACTGATGTCTATGAATGTCTGCATGTCTAGGAACAGCATGAGGCGCAGTCGGCGGGCGGACACCGTCTTGCGGCTGCAGAGCACCTTGCGCCTGCACGTGCGGACGGGACAGGTCACACGTAGCCCGAAAGCCTTGCCGGAGCCCGTCGTCATCCACCCGCGGCGGACTGGTAGCCATATCTACCTGTCGCTCCCCGACATGGCCAAGCTGGTCGGCGTCTTCGCCTGGGCCAAGGTGCTACCGGCCGGCTCGATGCTCGTCACGGATCCGAGTGCACCCATGATGGCGTGCTCGTGGCGGCGGAGCCGCTATTCCGTCGCGCCGCCAAAGGTAGGGGCCATGCCCTCGACGTAGGCCGCCGGATCGAACGCCACGAGGTCCTCGAGCCCTTCACCCAGCCCGACGAGCTTGACGGGCAGGTCGAGAGCCCGGCGCACCGCGAGCAGCGAACCGCCTTTGGCGGCGCCATCGAGCTTCGTCACGCAGATTCCCGTGAGCGGAACCGCCCCGAGGAAGCCTTGGGCCTGCGCCAGGGCGTTCTGCCCGGTGGCGCCGTCCACCACCAGCAGCACCTCGTGGGGCGCGCCAGCCTGCGCGCGTGCAACCGCGCGTCCGATCTTTCCGAGCTCATCGAGCAGACCCTGGCGATTGTGCAGCCTGCCCGCCGTATCGACGATCACGAGGTCTGCATGCCTGGCCCCTGCCTGCTCGATCGCCTGGAAGGCGACCGATGCCGGATCCTGCCGCTCTTTGCCCGCCACCAACTCGGCGCCGGCACGCTCGGCCCAGATCGCGAGCTGCTCCGTGGCCGCCGCCCGGTAGGTGTCCGCCGCGGCCAGCATCACCTTGCGCCCCTGCGCCTTGCCGTAGAGGGCCGCGAGCTTGCCCGCCGTCGTCGTCTTGCCCGCGCCGTTGACGCCCACCAGCAGCCAGACCGTCGGCCCCTGGGAGGCGAAGCTGAGGCCGGTCGCCGGTCCCGCCAGGCGCGTGATCTCCTCGCGGAAGGCAGACGGCATGTTCTCGATCGGACGATGCGAGAGCGCCGCACGCACCTCCCGGGCGATGGCGACGCCGCAGTCCGCGGTGATGAGCGCTTCCTCGACCGCGTCGAGCATCTCCTCCCGGGACGCCCCCTGGCCGCCGAAGTCCTCGAGTCGCGCCTTCAGCGCCTGGCGCGTGCGTTCAAGCCCCTTGCGCCACTTGTCCCAGATCGCCACCCTGGCCGTCCTCCCCCAACTGGACCCCTGCGAGGCGCGTGACGCCCCGCTCCTGCATGGTCGTGCCGATGAGCTGGTCGGCGGCCTCCATGGTCGGCCGCTGGTGCGTGACCACCACGAGCTGACGCCCCTCCTGGCGGCGCAGGAACTGCGCGAAGCGTTCGACGTTGCGTTCGTCGAGGCTGGCCTCGATCTCGTCGAGAAGGTAGAAGGGCGGCGTGCGCAGGGCCGACAGGGCGAACAGGAAGCAGATCGCCGCGAGCGCCCGCTCGCCGCCCGAAAGCCACTTCAGCCGGACGGCCTCCTTGCCGGGCAGCTGCACCTCAAGGTCGGTGCCGCTTGCGACCGGCACGAGGCCCGCACGGGCGCCGCTGCCGAAAAGCTCCCCTGCCAGTTCGCCGAACCGGCGGCCGACCACGTCGAGCGCCTGCGCAAGCCGCTCCTGCACGGCGCGGTCGGCGGCGGCCAGAACGTCGACGAGCGCCGCCTTGGCACCTTGCAGGTCCAAAAGCCGCTCCTCGAGCTCCGTGCGGCGGCGCGAGGCCTCTGCGAGGCGCGCCGGTGCCTCGGGCGACGCACCGCCGAGTTCCTGCAGCTGGCGCCTGGCCTGCTGCAGTTCCTCCTCGGCAGCGGCGGTCAAGGCAGGTACCTTGCGGCTCAGCACGTCCTCGCCATGGGACGCGAGCAGTTGCCTCTCCGCCGTCTGGCGCTCCTGCGCAAGACGCCCGACCTCTTCGCGCAGGCTCGCGATCGCCTCCGCCGCGCCTGCGGCGCGGCCGGTCGCCATGCGCAGGAAACGCTCGAGCAGACGCTCGAACGCCCTGAGGTCGCTTTCAAGGCGCTGGCCCTCGCGCCGCCGCAGGCTGATCGCATCGCGCCAGCGCAAGGCGGTCTCGCGGCGCTGCTGGCTCGCGGCGGCCTCTGCCCTGGCGTCGTCGAGATGCGCCCGGCCCGCCTCGAGTCCTGCCCGACCCGACGCGATGTCCTGGCCCAGACGCGCGAGCTCCGTCTCGAGGCGTGCAAGTTCCTCGCGCGCCAGCGCCTCGTCCAGGGCCGCGGCCTGCAGTCTCTCGACATCCGCTGACGGCGCCAGCGCATCGATCCTCTCGAGCTCGCGGCGCAGGTTCTGCTGCTCGGCCTCGGCCGCGGCCTGTGCGCGGAGCAGGCCCTCGTGCTCCTGCGTCGCCAGTCGCGCAGCGCTGGCACGGCTCTCGAGGTCGATCTGCGCCTCGTCGCGCGTCCGGGCCGCCTGGCGCTCGCGGGCGATCGCCTGACCCAGCGCCGCGCTGGCCTTCTCCTCGCGGTCCCTGGCCGCCGCGAGCTCGCCCTCCGCCGCGGCCAAGGCCTCGCGGGACGGGGCATGCGGCAACCGCTGCACCGCCTGGCCGCCGGTGAGCGCGCCGCCGACCTGCACGATCTGCCCATCCAGGCTGACGACGCGGAGGCGCCGGCCCGTGCCTGCGGCGACGGCCTGAGCTGCAGGCAGGTCCTGGGCGACGAGCGTTCTCCCGAGCCTGAGGCGCACCGCCGGCGCGATCTCGGGCGGGTAGTCGCAGAGATCCGCGAGGACCCCGAGGCACGGCTCACGCCTCGGCGGCTGAGCCGGTTCGCCGGGTGTCAGGGCGTCCAGGGGCAGGAATGTGGCCCTGCCGGTGCCACTCTGGCGCAGGAACGCGATCGCCGCCCGCGCCGCAGCCTCGTCCTGCGCCACGATGTCGCTCGCCTGTCCGCCGAGCGCCGTCGCGAGCGCGAGGCCGAAGCCATCCTCGCGCGGCGCCACCAGACTGCCCAGCGTGCCGACGATGCCCTTGAGGCGTCCCGCAGACGCCGCGGCGAGCACCGCGCGCACGGCGGCCGGCGCATGCCGCTCCGCGTCGCGCTGGGCATCGCGCAGCAGCGCGAGGCTGTGCTCGGCCCCGTCGCGCGCCGTCCGGGCCGCCTCCTCGGCGTGCCGGGTCGCCTGGAGCTCGCTGCGCGCCAGCTGGAGGCTCGCCTCAGCCGCCGCCAAGTGCTCGGCCTGCGCACGGGCCTTCACCTCGGCCACCTCAGCGGCCAGCGATCCCTCGCCGACTGCGGCCGTGAGACGCGCCGCCTCACCGGCGCCCGCGGCCAGGGCCGCCTCCACCTGGGGCCTCTGCGCGGCCGCGCGCAGGGACTCGCGGCCAGCCACGCCCATCTGGCGCAGGAGCTCCTCGGCCGCTCCAAGACGCAGGCTCGCGGCCGACGCCTGCCTCTGCGACGCCGCGATCTCGCGCTCGCGGCGCACCTGCGCCTCCTCGAGCGCCTCGTGGCGCTCGAGGGCGCTCCGCTCTCTCTCCACTGCGGCCGCGGCGTGCGCCGACGCAGCCTCCAGCCGCCCGCCGACGGACGCGGTCAGCCGGTCAAGGTGGGCAAGACGCGTCGCGAGCCGCGCGCTGAGGCCCGTCACCGCGCTCATGGCCGCCTCGCCCGCAGACGTCGCGGCGGCGCTGCCGCCCTCCTCGGCCTCCTGCGCCGCAAGACGGGTCTCGGCCCGCTGGCGGGCCTGGGCCAGCCGATCGAGACGCCTGCGGCCGAGGCCGATCTCCAGCTCGGCGATGCGCCCGCGCAACTTCTCGGCGGCCTCGGCGCGCTCGGCGTCCCGCGCCAGTTCGGGCAGTTGCGCCTCCACCTCCGCGAGATGGGCACGCTCGAGATCGGCCTCCTGGTCGGCGCGGGCGAGTTCCAGCACGGCCTCGCGCCGGCGTTCGCGGTATACGGAGGCACCGGCGGCGTCCTCGAGCAGGCGGCGTCGCTGGGCGGGGTCCTGGTTGACGACCTCCTCGACGCGGCCCTGGCCGATCCAGGCATAGCCTTCCGCGAGGCCGAGATGTGCCACCAGCCGCTCGACGTCGCGCGCGCGGCACGATACCCCCTGCAGCCGGTATTCCGTCTCACCGCCGCGGTAGACGCGCCGGACGATCTCCACTTCGCTCTGGTCGAGCGGCAGCTGTCGATCCTGGTTGTCGAACGTCAGGCGCACCTCGCACATGTTCGCGGCGCGACGCTGAGGCGACCCGGCGAAGAGCACCTCTTCCCGGTTCTCGAGCCGCTGGTCGCTGGAGCGCCCGGAGCTGAGGGCCCAACGCACCGCTTCCGTAAGGCTCGACTTGCCAGTTCCGTTCGGGCCCACGACGGCAGTGAACGACGGCGCCAGCTGCACCGTCGTCGGCTCGGCGAACGACTTGAATCCCGAGAGATAGACCTCTTTGAGGTACAGGGCGGGTGAAATCCTTTCTGGCTCCAGGTCACCGCGGGCAGGCGGGATCTGGACAGCCGCACCAGTCTTTGCAGCATCGAGGGCATTGCCGTCCTAGCTTCGCGCAGTTGCCCAGGCCTTCCTGCCGGTCGACTCAGCGGCTTGCCGCGGCGTGCATCCCACGGAAGACGAGGTAGGCGGCGGCGAAGATTGCGGTCGCCCCGACACCGATACCAAGCGGCAGCATCTGGCGTGGTGCCAGCGGCGCCGTCGCGACGATCGCCAGCAGCAGCACGAGCTCGAAGCGGCCGAGCCACGGATGGAAAGCCAGCTTCAGGCGCAGGTGGTGCGGTCGGTGCTGCTCGAGCCATGGCCGGTAGTAGATCTGCGTCGCGACGATCAGCATCCAGACGAAGATCGACTGGAACCCGGTGGCTGTCACGAGATAGATGAAGGCGGTCTTGGGCAGGAAGTACGTGAGGAGCGTGACGATGAGCAGGAGCGCTCCCGTGACGGCGTTTGCGGCACGCGGGATGCCACGAGGCATGCGCTCGAGGGCGTGCGGGGCGTCGCCTGCGCGCGCCAGGCCCGCGAGAACCCGGTCGGTGGCGAACATGCCGGCGTTCATCGCGGAGAGCACCGCAAGCAGGATCACGACGTTGAAGACGTCCACAGCCCAGGGCATGCCGAAGTGGTGCAGTGCCGTGAGGAACGGGCTCTTGCCCGTCAGCGGCACCGCCTGCCAACCCACGACGGCGGTGATCACCAGCACGGAGCCGATGTAGAGCAGGTAGACGGCAGTCGTGGCGTACCGCACAGCGCGCCCGATCGTACGCTCAGGCCTTCGGACATCGGCCGCCGCCAGCCCGAGCACCCCCGTGCCCGACATCGAGAACATCACGACGATCATGGCGGCGCCGATGCCTTTGAGGCCATGCGGGAGGAAGCCGCCGTGCCCGCTCCAGCTCATGAGGCCGTGCCCGAGCGGCAGGGGCCACGCCAGGAAGAGGGCCGACGCGGCGACGAGGATGAAGAGCGCGATCGCCAGCAGCTTCACGACCGACATGCCGGACTCCACCTCGCCGAAGCCCTTGACGGTGAGGAAGTTGATGCCGGAGATCGTCAGCGCGAAGGCGGAGGACAGGATCCAGGTCGGCAGGTGCGGCAGCCAGAGCGTAGCGAACGTCGCCGCGGCCGTCGCCTCCGCCGCGAGGTTCAGCACGCTCGAGAACCAGAAGATCCAGCCGCCCACGAACGTGAAGCCAGGGCCCAGCGCGCGCCGGCTGTAGACGAGGAACGAGCCCTGGCGCGGGTCCGCCGCGGACATCTCCGCGAGCGCCGTCATCTCGATCGCCATGGCTGTGGCTCCGATCAGGTAGGCGATGACGAGTCCCGGTCCGGCATCGTGGATCGCCTGGCCACTTGCCAGGAACAGGCCCGACCCGATGATGCCGCCAACGGTCATCAGGGTGAGCTGCGGCGTGCGGAGATCCTTGGCCTGGGTTCCCTGGCCTGCGTAGCGGCGCGCGGCGTGGGACTGGGTTGCAAACCTGCGCGTGAATATGCCCATGTCCATCGTTTGCCCGCCGCCAAGGCGGCGCATGCAAGCCAAAAGCCTTCGTCCGCCGCCTCGTCAGGGCGTACACTGGACACGCAGGGCTTCCCTGCGCGGCAGCTCATCTCAGGGAGGTGGAGACCGGCGGACGGCCGCCGGCAGCACATGGCAGAGGCAAGGCAGATCCAGGCACCGACGGGGGCCGAGCGGACATGCAAGGGCTGGCCGCAGGAAGCGGCGATGCGGATGCTGATGAACAACCTGGACCGGCGGGGGGGGGGGGAGCCGGGAGGGGCGGACTGG
>Ga0080006_1144414_pt1 | contig 81633 bp, 80 predicted proteins | sample RS3BMetagenome_FD_69209 | JGI IMG/M metagenome (GOLD analysis project Ga0080006, IMG submission 69209) | Ferric oxide microbial mat and aquatic microbial communities from Rainbow Spring, Yellowstone National Park, USA - RS3B (SPADES... ... | reverse complement strand
AACCCATCTGGTTCGGTGTTTCACTCACAAGGACCACACAGAACGCCCTCAGGTTTCTGCGCAGGCTGAGAAAAAGATGCCTGGGTGACCCTGTGATCCTAACGGATCGAGCGGGGACCATGGTACCGTGATGCTGTGAGCAGAGCTGGTTTTAGAAACCACGTTCACCAGACGTTTGGGTTGCGTAGCTCGGTGGAGCGATTCTTCGGGTACCTCAAGGATAGAACAAGGGTTTTCTACAACAACATAAACCCGAAGAAAACACCCTTCACACCTCTTCTCGACTTCCTAGAACTATTCATGCACTGGTACACCACTTGGAGGTGACACGGATGAAGTCTTATCCGGACACCATCTACTATGAACATTGTATGGACCGCAGCACTATAGTACCACCATCCCTGCTAGGTAAACAGTGGGTAATTCGTCGACGAACGCGCTTCTCAACTTCTAAGAGGAACCTTGGTGTCTTGAGTTATGAAGACTCAAAGCTTAATCCCGAGCCTTGTTATACAATATCGTTGTGTCTAGAAAAGCTTAGCACATCTCTAAAGTCTTTATAACAACTTTTCCATCTGAACACAAAAATTACTCAGCTCAGGTAAGCGGGCCCGGAGGGATTTGAACCCTCGACCTTCGGATTAAGAGTCCGCTGCTCTACCATGCTGAGCTACGGGCCCCATTTCTAAATCGGACTCATATATTTAGACTTTTAATCATGGACACCTTAGCCTCAAACTCAAGCAGCCCATGCACCTCTATCACTCAAGAGATTCTTTTCTGGTCTGAACTACGATTTATCAATACAGTAGCCGCATAAATCTTTGTTGGAAAAACACCAACCACATCAGCCGAATTTCTGGTCCAACCTTGTGTTTGAGTGCATTACTGATTAAAGCGGCTCGTGCCAAAGGTGGTTAGGGGGTCAGACGTTCGGGTGTCCTTGGTAGAAGAACGGCTTCTCTAATGTTTTTTAGGTTCAATAATTGCATCACTATTCTTTCCAGGCCTAGCGCACCCCCGCCATGCGGTGGTACACCGTATTTAAAGAAGTTCAGGTAAAACTCAAAATCCTTTGGGTCGAGGCCCTTCTCCTTAGTCTGTGAAAGTAACACATCGTAGCGGTGCTCTCTTTGAGCCAAGGTGCATATTTCCATTCCTTTATAAATCAAGTCGGCCCTATTGGTCCACTCTGGTTCGTTTTGTTTTCTCATATGGTAAAACTGAGCCACATCCCAAGGAAACTCTGTTAAAAACACGAAGTCATGTCCGTATTTATCTTTAATAACGTTTCCAAGCTCTCTTTCACCCGTTGCGTCTAAGTCAGAACCCCGTTTAACTTCTAAACCCTTTGAAGCCAAAAGAGAATACGCTTCTCTCATCGAAACGCGTGGAAAGGGACGCGAAGGCATCTTTAACTCTTCGCCAAACATACGCAATTCTGCTGTTGACTCGTGTAAAACTTTTTTGAAAACGTAACAAATAAGATCTTCCACAACGTTGACCACATCTTCGTAACCTTTTATGTACCCCATTTCGAGGTCTATGCTGATATATTCACAAATGTGCCTAGGTGTGTGATGGGGTTCTGCGCGAAAAACTGGACCGATCTCCCACACCTTTTCAAATCCAGCTGCAATCATCATTTGTTTATAAAACTGTGGGCTTTGAGCCAAATAAGCGGACTTTTTAAAATAAAAAACCGGGAAGACGTTTGCTCCACCTTCTGTGGCTTGAGACACAATCTTACTTGTATGAATCTCATAGAAGCTGTTTTTTTCAAAAAACTCTCTGACTGCTTGACCCACCTTGCTTTGAATTTTAAATATGGCTGCTACTTCGGGTCGGCGTAAATCAAGAAAACGCCAGTCCAATCTTAAATCCAAATTGGCTTCAGTTTTCCCAACTACATCTATGGGTAAAGGCGTCTCAGCCTTAGAAATGAGTTCAAAGCTTGAAGGAGCGATCTCGAACCCAGATGGGGCGCGCTCATCTATTTTAACTATGCCTGTGACCTTAACCACAGACTCTCGAGGGGCAGAGTTCAGTGTTTCAAGTAACTTGGTAGCCGCCGTTTTCTTATTTAAGACAATTTGTACTTTTCCATCCGTATCTCTTATAACAGCGAACTTCAAACCTCCTAAGTCTCTGACCTCCTCCAAATATCCCCTAATCGATACAGTCTCACCTTCTTTGAATGAACCCTCTCGCATAACAAAGTCAAAGCTTGAGTGTAAAACTAATTTTTAAGCCTTGAGAAATGAATTACCCATAAGACAATGGTTTTGGCGGTTTTGGTTCCAAGTAACCTTGCTGAAAGAATGAGGATTTGGCTCAGAAAAAAAGAATTATTATCAGACACCCATCTGCTGCGCAAAACAGATGATGGAAGACGTGTCGTTATTCCTGTTAAGCGAAAATTCAGATTGGTCGGCGACGTTCCCCTGCAATTCGCAAATGTCAAGCTACCCCAGAAGTGTCAAAGAAAGGAGGTTAAACTACCGTATGATTTGATTGGAAATGTGTGTATTTTTAAGGATGGAGCCAAGGGGATTAAGTACAGCAACGAAGCCAAAAAAATCGTCAAGCTCTATGGTTTTGTAAGAACGGTTTACTTGAAATACGGCGGAGTTGAGGGTGTGGAACGGGTTCCCAAGTTAAAACTCATTTGCGGAACGGATGATCCGGTCACGCTTCATAGAGAAAATGGTCTGAGGTTCTTGGTCGATGTAAAAAGAACGTATTTCAACCCCAGACTTTCATTTGAAAGATTGGAACTGGCTAACTCGGTAAAGAAAGGGGAAAAAGTGTTGGACATGTTCGCTGGGGTTGGACCATTCAGCATAACAATTGCAAAACTGGCCGGTGCTTATGTGGACGCCGTAGACATTAACAAGCATGCGTTTGAATTGTTGCTACGCAATATTCAGATCAATAAGGTAAGCACTCTCGTCAAGGGCTATAACATGGATGCCTCCAAATATACAAACAAAGCTGCTTATGATAGAATTATCATGAATCTGCCTTTTAACTCGTTAAACTACATATCAACGGCGCTTCAAAGTTGCAAGAATAATGCTGTGATCCATATGTATCTCGCTCAACGTAGCTCTGATGACGACCTTCTCCAAGTCATGGAAACCAAGTTTAGACAGTGTTACACTAAATACATAATAGAAAAACAGAGAAGGGTGTTCGATTACTCGCCACGCAGGGCTATTATAAGGTTTGATATTAAACTGGTTTAGCGCTGATTGTAACACGTGCTTTTGCTCCAGTTTTTAAAAGGTCGACTATCTGTCTATCTATATCAATAGCCGCTTTGTTGGAATAAACGGCCACGGTCCTTGGTGACACATAACCACTTTTTCTAACAACCATGCAGCGATCATCCCATAGATTAAGATTGTGATCACCAAACGCTTGTATCCGATCCTCAAGGCCATTCACTTCTATTTGGAATGTCAGAACAGAGTTTTTCTTTCTAACCAAGCTCTTTATTTTATCTGGTATCTCAGAAGCAGACATTGTTGCGGATACGAGCAGTATACAGTCCCCACTAAGAGTGAGGCTGTTATCCTTTGTAAATTCAAGAGTCGTTCTGTGTCTAGCCACAATATTTTTGTGACCGTAACCATAAAATACGGTGGACTCATCCATTGAGTTATGATGACATGGCGCGAAATTTAAGATTAGAACTCATAACTCATTTGACGGAGCAGGGGTATTTGAAGAGTGATTACGCAAAGTACGCGCTCATGAATGTTCCACGGGAAAGATTTGTCAACCAAGCACCTGATAGAGCCTACTCGGATAAGCCCCTTCCAATAGGATATGGCCAAACCATATCAGCCCCTCATATGGTGGCGATATATTTGGAAGCACTGGAACTAAGAGCTGGTCTTAGAGTGTTGGAAATAGGAACGGGCTCTGGCTATCACGCAGCAGTCACAATCACAGCACTTCAAAATTTGGGTGGGGGAGAACTTTATTCAATAGAAATTGACGAAAGGTTGTATAGACAGGCAAAAAGAAACCTCGCTGCCACAGAATTCCTGGGTGCTGTTCGATTATACTTAAAAGACGGTTTCAATGGGCTGAAAGAATATGCACCATTTGATAGAATTTATCTGACGGCGGCTACGCATGAAAAACCGTATCCCTTATATCAACAATTAAGTGAAGGAGGCATTCTTTTGTTTCCCTACGGATTGCCTCATGAGCCTCAATCGTTGATGAAGGTAAGACGCACTTCTGAAAGATTTGAAGAGAATGGAATATTAGAGTGCAGCTTTGTGCCGTTAAGAAGATGCAACTGAGATTTGGTTGGTCTAACTAAACCATTTTTCTAAGGATTGTTGAGCCGATTGTCTGCTTGCCACCAGTAGCCTGTTAATCGCTGATTGCACTCTTTCACGTGAAAAATCTTGTTCTTCACACAAAAAATTAACAATTGCTTCGGGATTCACGGCTCCCCAGTTTATTTGGTAATTGCTTGTAACCTTGGGTTCGCTGAACTCCTGAATAACGGCGTCGACGTCGAAATCGGGCTCTAATTTCTTAACTTCGAGAACCTTTTTGAGTACAGAATATTCTTTTATTAGTTTATATGCGGTCTTTGGACCTATCCCTGGGAAACCCCTTGGATTATAATCGGTGCCTATTAAAATCGCCAGTTCTATAAGCTGGCTTCTAGTCAGTCCCAGTACCTGTAAAACTTTCGACAACTCAATCAACTCAGGTTTTACATCAACATGTTGATCCTTGCCTGGAAGCTTTCTTTTACCCGTTATAGTTAGATTTCTTAGCAATCTCGGGGACCCGAAAAGGAGGGCGTCATAGTCCTGACTCGCACAAGCGTATGCCTGACCGTCTATTACAAGCTTCGATGCTTGCGCTTCCCCCTCAAAGGGTGCGTCTATGATCGGAATGCCCATATAACCCAGTAGTTCTTTGGCTTGAGCCACGATTTGCGCATTCACCTTGGTAGCCTGAACGGATTTTTTGTACGCTATATCATACTGACCCGATTCGTAAGCATTCTTTGCCTCTATGGCTGCTCGCTCTCTACGAAGAGAGCGTTGAACCAATTCACCCTTCTTTAAGGCTGGAATTTCACCGTCGAAAACGTAAATCGGCTTCAGACCGAGTTCAAGAAGGCTGATTGTCCGATAGAATAAACCTTGTAGGTGGCTGGTTATTTGTCCTTTGGAGTTCATTAACGGTGTCCCATTGGGCTGCCTGATGACCGTAAGGAACTGATACAGGGCATTGTATGCGTCTATCGCCACTTTAGCTTTGGGCAACTCGTCGAGGTCTAAAACTGTGTGTGGTACCAGTTCACCCAAATCTACACCCATTACTCTCGCTCCTTCAGCGTGACCACCAACTCATTATCTTTTCGTTCGTATGTTGTCACCAAGCCATGCAACTCTAGACGCATTATCGCTTGTCTCATTCTCGATGTGGTAAGCTCCGGAGAAGCTTTGGATAGTTTCTCTTTTAATTCGTCAATAGACACGGGAGAACCTTTATCACATATGTATTCGTAAATTAGGCGTTCGGGTTTCTCGGTTTGCAAAACCTGGTACATCACTTTATCACCTTTAGGCAAAGCTCATCAGAGGTTGCTCTTTGGCTTTCAATTGCCTTGCCCTTTCTCCCCATATCTTATAGTATTTTATCATCTCATCGGTTATGGAGGGCCTCACTATTTTCATTGCTTGTTCGAAATGCTCGGATTTAACAAATGTTGCGTGGATATCTTCTCTTAGAGAACTGAGCGCAGCTTCTCTACAAAGCATTTCGAGATCTGCGCCACTATATCCCTCAGTAATGTCGGTGATTCTTTCTAAGTTAACGTCCGGAGCTAAGGGCATTTTCTGAGTGTAAATCTTGAGCACTTCTAAGCGTGATTCAGGGTCTGGTGCACCTACATAAACCAGCCTGTCTAATCTACCAGGCCTTAAAAGAGCAGAGTCAAGGATGTCAGGTCTGTTAGTAGCCCCTATTACTACAACGTTTTCAAGTTTCTCAATTCCGTCTAGTTCAGTCAACAGCTGGGTAACCACTCTTTCGGTGGCGCCAGAATCCTCATAACCAGCACCTCGCGCGGGCGCAATGGCATCGAGTTCATCCAAGAATATTATACAGGGTGCAGACTGCCGAGCTCTTCTAAAAGCCTCTCTGATGGCTTTTTCAGATTCGCCCAACCACTTACTGAATATTTCGGGTCCCTTAATAGTTATGAAATTGGCCTCGCTTTCAGTTGCAACAGCTTTCGCAATAAGCGTTTTTCCACATCCCGGAGGACCGTATAACAGTATTCCCTTAGTGGGTTTTATACCAAAGGTTTCAAAGACTTCGGGAGTCTTTAACGGCCATTCAACAGACTCCTTGAGCAACTCCCTGACCTCTTTTAAACCACCTATTTGTTCCCAATGAACCTCGGGTGTTTCTATGTATACCTCTCTCAATGCTGTCGGAACAACTTCCTTGTAAGCGGAAGAAAAGTCTTCCATTTTCACAGTCATTTTTTCTAAAATCTCCGGTGGAATGCTTTCTTGGTCAATGTTTATATCCGGCAAATAACGCCTGAGAGATTTCATGGCAGCCTCTCTGGCAAGTGCGGCCAGATCCGCACCTGTATAACCATGCGTCATATCGGCAAGACGCTTGAGATCCACATCTTTTTCAAGCGGCATATTTCTTGTATGAATCTGCAGAATTTCCATACGTCCCTGCTTTTCGGGCAAAACTATTTCGATCTCACGGTCAAATCTGCCTGGCCTCCTTAAAGCAGGATCAAGAGCATTAGCTCTGTTTGTTGCGCCGATCACTATGACGTCGCCTCGAGCCTCCAATCCATCCATTAAGGTCAGCAGCTGGGCTACAACTCTGTGTTCAACTTCTCCTGTTACCTCTTCCCTTTTGGGTGCTATGGCGTCCAATTCGTCGATAAAAATTATTGCTGGTGCGTGTTTTTTAGCATCCTCAAAGACTTCCCTCAACTTTTGCTCGCTCTCGCCGTAGAACTTGCTCATAATTTCGGGACCATTGATCGCCACGAAATAGGCATCCGTTTCGTTCGCAACAGCTTTCGCAAGCAGAGTTTTTCCGCTGCCGGGTGGACCATATAGAAGTACACCCTTTGGCGGCTCTATTCCTAACCGCTTAAAAAGTTCTGGGTGACGAAGCGGTAACTCAATCATTTCCCTTACTTTGGGTATCACATCCTTCATCCCACCAATATCTTCATATGTAACTCTCGGAACCCCAGACGTTTCGGCGGGTTTATCGAGTATCGTAATTTGTGAATTCTCTGTAACCATGACGGCGTCAGAAGGTCTCACAGCTACTACCGTAAAGGAGATGGCCTGTCCCAACACGGGAATTAAAACTGTGTCGCCCTCCACAAGCGGGTAATCAACGAGTTTTTTCTTAACGTACGATATAAATGGCGGGTCAACCGTAATAGAATAGGATGACGGCGCCAGCTTCACAGCTGCTGCAGGTTTGGGATTGATTTTTCGCACAACAGCCTTATCCCCTATGCTTACACCGCAATTTTTCCTGATTAAGCCGTCCATTCGAATTGTGTCTGTACCTTTATCCTCAACATAAGCGGGCCAAACAATGGCTACCGTCTTTCTTTTACCATAAATCTCCACTACATCACCTATACCAACATTAATTTTAACCATTATGTCGGAATCTATTCTAACCTTATTCCTGCCCACATCTCTCTGCTTAGCCTCTGCTACCCTAAGAACCACCGAACCGTCTTCTGGAGGCAACGAACTAACGCCTCTATCTGAGGCAGACAATACACTGCACCTACCATAACACTCATTGAGATGATAAAAAAGTCTTACGCAAACGATGCCGAGAATTCACAACCTATAGACGTGAGTTATTTCTATATTGCTCACAGTGTCTAGGCTGGACACCGAGGTTTCTATAACATCGGTTCCGCCCTCCAAATCCTCGGGGACGACCAAATGGAGTTTTAATGCTACAAGACCGAAAGCAATCGGTTCCTCGTCTATCTTTTTTATTTCGGCGACATCTTTTAGCTTTTGTTTGATTTCCTCTGCTAGTTGCAACCTGTTCGATTCAACCGATTTTGGAAACACTTTTGCGACCACAACAACTTTACCTGTTCCCATTTTTATCAACTCAAACCTTTAAGTAGTGGGCCCGGAGGGATTTTCAGATCTCTATCATTTGAACCCTCGACCGTCAGGTCTCTCAGCCAGCTTATGAGCCTGCCGCTCTACCAGTCTGAGCTACGGGCCCACTTAACCCAACATTTTTTATACCAGTTTAAGATAAGTCTTATCACTAAGACTTCTAGAATCGGTATTCGAATTCTTTGAAAAGTCTTTTTGGCCGCAGTAGCGTAGTCTGGTTAACGCACCGGCCTGTGGAGCCGGGGAACGCGGGTTCGAATCCCGCCTGCGGCCTTCGTTACCCAAAAATCAAATAAACAGTGCAGAAGCACGCAAGCTGTTTCTCCGCGTACATCCAAGCACACTCATAATTGTTTGCAGGCAACCCCTTAGATATCTACAGTCGATGTGTATTTGAGATTATAACCTTGAAGGTGAAGCGCCGGCGCGAGGATTCGAACCTCGGACCGCTCGGTAACTGTGCTTCAGTTAAAGCCTAACAGCCGAGCGCTCTACCTAACTGAGCTACGCCGGCTAACAAAGAAAGTATAGCAAGTTTTATAAAGTTTTTCTAGAACCAAAGGTATTGTCCGAACAACGGCTCCTCAAATGCTGCTTTTTAAGCATAATTGGTGCTTGTCTGGTCAGCATAAAATCAAATGTCTACAAAAATATATATAGTTTTATGAGACCGCACGGCGGTTATATTGCACCAAGCATCTTCAATTTTTCTGGCAGATACGTGTTGGCAAGATAGGTGACACCGATCGCCTTGTTTTTGCTTGAAAAGGCTTCTAGCTCTGCCTTGCGTCCCTTCTTTCTAAAGTGTTCGATCTGACCCCTGAAAAACTTGTCGTTGTACCTTGGATCCACCTTTAATTCTTCAATCCTCTTGTAATCAACTTCACCAAGCGGAAGACTCGGCACTTTGTGCCTGTCGATGTCTGTTGCCCAGAAGCCCAACCATTTAGCAGAGGGTGTACTTATATCTCTTATATGTGCAGATTTAGCGGAGCCGCTTATTATAACAAGCGCTATGTGCATCCCCCAAGGGTCTGCATCTGTTAAAATATACACTGGAAGACCAAGTTCACTGTTTAGTCTCCGAATAAGTATTCTGGCAGCTCTGCTTGCCTGACCACCTGTCTCAATGAGTATTGCTCCCAATTTTTCATACACTTTCTCCCTGATCATTTGGATAAAAATCGCGTGTTTTTCTATCACTATCACCATTTGCGCGTTACTTGACACGAAACTGGCTTGCGCAAGTCCTGGACCTATACTCACACCATCTGGGTGCGACATTAGATCCACTTTGTTTCCTTCAAATCCTCTAACATTATACTCCAAAACCAATTTACCAAAGGCGGTCCCTCTGTCATGAGGTATAATGTTAAAGGTTTCCCTTGGACACCCCAGTACAGCTTCTAGATCCTCAACTTGTGCGTCGGTCTCCGCTTGTTCTTTGATCTCTAAATTTTTCTCGTTCAAAGATGTATAGAACAAATCCCGCAGAGTGGTCACTTGGTCATTCTTTATCAATTCATTTGCAACATAAGCCGTCCAAACCAGCTGTGTAAGACTCTTAGCACCCCTTATGTTTGTAAAGCCCCTGCTGACCTTTTTCGAACCTAGCACGTACTGCTGTGACGCCTTGTCAAATACAATGTTGTCAATTGACCGACTGGGGACACGTATAACTGGCAGATCATAAGATTCTAGCTGACCATAAATTCCCACTCCCAACCTAGAAAGTAGTCTTGCCGTCTCCTTGGAAGCAATAATCCGTTTTTCTTCATGTCTGTTGTTTTTGTTCGGTTGGTTCAATTATATCACCGTCGTTGTTCACAATTTTTAAAAGTCGCTCTTTAGATATGGGCGGTTTACCGCTTAACGCAGAACTATACTTTGAAAGCAACGATAGATATTCAAGCATTCTCTCGGCTCTTTGAAACACGTGTTGTTGATAAGTTTTTTTGGAAAGGTAAATTTTGAGCTCTCTTGCACATTCACGGAAAGCAAGCCTCATCTCCCGCCTTACTTCCTCTCGGTCGGCCACGTATTCTTTTCCCGCGGTTTTGAAGGGAACCTTAGAAGCAGCAGTATGGGTAAAATACATAATGGGATCGTTTTTTGGATCCAAACCGTAATTTCTCCAGTCTATGTCCTCGATTATTACCCTCATAGCCACGTCATTCGAAGAGTCGTAGATCAGTGGTATTTTGTTAGCGAATCTGAGCAATCTGATTTCTTCATTACCATTGACTATTGGAACATTTCCACCGTAAGCTATCGCAGTTTCAATGATGAAAGAAAATCCCTCGTAGGCTGATGGCGGCCTACTGCACACAGAAATAAACTCAGGGCTATACTCCGATTGTAAACCCGTCCTTATTGTATCGACTCCCAACGGCGACAAAGCCGAACCATCCGGTGGCAAAAATTTATAGGCCCGGAATCCCTCAGCAATCCTCTTTATTTCAGGGTCGGAAAGCTTCTTTACCAACGTATTCGGGTCCAATCCCAAATATTCTATGAATTTTTTTGATGTGTCAACCCCGACCCTAGAAAATTTCATCAGAAATTTCTGAAGCGTAAGGTCCTTTTTGGAGGAGTCGATCATCTCTTTTATTTTTACAATATCTACTCCGTAAGGATGTGGCGGTGATTCTCTTGGAGGCTTGGGTTGTTGATCGGTCAAGGCGGGCGCCAAGAAAAACAAGCCATCGGGATCCGTATATATAATCGTCGAATATGGCAATGCTATACGTGTCATACGTAGGTACTTCAATATTCTGTTTCTGGCTGAAATAAGGTCTCCTTTGAAAGTCAAGGTAACAGTTGTACCGTGAAATGAATTCGGGTTACGCTCAAGTTTCTTTTCATGGATTAAAGGTTGATTCAAGGCTACGTCTATGCTGAGTTTAACCTTATAGACATCTTTTCCGATGCTCGTGGAAACCTGAACTGGTTCACCAGTTGTAAGTTGTCCGTAAAGAATCGCCATTTTGCCTCCCAGTCCAAAGGTTCCTCTATTTTGTTTTACATAATACTTGGAGCCAAAAAACACTCTTCCGAAAGCGTCTGCGACGTAACGTGGTGGCACACCTACGCCGTTATCGGCTATCAAGATTTCTAAATCGTCGCCTTGCAATTTCTTCATAGAGACAAGCAGTACTGGTAATATACCGTGAGCGTCGCACGCATCCAACGAGTTTTCTATGAGTTCTCTGACTACGGTGTAGACGGCCCTACTCGAGTTGTCGAATCCCGCCATTGAACGATTATTATAAAAGAACTCTGCTGGACTTAGTTGTTTGAATTTGGAGTTGGACACAGACATCACCCGTGTGCGTCCCGGTCTTTAAGGACTCTACGCCCCAAATTTTTGATTGCCACATCTTGTGGTTTGCCCTCAATTATTTCTTCGAGACATTGCCTAGCATATGTTATTGCGTTATAGTTCCCCAATATTAGAATTGAAGTTTGATTGATAAACAATTTTGCTCCGCTTATATCCTCGATTTTCTTTTTAACACTACCCTTCTCACCGATTACCCTAGCAATGGTTCTTTCAATAGCTTTGTGAGCTGATAAAGTGTCGGTCAAATCAATTTTAAAATAGTATTCCTCTGTTTCTAGGTATTCTTTTAGATGTTTTAAGTCAACATTAGATCTTATCAGTTCTACTGATTCGCTTATTCTAGAAAGGAGACTTTGTGGCGATTCAATGGTAAGAACGGTATTGTCTTCTGACAATTCAAACCTAACACCAGATTTTTTCAAAAAGTTTTTTAACTCGAAAAGCGTTGTTTTAAGATTGTTATTTGTAGTTATATCACCAACAAATATCCGCTGAATGACTATAGGAGGGTTTTTCCCATTTTTTTCCATGCTCTCTCCTCGTTTAAGTCTAAAGCACCTTCAAATCATCTATTATAGTACAATATTCTTCATCAGAACTTCATAAGCTTTGGGGTTGGAAAATAGTACTCCTGCTATAACTAAGACTCATGTGTGGTGGCACGCCGCAAGCAAAACCTTGAGCCCAACCCTTATTTACACAGCGTCGGGGAGTGGCCATATATTGCGTCAAACGCGAAACCTAACTAGTGGTTTGGTGCAAAACAATTTTATCTGTAAGCAATCACGAGTCAAACGAATCTTTTTATAAGCGTTGCAACACAATAACAAAAAAATCACAAAATTCGCTCATACACGGGTTCATGCAGGAATCTGAAAACCTTCGTTCTTGAGGCGCCTTACTTCTTCTTTTAAGTAGCGGTAGATTATATCACCCCGTGTGTCGGATTGAAAATCCCAAGGTGCTACCAGCACGATATCGTTCTCCCTCAACCAAACTTTCTTCTTCATCCTACCTGGAATACGGCAAATGCGAATTTTTTCATCCGAGCACTTCACTTTGGCTCTATCATAACCCACGAGCTGCACCACAACACCAAACATTTCTCCTTGCTCAGGTCTTCGCAGCTCGTTAGAGGAACCTAATCTTCCCGACATGTTTGACGTTATTCATCGTTGCATGGCATATTAAAGCTACGCGATTTTTATTGGGAGAACAAGGATCCTTTTTGAACCACCACTTTTATCTTGTCCTTACGATACAGTTCAAGCATTTGGAATTTGGTCAATTGATTAGTGGAAGAAGCGTCCATGTATTTGAATGTAACAGTTTTTTTATTTATCTCAATAATCTCTGCGAGATTATTCTCCAAAAGAAAGATTGTACCCTTGGCAAAGGAAAGGATTTTGAAGGAAAAGGTTGTCTTATAAATCCTTCTCCTATCATGGGACTCGCCTATCAACTTTGATGAATGCACTTCTTTCCCCCAAAACTCATTCTTTAGTCGCTTCAAAACTGATTCTGCACCCTTTCTTGTAGAAAACAACACGTTAACACCGTCTTTATCGTCAGAGTATTCGTAAACAAAGTTCTTGTCATTCATAGCAAAAACTGTTTGTTCGATTAAGTCCATAACGTAAATAATTTCCCTTTCGTTCATGGGTCTTCCCACAAATCGAATTTTTAACTCGAAGAGGTATGACTTGTTTTTTTGTATTATACAGTTCGTGCAAATTGCTCTGTCCAAAAGCATCTTCGCAGTCGGCATTCCTTTTTTCTTTTCTATAACTTGGTCTTTCAAGAAGTTACCACTCTTAAGTTCGTTTGGTGAAGATCCCGTGTCAAATGATGGATCGTTACCCCGAATGGCCAAAAATGTTTTTATGCTATCAACTAGGTGTCCCTGTCTTACCCACTTACCTGAAATACGTACAGCACCGCAAATATAACAATATTTAATTTTTCGAGTGCTCGGCTCGGTACTTTGCTTGCTAAGAGAGTAACAGGAGACGCATAGATTGTGTGTTTTCGGATCGGGTTGAATCCAGACCCCGCACTTTGGACATCGTATCAAACTCTGTACACCTCGGCATATTTGGTTTTACCAACAAGTTTTACGGCGTCGGGACTAATCAACCCAGTTTTAACCGCCTGTTCGACTACCGATGTACCCAGTATTGTCAAAAAGTCAGCTTTGCTCGCAGTATCCAAAGCGAAGTCCAGATTAGTGTCTATCCCCTCAAAGTATTTTGGATCCACATAAAATCTTCCGTTGTCTAATAAGCGGCCGAGTAATTCTCTTTCGCAAAGAACAACCAATATCTTACCCTCGGATGTCACCTCTTTTAGCATAACGGTCTTGGGTATTATTGAGCCAGTCTCACTGGTGCTTCTGCTCCGCACGCCTCGCACACCATATAAACAACTCTAACCCTCTTCACCAGTTTAGTATCCGGTCTTCCGCAAGTCGGGCACTTCACATAAAACGCTACGTACCTATCAAGCAATTGCACGATCTGCGTATCATTAAAGTGCCCCTGCAAAACCAAGCGACCGTCATTATCCAAGTAGCCAGCCGTAGCAAGATGCCTGACAATAAATTTCATAACATGATTGGGGTCCCTCCTAAACAATTCGCATGTTTCCTTGAAATTGGTATAAATTGATTTGTCGCCTTCATACCTTATCGAAGGCTTTGGAATTGAGAACCACTCACCAGTTCCGCTTATGTTCGGAATTTTTTGGTATAATCGCTCAAGCATTTGAAGATAATTCGATTCTTCCTGATTGTTTGACATGCGTGTATTGTGCGATAATTATATTTATAAATGTTAGTGGTGACTGCTAATCATAAATGCATTCAGCGAGTTCCTCATCCAACTACGTGAATATCGTTATAATAATGAAAAGCTGACCATACCTCTACCATAAATTTGAATAGGCCGTTAGAACACTTTGATTGTGGGCCAAAGCGTTGATGATCACTACGTCGGCTCGTTAACCAAGCAATCGTATGATTAATATTTTATTAATACCTTACAACTCAACAAGTCGTCATAATTTGTTGCAACACAAATCTCACCGGTAAATAAAGATTGAATCACTCGAATAATCGACAACAAACTATTTGTGACATATTGTGACAATGCGTTATTCATTAAGATTTAAGTTACCTGCAACATCGATTAGGACGTGGTGCATAGTCGACAAATCATAGTTGCCGGAAGCAGAAACTGGATGAACACATTTAGTTTCGCAAGCTTTGCCCTCGCCACTGGTAAAAGTGTGCGACGATCAACAGAACCGTTTAGAATTAAGTCTCCGATGGATTCGAAAGGTACCATAAGCTTTCCGATCGGAACTTTCATATCGCAATTCGACAAAGAACTCTTAAATATAGCTGAAGAGCTTGGTCTTGAACCAAAAGTATCAGCCCATTTTCCGAACACAAACACGATTCTCTTGCAGAAACCCAGAATCGCGCTTTTCGCGGATGCCGGCTCGCCTTTTTTGTTCGCCTCGATTTTATCCAAAGCAGGGATGAATTATTACCCCATATCGGCTCTGGAAATAAGAAGAAACTGCATTGATAACTATGACGTATTGATAATTCCTGGTGGCGGCGACGGCGGACCAGCAGCGCAGGCCGAGATTTTGGGGGAGAGAGGCAAACAGGCGGTGAAGAATTTCGTAAAGCGAGGTGGCGGGGTGTGGGGTAGCTGTGCAGGCTGCATCAACATTATTCGGGTGCCTAGGACAGCGTGGAAACCATCTACTGAGATCCGTGAGTGGTCGTCGATAGGAGGCATGGAACTCATAAACGCTGAGTATTGGTCCTCAGGTTATTCGGGTGTAGGTAAACTGCTAATGGAAAATCTGTTTCCAACGCACCCCGTCATGTTTGGTCTTCCCACTCTATTTGAGATGACTTGGCATCTGGGACCACTTATGACCCGAGCAAAGAGTAGGCTTTATTGGGCTTCCCAAGCCACTCCTTTACTCAAAGTCAAGGGCTTTACCAAACACTGGACCGCCGCTGAATATGTCTACGCTTTGGAAAAACAGTTTGAAGAAGGCGCCCTCGACAGAACCTATGCAGGTAGAGGTATAAAAGAAGGAGGTTTCGGTCTTATGATTGGAAGATATGGCTCAGGAAGGGTATGCGCTTCAGGCGGACACCCAGAATTCGGAATGGATCCGCTGCTGGAAAAGTGCGGTGAACCCGCCAAAATATTACTGAATTTCATATTGTGGTCGACGTCATCCAACTCACAAAATTTGTTTGAGACACCAGTGAAAATGCAGCTGACCACTAATTATCGCTCAGACCCTGTTATTGAAAAACGGCTTTTTTCTTTGGTAAGTGAGAAAACCGATGAACTAAGTATGGAATTAAAAACCCTAGTTGACAAATCGTCGGGTTTCCCGTATGAATGGTTCGCGGAGAACAATTTTCCTTCAACATTCGGTCTAACTGGAACCGAAAAGTGGCCCAGCATAATAAAAAGACTTGTTGAGTTGCCAAGTGAGATAGCTAGAGAGAACAAAAGCGTTTATCGCCTTGTGTTCAGAGCGAGGAAAACGCTGATGCAACACAACAGAGAACACCTAAACACGATCATGAGACATGAGGACTCTTTATCAGAAGTGGACCAAGCTGAAAATGAACTATGGAAGCAGTTCCAGTTGATCCATGACGACTACATTTATGACAGAGACGGTGTTGATAGGGTACGCGATTATGGCTGGCAAGGAGTTTTAGGGTTATTAGAGTCTGCGCTGGATAAAATAAAGACAATAACGCGTACAGACTGTTCGTTCAAGAAAAAGATTAACCTATACTCAGCAATTTGCGACTGGTATTTGGGTGCACTCTACGATATGTTAAATGCGTTGACCGTCTTGCAGGCTAGACGGACCCTTATTATTAGGGCGTTGAGATTGGCAAGGGCTTCATGCGCCAATTTTGAACATTCAGATACCCATAATATTGATGTGAACCAGTGAAACCCAAAGCCGTATTCTGATTCCGCAGATACGATTGAATTAGGATTTCTATTGAACATCGCCAACGATTGCTGCTGGATTTCTACAGCTTAGTCATTGCCCGTAACATGACACACACGAACTGCTCAGCGTCTAGGTGCGTCAAATGGACATCAAAGAATAAATTACCACGCATGTTGTTCTAATAGATGTTAAACAAGTATAAACAACTATTTTCCAAGATATCCTTACGGTTGGCCTCTGGACTAGCAGCTCTTGGATTCACTCCTAATGCTGTTACACTAACAGGTCTGGTTGTAACACTGGTGGGTGCATATTTGATTACAGAGAAGATGTTTCTGGTCTCCGCCTTAGTAATTGCGGTGGGTGCGCTCCTCGATGCGTTGGACGGCGCATTGGCAAGATTGACCGCAAAAGTTTCACAGTTTGGCGGAGCTTTGGATTCAATAACGGACAGATATGGCGATGCAATCATAATTACCGCTATCTGGTTTACATTGAAAATACCATCAATTATCGGATTCTTTGCGCTAATAGGATCTTTGATCACAAGTTATTCTAGAGCAAGGCTCGAAGCTACGGGAATAGGTTCCATGAGCAGCGTCGGTCTTCTTGAAAGACCAGAAAGAATGGTTTTACTGATCGCCTCCTTAATTTTTACGCCTTTTGCCTTATACTTTTTCTTGTTGATAGCCATTCTTTCTAATGTAACAGTCATCCAAAGACTGATTCATGGAAAAAAAAGACTTTCACAAATATCCAATGTTTAAAAATCTTTGAATTATTTAGTCTATAATAGAGAAATTTATTGTTTAATCCAAGAACGGTTTCCTTATCGCAGTCAGCTCACAAATTTTTTGCTAAATTTTCAAAAACCACTGGTCTATAGAATCCCGCTAAGCCTTTCATATTTCATTTCGTACAACACAAAGTAATCTGTTGCCGTTGTCGCTTTAAATCGTAGATGATATCCACCGAGCCAATTTGAACTCAAACACCGCAATTTTTTAATACGCTACTATATGAATACGTAGCAACCTTTTTGTAATTTCTCTAATGTTTTTATTATAAACCATCATTGTTGGTCTAATAAAAGTCTCTTTTCCGCTCTTCTCTAGCCCTTGGACTCCTTATGCCCATATAGACCGCGCATTTAACGCAGTAGCTTTTAACAACCGTTGTCTTCAAAATAACTGTTCCTTTCTTTACCAATTCTCTTGCCAACTGCGGGTCTACTGGACTAATAGTTCTCGTGACCCTGATGGCTTTGTCGCGCGGAACCCATCCACCACAACCGTCGCATTGAACCAGCTCGGCGTGTCCCTTCGAACCCTTGGCACGACCGCGGTTCTTTCTCTTCTTTGTCAAAGCTAATCCCCGTTGATATATAACGGCTTTTAATAAGGGTAGTGTCAAGGATTCATTTCAAATCAGGAGCCTACAAACAGTTTATTTACTGTGCATAGTTTAAACTCCACTTATGAAACTGGGCCTTATATGCTCATTTACCTTTGACAGGGTTATACATCACGGCAGTGTTATTCTAAGACCTGGTGGACCAGCCCTTTATTCAGCCTTGGCCGCCGTGCTCATGAAAACTAAATCCGTCCTATACACGCAAATTGGGTTTGATTTCGACCAATCTGTACTGAAGAAGTTGAAGAATTTGGGGATAGACACAAGTATGATAAATCTTGAACCTTCGCATTTGACACCACTTTTCACGCTCGCGTATTCTGGAGAAACCAGAAAAATCTTTCTGTGCGGAGCAAATACGCTCGATAAATACTATAGAAGCCTCAACATACAAGAAAACCATGTATACGTCTCATTCACGCACAATGAACTCGAAAAAAACACTCTGTACAATCTAGTAAAAAACAAGACAACCTGCATAGATATCCAAGGCTATGCACGCAAAGCAAACAAGTCTGGTCTGGTTGGCCGCGTTTATCCAAGCTTGATGTTAAAGCATTTTACTTACGTCAAATTCTCACAGGATGAAATGGTTAGACCAATTCAGTTTACTCGCAAAGCCTTAAACAGCGGGGTCGAAGAAGTGATAGTGACTAAAGGTAAATTGGGCGCAGAAGTTTATACCAGTTCAGAAAAATACACTTGTCCATCGCCTTCAATTAAAACTATTGGCGATCCAACGGGAGCAGGCGACGTATTCACTCTGACGTATTTTAACTGCAGAGTAGCAGGCGAATCTATCAAACAATCCATGGCTAAAGCCGCTGTTAACGCAGGCCTCGTAACCCGTCTAAGAAAAATTCTTTATTCTACTGAAACAATAAAAGATGATAATTACGAAAAGCTTTACGAAGTAATGGAAAAAAAGATTGAGAAACAGTGCTTTTCTTAGTAGGACCTAGCAAAATATGCAAGCTTTTCGGCTGCTTTATCGCAACGAAAGCATTTTGTTTGTTTTAAGGCGTTGTCATCATAAGGAATCAATCTAACAGTAGCTCCAGTTTCTTCTTGAACTCTTTTTTCGCATTCTAGGCTTCCGCACCATGAAGTTTTTATAAAGCCTCCTTTTTTTTCTAGCAAATCCTTAAATTCACCATAATCAGCGGCATCGAACTGATTCTTAACCAAAAAATCTTCCGCTTTATTAAGCAAATTCTGTTGAATTTCACACATCGTCTTTCGTGCTTTGTCCAAAAATTCTTCGTCGCTGACAGCGAACTTTTCAAGTGTATCCCTTTTGACAAAGATGGTTTGTGATTTTTCTACATCTTTAGGACCGACTTCAATTCTGAGTGGTACACCTTTTAGCTCCCATTCATTAAACTTCCAACCAGGCGTCTTATCCTTCCTGTCGTCAATTTTTACTCTAAATCCAATTTTTTCTAATTCCCCAAACAATTTCTGGCTCTTTAAAACTACCTTTTCTTCATCTCCAACACCATAATAAATGGGCACTATCACTACTTGAATAGGAGCTACGTTGGGAGGCAGAATAAGGCCCCTATCGTCACCGTGAACCATAACCAAGGCTCCTATCAATCTTGTGCTGACACCCCATGAAGTCTGCCAAACATAGTCTTTGTTTTGTTCCTTAGTCAAAAACTGGATGTCGAATACTTTGGCAAAATTCTGACCCAAGTTGTGAGATGTCCCAGCTTGCAAAGCTTTGCCGTCTGGCATCAGTGTTTCTATTGTCGCTGTATAAAGCGCACCCGCAAACTTCTCCCCTTCACTTTTTAGGCCCGACAAAGAGGGTATCGCCAAGAGTTCCTTTAGCATTTTTTGATAAAGCCTCAAAATGGTGAATACTTCTTTGTCAGCCTCGTCTTTGGACGCATGTGCTGTGTGTCCCTCCTGCCAAAGAAATTCTCTTGTTCTCAAAAATAGTTTAGTGGACTTAGTCTCCCATCTTACCACACTGTTCCATTGATTCAGTAAAAGTGGCAAATCACGATAACTCTTTATCCACTTTGAATACATATAGTACATAATGGTCTCGCTAGTGGGTCTTATGGCCAGCCTCTCCTCGGCCTTTTCATTTTCTCTTTGCTCCACCCAAGCAACCTCAGGGGTGAAACCAGCAAAGTGTTCGCTTTCTCTTCGTAGAAGAGACTCAGGAATAAACAGTGGGAAATAGGCGTTTTGGTGTCCCAATGCCTTAATTTCTTTATCAAAGTAGTCCCTGATCTTTTCCCAAATTGCGTAGCTCCAAGGTAAATACACCATGCATCCCCCCACAGGAGAATAATCGGCTAGTCCGCTTTTCAGTACAACTTGTTGATACCATTCAGATAGATTTTCGCTTTTCTTAACTGTTATACCTAGATCAGAGACATCGTCTTTTCGCTTTGACATGACACAAAAAAATCTAACCACTTAATATTTTAGTCGGTCGTCGCAGAAATGCGAAACTCGCATCGTAATGGAACATCAGAGGGTATCGTAAATTCAACCACAAAGCAGTTTGCTAGAACTTAGGACTGGATACTAATTTCGCCGTACACACCATCGAAACCGGGTTTGATTTTTAGTTCGTTTTGGCGCATACTTCTCAAAACATTTGATAGCATTCGGTTCATTTTATCTAGCTCTGTTAGAGGAACATTCAAAAGAATGTTGTATTCGTTCGTGTATCTTTTTATTAAGGTATCATACATTTCGGCCACCTTTCGAGTTTTGTATCCAGATGATTTTCCAACCAATTCTAGTATCTCGTAGAGCGGTAAAACTCTTATAAACCCCGGCTTGTCGGGCGGAACATACCCTTTCTCTCTATCAGCCAACTGGTATACCCTTTGTTCCACACCTATGGTCATCTTTTTACCGCAGACGGGGCATTTGTTCGACAACTTTAACGCTTCAGACGGCGGCATCGACACCTTGCATTCCCTGTGACCCGTCCAGTGATACTTGCCGAATTCTGGGGGCACCTCAAGTGTCATTTTCAGTCCTGCACCTTGTCTGAGGGCCGACAATATACTTTTGTAACTGACTTCTTTTAAGGATAGAACGTTCACCTCTCTACCTATTCTCCAAGGATAATGCGAATGCGCATCACTGTTTGAAAGAAGATTATATTTGTCCAGTTTACTAATCATCCAGTTCATCTCAGGATCGCTGGACAAGCCCGTCTCCAAAGAATGGATTCTATTGGATTTGTCGGCATAACACTCCTCTACTGAATCAAAACCGCTGTTAGAACCGAACAACGCAAACCACGGAGTCCAAACATGAGCGGGTATGATTTCTATGTCTTCATCTACGCTTAAAACTTCTTCAACAAAATTTGCGGCATCAATATTCAGAGTTGGCCTTCCGTCGAGTGACAAATCACCGTATTTTCGGAGCTTCCGGGCTAATTCCTCAGCTGTGTTTAGCGATGGAACCAGTAACAGTTGGTGTATTCTGTGGTTGGCTCCGTTTCTATCGGAAAAGACCGTGTTAACCTCACCAGAAATAACGAATTTTATTCCTTGGTATTCATAAATTTCTGACCCTGATTCTATCAGATTTTCATGAAGCTCAGCAAGCCACTTGGGATGCAAACAATCACCAGTTCCCAATAAAGCGACTCCTTTTATTTTGGCACCGTTAGCAATAGCCCGCAGATCCATTGAGCTACTCGTAGCCCTGCTGAATCTAGAATGCATATGAATATCCATTATTAAGTCGTCTTTTTCAATCACACCACGGGCTGCGTTCTCTTGACCCAAGCGATTTTGATCGGGTTCCGATAAAAAATCGTCCAGTCTTGGTTGGAGAACCAAAATATACCACCCTTAAGGCGCCGGGGACGGGATTCGAACCCGCGAGTCCATAGAGGACGGTGGCTCACCTGAACAAGCTCTCAAGGCCACTCCCTTAACCACTCGGGCACCCCGGCCTTCTTCGAAGAAGCTGCCTTGTAATTTAACCCTTTTTGTCAGTAATCTGAGACTGGAAACTTGGAGTCAACCTTCTCTAAAAGGCAACACAGATTTTCCGAGTTGCTTGCCCAGCATTTGCCAGTCATCCAAAAATCTTTTTAGCCCGATATCCGTGAGAGGATGCAAAAACATCTTCTCTAATACCTCTGGTGGCAGAGTGGCAACATCTGCACCCAACTTGGCGGCTTTAAGTACATGGACAGGGTGCCTTACACTCGAAACCAGAACTTTAGATTTAATACAATAGTTTCTAAAAATTTGTATGGTGTCTTTGATTACGTCCATCCCATTGTAACCTATATCATCAAGCCTACCGATGAATGGACTGACATAATTTGCCCCTGCTTTTGCTGCAAGAAGAGATTGATTGGATGAAAAGACCAGCGTGACATTTGTTTGAATGTTCATTCCGCTAAGTGTTTTGACTGCACGTAGCCCGTGCTGAGTCATAGGGGCTTTAACAACGACATTCGGACCCAGTTCTGCTATTCTTTTTGCTTCAGAAACTATTCCCTCATAGTCTGTGGATATCACTTCCACACTAACGGGACCTGAAACCATTCTCACAATTTTTTCAATTTGCTCAGCCGGATTAACTCCCTCTTTTGCAAGCAAAGAAGGATTAGTGGTGACACCGTCTATTGCACCAGTGTCCAGAAATTTTCGGATCTGAGAAACGTTTGCGCTATCTATAAACAGCATCATTTGTTCTTCACAAGGTCCATCGCAGCATCAAATATATCTCTTTCCGTTAGGCCATATTTCCGCATAAGTTGCTCTGCTTCACCGGATTCACCGAACACATCCCTTACTCCAACCATTCTTATTTTGACGGGGCATTCGGCCGATACCAATTCGGCCACCGCTGAGCCCAATCCTCCAAGAAAATTGTGTTCTTCCGCTGTTACAATCGCGCCAGTCTGCTTTGCTGACTCAATTAAAGTAGACCTGTCAAGTGGTTTAACAGTGTGACAATCTATGACCCTTGCGGAAATTTCGTGTTCCTTGAGCTTCTCGGAAGCCTTCAACGCTTCGCCCAATAGTAGTCCGTTGGCAATAATGGTTACGTCGAATCCTTCTTTGATGATTTCTGCTTTGCCAATTTTTATTTCTCGGTTATCCGTATAAATCGTTTGGGAAGAAGGTCTTGCAAGTCTTATGTAGAAAGGTCCCATTGTTTTACAGGCCTGTCTTACCAAAGATTTGGTTGAAACAGCGTCAGCTGGCACAATCACCCTCATATTCGGTATAGTTCTCATGATCGCAACGTCTTCTAACGCCTGATGAGAGCCTCCGTCTGGTCCCACGCTTACTCCTCCATGGGAAACAATTATTTTTACGTTAAGCCCGCAGTAAGCAATCGTGTTTCTTATTTGATCCACAGCCCTTCCCGGGACAAATACAGCATAAGTCCCGCATACAACAGTTTTACCAGCCAGCGCCAGTCCAGCGGCTACCCCAATCATGTTTTGTTCAGCTATTCCCACATTGAAGAATCTCTTGGGATACTTGGCTCCAAACATTGAGGACTTTAATGAACCTGTTGTGTCGGCACCAACTACCACCAAGTCGGGTATTTCCGAGCCAAGTTCTACTAGTGTTTCACCAAAGGCATCGCGCATCGAAGAGATTGCTTGCTTACTCAACTATTCGCGCCTCTGTGGCCTTCAGTTTTTTGATCGCTTCTGAAATATTATGAGAGTCGAACACTGCAGAACCCGCAACTAGAATGTTCACACCGTTTTTGTATAGCAACGCAGCATTTTCAAAATTCACCCCGCCATCGGCTTCTATTTCATAATGTAATCCCAAACTGTTTTTAATTTTTTGAAATTTCTTAATGCGCACAATTGTTTTTGGCAGAAACTTTTGGCCCGAAAAGCCAGGTTCAACTGACATGGGTACCACCATTTTAACGTCGGAAAGAAGACTATTGAGCCACGATGGTTCAGTTGACGATGGTCTTAATGCAAAGCCTGGAGAAAAATTGAATTCAGTACTCATTTTAAGAAATGCTTTAGCGGATGATTCATCAAGCGCCTCAATGTGCACAGAAATATAGTCTGCGCCAGCTTCCGCAAAAGAAGACACGAACCTAAGCGGATTGACGATCATCATGTGTATGTCCAGCGGCAACTTGGTAAAAGCATCCAGGTCTTTCACAAAGCGTGGACCAAAACTCAAGTTTGGCGCGAACACCCCGTCAATTATATCTATATGTACCAAATCGGCTCCGGCCTTCTCAATCTGCCTTATGCTTTCCACTATTCTCAGTTGATTGGCCGAGAGTATGGAGGGGGCAACTTTGACCAACTTTGTAATCACCTATGTCTAACTTGTTCTATTGCCTTCTGAACTGTGACTTTGTCTGGTACTTTTCCATGATACTCTGATTGCCACTCCATAAAGTCAACACCTTTTCCCTTAGTTGTATGGGCAATTATTACGGTTGGCCTATTCCTAGTTTGCTCGGCAAGTCTTAAAGCGTCCAAAATTTGATCGAAATCGTAACCGTCTATTTCCAGCACGTTCCAGTTAAAGGCCTTCCATTTTAAGGCAACTGGTTCCACTGGCATTATTTGCTCAGTTAATCCATCTTGTTGGACACCATTTCTGTCAACTATTGCCGTTAAATTATCGAGTTTAAATTTTGCTGCCGACATCGCAGCCTCCCAAACCTCTCCCTCGTCGAGCTCACCGTCCCCCAGCAAGACGTAGACTCGATAATCAAGTTTATCCATTCTACCAGCCAAGGCCATCCCTATTCCTTCAGATAGACCTATCCCTTCTGGTCCACCGGGTATTTCGATGCCAGGGAGTTTAGTGGGATCCGGATGGCCCTGGAGACGGCTGCCAATTTTTCGTAGAGTCTTCAACTCAGCTTTGGGGAAATAACCGCATTTTGAAAGAACAGCATATAACAGGGGCGCAGCGTGACCCTTTGAAAGAAGAAATCTATCCCTGTTGTGCCACTTTGGATTCGAGGGGTCATGGCGCATTTTGCCAAAGTACAGCGACACCACTATTTCTACCGCGCTCAGAGAACCACCAGGGTGACCCGAACCAGCTTCGCTCAGCATGTTTAATATATCTTCTCTGATTTCCGAAGATATTTTAATGAGTTCTGGTATAGTGATGCTTTTTTCCAATTCACAAAACTCGTTTACGTTTATAATTTATCACCTTTATTTGACTCCCACCGAAGTATACGAGTAGCCCTGTTTTTCTAAGCGGTCTATTATGACTTTGAGTCGTTCCCTCGACATTTCTTCCTTGTTATTAATAGAGGAGTTACCCACGCCTTCGGCGGCCCTTGCTATCAACGCTGCGTCTAAAGCAGGCGCCGAACACGCGACAGCCAAGGCGTACGCTGCAGTTATCACGTCTCTTAGACCTATGCGTTCATGATTCGTGTATCCATTGGAAGCTGGAAAATAAGAAACGTATCCGGGTTCAAACAGAAAAGATGTGTTTCTATCCCAAAGATAAAAAGAGCTCGGTTCTAAACGCGTAAGAATGTTGAACCCGATGTTTCTTATACTGGTATCATTTAGTACGCTCGTTCCTATTGCCTCACTTGCCTCACGTACAGTTGACAATAGACTGTTAACGTATGCAAAATCCAGCAAGTGGTCCACCTTGGGTCGACCCACTATACGTTTATTAAGCGATCTGCTAAGCTTAACGACTTCAGAAATAAGCATTGTGGTGAGGGTTCCTTTATCATGGTCGGAAAGTATAACTATATCATGCTGGTCTATCTTTGTTTTTAAGTTGTTGATGAGCTTAGATGTGACAGACAAATCCACGGATTTTCTGTCTTCCCGATCGATACGAAGGTATTGTCTGCGTCCAACATAGATCCTCGTCTTCACGCAAGTTGGTCTACCCTCAACATCAATAATGCTTGAAGTATCAACACCTTCGGCGTCCAATTCGTTGAGAAGAGTTTTCCCTTCGTTGTCCTTGCCTATTACTCCTATTAAACTGACACCCGCTCCCAGCCGCTTGAGAATCGCAGCCAAGTTAGCAGCTCCACCCGGATTAAATTCTTCGGAAACATAATCCGATACGATTACTGGAGCTTCGCGAGACAATTTTCTAGCCTCTGTGTATACGTAATGATCAAGCATGGGGTCGCCTAGCACGATCACGTTCTTCGTTGCAAAATCGTCAATAATCTTTTTGAGCCTATCTCCCTCTAACCGCCCCAACCTTTTCCCCTAAACACCACTTGATTGAACTCTGATTTAAGTGAATTGAAAATTGTTTGGCGTTCAAGACTCAATGGTGTACTAGAGAAGTTCATGTGAGCTTAGCCACTGATTTTTATGGTCCGGCCGGGATTTGAACCCGGGTCTCGGCCTTTCTTTAAGCTCACGCAGAGGGCCTGATCATCTTTTTCAGACGACTTCGAAAGGGCCGAATACTTGACCTAACTATACGACCGGACCTGCCCCTTCGTTCTTCAGTTAGAGGTTTAAAGCTTTTGCGCTCAACTGTGTCTTTCGCAAACGGGTCCTTACACATACACGCAGACGGTGATGCGTTAACTCGGGTCTGTGCTAGATGCTTTTTATGCAGAATTCCTTGCAGAGTTTAAATGTTGATACACAAGCATTGCTCACCGAATATCTTCCGCATCGTATCGATACAACAAATCAAGATATCAGCTGCACTCAATATGACTGAGTGTAACGGCGCTGTTCAGGTGTTAGGCTGTCAATTTTGATTCCGTGACTCGTTAGAAAAGTTGTGGCAATCAACCTGTCGAGTTCCTCAGGAAATGGAAGTAATTGAGGTTTTATTTTGCCAACTCCTTTTACCAAATATCGCAAAGCCGAAAATTGTCCCGCGAAGCTCATATCCATTACCTCAATGGGATGACCATCGGCAGCAACAAGATTTACAAGCCTGCCTTCGGCCAACAAGTATATCTTTTTGTTGCAATATTCATACTCAACTACATTTGGCCTCAAAGTGGTTTTGGCTGTACAAACTTTTTCCAGTTTGTCAACATCAATTTCTACATTGAAATGACCAGCGTTGGCAAGTAGGACTCCGTCACGCATAATTCGAAAGTGTTTTTCGCTTATGACTTTGGTGTTACCCGTAGTTGTAATTACTATCTCAGCCTTTCTTAAGGCGTCTGAGAGACGTCGAACATCGAATCCATCCATATAAGCTTCAATTGCTTTTATGGGATCTACCTCACTTACGGCAACTTTAGCGCCCATTCCCTTAAGTCTTAGAGCCACGCCTTTTCCAACCCAGCCATAACCCACTACAACAACATTTTTTCCAGCGATCAGGATATTAGTGGCTCTGGATAGCCCATCCAAAACGGATTGACCGCTGCCAAAGCGGTTATCGAATAGGTGCTTGGTGAAAGCATCGTTGACGGCGATGATTGGATACCTCAAACCCATCTTTGCTTCCAAATTTCTTATTCTGGTTATTCCCGTGGTGGTCTCTTCGCACGCGCCCTTAATAGAATCGACTCCTTCTTTATGGGAAAGTGTTATACAATCTGCACCGTCATCTATAACAAAATCTGGTTTGGCCGATAAAATGTTGCGTATCCCCCTATAATATTCGCTAGTAGACTCTCCTCTCTTAGCCCACACAGCCGTAAGATGCTTTTTTAATACCTGAACAACATCGTCTTGCGTCGACAGAGGATTACTTGCGGCCAAATACACTTCGCCTCCTGCCTCTTGAATTTTCAATGCGAGAACAGCGGTCTTGGCTTCTATGTGCAAAACCATTCCGATTCTTAGTCCAGAGAAGGTTTTCCGTTTAACATCCTCTTCGGACAATGCGTTCAGAGTGTACATGAATCTGCTGGCCCAAGTAATCTTTTGACTGCCTGTCTCGCTCACGATCTTTCACCAACCTTGTTCTCAATTCTTTCGACAGCAATGGTGTATTCATCCAACAACTTGTCCGTGTCAAAGGCTACCATTTGACCGTCCCTTATTATCGTTCTGCCCGAAACCACAAGTTGACAACACGAAATTCCTTTGGGTGAATACACTAGATTACGTGTTATATGGTGGCTAAGGTTGTTTCCAATTCCCAGCTGATATAATGTAACATCTGCTGAACAACCTTTTTTTAATCCGGGTTTTGTCCCAAAAAGTTTTTCAGAGGGAAGAGTTAGCGCCTTTAAAGCCTCCCAGCTGGTCAGACGTGGACCGTCTGTAATCATGGAGGCCAACATAAGCATTTTCGCCTCGTTTAGCAGAAAAAGGTCGTCGTTTGAGGCCGCCCCATCGGTTCCAACGCCGAAATTCAACCCGACAGATTTAACTTTGTTAACGGGTGGCAAACCGTTTCCCAGTCTTAAATTGCTTGTTGGATTCAGGACAACTAAGCTGTTCGCCGCTTTCAGAGCATCTAACTCTTGAATGGAGAGGTGTGTACAGTGGAAACAAACAAGTTTTTCATTAAGCAAGCCGAATTCGCGAAGATAGTCGTGGAATCCTTTAAGATTCACTTTGAACTTGTCACGAATCAGGTGTTTCTCATCGGGTCTTTCGGCCAAATGCATATGGACCTGCAGACCAGTTTCCTCAGATAAACTAGAAACACGTCTTAGCAATGCGGGAGAACAAGTATAAAGAGTATGAGGCGCAATGGCTGCTCGGACCAAGCTCGACCCAGTCGAATTAGCTTGCCTTATAAAGCTGTTTGTTTCAGTGACTTCTCTCTCAGCCTTGTTGGGATCGCCGTTGTCCACCATTCCATAGGCGTAAACACCCCTTAAACCAACCTCTAGCCCTGCTTTGAGAACAGAATCCTCATAGAAATACATATCCACAAATGATGCGGCTCCGCTGAACGCAAGCTCAGTCAGCGCCATTTTCGCGCCAGTGTAGACATCGCTGCTATCAAGTAGCTTTTCCCTTGGGTAAACCACTTCTTTGAACCACTCGCTTTGATTCCTTTGCTCGCTTACGCCTCTAAGTAGAACCATAGAGAGGTGTGTGTGTGAATTGATAAGACTCGGCATCAATACGCTTCTTTTGGCGGACAATTTTTCGTATGACGGATACTTTTCAACCAAGATGTCTTTTTCACCCGAATCAACTATGATATCTCCTTCAATAATCACGCCCCAATTCCTTCTAATTTCCTCGGTAGAGGGGTCCACTGCGTAATCGCCATAAATCAATGACATTTTAGGTGCAAATTGTTCAGATGATGTATATGCGTTTCGCTTCTCTAACTACGCGCAACCAGCTTTACCCTAATACTGGGCAATTCAACGTAAACGTGTTTATAACTATGCGGCTCCAAAATCCTTAAGGTGGTTCAGTTTGGCCAGAGTGCTTATCACATCGGCTTTACCTTATGCGAACAATGAGCTGCACATAGGACATTTCAGAAGCACCTACATAGCAGCCGATATCTATGCAAGGTTGCGCAGAGCCATTGGTGACGAAGTGGCATTCGTGTGTGGAACGGACGAACACGGAACACCGATTTCTCTTAGATCAGTTATAGAAGGAGTGCCACCAATCGAGCTGACCACCAAGTATTACGAGCTAGACAAGCAAGTTTTTGAATTAGCAGATATTTCATTTGACTATTTTGGCAGAACTACCAGCGCAACCCACACAGCTACCACGCAATGGTTCTTCCTTGAACTGTTTAAGAACGGATTCATAGAAACGAAAAAGACAATCCAGCCATATTGTGAAACCGATAAGCGTTATTTGCCTGATAGGTATGTAAAGGGAACTTGCAGATACTGCGGCTATCAAAACGCAAGGGGAGATGAATGCGAAAATTGCGGGCGCGTGCTACTTGAGACAGATCTATTGAATCCAGTGTGCGCGATCTGCGGCAAACCAACAGTACCAAGACAAACCGAGAACTGGTACCTAATCCTAAACAAATTTCGTTCCAGACTTGAGGATTGGATAAAAACCAGTACCGATCTTTTTCCCCTTTATGGTAGAGAGTATCTTTTGAACCAGTTTCTAACAGGTGAACTCAGTAGCTTCGGAATAACCAGAGACTTGGATTGGGGTGTTCCTGTACCGCTTTCCAATGCGTCTGGCAAGGTTCTTTATGTTTGGTTTGATGCGCCAATAGGATATGTTAGTTTCACAAAGGAGCTTTGCGAAAAGATTGGAAGCGATTGGCAGAACTTTTGGAAAGACCCCAATACAAAAATAGTTCATTTTATTGGTAAAAACATAATTTATCATCACTCACTTTTTTGGCCAAGCATGCTTTTAGGGGTGAACCTGAATCTTCCAACATTTATTGTGGCTTCTGGTTTACTTACACTCGAAGGCAAGAAGATGTCCAAAAGTTCAGGTTGGGGAATAAACGCTAAGCGTTTCTTGGAAGAATTCGAATCGGATTATTTAAGGTACTATTTGATAGACGCCGCACCGTTACAGGAAGACTTGGATTTTAAGTTTCACGACTTTCAAAATAAAGTCAACGCTGATTTAGTGGACACTCTGGGCAATTTTATTCATAGAACACTACATTTTATCTACTCAAAATTTGATTCTAAAATTCCAATACCAAACGATTTTAGCAACGAAGACAAGGAATTGCTTGGTTTAATTGGTCAGACAAAAGATAAGGTAATATCGTCGGTCGAGAAATTTGAATTTAGAGAAGGACTTGATGCTGTGATTTCTCTAGCTAGAGCGGGCAACAAATATTTGACAAAAAGTGCCCCGTGGAGCCTAATAAGAACCGACGCAAAAAGAGCGGCCACGGTTTTATATACTGCTGCCTCGGTAGTCAAAGCACTTTCAATTTTATCGGGACCATATTTACCCAAGTTTTCCGCAAAAACCTGGGGGATACTTACGCAGCAAACGCCCACCGAAGCCCTGTCTTTTGAGGAAGTACAAAAAAGCTTGACACCAGGCTCAACAATATCGGAGCCCAAACCGCTGTTCTCAAAGATAGAAGAGAGCAAAATCAAGCAGTTGATAGGCTCTTTAGAGCAAAGCGAAAAATCTCAAATTGAAATCACGGATTTCTCTAAACTCGACTTAAAGATTGGACAAGTTTTGTCCGCTGAGAAAATTGTGGACACAAAAAAATTACTCAAGATTAAGGTCAAAATAGGCGAACAAATCAGGACGATCGTTTCTGGAATAGGGGATCAATACAAACCCGAGGAACTGGTCAACAAAAAAATTGTGGTACTCACCAACCTAAGGCCGTCTGAATTCGCTGGGGTAATGTCTGAGGGAATGCTTTTGGCTGCTGAACAAAACGGTGTTGTTTCTCTGCTCACGGTCATGCGTGATATCTCAGACGGTTCTCCCGTGCATTAAAGAGGGAATCGTTTCTATGAATCACATCAAACCTGGGATTGCGTTCCAAGTGTATGGATGCACAATGAATCACGCTGACGCGATAGTGGCCATGAATTTCATTCGGTCAAAAGGTTTTCAGGTCACAAGTATAGAAGAAGCTGACACCGTAGTTGTTTTCTCTTGTGCTGTTAGAAATGAAACAGAGGATAAGGTGATTTCGAATAGCAAAAGGTTGCAAAGTGAAGGGAAAAAGGTGATTGTTACAAGTTGTCTAGCAAACTCAAGACCAGCAAAAATACTCTCTGAAGCTCCTCAATCGATTCTGTTGATTGGAGGTGACAACTCAGAATTATTAGATGCAGTCACCTCTCCTCAAGGCACGGTAGTCTACGGGAAAACAACTTTAAAAGCCCAGCCAACAAATCAGCCTGTATATCCCATAAAAATTTCTCAGGGATGCACCAGTAACTGTTCCTTCTGTATAACAAAGTTGGCCAAGCCTAGTCTTTGGTGCCGCCCATCTGATGAAATAGTTTCCAGCATTCAAAAATCTGTGTTGGGTGGTGCCGTTGAAATAGATCTTTCTTCTATGGATAATGCCGACTACTTTGAACCACCAAAGACTCGTTTGCCCGAACTAGTGAAAAAAATTGTAAATAATGTGCGGGGAGATTACATGGTTAGGATAGGAATGATGAACCCGAAAGGTGCGCTGCTCCTAATGGGCGGGTTAGTCGATTTATTGGATTTGGACAAAGTCTACAAGTTTTTGCATATACCTGTTCAGTCCGGTGATGAAAGAGTTGTAAGGGATATGAACAGAGATTATGACCCCTGGAAAGTCTTATTGGCTTTTAAAAAGCTGAAGAATGACTTTGTAAATCTGAGAATAGCTACAGATTTAATGGTTGGGTATCCCACCGAGGATGATGAGGCGTTTGAAAACACACTCAAACTTATAGAGTCAGGCGTATTTGACAAAATTCATATGTTCAGATTTACGCCGAGACCCCATACGAAAGCCTCTTTCGCCGAACAACTCGACGAATCACTTAAAAAACGTCGAAGCGAATTGGCTTCCCGTTTGATCTCGGAAGTTCAAAGCGAAAAGAACCAAAAATATCTTGGGACCGTGCAGGAGGCCCTAGTGACAGACGCGTTTGGAACAGAAAGGCTTGAGGCAAGACTGAGCAACTATCTGAAGGTTTACCTACCATACGAAGCAAACCTCCTCCGTAGCAGAGTTCGAATAGAAATATGCGGTTCTACACCAGAACACCTAATAGGAAAGATCATCAAGGCCTGACACTTCGTATGCATAAGACGAGAAAAATTGATTCTGAGCTAACTAGGCTCTTGAACCTCGCTATTTTTTCATATAGAGAGGACCCAGAGCTCTCGCAAAACGCGTTAGACGTCTGCTGGAATCTCTGTGTGCACACCAATTCACGAGTGCCCAAATTTTTAAGACTACTACGATGCAAAAACTGTGGTTGCATAGAGCTACCGGGCGAAACCGCACAAGTAAGGCTCATAGACGGCTACATCGTTTGGCGCTGCCTAAAGTGCTCCGTAAAAAAAAGGATCAAATATAAGTGTTGATAATAGTCAATTTTGTCATGGGTCAGTCGTCCAGCCCGGTTAAGACGCCACCCTTACACGGTGGAGATCGCCGGTTCGAATCCGGCCTGACCCACTTCAATTCTGAAAATTATATATCTCCCTGCTTGGCTTACGCCATCGGACCGAATCAGGTCTTCTTACAATAGTCTAAGCGGATTTTCTTGTTTGGTAACTTGGGCAACAGGTGGTGCCCATTATTAGTTTTTGAGCCTTACTTCGTTTTTGTTCCCATAATAAAGTGAAAACAAAGGTGGTTTTTGTGTGGCAAGATGCCAGGGATGCTTTGCTGTCGCAAAATCCAAAGAAAAATCCGTTAAAAGGCAAATGATTTATCAAGACACCACTAGACACTTAAATTAGCGTATATTTTCTTCAAACCACATATCATTCACTTAGACACTTGTACCACAAACCTATTAATATACAAAGAAACTGTATTGGCTTAATCCGTTACAATGATGCTTTCATTATACTGGTTGGTTTGGACCATTTTGGGGGTATTTGGTTTCTTCTATGTAGTACATTTTCTAAGAGCCAGTTTTCTCTCGAAAACACAGGAAAAATTAGGTGAGTATAAGGAAGCGGCACCGCATGAACCGATAGTCGCTTTTGACACAGCACAGAGGATGATCCATTGGTTGTTCACCGCTATCATTACAACACTTGTCTTTACTGGTTTTTACATATATTTTCACCCAGACGTTGCAGCCAATCACTCCTCACTCGCATTACTATTTGTCCATGACTATATATCGATCGCCTTGTTTTTTGCTGTTTTAGCACACGTTTGTTACGATGCGTTGCTGAAAAAAACATATGACCAAGTAGCCTTTTCGTACTCTGACTTTAAATTTTTAAAACAAAGAATAGACGGTTTTTTTGATAGGCACGTTGAGCCACCAAAATCAGGTAAGTACGATGTCTTTTTAAAAGGATACCACTGGCTCATGGCGGCCACAGTCTTGGTATTAGGAATTACGGGTGTGTATTACTGGGACCCACTAAAAACACCTTTGAGCCTGCCTAAACCCTTTCCCGTAGTTTTTTTGGATCTACATATTATATCGGCTGCAATCGTCACCGGCATGGCTGCGGGTCATGTCTACTTCGCCCTAATACCGGAAAATCGACCAATACTTTTATCAATGCTGACGGGTCGACTTGACCAAGAGTTCTACCTCAAAAAATATGACCCATCATTATGGATATCAGACGCGATCCTTATTAAATCATCCATACTTGCCAAGCTAACTAGTTCATTGCCAGATGAAGCCTTCGTCAGGGTTACTGGAATCCAAGATAGGTCGGTCCTGTCCAGCGGTGGGAAGGTCAAAGTTCGTTTTCGAGTAATCCAAAAACTCTGCGGACGTCATACTATTAGGCATGGCGCTGGTTGGTGTTCCCAAAAACATGCGATTTGTTCTGCGAATAGTTGTCCTGCTTTAGGAAACTATGTGCCAGTCGAAGTTGACATCCAGCGTAGACGATTCATTAGAAACACTCTAACAACCATAGTGCTGATTAGCTTAATGGGTACGGGTTTGGGTTATTTACTCACTCACAAGAGTGGTGGCAACTCGGCTACCAGTGGAAAGGGGGTGTCGGGTGAATCCTCGAACACTGTTGTGTCCACCCAGCCGATAGCTAATCTGGACTCTTTACCGAGGAACTCTGCCGTAAATTTCGTGGATCCTAGTGGCAATCCCGATGTACTTATCCGTCTTGCAAACGGTTCTTTGGTTGCCTACAGTCGAATTTGCACGCATGCGGGATGCTTAGTGAGCTATGTTCCACAATATCAAATAATATACTGTCCCTGCCACGCTTCTGTATTCGACCCCTTAACGGGAGACCCTACACAGGGTCCAGCATATATCCCGCTTCCCAAGGTAAGTGTCACAGTCAATCAAATGAACGGAGACATTTATTTGGGTTAAATGCACCTTTGTGGACACAAAAAAGTTTGAACGAAGCCAAGAATACAGCTGATACTCGGGCTCTGCATCGCGCACCCTGTTTTTACTCCCAATGTTAATCGTCTAATGAAGGCTGGCATCATCGAGCCATAGTTCACTGTTTTGATTCTGTACTTTGCCATTTACATCACAAGGTATCCATTGAATCAAACGTTCAGAATGAAAGACACATTTCCACTTCGCACCGCAAATCTCCGGAAAGCCTTCCAGTGTTTGATACAACCTTTACACAAAAGTGATTTTCAACAAATGCTTTTGAAGCAAAACCATTACTAAAAACCATTTTTCGCTTGTATCCTTATGCCGTATAAAACAATGAGCTAGAAAACGTTTGTCAGATTTTTGGCCGTTATTGGGAACACTGAATGTTTGCTTATTGGAACATCAGTGGCTGGATACAAGTGCCACAAAAAAGAGAAGAAGCGTGCCAAGGTCCAGCAAACTTATCAATAGCTGAGTTGTCACTGGACCCAGTTCAAACAAGACAACGTCGACGTTTTCTAAAGCAGTTTTTGTGACGAATAAACCAAACGCAGCGGAAACGAATAGAAGCCTTCTCAGCTTTGTTCTTCTATAGGCATTCAATGCGATAGCCATAAGTAAAAGCGCTAGCACACCGATGCCGAAGTTGAGCAGCTCGATTGCGTCATAATCGTAGGCCACAAGACCGTCTATGATGGCTTGGTTAAATATAGTAGGGTCCGACAGCATGGTCCCTACTCTTCGGTGCTCTTAAGAGAAACAGACAGCAGTATATCTTCCAATCTACTGGACCATTTATCCCAGACGCTTTGATGGTAACTATGCATGAACTCAAATAGTTTGGATTTATCCCCATTAAAAAAATATCCGACATGCCCGCGACCGTCTGAGCGTGTGACCAGAGAGAGTTCTGCAAGCCTTTTGAGATGCCAAAATATTGTTGAGGGGGATAGACCCAGCAGCTTGGCCAATTGCGTCGCACTTAACCCTGGCGTCTTTGTCAAATTCAGAAGGATCTCGCGTTGAGTTCCCTGAGCCAAAACGCCAAGCAATCTCTGATCGTCTATGCTGAACCCTTGGGAAGGATAATACAGTTTGCGTAAACCTGTTCGCAACGATTTTATCATACCTCTATCTTCTAAGAGCCGAATATTGTATTGCACATCACCAACCGCAAGTCTAAGATTCCTCACGATCCGTCGGAAATGCACTCCAGGATTCCTTTCAATGTGTTCAAGTATTTTAACGCTTGCGGGCGAACCACTCCTCTTATTGACCATAGAGATGAGTTATTTTCACGGCAACATATATTAAGAGTTCGGTATGAACATGGGGAAAGTAATACGCCCAGCTAAGTCTGTTTGTCACGGATTTAGTTTTGAAGCGCAGCCCTACTCACGGTTTCCTGCGTGTAGGCATCGCTTTCTCGGATTCTTGTATATATTTAGCTATTTCCTCGAAGTGACCATCGACGTTGACGCGCCTAAAAATCTTTGTGATTACACCTCTCTCATCAATTATAAACGTTGACCTCTCTATACCCCAAAATTCTTTTCCGTACATTTTCTTCTTTTTATACACGCCATAAATAGTAGAAACGGATTTGTCAACGTCGCTCAAAATCTTAAAGTTGAGCCCATATTTAGAAGCAAATCTTCTATGACTGTCTGTATCATCGTTGCTAACGCCTAACACAACTGTATTTCTTTTAAGCAGAGTTTCCAAACCGTCTCTGAAAGAACACGCCTCTTTAGTACAGCCTGGGGTATCATCTTTTGGATAAAAATACAAAATAACCCTTTTGCCCCTAAATTGGTTGGGAGCGACAGTTACACCGTTTTGATCCTTTAACTCAAACTCGGGCGCCTTATCACCCTCTTTTAGGGTTTCAGCTATCACCATAAAATAATTTATGTATGGGTACTATAAATAATGTTGTCTTAGATTTCGAAGAGCTGGGTCATGTTATCGCTGAGCCTACACACCCCGTGGCCGACTGGTAGTGCAGCGAGTTTTTCGCAAACCGATTTGTCTAAGTTACATCTCTTGTTGAGAATCTCGTATTCCATTCCTCCTTTTAACCTAAAGGCTACTAAGTTACCCGCGGCTGTCAGTACCTCTTGTGAAATAGTTGAAGGCAATTGGTTCACTGCAATCATGGCCTCGCCAAACTTTCTTAGTTCTTCCACCACTCGTTCCATAGTGCTCGGCGGTTCCTCTGGTCTACGAAAAGGAACTATATTTCTAGCTTCTTCTGTGACTATCACGTGAGCTTCTGTCAGTTTCTTCGAGACTTTATAGTCATAAAGGAGCTTCAGAATAGCTTCGACTACGAAAACTTTGGAGTAATTATCGGTTACCAAACCCAAATCGATTATCACATTTTCACTGATCAAATCATTGAAACCGATCTTCTGAGAAGCATTCAGCATCCTGCTCAAACCAGTATCGGCGAGTCTAGAAACCCTTCTGAGAACGGCGAGCTTTGATTCTTGCTCCCAACCCGAATAGGTTCTAAGTTCACTCACAGATTTAATAACGTCGTCGATCGAAACAGATTTTGCAGACGTGTTCATTCCGTGTCCTTTCTCTGTAAAGACCTTACGCAAAGCCGACCTCAGTACGAATTGTTGCGAAACTGATAGGTCAAAGCTATCACTGAATATATCCATCAGAATGTCGATGTGTATGAATGGATCCACGTTCCTAGGATAATCAAAAATATCGAAGCCTAAATCCTGGTCTGGAGCTATTACCAAAACTGAGCTATCGCCAAGCAATCCGCTGTATTCTCCATGCCAGTCGAAAACCAAAAAGTGATGATTCAGTTCTTGCAGTCTCTTTAGAAGTTTACTTACAAAAGTGGATTTACCAGAACCAGTCTCGCCAACAACAACCATGTGTTTGAAGAGTTCCTGGAAATCGACTTCTAAATCGCCACCAGCGATCAATGTACCCAGCTTTACGGGTTCTTCCAATCTTTGGTTCCCATCCATTTTGGGGGTGTCAGCCAAAACGGATACAAAGTAGCCCAACAATCGCATGTCTTCAGACGGGCTTTCTAGTCTTTCTTTTAGCTCGAGTCCCGCTAAGCTGGCCAAAGACTTGGCTTGTCCATAGACATGGTTGACTCTTTCGATGACCTTTCTTTTACTGAACCCCCAATCAAAGATTATTAAGTAGGCGCCGGCCCGAGACGGAGCAAATGGTAGAAAGTTGGCTCTATTCAAGCCAACCAAAGCGTAGTTAATTGAACTATTCTTCATCTCTTGACTAAACCGTTCAAGCATTATGTCGCGCCTGTCGTCGACGGGTTCTTTTAGTCTGGTCTCGGCCACTTTATAACCGAACCACCTGACCCCATCTTTTGTCAGTTTGACATTGCTGTGGATGCTTCGTAAAGGTTCAAACATTATCTATTGACCCGTCAAAAACTTGAATATCTTGGTGTAACCCTGGAGTATTTCACCAAAAAGGTTCGAAAGCCCACCGCCCAAGCCTGACAAAGGTTGGGCGGCATTTTGGAACCAACCGAATATTCCCATAAAAGCCGAAATCAGAACAGCAAATAGAACTAAAGCTAGACCAACCAGTAAGCCTTCCTCCAGAAGGGGCGAAGCCCTTTTGTTTCTGAGTATATACAAAACCAGTTTAAAGATCACATCCATCATCTCAAGATTCGTTTAGAATAAAAGTTTAGTTGAAAATCCTGCTCAGATTTTCTATCAAGCTCACACCAAAGCATAAACCCATGAACAGTCTATCGGAACTATAGATATAGGAAAAACTCATCAAACAGCAATTTAGCGCTAACAAAGGCATAAGGTTGGTAAGTGGGTTGGTTGAAAGACTGAAAAAAGCGGTTTTCGTAAGTATTGAAAGACTCGTGGCGCTCACGCTGAACATTAGCGTGGTCATAAACTCATTCTTGATTATCTGTTGCTCAAATCGTGTATGAAGCCTTTCTAAGGCGTTTTGCAATAAAATTACTGAATGCGTCCAAGCGTGACGATACCCGAAGGCTGATACCGCTATCGCAATCGTCCTAAGTGTGATGCTTAGTTCGCTACGAGAGAGTTTGTTTGAGGTATTCGTAAGCAACTCTGATACGTCTGGATTCAGGACCAATTCGGACGCCTTTAGGGCTTCGGCTTGACTCAACCTAAACAATACTTTTTTGGTTACCGCAGTTTCGCTTCCAGTAAACGCCTTTATCAGGCCCTCGAAGAGACTCTCTTCCTTTTTTTGAATGACGCGTCGCTTTGCAGACGCTCTCCAAGTTATTAGTAGTGTTACGAAACCAATGATTAAAAAAACAGGTTCGAGATAGTTTCGCAAAGTCACAGCAACTATACTCCAAAGTATAACAATGGAGAAAATCTCTGTTTGTTTTCCATGAATGAGACGCCCTATTTTTTTCAACATTGCATACCTAAAGATATATACAATAAAACAGATTAAGAGAAAAAGATATTTTGAAATCAATTCTCCCCCGTAGATAAAGGCGATCACATAGCTACTTAACAAACCAATTGTTGAGAGCCCAGCCAATAAAAGCAATAAATTCTCTAAAACCAATTCTTTTGATTTATAATTTGTTTCAGCTTCCATAAGGTATTTGTTTTTACCCTCTCCGACTCGTTTTATACCGTTCAAGACCACAAATTCACCAGAACAAATGACGTGTGCCGTTGGTCCATTAATACCCGCTTTGACCAAACCTTTTCTGAGTTTGGATATTAATGCCTTTTTAAGCGCCAACGACTCAGAGCTGCTTTCAAGAAGCACCGTCACACTCAAAACTGCATACGGTACGTAGATGCTTATGGCTGACAAAGGGAGCGCCGATAGAATGGTGATTATTATAGCCAAGCGTCTAATCGGTAAGTTTTCCCTTATCGGCGTTAATAATTTTGAAACCTGCCTCAAATACATTTTTCAGACCCTTCAGCTGTAAGCTTGAATAATTTAGTAAACCGTTTTCAAAAAGTGTGGTCTCAGCAACTCGACCTTTAATGCTTTCGATGTGCAAAACTTTATCCACTTTTCTCTTGCTTCCCTCAAACTTCATAAAGACCACAACGAGTGGGGTGTTAAATTCTGGTTCTAGTGAATATATTTTCTTCCATCGATCCAGTAATCCCTTGAGTGTTGTAGCATGTACAGTTTGTATACAGGGTATTCCTATGTTCATCAGCATAGTTGCCGCCAGCACCTGTTGCTTCGTTTGTAGCTCACCCACAAATATAAAATCGGGCGAGCGATGAAGACTTCTGGTTACCTCAAGGAGTTTATCGGTTTTAAAACTTGCTTCGGTACTATATCTCACAGTTTTGTCTTCTGTGCTCGGCGGAGATGTTTCAACCACATCTTCAATAAAAACCTTCCTCCACTCCTTGGGAACGTATTTTAACAGTGCATTACACAGCGTTGTTTTACCAGTTCTGGGCAGTCCGCTAACAAGTATGTCATAACCTTTACTCAAAAAACCGACCAAAAGAGCGCTGCACTCGGCCGTAATAGTGCCGTTTACCACTAATTCCTGAAGAGAAAATCTTTCAAAGTTGAATTTTCTGATAACGCAGTTTCCACCGTCCACCGACAAAGGTTCGGTATCCAAGCTTACACGCAAGTGAAAAGATTTGGTCATTAAGTGTCCCTTTATGCTGTTCGAACTATAGTTCAGGCTGCTTGACGTCGACAACTGGGTATACAAACCCAATCTTTTCAGAGTCACTTTTCCTACTAGATAAGGATACCAAAGACGCCCGAATCTTGAATGGTCCAGGTAACAAAGCGAGCCTGGTCTGTCCAAATATATTTCCTCAACCTCTCGATCCAAGATTGCGGCCACAAGTGGTGTAAGCCCCAAAGTGGAAATCGCACATATTTCGGAGAGTTTATCAAGCCAATGTTCTATGCCTCTTTCTTTCAAAGCCAAATTGGCTTTGTCGACTAAATCAGTGTAAAGCTGTCCGAAAATGTTGTTCATATTGTCCACCTTAATTATTGAAGCTGCTAGTGCTCCACAAACCTCATTAATAGGCTTTGAATCGTGATTGAGCTGCCAATAGTAGCATGGCTGCGGCTCGTCGTATATACTTAGCCTTAAGGGGCCAATATCGTAGACATTTATCTTGCGGCCCAAGGGGAAAATTGCTTTCCGCACTGCATTATTAGAATCAGAAGTCAACACAATCTTCGGGCCAATCACGGTTGTTTCACATCCGCCTGCGGTTTTCAACTCGTCGACTTCCTTTATATCCTGAGCGCAAATCACTTTGCTTCCAAACCAGCCAATGACCTGTATCATTTGATTACATCTTTTGTCAACTAAGCCAAAGACTACAGTTGAAAATCCAAATATAGAAATGCCGTCAGAGCTGGTTTCCGAGCAAATGCTTTTACTGGTACTCGTCTTAACAGGGTCTCTAGTAGGAGCTGAGGCTTTCAAAGCTTTTGACACGGGACTGAAAACGATCGATTTATCGCTGGGCTACCAAAAGCTGAGCTATTTTTTTGATTTAATAGGTTATGCTTACACCTATCAACTAAATATAATAGCAGCTTTACCACCAGGAACAAGTCTGTTCAAGTCGAGTGGCGATTTGGTCTATCTTAAAGTAAACGGTACATTGTTTCAAGAAAAATACGAATTCCCAGTGTTCTCTACCCAAATAGAGAATACGTCGTGTATCGAGATTAGCGTTTTTCGAACTGGGGTTATCGTAACCCAATCCGACATGGTGAATTGCGTTTGGCCACAGTCTTAGAATATTTGTCAGCGGCTTTGGCAATAATTCTTATGTTCGCTTCTCTTAGTCTGACACTCCATTTTTCACAACAAATAATTCAGCAATTAACAAACTTTTTGGGTATTTTGCAAAATTTTCAAGAGTGGAGGCCTTTTGTTTAGTGATAATTTACACAGACCTATTGGTTTCCGGTTTCCTCATTCTCTTGGTGGTTACAGGTCTAGTAGCGTTCGTCCAAATAGAGCATCTTTTTGAATCAGCCGTGAATACGCGTTCAGATGCCTCTTCCTCAATGTATGGATTTTTCTCTAACTGCATGAACTTGAACTGCTCATCTGAATTACAACAAAAAGCCTCGGCTTTAAACATAACACTGGTTCTTAGTCCACAACAAATGGTGATACTCTTTCACGCAAAGTAAACACGCAATTGTCACTACAATCGCAATCGTGTTCATGATTGTTATTTTGGGTGTGTTGAATATAGCCTTGTATGCTGGCACCCAAAAACAAGATTATTATCCACCCATTCCACTTGTAGTGGTTTCGGTTGGTAGTTATGAGCAATGGGTTGCGTATTATTATTCAAACGAATACCTGTCTGCAACTCAGTATATAATCTCTCAGTCAACTTATAATCAAATGATAAAGTATGTTTCAGATTCGATGATCAAATCACGTACGCTGACGTTCGACGTTTACGGGTATAACACAACAATAATGACCAATACTAATGTTCAATTTTTTGGTTTAGACGTTTATCCCTACCTGACACTAATTGTGCATGTGTATATCCTACAACAACAAGCAAGCTTTTATCAAGTTTACCAAGTACAGATACCAATTCGCTACTACATAGTTGAAAACTTGATGACAGCTGTACTGACCACTGGACCCAACGCTACTAGGGAGCAGGTAATAAATGCTGTTAGCAGAGAATTGGCGGAACTCAAAGGTGTCTACGCAGACGTTGTAATCAGTGACTATGACAATCTAAGCAGAGTGTCGTTGAACGTCAGGGATTGCTATTTGGTTGTTTTCTACCCAACTTGTCCCATATACGCTGACCAAGCTACGACCCGCGAACAGCTTCCAAACTTAACTTTTGGTTTGTCTACGCCTACCTAACTTTGAATGAGATTCGGCAAGCTGATTGGAGGCGATGGCTGCTAGTAGCGATAACTCGCCTGATAGGACTCCCGCTGCTATAACTTCGGAAAGCCACTTTGATCTCATACCTTCAGGTGCATTTAACGCGCCAGTTAAGCCGATAAGCTGTCTTTGAGCCTCAATTCCAGTTCCACCGCCGATAGTTCCGACCTCAAGGCTTGGTAACGTTACAGAAAAGTAGAGATCGCTGCCTCTTAGCTCCGCGAAGCAAAATCCTTGACTGGACTCGACGGTTTGCGCTACGTCTTGTCCCATTGCAATGAAAGAAGCTGCTATTATGTTTGCAAAATGCGCGTTTTGAGCGAAAGAACCAGCTAGTCCGCTACCCAAAAGATTTTTTCTCACGTTTGTTTCAACCACTTTTTCAGGAGTTGTTTTAAGAATTTCAATGACCACTTTTCTCTTAATGGTCGCTTCTGCCACGACTGTCTTTCCTCTTCCCAAAAGAGTGTTCACGAAGGCGGGTTTTTTATCCGAACACATATTTCCACTTAGCGCCACAAGTGTTGCTCCGGTCTGTTCTTCTATGATGCGACAAACTCTCTCAGAAGCGATCGTAGCCATGTTCATTCCCATAGCATCACCAGTAGAGTAAGAGAGGCGAACGAACAAATTGTTCCCTGCAAAAAAACATTCGGCTTTGACCAGCCTGCCGTGTGCTGTGACCGACTTGACAGCCTTTTGTAGTTCAGAAAAGTTGTTCTTAATCCATTCTTTAACTTTCAAACTCTCAACTATCGATGAGGTCTTGAAGAGCGGCGCCCTAGTCATTTCATCTTTGATTGAAGCTACAGTTATTCCACCGCAAATATGAGTGGCCCTAGCACCCCTGTTTGTTGACGCAACCAGCGCTCCTTCGGTTGTTCCCAAAGGTAAATAGACTTCACCTTTGGCTACGCTACCATTGACAAGTAGAGGGCCTACCACTCCTATGGGAATGGTTACGCCACCTATCGGGTTCTCTATGTTTCTACCCACTAACTCATTAAAATCAAGAGAGGCAGAACTCACTTTTTCTAATTTGAGCCCAGTTTTTCTTTCGAGCATTTTTGCCCGTATTAAAGCAGCTTCGTTTTCGTTGAGCACTGGAAAAAATTCGCGGAGCTTATGGAGCGAAATATTCAAACGCATAGCCTTCTCGACAAGTTCATCCAGATTATCCATATGTTGCCGAATTAACTGCGCACCGCCATAAAAATGGGTTTCTAAGCTATCCTAGCGATTTAATATTTTGACTATGGTTTGTTTTGAACGCCTTTTCAAGGTTCATTCTCCTAATTGAGCTGTTGCGAGAGTTTAGATGGTCACGCGGCTGATCCAAGGTACTGTCTTTTGACGCCACTGAAGGTTAGCGGCGCAAAACCGCATGCAGGATTTTTTTATCGTCAAAACGTAGAGCAATCGCGCGTGGTTCTTTATCACCAAAACATTGTCATAGAAACGGTCCATTGACAAAATATCATGGCGATGAAAAAATTGGCGAGAAACTGTTATTAGCAATTTTTAGAGGCTTTTGAGAGTACAACGTCAAGACAAAACCAAACTTACAAGAAACAGAAAGTGTCGTTGTATACACGATCACCTTTGCGAGAGTTTAACATTTTAAAACTTACTTGCCTCTTTCCTAAAGGTTGAAAAATGGTTTATACCCATAGTTATAATAGCGAACTACGCTTGACTCGATCAGAATAATTCGTAAACATTTTATTTTGAGTCGTTGAATCTTATACTTATAATGCCTGGATTGTTAAATGGGAAAACGGCTGTGGTAACAGGTGGAAGCGGTGACATAGGTTCTGATGTGTCCATGCTGCTCTCAGAGGAAGGTGCATCTGTAGTTGCCACGTATAATAGAGGAGAAGAGGCCGCAAAAAAGCTTAGGAACAATGCGCATGAACGAGGGCTTGAAATTGAAGTGCAGAGAGTCGATGTTTCTGACGACTCAGACGTTGTATCATTCTTTAAGCGTTTCGAAGGCTCGGACAAACCACTGAATATCCTTGTTAACGCAGCGGGTCATTCAAACAGAAAAGTGTGGTTCAGCTCATTGGATGATTTAAAAACCCAAGATTGGCTGGATGTTCTAAAAGTGGACCTGATAGGCACCTTCAACTGTACGAGAGCGGCCGCTAGACTAATGAAGCTGAATAAGGGTGGCAGCATAGTAAACTTTTCTTCAGCAGCAGGTGTCACGGGTCACACGGAAGGCTTGCCCTATACCGCCGCAAAAAGCGCGATCATAGCTCTCACCAAAAGTTTAGCCCGCCTTTATGGTCCCGACATCAGGGTCAATGCGGTTGCGCCTGGCAACATAGATGCCGGCTCTATCAAATGGTTGAATGTCGAACAAATTAGGCAGCTGGAGTTGGAGTCGGCCCTACAAAGGCTAGGTAAAAGTAGAGAAGTATCCAAGGCGGTATTGTTTTTGGTGTCTGACATGTCATCCTTTATAACTGGACAGACGCTTCTTGTAGACGGAGGCATCTGATAAGACAGAGAAATATACGTAGCATATCTTTCGGAGCGCGTGTAGCCATATACTGTTGTAATTAGAACTTTATCAAGCAGACGACTAAGCGTTCAAAATGCTATGTTATCTGCAACCTGAACCTCATTTAGTAAACATTCCACTAAAGACTAAAAATCGATGCTGCGTCATGCCATGACTGAATTTGGTAGCTTTTACCAACCAATTATAAATTATATTATTGAGACTTTGGTAAAGCTAACCTGTTTAACTCGTCGAAATCTATAGCGTCTTCTATAAGACCCTCAAAGTTTCCATGCATAAGTATTTGCTGAGACACTCTTTTCAAAAGTCCCATAGCCGCGTAGGACGCACTCGGACCAAAACTCAATCTGGCGACACCGATTTCCTGAAGATCTGATATGCCAGGCAGATCTTTGCGTATCATAACGTTCACTGGAAAATGAATAGAATCAATATACGTTTTTATATCTTCCTTGCGGGTTAATCCCATGGGATATATACAATCCGCCCCAGCATCTCTATAGGCTCTTCCGCGTTCGATCGCCTCATTGAGTCTATCTTCTTCGTCACCATCTGCATATCTAAAAGCATCAGTTCGGGCGTTGAGTACAATGGGCACGCTTAACTGTTCTGCTTCAGCAGCTATTCCAACTAGTTTTTCGATCTGAGCATTTACCGAAAAGAGCTTCTTGGTTGCGTGGTCAAAGTCTTCTATATTAATACCAACAGCTCCCGCCTGAACCACTTCTTCAACGGTTTTCGAAACCTCCTCAGGCGTCCTGCCGAAACCAGCCACAATATCAACACTGAAAGGCACAGAAATTACCTTTCCAACTCTCCTAACAGCCTCGAGGTATTCTCTTCTAGGAATGGATTCTCCGTCTTGGTAACCCAAGGAAACCATCATCCCAGCACTTGAGGTAGCAACTGCCAGAAAACCAGAGTTTTCAAAAAAGTCGTGCGCTGGGAACATCCCAAGCATTCGGCAGAATAAGTATGTGTTCGCCATGGTGCATCGATCTAAACTGCTCTGCTTTTTCCACCTGCGTTGTCATACTCAAAACTTTATAGCAGACTGCTCTACTTAAATCGTCCATATGTGTTCACGCGTTTTAAGATATAAATAATCGGTGTATAGGAAGTAGATTCTATTCGGTTAGATTAGTAAAATCAGCATAGTTTTGCCACTCTATTATCTTATCAACTCAGTTCATCATTATTTAATGCGGATTAGGACACAGTGTATATAAAGAACCATTCAAAACTTTCGTTGTGCATTCATAAGTTAAAGCGTTGAGTAATGGTGCTGCTATATTGGTTTTGGGAAATACAAGACACTCGTGAGACCTTTCTGAACATTGAGGACAAGACGTAGTCGTCGTTAATTTTAACAAAAATCCTAGGATCTAACCGCTGGGTAAAAGTGGTTCTTATAATCCGGGCCGAATATGAACCAAGAGCTAAGGGGTCCTACTCTAAAGGTCGGCTGATATTGGCTATACTCGGAGGTGCTAGAACCACGATGCGGCGTCAATAGCTTAATGGCAACCCTTTTATGGGTTTAATCAAAACCAGCCATCCACCAAACGAATTAAAACTACTGGGTTCAAAATTCGATGGGTCTAAAACCGTACTATTTTATTAGTACAATCACCCAACGATGGCACACAGGAAATCATAAAAGGCGTCTGACGATGAGATTTTTCCTAATAGGAAAAATGAATAGTCGTCGCATCGTTCATACAAGATTATTAGTCACTTTAGTCAAACTAGTCGAAACACCAGTCTACCCAAGATCGTGGTATGTTTAAGTAAATATGTGTTGGGACAAAAACTATGACTTTAAAATATGCAATTGTTGAATGAATGCATCGAAACGTACCCCACAATGCGCCACATTTTGATTGGACTTGACCCGAGAAGTCATGGTCAAACTCAGCATTTCAATTCTTAAATTTAGTTGGCCATGGTACTATCGTCTTTAATAAGAATGCATAGGCGATTGGCTTAGTACTCGGCTTTGATTCAGCCATTCTTGATGGAAAGAGCCGGAATTTATCGAAATCGTTCGGAACACAATGTAAGGCTTTTAGATGTCGTACTTAATTTGTAAAGTAATGAAAATATCCAAAATAGCCCTCACAACTGACTTTGGATTGCAAGACCACTATGTGGGTGTAACAAAATCTATAATTCTGAGAAACGTCAAAAGAGATCTTTTTTTCATTGACGTCTCTCATAATGTAGGCAGACAGAACCTGTGGCGCGGGGCGTATGTGTCAGCAGTAGCTGCTAAATATATTGGTAATGATGTTCTTCATCTGGTAGTAGTAGATCCTACAGTGGGCACAGACAGAAAAATAGTGATCTTTGAAAGTGACGCAAACGGAACGTTTATAGCACCAGATAATGGTGTTTTGACACACGCATATAACTGGTTTTCTGGCAAAACGTATTATGCTAAAATACCACCAAAAGCGGTTTCAAGGACTTTTCAAGCTCGCGATGTGTTTGCTCCTCTAGCTGCAAGCATCATTGAGAAAAACGATGCAAAAAGCGAGATGACACCTGTAGATAAGGAGCATCTTGTTCGGCTCAATCTAAAAGTTTCAGAAAAGGTTAACGGTGCAATAACTGCGACGGCTTTATACATCGATGTTTTTGGTAACATCATAACCAATATTCCGAATGGTCAGATAGAATATGAAGTTGTAGGACTGTTGAAGAACAACAGAACTTTTAGATTACATCAAGTCCCTAGCTATAGTTATGGTAACCAAGATGAATTATTACTAATAGAAGGAAGTGAGGGATATTATGAGATAAGCATAAACAAAGGCTCTGCCGCATCGGTGCTACAGTTAAACGAGGGTGAAGAGGTAAGAATTCTTGAGGCAAACTTCTAGAGCATTGTTGGTTGGTCGTTTTCAACCTATACACAATGGACACATAAGTGTGATAAAGCAAATTCTGGCTGAAAACGACGAAATCGTCATTGCCGTTGGTAGCGCACAGTTAAGCCACACGCTTGAAAATCCGCTTACCGCAGGCGAAAGAGTGTATTTGATACAAAAGGCTCTTTCATACGAGGGAATAGATTTGAAAAGGGCATTCATAATAACTGTGCCTGACATTCAATTCAATTCTGTGTGGCCAACACACGTAAAGTCTTACGCGCCGCCGTTTGACACAGTTTATACGGATAATTCGCTTGTTGCAACCCTTTTCACAGAAGCTGGCATTAGAGTGAAACATCCTGAACTTTATATGCGTGAAAAGTGCTCAGGTACCAACATCAGACGATTGCTTCTTAGTGACAATTCAGAATGGAAAAAGTATGTTCCAAATTCGGTTGTGACTTCCCTGCAAGAACTGGGCATTCAACAAAGATTAAAGTCGATAAATCGAAAACTAGACTAACTGCTTTGATATTCTAAGCTTGGGTTTAAAAACGATAAATTCACTTATGACTTGCACCAGATGAGAGCTCGAGCCTTTTGTGTAACGCGTCATTGTTGACGCGTTTAGTTCAGACGTATATTGACTCAGCAATCTTTCGACACGAAAGACTGGCACCCGAGTAATCATTGAACAGTATTTGTTTGATGTTGAAGCAAATAATCTAAATTGTGGAAGATTTATTTGGTTGTTAAAAGTGACCGTAGGGCTGTTTATGACGACTCAAAATCTGTTTTCCAATCTTGGCCGAAACAAAATATTCAAGAATAGGAGTGTATTAGTATCAGACTTTATTCCTCTTTCTTTACCGCATCGGGAAAGCGAAATCACACGTTTAGCTCAGATTCTTGGCTCGGCACTCAGTGGCACAAGACCAAATAATGCGTTTATGTATGGGTTAACAGGAACTGGCAAAACAGCTGTTGTACGCTATGTTTCAAACATGCTGTCGGAGGAAGCTAAAAACAGGGGGTCACCTGTCGGATTAGCCTATGTTAATGCGAGAAAAGACGACACGAGCTATAGGGTTTTAACGCAGATAGGTAAGCAACTCAACTTGCAACTACCGTTTACTGGCTTATCTGTTGCGGAAGTTTACTTTAGAATCGTTGAACATATAGAAAAATTCAGAGGGATTATTATTATTTCAATCGATGAAATAGATAACCTTGTTAAAGATGCAAGCGGCAACCTCTTGTATAAGCTCACTAGGATTAATAGCGACCTGCGAAATTCGCAGGTTTCATTAATAGGTATAACCAACGACTCTAGAGTGCTTGAATCTCTTGATCCTCGAGTCAAAAGTAGCCTTGGAGAGGAGGAATTGGTCTTCGGTCCGTACGACTCTGATCAACTCAAAGACATTTTGTATGCGAGGTGTACGGATGCTTTTTTTGAAGGAATATTGGAGGACGATGTAATACCTTACGTAGCAGCTTTAGCGGCTAAGGATCATGGAGACGCAAGAAAAGCCGTAGATTTGTTGAGAAAAGCTGGAGAAGTCGCTGAACGCACGTCGGCAAACAAAGTTTCAACCGAACACGTGAGAAAGGCTTTGACTGAAATAGAAGTTGACACAGCACTCGAAATCGTAACTAAGCTTCCATTGCATTCAAAACTTATTTTGGGCTCAATAACTGATTTATATCAGAAAAAGCAGACCGTTGTAACGGGTGACGTTGTGGCTCAGTATGCTTTGCTGTGCAAAAGAATTGGATTAGAGGTTCTTACGTCAAGACGGGTAAGTGAAATAATAAACGAACTTGACATGGTTGGTGTCATTACTACAAGAATTTTGAATAGAGGGAGATTTGGCAGAACTAAAAAAATTGTGCTAAACCTAGAACCTGAGAACATATGGAAGGCCATCAAAAAAGACGAGCTTTTAAGCGCAATATAACAATTCGGGCTGAACATAATGGATACATTTGGTACGCATCTGCTGGCGGAAATGTATGGCTGCGACCGAGAAGCTTTGGCAAGCATAGAGATTGTCAGGTCTGCGCTAATGGAAGCCGCTGCTTTTTCGGGAAACACTGTTTTGGCTGAGCATTTTGTTGAATTGCAACCTGGTATAAGTGGCGCAGTGATCATTAGTGAGTCGCACTTATCTGTTCATACATGGCCAGAGGAAAGATATGCATCTGTTGATATATACACTTGTCACAAGAATAGTAATACTTTAGCAGCGCTTAATTTGATCTCAGATTATTTTGCACCAGTTTCAAGAGAAGTTTTGTTTATTTACAGAGGATTATCAAACGGACTAATGATAAAGAAGATAGAATCTCGTGACAAACCCACCAAGTCGCCATTTGAATCTGAGTTGCTCAAATAATCGCTAGGAAGTACTATGGGGGTCGTTGTGTTGTACATTTTGGATAGGCTAGGTAAGGGGACGTCGCACCTCTTTTTAATCAAAGAAGTACTCGCATATAAAAGAACCAACTTTCAAGAAGTTTTGATTTGCGAACTACAAGATTTTGGTAAGTCACTATTTATTGAAAACGAGATCCAAAGTACTGAGGCCGACCAAGAAATTTACCATAACGCACTTACAGAACCTGCAATGAAGTTAATTAGGCACCCCAAAAATATCCTAATAATAGGCAGTGGTGAGGGTGTTACCGCAAAAAAAATCCTTGACAAAACAAAAGAAAGCGTAACTATGGTAGATATAGACAAAGAAGCCGTTGAGTTGTGTAAAAAATACTTGACGAATTTTCATTGCGGAGTTTTTAATAATCAGAACTTAAAAATACTGTTTACTGATGGCTTTAGTTTTGTTGAAAATGCAAAAACCAAATACGACTTGGTATTCGTCGATGTAACAGACCCTTGCTCCAGCAGAATATCCGAAAGAATGTACTCAAAAGAGTTTTATTCTAACGCGAAAAGAATTTTGAGCGAAAAAGGACTCTTGGTAACCCAAGCTGGTTCAACTTGGTTCAAAAAGAAAAGTTATCTTGAAGTAGGCAAAAATCTGTCCAACGAATTCGAAACAGTCGTTTCTTACGACGCATTCGTACCGTCTTATGGTTCTACCTGGGGTTTTTACATTGCTTCTCCATTAATGCAAAGAGTGAATCAAATTAAACGGATCCTAAGGAAACTAAATTATCGATTGCTTAACTGACTGTGCCATTGGTAAAGATTGCTAACAATATGAAACCAGCGGAACCAGAAAGGGACTTTCGAAGCGGAGTCCAAGAACTCTGGAATCGGATTTAACCGGCGCCCAGAATTTATATTAGATGCGTGGCCAGGGTTGGATACGTCAGGTATGGCTTTCCTAGTTCTTTTAATTAAAGGCGATACTCTATAAAGATGACATCTTGATTCAGCTTTGATTACAACATGGGCTGTAAGATATTCGAGGTTAAGACCCAACGTTAGCAGTTTCAATACTCGTGCTTTCTTATGATGGTGTTGAGCCCAAATGAATTTTAAATAAGGGGAATTTAAACACGAAAATCTTATAATCCCAAGTTCGAAGATTTCATATAGTTTGCCGGGGTGGCCGAGTGGTTAAGGCGGCAGACTCGAGATTTAATGCAACAGAAGCCAGAAATCTGCTGGCTCTGTGGGCCGCGCGGGTTCGAATCCCGTCCCCGGCGCTCATTGCCGACCATCCTCGATAAACTAATATTTGTAATATCGAAAAAATCTTGGTGCATTAGTTGCTTGAAATCAAGTTAACAGAGAAAACTGATTTACAGGGAAAAACATTTGTAGCTGGATTTCATGGAATAGGTTTCGTAGGATATATTACGATTAAGCATCTTATAAAACAACTTCAAGCCAAAAGGATTGGATTTATAATTACCGATTCTATGCCGCCAATTGTTTCAATGGAAAATGAAAGGATGCGCTTACCATTCGAATTATACCTCCATAACGACATCATCTTACTATATACGGAATCGCTTCCATCGACTAAAGAACTCCACCGATTTTCTATAGGAATAGCTGAATGGGTAGTCAAAGCCAATTTTGACAAAGGTGTTCTAATTGGGGGACTCGACTCGGCCTACTTAGAGGAGAGAAATAGTCAAAATGCTGCTTTTCGCACCGTATACACACATTCTTATCGGAAAACAAGTGATTCAAATGTTCCTTTACTAGAAAACGGCTTGTTTGTCGTGGGCCCAGTCGCTTTATTTATGCTGCAATTCGAAATTACTGACTTTCCTGCAATAGCGGTTCTTCCATACGCCTCAAGAGACAGAGTGGACCCGCGGGCGGCATCGGTCGCGATTAACTTTATCAACCAAGAATTGGGTCTAAACGTTAGCATAGACGAGCTTGTTTCTGATGCCCAAAAAATAGAGGCCGAGACCTTAAGACATGCACAGGCACAGATGAATACGTTGAACGAGTCTACTCAATACATCAAATAAATGTCACTGAGAAGAATTATGTTATGCATCAAACTCTATAAAGTCAATCCTTACTGGAATCGATGTAATAAAATTTCTCCTAACTGACTTTATTATTCGATCTTAACATAGCTTTAGTATAGTGACAAAAGATATTCGCATAGACTAACCCTTAAACCGAGGCAAGCGCTATGAAAATAAGTTTTATGCTTTGGAAGAAAGCTAGTGCCCAGATATATAAGTTTGCTACAACTTGAGAAACTTCACATTGTTCACCCACTTCGATAAAATATTGTAAGCGCCCGCGTTGTTGCAGACGTATATGGTTTGCGGGGACAAACTTTTCAAAATAGATATAACTCTTGTATAGGCCGGATGGCGCCTTTCAATGGACGATTGAAAAACTGGGTAAACATCATCGAATTCAATCGGCACCAAATCAAAAACTGGATGTATAATGATAATTTGACCCAAATTCTTCTTTAGCAATTTGCGAATAATCGGATCTATACTATACGGTTTCGTTTTTGGTTCACTGACTAACACAATGCTCGTGTATTTGTTTTGTTGTAAATAGTATTTCATTCTGCGCCGAAAAGCATAGAACTCGGGTCTATCGACGTCATAGGAAAACAATCCGCTGGAGTTAGGTGCACACAAATATGAGAATCTAGACAAATAACCCTTGCGTTTAAGCAGAAAGCTAAACGCTTTATATAAGGATGGATGTGAGTATTTTCGACTTTGTAAAATATCCCAAAGCGTACCATGATAAATAGCTTGTCTTATACTTGCCATTTCGTTGGCTAAAACACTTAAATTATGTTCAGCAAGCAAAGATTCTTTTTTCCGAGCTGGCAAGTTAATCAGCTCTCTCACAGAGAATTTTCTACAAACACTACATGCGCACGGAAAATCAAAAAGATCCTCTACTCTAAGAGTTCTATAAGGAGTCATATATCTACCGCCCCTCGCAAAAAGAGCATAGGATGCTGAGTCGAATAAATCAACACCCATAGCCACAAAAAAGGGCAACACAGCAGGATGGCCAGCACCAAATAGATGGAGGGGTCTTGAAGCTGGCAGTAATTTCTTTGCGGTATGAACCATCATGAGAATTTCTGGATACATATACCTTTCGAGAAATTCGGTGGGACTACCCAATGCGTGAATATGAAATGGTAGCTCAGAGATCGCCTTGGCACTGTACTCAACGAGATCAAGATGACCACCTCCTTGAACAGGACCCACCCATAAAACATCGTTCCTTTGTCTCTGCTCTAACGATTTTTCTGCATTTTTAATAGTCTGTTGCACAGTTCTAATCGCATTTTCTCTGTTAGATTGCCCACCAGTTGGCGTATCCAAGATAACGCCAATATCCACATTAATTTCTTCTTGGAAACGTATTATATCACTCTGCTGGGCCCCAATTTCACCGAACTCAAGTAGTTGATACGCGCCGGAATCAGTCATAATAATTTTATTGAATCCCAGCGCATTGTGGATGTCCTCTGTTTTAAAGCCCCGTTTACGCAACAAATATGAATTTGTTATTACGCCGTTGAAGCCTAGCTCGGAAATTTTTGAGATATCCACTAGCTGTTTTTTTAGATCAATTACTGGAAAAAAAGCTGGGGTTTCTAAGTAACCACTTTTTGTCTTTATCTTTCCTATTCTGCCAGCTAATGAACGATGCCTTACTTCAAAGATCGTGTCAGGAACGAGCTCCATAGGTAATTGACCTAACGGAATTAGGCTTGCTTTACCTCTTTCTGTACACGATCAACTATTTGCCTTACACGCTCAGCTATTGGACCTACGCCTTCAACCCGACCGTCACTAAAGATTTTCACTCTATCAGCAATAATTATAGTTTCGGTATCCTCAAGATATCTAACATTATTCGGATAAATCTTCGTAAGTTGTTCTGCTAAGGTCTGCATTGGAACGCCCGATTCTTCCATCGCAACCTCAGCAACGACGGAGCCGTTTAACACCAACCTAGGTATTTTTTTTGACTCGCTATTTAGTTCTTTCGCATCGGTTAGGCAAATATGGAGGCTTTCAGGGTCCAATGAAACCAAAATTCCTTTATATTTTTTACCTGTAGAAAGCCAAACAATCACTTGTTTATTCAACATAGTTCTGGTTTCAGAGGCGATCGTACGCAGACCAATACTCATCTTATGTCAAGCAGAGTTAGTCGATATTAGTATTAAGTTTGTCGTAAAAATGACGCTAAATAGTTTCGACATAGGGGGTATAACAAAATACTATGTTTAAATCTGAAATTTTTGTTTTGAAAAAAACAAAGTAATGTATTAAACAATAATTTTGTTCGAAAAAATTTTTAAGGTTGCGCAACAACTTGTGTATTGCAATGAACTTAAATAATGATGCTTGTCCGGAGTGTGGTTCCACTATAATCATTAATAACGTTGGAGAGACCGTATGTTCAAACTGTGGCTTAGTAGTTGACGATAACAGAATTCGAAGCGAGGAAGAATACAATGATAAGTATATTAAACTAAAGCAGAAAACATTCAATATTTTATCTAGCCCCGTTATAGCTGGTTCCTATGTTCAATCAATTTTCCCCAATAGCTCTTTGGCAAAAACCAACGCAAGATCGCTTGGTGTGAATAGCACCTTTCTTAGAGGAGTAGAATTAACAAGACAAGTTTGTGATGCTTTGAACCTAAGCAAAAACATTGAAAAAAGATCCACCTATCTGCTTAATGCAGTTCTAGGAGACATCAAACAAAGAATCGACCTTACGGTGAGTTCAGTTGTTGGAGCCGTCATACTTTATGCCGTCCGAGAAACTGGTCTACCCGTATCTTTTAAAGAAATATTTAATACAATAAAAGCGAAGGGTAAAAGGGTTACCGCCTCAAAAATCATCAAAGCTTACAGATTAATAGTAGAACTGATGGGACATGAACCTGTAAGAAACACACCTGAAGTTTTTCTAGCAAGAATAGTCAATTTACTTTCGTCGTCCATAAATTGTCCACCAGACCAAAAAGAGATTATGCTAAAGGAAATCAAAGAAAAAGCGAGCCAATGTATTTCCATGTTGCCAAAGCAAATCACTTCGGGTAAGAACCCTTATGTATTGGCCGCGGGGGCAGTTCATTACGTATTTTTCAGAAACAAAATAAATATTAGCACTAATATCCGAAATACACTTATGTTCTCAAGACTTATACACGTAACCGAATATAGTTTAAAAGAGTATTCAAAAATAATTGAAAAACATGCTAATTTTTGTTAGAGAGTTTGAGCAATGCTGCGGCTACATCTCCTTTTGATTCAATAAGTGCTCGTTTAGCGATCTCTGCTGAAACATTGGCTTGCGTACAAACAAAGCTGAGGTCGTCTTTATCGATTTCCGGTTCCTGAATATTATGGTGTGACCCCGCAATTTCGGTGTTTTCTGAACCACCTATAATCTGATAGATGGTTTGACCCTGAACGATAAATTTCAGAACTTGAGGGCTACTAATTATAATATTTCTATCATGGCACTTTATAACTATCTCTTGCGCACTAATAATTTCTTGAGAGCCTAAACCCATTTGACGCATTAGTTTTCGCATATCACTATTATTGAGCCGCATTATGGTTCCTTCCCAAACCGAATCTAACTTTAATAGCTATGCCCCTCTTAAAAAATTTTGTTTCTGAGGGCAAAAGCAAAAGCTGTCCGCACCCAAGTGGTTCCATTTCTTTCGAACAAATAATTGAATCCTCTCCTGCATAGTGTTGGCCCACAAAATTTGAAATGAAAGGCGCGAAAACGTCTTTTCCCTGAAGTACAAAGGGTTTGGCCTCGTCGGCTACTATTACTTTTTTCTGTAAATCAGCGCAATTCGAAAACAGTTTGAGACCTTGATGTTGCAACAATATGTAACCATCCGAACGCACAACGGCCAATAGCTTGGTTCCTATGCAGACTGATTTCAGTCTATGGGTGTGAGACGAGTACGAGAAGTTCAGTTTCATCGAACCTATTGCGTCTCCTACTGGTTTTCCGTACATAAAATTCAATAGACTAACCACTTTTTCCTTTGTGTAGTTTTCCATTAATTGTTCACACGAATATTGAAGAATTCCGATGCGTACTACTACCTTTATTAAAGGTATTTTTTACCGCATATTCGAAATCTGCGACACCTATCCTATCCGATCCGTGTCTAATAGCTGAAAGGCCTGCCTCTATTACTATGTTTCGAATCTCCGCCCCAGTGTATCCTTCTGTATCTTCGGCTAATCTCTGTAAATTCACATCGTTTGATAAACTGACTCCTCTAGTGTGAACCCTAAAAATTTCGACACGCTCTTCCATGGAAGGATAACCAATCTGGATAATCCGATCGAATCGACCAGGCCTCAACAAGGCTGGATCCAAAATATCAATTCGGTTGGTAGCTGCGAGAATTTTGACACCCGCCAATGGCTCGAATCCATCCATTTCACTGATGAGTTGCATAAATGTCCTCTGAACTTCTCTTTCGCCGCTTGTACCAATATCCATTCGTCTGGCCCCTATAGCGTCAATTTCGTCGATAAATATAATTGATGGGGCTTTTTCTTTGGCCATCTCAAACAGTTCCCTGACTACCCGCGCCCCCTCACCAATAAACTTTTGAACCAATTCTGATCCCACGGTACTTATAAATGTTGCATTGGTTTCTCCAGCAACAGCTTTAGCTAATAGCGTCTTACCTGTACCAGGAGGACCAGATAACAAGGCTCCCTTTGGAGGTTCTATGCCTACGCGCTTAAACACTTCCGGGTTTGTAAGAGGCAAAACGGCAATTTCTTTGATCATTTCGATTTGTTTTTTTAAGCCTCCGACATCATGAAATCTGATTTTCGGTTTATCGATGACCTCCATTGCCTTGACATATATATCTTGAGATTTGGGTAAAACCTCAATGATTGATGAACCCCTTTGGTTCAACGCTACCCGCATACCAGGTCTCAGAGAAAATGCCTCAATATTTTGAGAGACATAAACTACCAGATTAGGGCCATTTGAGCTATGTACAACAGCACGTCCGTCTTGTAATACTTCAACAATAGATGCTTCCACTAAAGGCGTACTTCTCACTTGGTCTAATTCCCTCCTCATGTATTCTAAGTCGCGAACATAATGCTCACGCTCAATTAGCAGAGAAGCTCTTTCGGCTTCTAACAATCTAACTCTGTTTTCAAGCTCCTTTAGACGAGTGAAAAGGTCTGCCTCAGTCTCATTGTCTGTATCTTCAGTAAGTTCTGAGTCTTTTTCGTCAAATTCACTCATGGTTCGGCGACACCAAGACAAAATTATAAAGTAGAGGAACAATATAAGACATGGGCAACCCAATGGTATATTACTGTGAACTATGTGGAAAAACTTCCGTTGAACCATTGAAGCCGATTGATTACTTCGGCGAGAAATTGCTTGTCTGCAAAGATTGTGCCTCAAAAAATCGTCGGAAAGACGATTCAAGGATGCCTACCACACAAAAGCTCCCAAACAAAACCACGGCATCTCAGATAAAATTGAAACGAGTGCCCGAATACGATCTTATAGAAGATTACTCGCAGACGATAAAACAATCCAGAGAAAAAATGGGATTGACTATTCAGCAACTATCAGCAAAAATTGGTCTAAAAGAAAGCATTCTTCGCCGAATCGAGGCAGGAAAATTCTCTCCAGACATTTTCACAACTAGAAAGATAGAGCGATTCCTTAAAATTGTTCTTCTGACCAATCGAGAACAGAGTGATATGGTGACACCCAGTTTATCAGGTGAACACGGATTGGAGCTGAGACATGTCGCAAAACTCAAGGAAAATGCTAAATGAGTTATTAGCCGTTTCTAGAGTGATCGTGCTTCGGCTTAATCATCGAGAGGCACGGGACTATAGACTGACAACTCATGTTTGCATGGTGGCTCGTGCCTTTGGCGCTGACGGTATAATAATAGCAGACGTCACCGCTCGGAGTCAAATCGAGAAAATTAAAAGGTTAAACGATGATTGGGGCGGAAGATTTTGGGTTTTGGATAAACTATCCACAACAAATGTATTAAAGGATTGGAAACTCTATAACGGCGTACTTGTTAACCTAACCATGTATGGAGAAAATATTCATAATACTATCACCCAACTCTACAACGACTTTTTCATTAGACATAAGCGCATCATGGTTGTTGTCGGGTCTTCCAAGATTCCAAGGTTTATATATGACGCCGCGGACTATAATATATCCATCACGAATCAACCACACTCTGAGGCTGCTGCACTGGCGGTTTTCTTGGAGAAGTTGTTGGGTGCGCACGTATGGGAGCATTCTTACAGCAATATGTCATTAAAAATTGTGCCAGCTCTAAAAACGAAGGGGAGAGCGGTGAAAAATGAGAAAACTAACTGATACAGACCTAGACCTTTTAGCAGTAGCATACAAACTGACCGGAGTCGAAGGTTATGCTGTGCTCCAATATATAGCACAGAACTCCGAATCGACGGATGACGAATTAAGCAGAGCATTTAAAGTTAAACCCAACGTAATTCGACAAATTATTTATAATTTGGAAAAGAATGATTTGGTTGTATTTAGAAAAACAGTTGACTTAAAGACAAATTGGGTTACGTTTTACTGGAAAGCCAATAAAGATTTCTTTAGAACGCATGTCGAATATAGAAGGAACAAGATTGTTGAAAAAATCAAGAAACGATATGAGCATGAAAAAAATCATAGTTTCTTTTCGTGCCCGAATAAATGTATCAGAATCGTGTTCGATGAAGCTTTCGAAGAAGGCTTTAGGTGCCGAAAATGCAATGAAATATTGGTAATGGAAGATAACGGGGAATTAATTAGTTTTCTGGGAAGTGTCTTATCGTCAATGCTCAGGCCAGAGAAAGAACGTCCTCCAAGGCACCATAAAAGAACTCGTTAACGCCTACAACGTAGCTCTTCCAAGGCAAACCTGAGTAATTTATTTTCTTAAAAATTCTTGTGCTGGCAGGGTTTGGCATGCCTCCGCCAACAAATTTATTAAACGGGGGCATAATTGTGATTCGTCTGAGACCCTTTTGATTATTCGTTAAAAATATCCAAGCAAACGTCCTAAATACGCTTTTTATAAAAATTGCTGGATGAATGTGTGCCAATACCAATTCATTAGTTTTTCTGATATTGGATGGTAGAGAATGTCCATGTAAGAAGCTTGTTTTTACACCACTTACCACGAACTCGTAAGTTTTTAAACATTTAAAATCAATATAATTTTCGATTAATCCATCATGATTTCCTTTTACTAAAATTGCCTCAACCGAGTTGTCGTCTAGGAAATTGTTGAAGCGTTTTAGCAGTACACTTTCAAAATATGTAGGCGTTCCAACGGTTTCTTTAAGATCACCGTTTATTATCAGTTTTTCAACTTCATATTTCCTAAAAAGCATTTTTAGGTCTGAGAGACAAGATTCAAACACTGATTCGGCTAACGCTTGCGAGCTGGTAGAAGCGCCGAACCCGAAGTGTAGTTCAGCTATTACAAGAGTTTTTCTGTCCTTATAATAAAGAGCTGAAGCATTTATAAGAGGAATCATCACTCAAGAAATAAATGGGCTACAGGAATTTAGAGTCTATTATCACAGACTTCTTAAATGTTACTATTGAACTGCCCAGAACTGAAAGGGCTAAAAGAGTCTTTTCACTTGCAGCCAAAAAGATTGATAGCCTCCTTAAATTGATGGATGCTGGAATCGAACTAATTGAACTGAACGATGGAAGAACCGTAATGATTACCACAAACCGATGCTACTTAATTTATAGGTACTTTTTTTGCTCCTGCAATGATTTCTATTTAAGAAATTTGGCCCAAAATAAGTCAGAACCATGTAAACACATCTTTGCAGTGTTGTACATGGATCTAACCAAATGACTGATTTAAAACTCCACACCAATTTTAGATCGACTTTTATTATTGTTAAGTGTACTTAGGTTTCTTTTTCCTTGACTGATGAATCCAACATGGACATAATTATTACAATGATAAATACAGCTATTGAAGCAATTGTTCCCAAATAGTACAGGACTGAGAAATCAATCATGACGAATAAAGTCTGATAAGCAAACTATTAATTAACTTTTGGGTAAACAGTCCCATAAAATGGGATTGTTCTCGGATAAGCTAGAAAAAGCTATCAAAAGCAGATTTAAGGATTACACGAACATCCAGCGTGAGGCTTTTGAACCCATTTTAGAAGGTTCTAACGTTGTGATTTGCAGCGAGACTGGGTCTGGAAAAACGGAAGCTGCAATGTTGCCGCTTATTGAGAAAATTTTATCTAACCAGACCAAAGGCATAAAGGTATTATATGTAACTCCGCTTCGAGCACTGAACCGGGATATTTATGATAGGTTGTCTAAAGTGGCTAATGAGGTCGGTGTCGAAATTGCAGTTAGACATGGCGATACTCCAAAGGGCGTTAGAGATAGATTAAGAGCGGAACCTCCAGACATTCTTGTCACAACACCCGAAACTTTTCAAGCATTAATAACCGATCCCAAGAATTTGCAAAGTTTGAAAACTGTGAACTGCATCGTAATAGACGAGTCCAACGAGCTCATACGTTCGAAACGAGGTTCACAGCTTTCATTAGGCATAACAAGAATAAAAAAATACCTCGGACGAGAAATCCAACTAATATGTCTCTCAGCAACCATTAAAAGTGGCAAATTTGTAAAGAATTTTTTTGTTGGTAAAGGGAAAGTAATATATATTAATTCCTTTAAAAACTATTATATTAAAGTCGATGAAATCCAAGACAGCAACAACCTTGACCAAGTCTATGAGCGTATCATTCAACACATAGACTCCAAAACAATAATTTTCGTTAATACAAGATACATGGCGGAAGCCCTTGCCAGAATTACTGAGAAAGACGAACGTCACCGTTTCAGCTTAGAAATCCATCATAGCTCGCTGTCTTTAGATAAAAGATTAAAAGTAGAAGAAGGTTTGAAAACAGATCAGCTCAAAGCGGTTGTATCCACCTCGTCACTTGAATTGGGAATAGACATTGGGAAGTTGGAAAGGGTGATCCAAATTGGGTCTCCGCGAAGTGTTGAGACTTTGGCCCAGCGTTTGGGTAGAGCTGGACACAGGACCAATGCGGTCTCTAACGGCGTTTTAATCGCTCTGAATACTTTTGATTTATTAGAAATATTGGCTTGTTCACTTCTTCTGATATCTAAATGGATGGAGCGCCCCAAGTTTTTTGAAACACCATTGGATGTTTTGGCCAATCAAATAGTTGCTCATCTTCTGGTCGTGCGAAATGCGATAAAAAAGGATGTACTTGAGCTGATCCGCTCTTCTTATCCCTATAAGAGACTAACAGAAGCACAACTCGACGAAGTACTAAGATTCCTAGAGCGCTATAAGTATGTTCGACTCGTTGGAGACAAGTTGTCAGCGGGTTATAGAGCAAAATTATTTTTCTATAAAAATATCAGCACAATTGTTTCTAACATGCAGTTCATGGTTAAGGATTTAGCTTCGAGATCGCCTATTGGATTCTTGGACAACTCTTTTGTCGAAAGGTATTGTGAAAAAGGGAAAAATATCATTTTAGGGAAGAACAAATGGGAAGTCGTTTCCGTTGATTTTGGAAAACGAACAATCATTGTAAAAGCAGGTGGTCAAGGCGTAGCCACCATTCCAAACTGGAGCGGGGACACCTTGCCTGTTGACGATTATGTTGCAAAAAAAATGGTCGATTTAATTAAATCTAAAAGAAGACTCAGACTTACAATTAAGATGCATTTATCAGACGCAGTAAAACGGGATCTGATGCTGCTTCCGGTCGTCCCAGAGTTGCAACATATATCAGCATATATCATTGAGAGGGACTCAGTACTAGGTCTAATGGTAATTTTGGCCCCAATTGGCACTAGGGGAAACAAGACGCTGGCTGTCCTAATAGAGGAGTTGCTTATAAGAGAAGGCTTCGCTTGTGTGACGTACTCGACATCCTTTGGAATTCTAATTCAGAGCCAAGGAACTACTGCTGAACTTGTCAAAAGATTACTTATCAGCTTGGATGAATCGTCAGTTAATGAATTACTTAAACAAGGTGTATTACGATTTGGTAAGTTTACTGACCGCCTTTTCAATGTTGGTAGAAGATTTGGCATAGAGGTTGACGAATTGATTGAAAAATTCGGAGCTAGAAGAACTCATCATCTACTCGAGTCCACGATTGTGGCTTTGGAAACACAGAGCGAGGTGTTCCAGGATGTATTCGATGTACACGAGGTGTTAAAATTGTTAAGGGTGAAGAGAATATATACACAGGACGAGGCTGGAAAAGATGTGGTCGCTTTGGCCGAGCTCTTTCTTAAAAGTGTATCTTACACTTCGAAGGCCGCTGGATTAGACGAGTCAAGTCTAGTAGAAATTGTTAAGCAAAGGGTATCACGCAAGAGTTATTATTGTTTTTGCCTGAGTTGCTTCAAATTTCAAACGAAGTTAACGGTTTCTGAAATCAGAGACGGCTTTAAATGCCCGCATTGCAACTCGTTGTTCCTCGGATTCCTATCTTGGAAAGATAACAATTCGGATAAAGCAGTCAGATTGCTAAGGAACAATGCAAAAACGGAAGACAAAGAAATTAATAGGATTATTAAAGAACTGGTAGAAAGTGCCAATCTCTATATTGACTTTGGACGCCGAGCCCTGATTGTACTAAGTGGTTTTGGCATAGGACCGACAACAGTGAAAAGAATACTGAGAAAAAGACTTGTAGACGAGCGGCAACTTTACATAGAAATCCTCAAAGCTGAGCAAGAGTTTATCAGAACGAGAGAGTTTTGGAGCTGATAAGCTTTGGGCGGCAGAAGACGTAGACGAAAGATAGTCATTCAAAAGAAAAGAACCCCTCCAAAAGTTTTTAGGTGCCCTATCTGTGAGGGATTTCCGCTTAGGATGGACATAAACAAAGAAGGCCAAGTCTCAGCCAAGTGTGCCTACTGCGGATTCTCTGCAAACTTTACGGTGAACCCAGGTTCGGAACCCATTGACGCATATTCTAAACTTACTTCCATAGCGGAGAGCAAAGACTTTGGGAAAAATATTTGAATATTTAATGGAAGTCAGACAAAAAAAACCTTTAATACTTGCATTGTTGGACCCAGACAAAACAACTTCGGGCAAAGCAGAAAAAATCATTTCGAGATTAGAGAGGAGTCACTTTGATGCTTATCTGATAGGAGGAAGTACAGCAATATGGCAAAGCAAGGTCGATAATCTAATAAATACTATAAAAAAGGTTTCTAACAAACCCGTAATAATATTCCCTGGTAGCATTAGCAACTTGAGCCCACTTGCTGACGCAGTACTATTTATGAGCTTACTGAATTCTTCAAGCCCTTTTTACATAGTGGAGCAACAGTTTCAAGCGGCTCCCATCGTTAGAGAGATGGATTTAGAGCCAATTTCAACAGCGTATATCATATTGGGACAAGGAGGTACAGCCGGATTTGTTGGTCACGCTAGACCAATTCCCCTTGATAAACCAGAGCTTGTGGCTGGATACGTTTTAACTGCCCAATACTTTGGGTTCAAAATGGTTTACTTAGAAGCAGGGTCTGGTGCATCTGAACCGATACCAACGTCGCTTATTAAATTCGTTAAAGCCGTTGCAGAAATACCTATAATTGTTGGCGGTGGAATAAAGAATATAAAACAAATCCAGAGTTTGATTAAAGCTGGCGCGGACTGTTTAATAGTTGGCAACATTTTGGAAAACCCATCCGAATCGAATAGGTTTCTGAGGGAGTTAAACAGTTTGGAAAGTGTTCTCGGAAACCAGACTCAACAGGTCAGACCCAAACACTGCACCAACTAAAGATTTTGATGAATCAATAACTGGAAAAAGTTCTGTACGAGCCAAACACATTTTCATTGATAAAGACGCAATAGTTTCGCTAGGAAGCACGGCCTGCTGCAGCGGTCTGAGAACCCTTTCTAAGGGTGTTTTAGCTATACTCAGAACCAGTTTGTCGATATAAACAATCTGGGATCCTTCCACCCCCCATTCCTCCCCCGCACCTGCTACACCCACCTCTTCCTTAGAACTCATGCGTTCTTCATTGATGTTTTCGAGAAAGTCGAGCTTTGTCAGTACTGAAAAAAGGTTCATTTCATCGTTGATGACCAAAGCGGATGAATAGTTACAGAATTTTAACATTTGCCATGCTAACCGCATAGGGGTTTTATCCCAAATCAAGGGAAACATCTTACGTATAAATCGAGCGACGGATATTTTGTCAAATTCTTTTTTTGATAGCACCTTTCTCAAAACGTCGCGTACAAATACTATTCCCTTAAAGAATCCATGATCATCCTCCACGCAAACATATCCCTTTTCAACCAAAGGCTTTGCGACCAGATCCAAGTTTAAGTTTTCGAGAACCCGACTTTCGGATTCTTCCAGGAGTACGCTCACCTGCTCTTCGTCAGGTTCATTAAGTAAAGCGTCAACAGACAAAACACCCAACAAGTTGGCTTTTTTGTCCACGACTGGTAAAACTGGGAGGCGGTGTGTGATAAACAAATTTATGACTGAGGACCTCGTGATGGGGAGATTTACTTTCGGTAAATCGGGGTCTACTAATTCGCCTATCCGCGGCATTTGGACACCAAACCAGATAAAAATAAAATAGAGAATACCCTATTAATAAGCATTTCAAGTAATAACCTAATAGAGTGTGGGAAGGTTTTTAAAAGTCATAGTTTACGTTCATTGGTAACAACTATTTTCAACTGTTCAAGGTGTTACTGCAACAGTTTTGTCAGAAATGGGGAATACTATGTTTTACAGAATACTTTTCTATAATTACAGAATTTGATGCGGCGTCACAGATATAGAAGCCTGTCGTAGCAAATACTACAACTTTAAACACCGCCATCACAAGCAAAACTGGCAATAATACGAGTTAGACGCACCAATTGTTGCCAATAGCCTAAACAGATACACTGCTTTCGACCAGTAACTTTTAAAGAATATGTTTATGGCAGTAACATCTAACCTCAATTGGAGGAATGCTGACATCTTTCACATAAGAGAATTTGTGCCATACAAATATATACATCCCTTAAGCCTCCATTACGTCACTAATTGCGGTCCAACACGAAAACAAAAGGCTTTGATAGAGCATCGCTCTTAAAAGTGATAGCTTTTCTTTCGGCAGGTTTAATTCTTGAGGCTTTGTCAATATGGAATTACCCAGGCTCAATTGTAAACCACCCCACTGCAATCCGAGTGGAATTTGGATTATTAATTTTTAAAAAAATAATCTATTACCCTAACCTGACAAGTCCGTTGGTGAGCCCACCGCAACTAGATTATCTGCAATTATTTTTCTTAATTGCGACAATATACATTTTGTTTAAGTTTTTGTCGGTCAGATCCAAAAAGCGTTCGACCAACGCAAACTAATATGAGCAATTGTTCAACAGGCAGTGGATATAACCAAGCTACTGCATAAGGTTATTAGGATGGCTGAGAGTTTCACAGAGGGGCTGGTAGCTCAGCAGGCAGAGCGCCCGCCTCGCACGCGGGAGGCCGCGGGTTCGAATCCCGCCCAGTCCATAATATTTTTCAGGTTGGAGGTTGGTGCTTGCGCAAGACCACAAGATTTTTAAATATAATCAGTATAACTGATTATCAGATGAACTGATGACTGTGAATGATGGTTATATAACAGGCCCGGATTTTGTGGCTCTACAGGTCAATGACATTGAAGCCTCAAGAAAGTTCTGGACAGAAACTGTAGGCCTAAAGCAACTACCGAAAGCACCTCCAGGTGCAGTCCTGTTCGATACAAAACCGATACAATTTGCCATTAGAACTCCCTTGGTAGATCTCAAGGCGGTAAATCATCTGGGATGGGGTATTTCTTTATGGATGCATGCGGATAACGTGGAAGCTCTATACGATAGGCTTGTGAAAAAGAATGTAGTGATACTTCGGAAACTCGAATCAGGGGCTTTTGGCAAGCAGTTTACGTTTTCTGACATCGATGGGTATTCCATTACAGTGCATGGAGACATATGACTTCAATTGATGAAAACCGAAACATGACCTTGAACTCATCATTCGGTTTCATGCTGGCCAAAGCGGCACAAAAGATTGCAGATATTGCTCAGGAGAGCTTAGCCCCGCTTCAGCTCAATACTCGTCAGGTAGGTCTCCTCATGACAATAAAGCAATACGGACCCATCACTCAAACCAAGATCAGTAAGCTTCTTCGAATAGATAGAACTACAATGGTAGCCCTGATAGACGATTTGGAAAACCGTGGTCTTGTCGTGCGAATGGAATCCTCGCAAGATAGGCGGGTAAACAACTTGACTTTGACGGCAAAAGGAAATGACATTTTGGATCTGGCTTGGAAGAAAGTATTGGAGAGTGAGGAGAAGGGGCTTCGTAACCTTTCCACTTCTGAAAAGCAAAGTCTGATCAAAATGCTAGAAAAAATAACCGGATACTAGAGATAGATAGCTATGGATGGGCCAGACAAAACAGGAAAAAAGACGGCAGTTTCCATAGATGTGGTTGAGCCATACGATTTTGAGCTATCTCTTATTGCGTATAGATCTTTTCAGCCAAAGAATGAGGCTGAAGACAAAACCTACCATATTGCTGTTGAACAGGCTAACGTTCCCATTATGATCACAGTCAGCAAAGATCAAGCGTCACGGAATAACATTGTAGCATCTGCAGACCCAGAGATTAAAGAGGCTTTCCTGGAGAAAATCGTTAAGTGGGTATTATCCACGGAACTGAATCTTTCTCCTTTTTATAGGCTAATACACAATGATGCAAAGCTCGATTTGATCATTACGCCACTGCATGGTCTAAAACCATTTCGTCCAGCTTCATTGTTCGAAATGGCTGTTGTTGCAATAACTGAGCAGCAGATATCGCTGTCCGCAGCGTTTCGTATAAGGTCTCGGGTTGTTGAACGCTTTGAAATGCCCCTGAAGGGAGAATGGATATTTCCTGATGCTGACAGATTGGCAAATGCATCTCTAGAGGATCTTAGATCGTGCGGCCTCTCAAAACAGTAGGCCCAATACATCCACGAACTCTCAGGTAATATTGCAAGAGGAGAACTGGATCTCGATGGCTTGAAGAGAATGAACGATGATCAGGCCAGGGAAACAATAATGAGCTGGCTGGGTTTCGGTGCGTGGTCAGCGAACTATATTCTTGTGCGGGGCCTAGCCAGACCAGACTGCGTTCCCATTGATGATCTCGCGGTGCGCAGTGTGATCGGTAAATATCTTGGAAATGGCTCACGTGTTTCTTCTCCAGTTGTGGAAGATCTGCTGGAACCTTACAAACCATATAGAGGCATTCTGTCTTTTTACCTGTTAGCTTATGATAGATTGGATTCTGTCGTAGTATTCGCTTAAAACATTAATCAAATCCCGCCCAGTCCACCGCACAACGACTAAGGGCTTTGTTGCTCAGTAGATCTTTCATAGTTAACCTTGAACTCAGCTTGAGCTAAGATGGCTTAGGTCATCGATTTATTGTTATTGTACCTTCGAAGCTTAATTAAAAGGTATAGGAATAAAAAGTATTCTTTAATATTGAGTTTACTTTGACCAGTCTTTCTATTTATAAATGTAAATGGCAATTCGAATATTGATTGATACTTACCCTTAACTATTATTTCAAGGAGAATTTTATAACCGCTGGATGTAATGGCCACGCCTTGCAACACGCTTTTTTTAAGGCCAAAAAAACCAGATAACGGATCTTTGACTATCCTGGTTTGGGGAATGACTAAATGAGATAAGATTGTGGCAAACTTCGATATTACTTGTCTATATAGGCTCCAACCAACTATGGAGCCTCCTTTGACTTTTCTGGAGGCAATCACTAAGTCGTATCCTTCAATCAACTTATTCAAAATTTTAGGCAACAATTCAGGCGGATGCTGTAAATCAGCATCCATTACAATTAGCGAATCCGCTGATGCATGTTGAATTCCAGAGACAATCGCGGAACCTAAACCCATCTTGGCGGGGCGTAAAACAACTCTTAGAAATGGGTATTTCGACGCCAAATTAAATATTGCCTCCGCTGTTCCATCTGGACTCGAGTCGTCTACAAATATGACTTCGTAAAGCGCTGTGGCATTGAATGCGTTATGGATTGTGTCAATTAGCGCAAAAACGTTTTCTTTTTCATTATAAGTTGGGATAATTATTGAAACAAGGGGATGTTTGGTTGAGCGGTTTAGGAAAGTGTTATCCTTAAAGTTGTTTTCCAACAAACTCATTTGACATCGCTTCAATCCCATAGGCGCTATTAAGCTACAAACTTAAGTTGCTGGCGCCTCTATTAATATAACGGTGGCGAGCCACTGGACGGCCTCCGGGCCTAGGGTCTGAGGACGCTCCGCCCACCATGTGGTAACGCGACGTCGTAAGACGTTTGGGGAGACTCAAGCCTCTGGCACAGAAACGCCAAAGTGAACCTGATATATGACGATGATGCCCAACGGAGGATGCAGGTTCAGTTTATGAAACGGTCAAGCCGCGTGGTGCAAGAACGAACATGCGTCAATGAGTAGACCACATGAGACGCGGGTTGTTCGCTAAGCCAAATGCCGTCTAAAACCAAAGGCGGGCTACGAGTGGCACGCCACCGAAACAACTCGTATATTAGGTTAAGTTTATATTGAGTCGAACACTTTTGTTGGTTGAACCTTCTTGACATCTGCGTATGTATTAATCAATACCGAGATAGGAAGCGAAGAAGACGTATTGAGCCAACTTAAACAAATTCCTTTGGTTAAAGAAGCACATTTGGTTTACGGGGTATATGACATAGTGGCCCTTGTTGAAGCGCCTGACCTCGACAAACTTAAGGAAGCTGTTACCTGGAAAGTTAGAAAATTGGACAAAGTCAGGTCCACTCTTACGATGATCATAGTCGAAAGAGGAGGAAAATAAACGACGCCCTTTATGCGAAGGTATTAAATGAACTACTGAATTGAAAATTGGTAATATTTTATATTGGATTGGATGACACCGACAGCCTCATGGGCGGATGTACTACTTTCACAGCCTATAACCTAATAAAGTTTAGCAAGAAAAAGGGTATTCGAGTTATCGATTTTCCAAGACTTATACGATTGAACCCAAATGTTCCTTGGAAAACTAGGGGCAACGCAGCCGTTGGGTTTTCTGTCGATGCAACTGACCAATCGAATTTAATGAGCCAGTTTACAAAGGTAATGGAAGATACTAAACAGAATGGTTCATCGGCTTCCCTAATAATTTTGAATCAGAAGCAGAGGCGTAGACTTGAACCCTATTTTTGGGAAGCTTTAAGCAGAGTAGTAGACGACGAATGGTCCACTCAGTTGATTAGAAACTCAGGTGCGTTGTATCATTCAACAAAAAAAAGAGGTTTGGTGGGAGCCGCAGCGGCGGCTACGATGTTGCTCACTGAAGGTGATTTCACATTTGAAATGTTAACATATAGAAGTAAAAAGTCTATGGGTTTGCCAAGATACATTGACCCAAAGAGCGTTTTCCAAATGGACAGACATTGCTCAACTTTTACTTTTGGAAACGTGGATGGCAACAGAATTCTGATTGCACCGCATGGTGCGGACCCCGTATTATATGGAATTCGCGGAGAAAACCCAGAAAAGTTATTTGAATCAACAAAATTAGTTCATAGCGAGAAACCCTCGGGTGGGCTTGTTTATTGTACGAACCAAGGCACAGATGCCCATTATGTAAAGAGAAAAATGAGCGAAATTAGGTTAGGCGACGCCTTAGAGATAGAAGGTGTAGTACAAGGAACTCCGACGATTGGGTTAGGGGGCCATGTATTCTTGACAGTCTCCGATGGCGTATATTCAATCAGGGCTGCGTTCTATAGGGAAACTGGTGATATGCATTTAGCCGCAGCAAAGCTTATACAAGGCGATTCAGTGACTTTGCTCGGCGGGGTAAAAATAGGCCTGGAGCCAGTACTGAACGTTGAAAAGCTAATTGTAAAAAAGATTGTTCCATTGTATCTTTGGCGGAACCCCCTCTGTAAACAGTGCGGGTCAACATTGAAAAGTATGGGGAAAAATCAAGGGCATCGATGTGAAAAATGCGACAAACGTTATCCCGCCGTAAACAAGTCATTACTAAGGATCCAGAGACCGGTCACTCCTGGTCTGTACCTTCCTGCTTTGCGCTACTTCAGGCACTTAATGAAACCCGAGCGGAGATACGGGAGAGAAAGGAATGGAAGAAAATTTTTACATAGAGAGTTCAAGTTGCTTTTTTGAAGCACAGACAATGAGCACAATCCCGTCTTAGTCTAAAGGATGGCTTGTAAACGCCTTAAATCACCGATAGGTCCAGCACAGCAGCTCCAAATATAGGAATAGCGGGGGGTGGATTTGAACCACCGACCTCAGGGTTATGAGCCCTGCGGGGTAACCAGGCTCCCCTACCCCGCTTCTTGAAAGTAAACGACTGAAAGAAGTGCGATTTGCTTATATTGTTTTCTAGTGAGGCTTTTAAGCATTAACTCGATACATGACACACCAATTAAACCTTCATTTAGCAGTAAATATACTAAAAGTGACTGAACAGAGTCAACATAAGAAACCCATGCCTAGCTTTGCTTGGGCGCCATACAGCCAGTTTCGTTCGTGATTTTCGGATGTTTAGACAATTAAGTACCTAAGTTGCCAAAATAGGTTCGTTTGGGGCGAGACAGTTCAAGTGGTATCATCACTGAAACGTTATCAATCCAAAGCATTTGACATTGACCAGCTTAGCGTAATGGCCAATAAAGTTGCAGTGAAAAGTCTGTTTCCGAATGTTGTTAACCGTTTACGTTTTTCGGTAATTTGAAATATTCGGAAATTAAGAATCGTGGTATGGTTGCTGCAGAAATTTTTGGTGGATCCTTTTTAAACGATGTTTTAAAAGCAAGAGAAAGAATCAGCGATAAAATCAAAAAAACTCCTCTTGATTTCAGCAGCACTTTTAGCCGAATAACAAACAACAAAATATGGATAAAAGAGGAAAATTTGCAAAAGACTGGCTCATTTAAAGTCAGAGGAGCACTCAACAAGTTAAGGTCGGTCGATTCCGCCAATTTGGTCAACGGAGTCGTAACAGCATCGGCTGGAAACCATGCTCAAGGAGTCGCTTTTGCTGCCAAAGCAATTGGAGTAAACTCTACTATATTTATGCCAATCAATACCCCTTCAATTAAAGTTGAAGCTACCAAGTCTTATGGTGGAGACCCTAGGCTAATTGGAAACAGTTTTGACGAATGCTATAGCAGGGCCGTGGAGTACGCCCGTGACAAGAACGCGCTATTCGTACATCCTTTTAACGACAGGATGGTGATGGCTGGGCAAGGAACCATCGCTATGGAGCTTACGGAAGACTTGGATCAAATTGATCTGGTCATTGTCCCAGTTGGTGGTGGCGGTTTGATCACTGGGGTGGCTGCAACTTTAAAGAGAATTAAGCCCCATGTAAAAATTGTGGGCGTCCAAGCGAAAGGTGCAGATTCCATGTATAGGTCATATAAATCAGGTAGACTCGTGGCATCCAAAGATGTCAACACTTTTGCGGAGGGCATAGCAGTAAAGAGGCCAGACCCTGAGATGTACGACCTTATATGTGAGCTGGTCAATGATTTCGTAACTGTCTCAGACGATGATATTGCATTTGCCATATTAATGCTGATGGAAAGAGCCAAACTGATTGCGGAAGGTGCTGGAGCTGCCGCCTTAGCGTCCATACTTTCCGGCAAGATTGGCGTGAAAAACAAGAACGTTGTGTGCGTAGTTAGCGGTGGAAACATCGACCTTTTAACTCTTGACCGTGTACTTGAGAAAGGATTCCAACACTCAGGGAGGCGTGTTAGGATAAGAGTGTTACTTAACGACCGTCCTGGAGAATTAAATAAAATTTTGACGGTTATAGCGGATACTAAGGGAAATGTCGTGTCAATCGACCATGAGAGAACGAATCTTGATGTTTCCATCGGTAAAGCAGAAGTTACGATGGAAATTGAAACCTCTGGCCCAGAACATCAAAAAGCTATCTTCAACAGCCTCAAAAGTTGTGGCATTAGAATACAAGCCCTCTAACTTTACGGAAGGGTTCGGAACGTTTTTTAGCTCCTTAGCTCAAGGTTGAACTGAAAGAAATGGTGGAGAATATGGATACAAATAATCCAAAAATTGTTGTAGAACCTCCTGGACCAAAAGCAAGGAAAGTTCTGGAGAAGGATCGCGAATTGGTGATGCAGTCTTTTTCGAGGTGGTATCCCCTAGTCGTTGATCGGGGAGAGGGGGTATACGTATACGATGTGGATGGAAACAAATACTTGGACTTTAACGCTGGGATTGCTGTGATGGCTTTAGGTCATGGTAACGATGCGGTAACAAACGCAATAATCAGACAGGTAAAAAAATTAACACATTATTCATTCACTGATTTTTTATATGAACCGGCTATCAGCCTGGCAGAGAAACTTTCGACAATAGCACCGCAGCGACCCAACACCAGGATTTTTTTTGGCAACAGTGGGGCAGAAGCAAATGAAGCAATGATCAAGGCAGCGAGATGGAGCACCCGGAGACAAATCATTCTGGCATTCACGGGGTCTTTTCATGGTAGAACATTCGGCGCGATGAGTTTAACCGCAAGCAAACCGGTTCAGAGACGCTATTTTGGGCCACTTGTCCCATCGGTTGAACACGTGCCGTTTCCATATTGTTATCGTTGTCCATTCAAAATGACCCCGGATAGCTGTGACTTATACTGCGTGGATTATTTAGAAGAACAATTATTCGACAAGTATGTGCCAGTTGAGGAAACTGCTCTTTTTGTAGGCGAAGCAATACAAGGAGAAGGCGGCTATGTTCCAGCACCCGATGACTATTTTGTTAAGTTAAAGAAAGTATTAGACAAGAACGGTATACTTCTTGGAATAGACGAGGTACAAAGCGGTGTTGGCAGAACTGGTAAATGGTTCGCTATAGAACACTACGGCGTCAAACCAGATTATGTTTCCTTGGCAAAGGCGATTGCTGGCGGTCTTCCATTGGGAATATTAATCGGTAAAGACGAACTCATGGAACTGGACGACGGTTCTCACGCAAGCACCTTTGGCGGAAACCCAGTTTCTTGTTCGGCTGCAAACGCTCTTATCGACCAAATTCGGGATAACAATTTACTGGAAAAAGTTGGGGCCAATGGTAGATATTTGATTAGACGACTGAAGGAGATACAAGATGTTTGCAGCCTGATAGGAGATGTCAGGGGAAAAGGGTTGATGGCCGGTGCGGAGCTTGTGCGTGACCAGAAAACAAAGGAACCAGCCACGACGGAACTGCGTGAATTGCTTTTAAAGTTGTGGAAACGAGGACTTGCCATAATAGGTTCTGGTAAATCGGTTGTTCGTTTTTGTCCTCCTCTAACCATTGAACCGGACCAACTAGATATTGGTTTAGATATTTTTGAAGATGAAATAAAAAAACTGCAAACATAACAGACCAGCACGGAAGCCGTATGACTGCTTCCCTTATCCACCTTATTATGGGATACCCCTGCACTTTTTAATGGAGCAAGCAAAACTGAAAAGACCGCCGCGACGACCCATCAAGTCGGAATCTGCGACTGCTAAACCGGTTTAAAGAATCTTTTAGACCGTCTTAAGTATTCGTCAATATATTCCAACTTTTATTGACTATAGCTTAAAGGGAAAATCACACAGAGTACACGAGTTAGAGCAACTGCGTAATATTCGGCAGTTCGGGGTTAGTATTTTGTCTTCAACACGTATAAGTCTGTAAAAGTTTGACGTCATAGATTATAGCTGAACCGTTCCTTACAACAAGTCATATATGTGTTTGTGTGATGACCAGTATTCTTGGCTTAAGTGGTGAGTCGCTCTGAAAAAAGAATATTGTAACATCTCCAAATTTTCTTCATATGACAACACATTCGGGGAACATTCAATAAGTTTGCCAAGGTGTACGGGATAGTGGGTTTCAAGATAGCTTAGGCTTCAAGCCACCAATACGTGGCCGTCTCGAGATTTTTCTTTTAATCTATTATGGCGTACAACTACTGCACCAACCTTACTTTGGCATCATCTGTCCGAATACGGATAAAAAGGAACTTAACGTTTACATCATGTCTCACGACCAGAAGTTTCAGTCTGTCCAAGCTCTTCTATCCTGTGGGACCAAGTAGAAAGTTGTCTCCAAACGTTTGGATGTTAGTTCCAGGGAGCGGAACTGCATATATTCTCCTGCCAAGTGGAATAAAGTTTAAGCCCATCAGTTCAGTGACTCTAAATAGTACTAAACGGCACATCAACCTTGTATTCTAATGCTAAAGCCGAACTTTTCTCCAATCCAAATAACTCATCAAGCCGTTTCGTGCTCATTGAGTTCTTGTTGTTGAAGTCTGGAATACGTTGGAGCGCGTGGGTTCCGTGAGCTTTGAACGATGATATGGTAGAAAGAACTTGGCACGTAAACCATTTAATGAAATTTTTTTACTGTGTTACTTGAACCTTTTAATTTATGGAACAATAACTCTCTGATTAATCCTTCATCTTCCTAATCTGTCTGAACTTCGACTACGCCATCCACCAATATAGTCCAGCGTGGTCTTCGTCGTTCGGGGATTACCCTTTATCGGCAGGGTGCGACCGATATTTCGCAAAAGGATTTCTAAATTCTTTGGGCCAAGAGTAATCCCTGAGGCACGTCGCAAAAAGACGGTTACTGCCTGCATAAGCTTTTTAGACAACAACCCAGCATCATATGAAGGGTTTGTAATTGTTTTAAATTAAAAGTCGTAGGAAACACATTTTCAAAAATATTGCATTAATATGCTAACACAATCAAAAGATCGCATGCACGCTTTGATGAGTATCATTCCGCATATTTCAACGTTCCTTTGTTCCTTTGGCAAAATGAATTATCTTAATTAGTCTTGAACAAGTGTGTGCTTGGTGCATCTTGGGTTTTTCTTTACTCTACCTAAGTTGTAAAATGGTACTGACTGTATATTTTGCCAAGGCGGAGGTGTCGTCACCACCACACCCCGTCTGTTCTTGTGCAACGCCTGCAACAGTCATGATGAATGGAATAGGGTCATAATTAGTACTAAATCTGTGTTCCATATGTTTCAGCGGAAGTAAAGGGGTAGGCGGAATGTCGGATCCATCCAAAGCGTTTAACAAAATAACTTTCTACCAGTTAGTCTTGTTAATTAGGGTTTTCGTGTTACCCCTTGTGTTCAACTGGAGCATCTGGAAACTAGTTTAACTGTTAAAACTAACGAGTTTTGTCCAAATGTGGTGTTTCTGATTAAACAGATAACTTATTATCACACTTTGGGTTGACGTTGTCGGTGTGTTAACCGGGTGGTTCGCCGTTTCAAAGTGGAGTTTGTTGATGGGGAAGGCAACAAGGTTAGCGTTTCCGTCGAGGGTTACTTTTCTCAGGCTCAAGTCAACCGCCTGCTTGAGGCTGTCTCTCACATTTCTACGGTCAATGGGACCGATTCTTTTCAGAGAACATTTGATACCGATACGGTCTTTGGGAGGGTTGCATCTCTAATAAACGACTTTAGCTCGGAGGAATGGGTTTCTTCAAGTTTTGTACGCGATATTTATCACAAAAGATATGGTGAGGACATCGAGCTGCCAGTAATTTCCACGTACTTGGCTAGGCTGAATAAGATGGGATTGGTAGAAAAAAAAGGAGGGCGCAATAAGAGGGTTTACAGGTTGGTCAAAAGATGATTGCTATTATAGAGAGCACTACGGTTATGGACATCAAGAGGTACATCATCTTTGCCCCTTTGTCTAGGGCATTGACTAACTGGAGCAGCCCATCTTCTCCCAAGATTGTTGTTGTAAACGCCAGATAATCTCTGTGATATCTTGCAGGCGAAATTCTTCTTTCGGCCTCCAAAACTGTTGCAACAATCTCTTTGACTAAGCTTCCGGCGTCTGCGGTTCCAGCTGGTTTGTAGCCGAGTTGAGCATTTCTGATACCACTATTCCAATGATTATCTGTTGTGGCAATTTCAACCTGATCGAAACCCAATTTTTTTATGGTCTGTTGAATTATGGATTCTAGGCCACACGCCAAGTTGTTTGCGTCGATACTTACAAAGCCAATTTTCTTATCTCCCTTGAAAACTAACGCACTAATACCTCCAGGGCCAATGTCGTCTCTGGTCATTTTTTTTCTACAATAGCCCAACCCTTCTATTTCAAACTCTTGGTTGGGTAGGCTCCCAATTTTCTCTATTAGACGCAAAGTCTCGTTCACGTTACTGTCGTTATACATAGCTGTTTTTTCGTCGCAAAGTCCATTGTGTCTGTCCACTATGTCCTTCCTTACATCAACTAGTTTGACTATTTCTGCTGGCAAATCTTCCGTATTATTTTTTTTGCTTACGAAGTAGACGGTGTTCTCCAAAAAAGTGTACTTGTTGATTGATACGTCTGCGCCGTTAACATTACATATGCCTATTCTTTTTATGTCTATAAAGTCGTTTTGTTTATCTAGAGTTTCATATATCAGATGGGTAATCCTTTCAGTCTCTCTTCTCGTGGCAAGATTCAGACTGTGGTTTGATGCACCATGGAAGACCATTATGTTGTAGGCGTTGGATTGTTCGTATAGCAAAGAGGGAAGTTCGGCGCTTCCTATCGATTTAGCGGGCCCAGGATGGATATAGGGTATTATGATGGCGACCCTCCCATCATCCTTTCTTATGAAACTGTGCAAAGAAACTCCGACTGAACAAGGTTTGCCAATTTTTTGACAGACCGAATCAAACAAGTCCGAATTTCTGTCCATCCATGAGCCCGCGAAGGCTTTTATAAGGTCCATTCCTGTGACGGCTCCAGCTCTTATTTTTAAGAGAATTTCGAAGGAAATTAGTAAAATTACCATTGGCAACAGTATTACAAGCGCCTCGTTTGTGAAAGCAATTCTTAGCGGTGTTGTTACTAGGTAAACAACTTCAAACAAGGCGCTAAGTATTATGGTGAAACTTAGACGAACTCCAAAGACTGTTATCCAAATAAGTCCGTATATAAAAGTGAGAAGGGTTAGTGGTGTAATAAACAAAATCTGGGCAATCAAACCATTTAGTACTGACGCTAAGGGAAAGCCGAGCAGTATGCAAATGGCTATTGGCGTATTAAGATAAGCGTGAAAATAAAGCGTTCTCCTTGCACTGATAGTTGAACTATTCCCCAAGACAGTACTTGGAACAAGGGCTAATCCAACGAGCAACGGAAAAAGCAAAACCGTCTTAATAGTTTTTTGAAAAATCTCAGATTCAACAGTTACCGAAAGAGTTTCAATAAGAATTATGACGATGCTGATAGTCGGAGTTGTGGTAGTTGGTAACAGTCTCCTGCCCCGTATTGGTTTTTTTTCCATTGAAACAAATACGCATGTAGCTAAGGCTTAAGTTAAACGTTTTGCAACTAAGTTCTTGGTTGTCTTGGAGAAATCAGAGTTGGAGGTTTGGCCCACAGAGGAGGTTTGCCCTAACTGCGGTTTTGTTGGATTGGAGTTGCGCCATTTAGTGTATGATAATGGCCAGCCCTTTGAACTCTTTATTCTGATTTGTCAAAAGTGTGGCTCTAGAGAGGTTGAATTCGTTGACAGCGTCTTTAAAAGGCCAGTTAAGTATAAAGTGCTCGTAACTAGAGGAGAGGACCTTAGTACACTGGTCTACCGTTCTCCTACTGCAAGCATTAGTATTCCGGAATTGGGGGTCGAAATCACCCCTACGAGTCGGACCTTACCGAGGGTATCTACGATCGAAGGCTTTATAGATGATATAAAAGGACGCGTGGAAGCTTTATCGCTGGGCAAAGTTAGGGATGCGAGCAAACTGTCTTCCATAAATTTGGTACTGGAAGGTAGAATGCACGTTACCTTTATTTTAAGCGATGATTATGGCTCGTCATGGATTAAACCTGCCCCAGGAACAACAGTGAAAAAAATAGAGTAGACCTTAGTCGTAATTGTATCTTTAGCTGGTTGTCTACCCGTCTAGACAGACGGCTATTTCTTCTCTCATGTAACTTCGTCCTTATGCTGGGTTACACGAAACTATCCAGGAGTTCATCGATCTTCAGGTCATCCACAGGCTTAGAGCTGAATGAATTAGATTCTTTTTGCTCGAAGGTTGAGAAAGCTTATCCTTGCTTTGAGGTGAGGAGGAGGTTATCCAGGAAGGGTAACAAGAGAGGGGTTGGGGCAGGGCATCCTTTCAAGTTCCCCATTAGGGATAGGCTTCTTATACTGCTCATATACTACAGGCTTTATCTTACATCTGCACTGCTGGGATTCCTCTTCGACCCGGGCCAGACCAACGTGCTCAAGCGACATAAGGATGATAGAGCCTCTTGTTAAGGAGTCGTTACCATTGCCGAAGAATATCTATAAGAGAGCCAGAAGGCTGAGGAGCATAGAAGAAATAGAGCAGCTCTTCCCCGGATTCAAGGCTCTGGTAGATGCTACGGAGCAGGAGATACCTCGACCGAAGAGTGACAAGGAGAAGAGAAAGACCCATTATTCTGACAAAAAGAAAAGGCATACGGTGAAGACCCAGCTTACCGTACAATTCTAAAGGATTAATAATACACAAAACAAAGCATGTAATAGTAGGAGGCATGATATAGACATCTACTTGAGGAATCATCCAGACCTCCCAGGGGAGGTGGAACATGTTTTCGGCAGAGGATACGATGGCATAAGAAATTATTTTCCAAACCTGAAGTGCGCCATCCCGTTCAAGGGGAGAAGCCATGGAGGGGCATAAAGGCAAGAAGGCAGATGCTCCAACGCCTGAACAGAATAGATACAACAATGAACTCTCAAAGGTCAGGGTGGTAATTGAACGCACAATATCAAGGCTGAAGAAGTTCAGGATAAGGGAGAAGAGTTCAGGAACAGGTTCAAGCGTTATGATGTGATGACTGATATAGTATCTGGCCTGATCAATCACAGGGTACTTGGGGGCAGCAAGCTCTAGAAGGAGCAGAAATAAGATTGCAAGGGAATAGGCTTTATCATAAATAATTACGACTAAGGTCTAGTGATTATTTCACCAAATTCATTTTCTAAGGCTTGTTTTCAAATTATTCCGAAATGCGCAAGACTTATTATAACTGCAAATATAGCAGAAATGCCTATTATATAGCCTGGCTTCAGCTTTAGCCCAAGGTTTTCTTCCTCGTAGAATCTTACCAAGCCAGCACTACTCATAGGGGCGCCTTGTTTCTTCCTTTTCCTCGAACTCATACCGAAAATAAAGTCGTCGGGTGCGATATAAGTTTTATAAGTGTTTGGTGTGTATTGCCGGATTGAAGGTTAGGATGTTTGTCTTTGGTTTAGTCCTTAACACACGTTTTTACCTTAATCTTGGTTGAGGTAGCAATGAAGTTTAATCCTTTGTTGTAGTGCATTGAACTCTTGAATGCGTATTCTTGTAGCGTTATCCGTTTATCGTTCTCGGCTTATTTAACGAGCCTATAGTTGCAGGATAACTGTCAACATTTAAATGATTGTTCAAAGATTTTTGTGGAAGGGGGCTCGTAGCTCAGCTTGGTAGAGCGCTCGGCTGATAAGTCTTGACTTTGAAACCGGGAGGTCAAGGGTTCGAATCCCTTCGAGCCCACTAGTTTCTTTGTATCTGTGATTTCGTGTTCAGGATTATGACACGAAGAACTCCGAGTACAGGGTGAGGGAGACAAAACCCAGACCCATCAAATTTAGGATAATTATTTTTGCATCCCTTTTGTGTGTAGTTCTGGTTTGTTTTTCTGCCGTAAGCTATGTACAGATTTCTTTCTATATTTGCCGATAAGGTCCGCACGGTTCACTTAGGTTATACCCACTTTTGTTGTATGACGCGGTTGGTTCATCCAAGTCGAATTGTAAAATTTTGGACTTTGCTTTTCTTCCACATGGCAGCCTTTGAGTTCACTTACACTTTAATGACTTTTTGGTTTTAAAGAATTATCACTTTTGTGAAAAAGTGCTTGGGTGCCAAGCCAGACTTGGGTGGGAACGTAAATAAAATGAAACGCTGAAGAAGTTTACTCGGCTCCATCTCTAGTGTTTGCACTAAGGGGTCAGCCAAAAAACTAGGGTTTACAAGGAAGTGTCTTATGGCGAAGTTTGTTCGAGGCTGTTAAGTTCACAATGACCCATTGACGATGCCACGCTATCATTATCCATAAGAAATTCTGTTTACGGTTTCGGTAGGCATTGAGCGCTAAACCGTGTTTCCATTAATGCCTCAGTAGACAACGATTCATAGAAGTGCTTATATTTCTGTTTCAGCCAAATAGGTTCTGCACATCCTGGGTGGCGGCGCAACCAATGAGTTAGGCTACGGCTCTCGATGAATGGTTGCCTTCCAGCTCTTAGGGTACATATAAGGCGTGCAACAAAATAAATGTTTAATGGAGGCTTGACCCGATATGGATCATGCCTGACGTTCGTCATCCATGCCGAAAGCGTTGGCGTCCCCCATTTTAACCGCTCAAATCTGTTGAGTGACCGTATAGACCCGGTTGATCCTGCCGGACCCGACTGCTATCGGGATGATACTAAGCCATGGAAGTTGTACGTTCCCAGCCACGCGGGAACGCAGCATACGGCTCAGTAGCACATGGTCAATCTACCCTTGGGAAGGGGATAACCCCGGGAAACTGGGGCTAATACCATATAGACGAGCAATCCTGGAAGGGATGTTCATCAAAAGGGCGTAGGAGCATGCTTCTACGTCGCCCAAGGATGGGACTGTGTTCCATCAGGTAGTTGGCGAGGTAACGGCTCGCCAAGCCGATAACGGATGCGGGGAGGGAGAGCTGAAGCCCGGAGAGGGGGACTGAGACAAAGGCCCAGGCCCCCCCGGGGGGCCCACGGGGGA